>JAESFU010000854.1_pt1 | contig 10326 bp, 7 predicted proteins | sample 9269461 | NCBI WGS metagenome assembly JAESFU01 (sample SAMN14502556, study PRJNA617107) | algae metagenome | isolation source: Stenomitos rutilans HA7619-LM2 and co-occurring heterotrophs from cave walls | place: USA: Waikapalae cave, Hawaii | collected 2009-07-28
ACGAAACTGCCTGGACCTTGCCGGTCTTGGGATCGCTCAAGACGCCGCCTGCATCGCAGCGGGGGTCTTCCGCGAGCATCTTGCTCTCACCGGTCTGCATGTCGCGTGCGAAGAACGCGCCGGTGTTGCGGCCGCGACTGTCGGTGTAATAGAGCGTCCTGCCCGACTTGTCGAAGTCGCTGAAGCCCGTCGTCATCGTGTCTTCCTGACCGACCTTCTCAAAGGGCTCGGTCTTCTGACCATCGACGAACTTCTGATACTCGATTCCGCCGTCGGGCGTGAACCGCATCGCGAGACGCGGCGTGAAGGTCTCATCGACCGTGATCCCTGCCCACTCGTTGTTCTCGTAGAGCTTGGTGAGCTGGCCGGTCTTGATGTTGCAGCGGTAGAGATCGTGGAACTGCGGATTGCGGTTGTTGAGGCCGACGACGATCTCCTCTGGGAAATCGCTCGTGGCGGCGACGATCTGTGCAGCGGGGCGGAGGGGCTTGCCGCTGGGGAGGATGATCGGCTTGCCGTCGGGCCCGGGGATCGACTCAAAGGGCGTGAGGTCCTTGGCGGTGCCGGTTGCAGTGTCGACGCTGTGGATGCGCCAGTTCTCATCGCCGCCGTCGTCCTGCATGTACAGCACGTGCGTGCTGTTGTACGCCCAGGAATACTGGCGCACGCCGCGAGTCTTCTCGCTCGTGATGGACTTGGCCTTGGTGATGTCGCCGACGGGCGCGACAAAGACATTCATCACGCCATCGAGGGGCGCGAGGAAGGCGATCTGCTTGCCGTCGGGGCTGAGCTGCGCACCGCCGCGCTCAGGGTTGCCAAAGAGGACCTTGCGCGGGATGAGCGGGACGTCTGCAGAAGCAGGGGCGAGTGTTTCGCCGGTGGGACGCTCTGCTGCAGATGCAGGTGCAGCGGTGATCGAGAAGGAAAGACCCGCGAAGAGCGCCAGTGCAAGGTGTGATTTCATGCGTGATCGACTCCAGGAGAGTGTGGCCCGCGACAGGTCGCGAGCAGGGTGTGCGCATCAGGACGGCGAAAGCCCTGCGGACTCTGGAAGAGCTTGTGCGATCACATGGTGTGCAACCACGGACCGGAAGTCATCCAGAGTTTGCGGAAGCTGTCGTTGTGAGATTTGGGGATCCAGAATCGGTGATTCCGGTGATGAAGGCCTCGCTGTGGAGAGGAGGCCAGAGTTCGGATCGGCAAGGCGTCCCACGACTTGCCGACCCGCAGCGCGGCCTTCAGGACGAAGAACCGCGATCAAATGCCCAGGACAGGAGTCGAACCTGCATGCCTGTTACGGCGCTACCACCTCAAGGTAGTGCGTCTGCCAATTTCGCCACCTGGGCGGGTATCGAACACCGTGCCGGTGAGGCACGGGGACAAACAATACCCGCATACCCCCTGCCTCGTCGAGCCTTGGGGGGATCATCTTTTGGGATTTGGTTTTGGGATTGGGTCGCGCGGAGCGGTTTCTGAAGGGTGCCCGAGGCCTCATGAGACCTCAGAATTGCGATCCTGCGCGCCTATCGTTGGTCCCGCGTAGGCCTTCTTTGTGTTATACGGGTTGGCTGGCTCCGATTCGATCGCGGTGCGTTCCCTATCGAGCACCGAACCTTCCCCGTTCCACTTCTCCGGATTGATATCCAGACGGACATGATGACCGCGCAGGCACCCACGCTCGATCAGTTCTTCTCTGCACTGAAGTCCAAGGCGGATGCCACGGGCGACTTTGGCCCGACCCGCGTCGAGAAGGGGCGACTGATCTGCGAGGCAAAGGATTCCGCAGCACCTGCCGAGTATCGCGTGGAGGCGGACGGCGGGGTGATCTGGGTTTCCCTCGTGACGGGCGATCGCTGGCTGAATGGCTCGATCGAGACGGACCTTCTCCATACCGGCGACAAGCTGGATGAACTCATCGACGAAGAGCTCGTCGAGCTTGATTACGACGGGCCGTCGCTGGGCTTTCAGCACTACCGGTCTGACGAGAAGCTTTTTACGTTCCGCTCCTCGACGCAGGTGACGACGACTGCAGCAGAGGCGAACGAGAAGGCCGCGACTGAACTGGTTTTCACGTGTCTTCGCGGGTACGAGGCCTGCTTCCGGAATCTTGGCGACATGGCAGGCGGTGACGAGGATTGATGGATTGAAGCAGTCCGGCGCACGCCTTGCTTCATGGAGCGGGTGTGAACGATGGATCGGTGCTTGGGCTCGTGCAGGTGATGTGGGGAGATGTGACGCGGGTGTTGGCAGCCTCGCGTTGGTTTGGGCATGCTGGGATTCAACGACGGTGGAGTGATCGATGCGGATCCTGATGCTGGGCTGGGAATTTCCACCGTTCATCGCAGGCGGGCTTGGCGTTGCCTGCTACGGGTTGACCCGTGCACTGGATAAGCAGGGCCACGAGATCACGTTCATCTTGCCCAAGCAGGTCGATCGCTCGCAGTCGTCGCATGTGAAGCTTCTGACGCCAGGTGAGTTTGCGCAGCGTTCTGGCTCGCAGATGGTGATCTCGCATGGCGGCGCGGGACCTACAGCAGGTGCTGCAGGCGGCGGCGGTGGCGCGGCTGGCGGCTACTGGACGCCCGGGTTTGAACACACGCGGTTCATCGGGATCCCTGCAAGCTTTTCGAGCCCGTACCCCGCGTTCAGCTCTCCGAACTTTGTGCGGTTGTCGGATGGGACGATTTTGCCGCAGTGGGTGACGAACCCCGAGCAGGCGACGGATCCCGCGCTCCAGAGCGTGGACCTTCAGCAGGTCGCGATGCAGATCGGCGCGGGGCAGAGCCAGGCAGGGCACGGGTACGGGTCGGACCTGATCGGCGATTCAGAGCGGTATGCACGCCTGGTGGTGGCGCTCGCAAGGTCTGAGCAGTTCGACGTGATTCATGCGCACGACTGGCTGACGTATCCCGCGGGCCTCGCGCTTGCGCGAGTGACTCGCAAGCCGCTGGTGGTGCACGTGCACTCGACGGAGTTTGACCGCTCGGGCACGAACGTGAACCAGCGGATCTACGACATCGAGCGTGCAGGGATGCAGGGCGCGGACCGCGTGCTTGCGGTCTCGATGTTCACCAAGTCGATTTGCGTGCGCAGGTATGCAGTGACGCCGGGCAAGATCGACGTGATCTACAACGGCATCGAGCGCGAGAGCCAGCAGCCGCAGGAAGGCTCGCAGATCGATTCGACCGACAAGCTTGTGCTCTTCCTGGGCCGCATTACGATGCAGAAGGGGCCCGAGTACTTCATTGCAGCTGCAAAGCGCGTGCTGGAGAAGACGCCGAACGTGAAGTTCGTCGTTGCAGGGTCTGGCGACATGGCGCTGCGGATGGTCGAGCTTGCAGCGAACATGGGGATCGGGCACAAGGTGCTCTTTACGGGCTTCCTGCGCGGGGCAGACGTGGAACGCGTTTTCCAGATGGCCGATTGCTATGTCATGCCCAGCGTGTCGGAGCCCTTCGGGCTCGCCGCACTTGAGGCGATCCATCACGACGTGCCGGTGATCGTGAGCAAGACCAGCGGTGTTTCGGAAGTGCTCCAGCATGTGCTGAAGGTCGACTTCTGGGACATCGATGAGATGGCCAACAAGATCGTCGCGGTGCTCAGGCATCCTCCGCTCAGCCAGACGCTCCGCGAGCACGGCAACATCGAGCTTCACCGCCTGACGTGGGACGTCGCTGCAGAGCGCTGCGTCCGTGCGTATCAGCGGGCAGGTGGTTCCTCTTCGCCTGTGGCGTGATCGCTGCGGAGCGACCTGATTTCAGCACGTCTGCCTTCAGCACGCCCAATTTCAGCAAACTCAATCTCAGTACAGCGGGGATAACGACTACTTGCCGCGTGCGATCACGCGCTGGATGTGGTCGTGGAGCACGTCGAGCGTGAAGGGCTTCTGGATGAAGGCATCCTGAGCTGCTTCAAGCTCATCGCGGAACGTGTCGTCATCGGAATAGCCGCTCATGAAAACGACGCGCGTGTCAGGGAGCTCGGTTCGGAGCCGCTTGGCAAGCTCGCGGCCGGTCATCTTGGGCATCACGACGTCGGTGAGGACCAAGTCGATGGGCTTCTGGTACGCGAGCGCGACCTTCAGGCCTTCTTCGCCGGTTGAAGCACCAAGGACGTTGTAGCCGCGATCGCGGAGCGAGTACGTGACAAGCTCGCGGATGGCGGGCTCATCTTCGACGATCAGGATCGTCTCGCCTGCGTTTTTTCCAGGAACGCGAGGTTCGACTGATGCGACCGGCTTGTCCTTGGGCATGGGCGCGACGGGCCAGGAGATGGTGAATGCAGTGCCCTGCCCGGGCGTGCTTGAAACTTCGATCGAGCCTGCACTTTCCTCGACGATGCCGTAGATCGTGGCGAGGCCCAGGCCGGTGCCCTTGCCTGCAGGCTTGGTGGTGAAAAAGGGTTCAAAGATCCGTGCACGAACTTCGGGGGTCATGCCGACGCCCGTGTCGCTGACGCGGAGGAGAATGCGCTCTGAGTCGCTTCCGGTGCCGTTGCGGGTTTCGATGCGGAGAAGGCCGCCTGCAGGCATCGCGTCACGCGCGTTGATCGCGAGGTTCATCAGCACCTGCTGGAGCTGCGACTGATCGATGCGGAGGCAGGGGTTCTCTGCACGCGCGACGACGTCGAGTGTTACGCTCGTTCCGACCAGCTTGCGGAGGAGCGTGTGCATCTGGCCGATCTCCGCGTTGAGGTCGACGACGCGGGGCTCTGTGATCTGCTGGCGTGCGAAGGTAAGGAGCTGGCGGGTGAGGAGCGATGCACGCTCGCTCGCGTCGAGGATTGCTTCAACTGCAGGGAGGCTAATGCCGGTTCCCGCAGTGGTGTTTGCATGGAGCTGCGAGCCGTAGCCCTTGATGACGGTGAGGAGGTTGTTGAAGTCGTGCGCGACGCCGCCTGCGAGCTGGCCGATCGCGCGGAGCTTTTGCGTCTGGCGGAGACGTTCTTCCGCGAGCTTGTGCTCGGTGACGTCGATGTCCATGCAGACAAACCACGGCGTGGGGCCGTCGCCGGGGATCGCAAAGACGGTGGAAAGACAGCGGCCCTTGGTCCCGTCTTTTCTGCGGAACTCAAACTCGTCAGGGCCCTGCGGGTTGCCTGTTGCAGCGATGGTTTCGAGTTCCTTGCGGAACTGTTCTGCAGTTTCTGGCGTGAGGATCAGGTCGCCGAGCGACTTACCCATCGCTTCTTCCGAGGTGTATCCGAAGATCTTCTCGGAGGCCTGGTTCCAGAGGATGACCTTGCCGCTTGCGTCAAACCACTGGCAGGCGACTGCAGGGCAGTTATTAATGACTGCAGAGAGGCGAAGCTCGCTTTCACGGAGTGATCGTTCTGCCTGCCGTCTGCCTTCGATTTCGAGCTTCTGTCCCGCGAGCGAGCGGCCGAGGCCGACGACTGCTTCGCCGACGATCACGCAGACCACGCCGAGCGTGACGCAGTGCGTGACCCACAGCGCCCACGGAGGGCCCTGAAGCGAGTACGTCGGCCACGCGCTCATGAGATCCATCGCCAGGAGCGAGGTGCAAAAGAGCACGAGGAGGCCGACGGAGATCGTGAGCGCGCGACGGCCGAGGATGAGTGCAGCGACGATCGTGGGGATCAGCGGCATGTAGAGGCACGGCGAACGCAGACCGCCGGAGAAGACGACGATCGCGCCCGAGACGATGCTCCATGCACCCAGGAGCGTGATGGCTGCCTGCGTTACGCGATTCTTGCGGATCAACTGGCGTGCAGCGAGCGTTGCAGCAAGGAGCGTCCCGAGCATGGTCGCGGTGACGACCTTGTTGGGGAATACCGCGGCGACGCCGATGCCCCAGAGGATGATCGCGACGGTCATGACGCGGAGGATCGCGCGGAGCGTGCGAGGTGCCTGCGAACGCAATGCGGAGGCTGCTTCCTTGTCGAGGATCGAGCGAGCGGCGGGCTGGGATGTCGGGCCTTGGATGTGCATATGAGCGGCGCTGCCGCGCGAAGCAGATGTGACGCGATGCGTCTGGCGAATGAATGTCAGGAACACTGCACTCTTTCACGAGTGGTCCACCCTCATCCGGATCACTCTAGACGGCGGTGCACAGCGTTGTAACGACGCAAGCGGCAGGCCATATCCCCAATTCCCACAAGAACACGCAGGGTTTAGTGTGTTCGCTCCACGCCCGCGCGTGCACATTCGACAGAGATGTGATGTTGCGTAGGGAATGCACCTTGGAGGGATCTTCGCGACACATCGCATTGCGAATGCCGCGTGATTGGGGGTTCGCCCGCGCGCATCGATGGCGATCGATCAGTGAAAGCACTGGCATCGCGATCAAGGTTGTGCAGGAGACGAGTCTTGAGATGGTGCAGTCGTGACAATCGCTGATGAATGCAAGGCGTCAGCCTCGCACGTCTGCGTTCAGGCCTCGTCGCCCTTCTTGTCTGCACTCTTGCCGATGAGGAGGCGAGTCAGCACGTCCTGGATGTGGTTCCCTGCAGCATCCATGCCCTGGCCATCGATCCGCATCGCGGCGAGCGAGCCGTAGCCCAGGCCGATGTGGATGAGGAGCCAGCCGATGAGCTCTGCACTGATGCGGGTCGTGACCTTGTGGTCGCCCTGTGCACGCTCGAGTTCCTTCTGGAGGAACTTGTGGAGGTTCTTGAAGGTGTCGCTGATGGCGGTATGGATCGCCGCGTCGTCGACTTCCGTGATGGCCTGGAGAAGCACGAGGTAGTCGGGCCTGCCTTCGGGCGTCACCATCGGGTTGTCTGCAAGGAGCCGCTTGAGACGCTCGGCGGGGTCTGCAGCACCAGAAAGGTGCTGCTCCCAGTTGGCGATGGTGCGCCGACCTGCACGCTCGATGAGGGCGACAAAGAGGTCGCGCTTGGAATCAAAGTGGCGGTAGAGGATGGGCTCAGTGACGCCTGCAGCCTTGGCAAGCTCTGCGGTGGTTGCGCGTGCATACCCGTGCCGGGCGAAAAGCTCGGAGGCACGGTCGAGAAGCTGTTCCTTGCGCTGGGCGGCGGGGAGGCGGGTCACTGGAGGGATTCTAGCAAAGGCTAACTAGGAAAAATCGGCAAAGCGGCAAATGAAGACGGGGTAGAGGAGAGGTAGCCTGCCCCGCCCAGAGCGGCGGAGCAAGGGCACCCGAGTACTGGTAAGTCCAAATTCAAGGTGGGTGTGGGGGTGGGTCGATGGGGTCGGGGTGACGCTGCAACATGAAATTACGGACCTGGTGATCATCGGCGGGGGCGGGCATGGGCTGGTCGTCGCGGAGTCTGCGATGCTCTGCGGGCTCAACCTCTCGGGGTACTTTGATGACGACGCAGGGGCGGTGCTGGGGAGGCTGGGGGGCGTCGAGCGAGTCGGGGGGCTGGATGCACTGGCGGCGATGGCAGGGAAGCCCGGATTCGGGCTCAAGATCGGCCACGGCCTGACGATCGGGCTGGGCGGGCTTGTGATCCGGAGGCGTGTGATCGGGATGCTGGCAGGGGTCGACCGCTGGCTGGTCCGGACCATCGCCTCGCCCGGTGCATACACCTCGCCGACTGCGGAGATCGGCTGCGGGTCGTTCGTCGGGCCCGGTGCAGTGGTGCATGCGTACGCGAAGGTGGGGATGCACTGCATCATCAACACGACTGCAGTGGTCGAGCACGAGTGCGTGCTTCAGGAGAACGTGCACATTGCCCCAGGCGCGGTGCTGGGCGGCAATGCGCATGTCGGCGCGGACACGCTGGTGGGGATCGGTGCACGCGTGCTGCCGGGCGTGAAGATCGGGCGCGGCTGCGTGGTGGGGGCGGGTGCAGTGGTGACGCGGGATGTGGCAGATGGGGTGAAAGTGGTGGGGGTGCCGGGGAAGAGGCTTGGATAATGTACGAAGGCAAAGAGCAATACAATGTTCCTGGCCTCGATTCCTGTGATCGCGTTATGCGCGTCTGTATCGCGAGGTGTTCAGCGATGCGTGTGACCCGGACGAGGTATGTGCATCAGAGGGAACAGAAGGGTCTTAGAGCATGAAGCGCAATCTTCCGTTCCTGTTGATCATCGTGGCGTTTGCTGCAGTAATGTATTTTCGCGGCGGCGGCGGGGGTGTTGCGCCCAAGCCTGCGATCTTTGCGGATGGGTTGACGATTGCAGACGCAAAGAAACAGGTGGAAGGGACATCGAAGGTCGTGCTTGTGATGGCGACTGCAGACTGGTGCCCGCCGTGTCAGCAGCTCAAGCGGGGCGCGCTGGTTGATCCGAAGATCGAATCGTGGGTGAAGGACAATGCAGTGGCGGTGTATGTAGATGCCGATCACAGCCCGGAGATCGGGTCGCTGGCAGTCAAGGGGATCCCGACGTTGGTGATGTACCGTGGCGACGCGGAGCTGGGGCGCGTGACGGGCGCGGTGGATGCGGATGATCTCTTGTCGTGGTTCAAGATGTCGTCGGAAATCGCGACGGGTGGCTGAGGAAGCAGTAGACAGAGAGCAGAGAGCAGAGAACAGTGAACAGCAGGAGGCGACGGGCGTGGGAAGTTACGTTCGCCGGTAGCCTACTGGCTGTTCTGCAAGGCTGTAGACTTCGCGCAGGGCGGTCATGCCGACGTAGCCGAGGAAGGCGACGACCGCGAGGATGATGGATTCGGTGATCTTGCCGGTGCCGATCATCCATGCCCATGCATAGAGGCTGAGCCAGAGCGCACCGTAGCGATTGACCTTCTCTGCACCGCGCTGGCCGTCTCGCGCGGAGCGGACCTTGTGCATGCACAAGAGCACGAAGAGGATCGCCATGACTGCAGGGCCGATGGCTGCGGTAGCCGTGACCCATGCAGGCCAGAAGAAGGATGCATCGGGGAGCCTGCTTGCAGCGATCCAGGTTGCTGCGATGGTCCAGAATGCAGCGCCCATGCCGGTTGCGACCCATGCGCGGGGCGTGACGGGCGGCGTCTTCTTGGCGACGCGGTGCGTAGCTGCAGCGACGATCACCGCGTGGATGAAGACGAGCCATACCGGCCAGATGAACGCAAGGTCGGGGTTTGGCATAACCATCGCCCCTGCGTAGATCAGGCCGTAGGCGACAAAGCCCAGTGCAGGGACGAAGCGGGCTGCACTGTTAAAGAGCAGGATTCCTGCAGCGAGAATCAGCGTGAGGAGGATGCTCGAAGTTCCAAAAGGAACCGAGCCGAGGACCGCGATGAGGAGCGTTGACGCAGCGATCGCGACTGCACTTTCAGGGCGGATTTGTCCTGATGGAATCGGGCGTTCAGGGCGGAGCCAGCGGTCGCGGTTCTGATCGACCAGGTCGTTGAGGCATGCACCGAAGGCAAAGAGGCCCAGGCTGCTGAAGGCAGAGCAGAAAAGAAGCAGAGGCAGCGACCTCTCGGAGATCGCTGCGTTCTGCGGTTCTTCAATGAATGCACGGGTCCAGAGGATGACGAACCAGACGTTGCTGACAACAGCAAACGCAGTGGTGACTCGTGTGAGCCTCAGGATGGGCGCGACGCGGTCGAGGATGAATCGCATCGGGAGTGCTCCTCGCGGGATGCGGTCCTCGCGCTGGCTTTTTTACTTATCGCCTTCGGGCTTGGTTTCCGGCTTGGGATCGACTGCAGGGGTCTCGTCGGTCTTGGCAGGCTCGGGGAGCGGGTTGGCTGCTGCAGATTCGAGTGCACGCTTGGTTGCACGGACGATCGCGTCTGCAGGGAGGATGACGGCGGTCATGTACTCGCGTGCAGTGTCACCGCCTTCGACGTCCTCTGCTTCAGGGAGTTGCATGGCGGTGAAGCCGACGATCGAGCCATCGGTGGCGAAGACGGGGGTGCCGAACTCGCCTGCGATCGCGTTGTCTGCAGGGATGTAGAGTGCGCGGGGCTTCTTGGTACTTCCGCCCAGGCGTGTAGTCTTGATGACCGGTGCACGGTCGAAGAACTTGCCGAGGTGGTTGATCGTCAGGAGCGTGTCGCCGACCGAGGGCTTGGTGTTCTTGGAAAGATCGACGGCGGTGTAGGTCTTGCCTGCGGATTCATCGATCTGGATCCACGCAAGGTCAAGCTCGCTGTCGCGGGCGATGAGCTTAGCGGGGACGCCCTCGACGTCGTCGCCGATGAGGACCTTCATCTCGGTGGGCGTCGCGGTCATGCCCGACATGCGAGCCTGGATGAGGGGAGGGAAGCCGCCGGTCTGGAAGTTCGAGGCCAGGAGGAGGCCCTTGGAATCGATGACCAGCGCGCTGATCTCGGTTTCCTGCTGCTCACCTGCAGGCTCGAACTTCAGGACGAACTTGACGGTGACGAGCGAGGGGGAGCGTTCTTCGAGGACCTTGGCCCAGTCCTCCGCGAGTGGGGCAGTGGCCGCGGTGCCTGCGGTCGG
>JAESFU010000855.1_pt1 | contig 10325 bp, 9 predicted proteins | sample 9269461 | NCBI WGS metagenome assembly JAESFU01 (sample SAMN14502556, study PRJNA617107) | algae metagenome | isolation source: Stenomitos rutilans HA7619-LM2 and co-occurring heterotrophs from cave walls | place: USA: Waikapalae cave, Hawaii | collected 2009-07-28
GTGGCGGCGATGATCGCGCTTGGATCGACAAGCGAGGCGAGCCGGGAAAGGCCCATTTCGAGAGCAAGCCCGCACCGCGCAAACCGTAGGCCCGGCGTAACCCACGGGATGGCAATGGGAAGAGACCGGAGATCGGGTGGAACGGCGCGGCTCGGTTCAACCGGCAGCCCGCACAGATCCCATTCGAGCTCGCCGGTCAGAATTGCCGCAACGACAGAATCCCCGGATCGACCGGCCGTTTCGAGAAATTCCGGCGTGAAATTCGATTCAACGCCGAAGAGAACGATGTTTCCCGTCACCTTGACCGCCCGCTCTCACGCCGATTTGCAATTCACAATAGGGCGCCTGCTGGTCTATGCAACTCTCGGCTGGCGCCACCGACGACACCGCGCCGAGGGATTGCGATAGGCATGGAAAAGACGCGACAGGTGAGGTTCAAGGTCTTTAGTGGACCAAATCTCGAAGTTCCTTTTGCCGCGGTCGTCGCCGAATTCCCCGTTCTCTACACAAATGCGCTTCCGACGGCCGGTGCATTGCGCCTTGCCGACGAGCTCTGCCCGGGTGAGCCCAGACCGACCTGGAGGATCGACAGCCAGGATGTGACCTTGCCCGCGCTTTCCGCGGCACTTTCCATCGGCTGGATCGATCTGGGCGGCCCTAACGACCTCCCCGTGCAGCTCGATCGCCTGGATCAGGATCGCTGGCGGATCGCATTGGGCTATTACGAGATCGACGCCACATTGACCGCACTCCAGCTCGGCATCGAACTTGCGAATGCCGTGTTCACCCGGGCCTCGGGAGCTATCGTCAACACTGCGCGGCTCCAGGCCTTGGCGCAGCGCATTCGGGCACTGTCCGCCACCGAAATGCCCGACTCGATAACCCGCACGCTGATCCGCGTTGCGCGCAGCAACGACATTCCGGTCTACTCACTGGCGCCTGGCGCGCAGATCTGGATGTATGGACAGGGTGCTAAGGCACATCGCTTTCTCCAATCGGTGAGCGAGAGCGAGTCCTTTCTTGGCGTGAGACTTGTGAACGACAAGGTCCTGACCGACCGCATCATTCATCACCTCGGCCTGCCCGGCCTCGAATTCGGCACCGCCGAGACCTCGGACAAGGCGCGCAGTATCGCGCACCGTCTCGGTTATCCAGTCGTCGTAAAGCCTTCCGATCGAGACATGGCAAGGGACGTTACTTCGGCGATCGACAACGATGCCGCTTTCGAGGCTGCCTTTGCACGCGCAAAAGCCCAGTCGAAGACCGGCCGTGTCGTGATCGAGCGCCATTATCAAGGCGATCATCATCAGCTTTCCGTGTTCGGCGGCAAATTCACGCGCGCAACTCAGATCAAGTCGGCGCGTGCGGCTGCCGACGGCAAGCTGCGCGATGTCTCGGCTCACATCCATCCTGACAATGTCGCAATGGCCGAAGCCATCGCCCGCAATTTCTGGCTCGACGGCGCCGGCATCGATTTTGTAACCCCCGATATCTCGATCTCGTGGCGGGACATTCCTTGCGCGGTAGTCGAAGTAAAAACCTCTCCAAGGATCACCGGCGACTTTCTCGCCGAGCGCGCGCTTGGCGATAAGTTCAAGCCGGGCGAGAATGGCCGGATTCCCTGCGTGCTCATCATCGCTGCGGACGACGCCGTCGAAACGGCTGTCGCCGAAAGTTTCTCCGCCAATGGTCTTCGGGTTGGACGGACCAATTGCAAGGCAACATATATGGGGAGCGAGCGACGCCATTTGGGAGCGGCCGACTTGCCCTTACGCGTGCTGAGTCTCCTGCTCGACCCAGCCTGCGAGGCACTCGTCGTCGGCGCCACCCTTGCGGAACTCGAACGCCACGGCCTGCCGCATGTGCGCTTTGATCTTGCCATCATGAGTGCATCGGACGAGCTTCCGCAGGCGCTGCACGAATTGATCGCGACGCATGTCAAAGCCACCATGAAGGCCGGCCCGGAATCGCGTTTCGGCGCCGAGCACGCGATGCGCCTCGCCGCGGCAGCGAATCTTACGCCTGCCCAATAGGGTCCAACCCGTCTTCCCATGATGAGACCGGACGCCGCATCGGGGAAGGAAAACGGGCGGCAAGCGTAGACGAGAAAGGCTCCGCAATACGGTTTCCCTTTGCCGGATAAGGCCTTACTAGTGAGGCTTCCGTAACCAGAACACAGGAAGGCATGCTGCGTGACTAGCGCCTACATAAACCGCATCGCCACCGCCGTGCCGCCTCACGACGTCCATGAAACCTTCATTGGCTTTGCCGAGTCGATGTTTCCCGACGATCGAACCCGCCTCGCCGTATTTCGCCGCATGGCGTCGAAATCGGGAATCGCGCATCGCTATTCCTTTCTGGCACCAGCGGCAGGTTCCAATGATGGCGCGGTCGACCGCGATCGCTTCTACATGCGCGGCGCCTTTCCCAGCACGGCCAAGCGGATGCGCTTCTTTGAAGAACACGCCCCGGCTCTTGCGGCCGATGCGGTCGGACGGCTCGAGCTGGGCGATGCAGCAAAGATCACGCATCTGCTGATCACCTGCTGCACAGGCCTCTCCTCGCCGGGGCTCGATCTCGAATTGATCGCGCGCTGCGGACTCTCTCCCAATGTCGAACGCTCGATCCTGGGCTTCATGGGCTGCTACGCGGCGATCAACGCCTTCAAGCTCGCGCGCCATATCGTGCGCTCCGAGCCCAAGGCGCGCGTGCTCACCGTCAATCTTGAAATGTGCACCTTGCACTTGCAGGAAACGCCCGACCTCGAGACGATTCTGTCCTTCCTTTTGTGGGGCGATGGCTGCGCCGCCAGTCTCGTCAGCGCCGAGGAAAAAGGCCTGGCGCTGGAGAGCTTCCATGCCGTGCTGTTGCCGGAGAGCCGCGAACTCATCACCTGGAACATCGGTGACAATGGTTTCGACATGGTCTTGTCGGGCCAGGTGCCGGCTGCGATTCAATCGACGCTGGCGAGCGATATCGGCACGATCCTCGACGGCGCAGCGATCGATGAGATCGACCTTTGGGCTATTCACCCTGGCGGCCGCACCGTGCTCGATGCAGTCGAGCGCGCTTTGGTGCTCGAGCCACAGCGCCTCGCCGCATCGCGCGGCGTGCTCCACGATTTCGGCAATATGTCTTCCGCCACCGTCTCGTTCGTGCTCGCTGCTCTGGCGCGGCAGGCCCGCACCGGCGAAAAGGGCTGCGCCATGTCGTTCGGCCCCGGACTGGTCGCCGAAACCATGCGATTCCGCGCTGTCGGCGCGTGATGCTCGATGAGAATGCCGCGCAGGCTCGAGACCGAACTGCTCGATATTCTGCCTACGGACGATCCCGAAGCCAAGGCGTCGCGCCGCGATCTGCGCCGGGTCAATCGCCTGATGTTCAGTGCAGCACTGGCGGCGCGCCGGCTCGAAAAGCTCTGCGCCGCTGGGCCCAATCCGCGCCGCATCCTCGACTTGGGCACCGGCGACGGCACCTTGACATTGGCCCTTGCGAAAAAGCTTTCGCCGCGATGGCCGGATATCGAAGTAACGCTTTTGGACCGTCAGGACCTGCTCACCGAGGAGACCCGGCGAGGCTTTGACAGGCTCGGTTGGAAAGCGACATCAGCGCTCGGCGATGTCTTTGATCATCTTGCGACAGTGCCGCACGGGTCTTTTGGCATCGTCATCGCCAATCTCTTCCTTCACCACTTCGCGCAAGATGATCTTAAGCGACTCTGTGCGCTTATCGCGCATGCAGCGCCGGTCTTCCTCGCTTTGGAGCCGCGACGTGCGGGTTTTCCATTGGCAATGAGCCGGCTGTTGTGGGTGATCGGCTGCAACCGCGTGACCCGCCACGATGCGGTTGCCAGCGTGCGCGCGGGGTTCACCGGCAACGACCTCTCGCAATGCTGGCCACGAGGGCATGATTGGCATCTCACCGAGGAGCCGGCCTGGCCCTTCAGCCATTGCTTCAGCGCCCGCCATGTCCGAACCCAGTCATGACGCGCTGATCCTTGGCGCCGGTCCAGCGGGCGCAACCGCGGCACTCATGCTCGCGCAAGCCGGATGGAACGTGGCGATTGTGGAAAAGAGCCGGTTCCCGCGCCGCAAGGTCTGCGGCGAATTTATTTCCGTCACGACCATGCCGGTCTTGGAGAGGCTTGGCATTGCTGACGCCTTCCTCAAAAAGGCTGGACCGCCGGTCCGCCGCGTTGCGCTCTTTGAGTCCGACAACGACATTTCAGCCGCAATGCCGAAGGCCGATGGCGTGAACGGCGCCGGCCGCGCCTTGGGGCGGGAGCATCTCGACAAGCTCCTCCTCGACGCGGCGGTCGCTGCGGGCGCCAAATGCTGGCAGCCCTGGCGCGCCTCTGCGCTCGCGCGCGCCGATGGCGAGTGGCGATGTACGATCGAGAGCGCCGATACGACGCGTGTTCTTCAGGCGCGATGTCTCATCGCGGCAACGGGCTCCTGGGAACGCTCGCCCGGCTTTGATCCGACCGTAATCCCGCATCGCGACACCGACCTCATCGGCTTCAAAGCGCATTTTTCAAACAGCGACTTGCCAGACGATTTGATGCCGCTTTTGGTTTTCCCCGGCGGCTATGGCGGCATGGTGCATAGCGATTCCGATCGCGTGAGCCTTTCGTGCTGCATTCGCCGCGAAACATTGCGCCATCTGCGTGAGGACACGGCGGGTCGCGCCGGCGAGGTCGCGGTCGCTCATGTGAAGAAATCCTGCGCGCCAGTCGGGCGGATTCTTGCCAAGGCCGAGTTGCAGGGATCGGTCCTGTCGGCCGGACCGATCCATCCTGGCATCCGCAGCGCTTACGGCAACGGCATGTTTATGATTGGCAACAATTCCGGTGAGGCACATCCGATTATCGCCGAGGGTATCGGCATGGCCATGCAATCGGCCTGGCTGATGTGTCGCCACTTGCTCAGGCCCAGCGCCCTGGATGACCTGGATGCAACCGGTGCCGCCTATCAGCGCGACTGGCGCCGGCACTTCGCTTTCCGCATCCGCGCGGCATCGGCCTTTGCAGGGCTCGCGCTGCAACCTTCAACGCACAGGCCAATTCGCGCGGCATTTCGCCTAGAGCCGCGTCTTTTGACGCTGGCCGCACGCTTGAGTGGCAAGACACATCACATCACAGCCGATGGTCTCAATGCCGGGGCGGTTCCTAAGCCTCCCTTTACTAAGGCGATGGGCGGTCATTGACGTGTAACGTTGAAAGGCCAATAGCCATGCGGTGATTCTCAAGCGAAGGAGGCATACGCATGAAGAATTCACTGATATCCATTCTGGGATTGGCGGCCCTGCTGTTTGCGGCGGCACCGGCGGTTCAGGCGGCGGACGAGCCCGACACGCCGGCTCCGGCGGCCAATTGGCTGATCGTCCAGAATTCGACCGCCATGAAGTTCGATGGCAAGTCGGTCACGCTCGAAGGTGTTTCGCCGCAGACTATCCTCTTCACCGATCGTCCGGAACGCATGTCGGCGACGATGCCGACCGAAGTCTTCGTCAAAGACTGGACGGCAGGCAAGGACAGTTTCGAGGTCGATCCGCCGAATGCGTCCTTGTCGGTCGTGGTCGACGGCAAGGAAAACACCTCGGTTGTCGAACTCACCAATCCGCGTCTGTCGGGCACCAGCCTGACTTACGACGTGCGCATCCTCGAAGGCACGCCGCCGAATGCCGGCACCAACAGCGCGCTCTTCATCGACTGGTGGTACGGTCGTTGGGGTGGCGTGTGCAACTACCGCTACTGGCGTGGCGTGAAGTGCCGCTATCCCGGCTGGTACTAGCAATGTCGCGGCGGCGCTGACTCAGCGCCGGCGCATTTCGGTTCGGCGCCTCCTCCCGGCAAGGGAGCGAGGCGCCTTTCGTTTCACGGCTCTGTTTTGAGCCAGCATTTGAGCAGGCGGGCGCGATGCATATCGGCGCGCTGCTCATTTTTCATAAGCACTTTGACTGCGAGCCGCATGCGGCTTGCAAGCCAGCCCGGATAGAGAAGCCACGGAGTTCTCTGGGTCGTGGGAACGCCGGCGAAAGCGGCAAGCGCATGCGGTCTCGGGCGCGCACGCCGGAGCACCAGCTTGATCTTGCCGAAGACGCCCGGCTCGGCGCCGAGTGCGGCCAAAAGATCGATCTTGCCGCGCTGAGCGTGATCCTGCAGCAGGATCAAGGCCGCGGATCGAATGACTTCCGTCGGCGGTCGCGCCATGGCCAAGGGCATCTCGACGCGAACACCATGATAATGTTGGACGAGAGCGAACACGAGACGACAGCCATCAATCCAACCGCCACGATCGGCCTCTTGCCACAAGCGATCCCACGCGATTTCCGACTTGCGGAGAAGGAAGGCGACATCGGCCAGCAGCAAGGGGCCGTTGCACAATCTGTGCTCATAGACGGCGTGAACGATCAGATGCAAAAGCATGTCGTTCGCGGTTGGATAGGCGATGCCGCCAGGCTCCATTTGCTTGCACCGGGAAAGAACGTCGGCGGTTGCCAGCACCTCAGAATCGCGAGCTGCATTTGGCGCAAACAGCCGATGGTGAATTTCGATGCTGATCGTGTCCTTTGGCGAAACCAATCCGGGCAGGTGCTTGCCATGCGCCAGCGCATGCTCGATCGATGGCTCGGAGAGATTGCGCTCGACGAAGCCGTGATCCTTCAGAAGATCGAACGCCGCATTCGCATGATCGGGCGACACCAGGATGTCGATATCGCGCATCGGTCTGAGCGCGGGATGGGGATAGGCATGATGTGCGAGCCAGGCGCCCTTGAGCGCAGCACAGGGAATATTCGCTGCCTTAAGCCGCTCGGCGATCTCTGCAAGCAGCCTTTCGCAAGCAAGCGCGCGCATGGCGCTGCGCCGAAACGCCCGCGCCCACCGCGCCTTAAGCGAATCCGGCACCGTCCAATGCCGATTGCGGCCAAGATTTCGATGCAGAAGCGGCTCGAGGCGATGTTGCCGGGCCATGGTTGCGAGTCTGGACCGCTCGCTTGCTTCAAGACCTTCCATGAGAGCGCAGTCGACTGGCACGTTTTCGCCGAGCATGGCGAGGAGCAGCAAACGGATCTCGTCATTCCGCGCGCTCATGCATTGCGACCTTCGACATAGCGAATGAACCGCGCGGTCGCCATCGCGCGAGGCAGGGCCCACCACAGTGTTTTCAGCGCATTCGGGTTTTCGATCGGCGTCGATTGCGGCCATGATTCGAGTGCCGCGCGAAGTCTCTTGAAGTCGAAACGTGCCGCCATCGCCGGATCTTCCGCCAGCCGGTCGATTTCGGCACACAGGTCCTGGCGCTCGCGTCCTAATCGCAAATGCCAGTCGGCTGTCTGGAGACCGCGCCGCCTCTCGCCGAGCACGGCATCGGGGATCTTTCCTTCGAGAAGGCGCCGCGCCAGCCATCGCGGCTTTCCGTTGCGAAGATACTGTTCATCGGGGATTCCGAGACAGTATTCGAAGAACGGCCGGTAGCTCGTTGGATCGCGCCGCGGCACGCCGCCGATCGCTTCCATCGCATGCGAGAGGTCGCCGGATTCTTCTCTGCCCGACAGCAAGGCGCGCCGGGCCGCGATCGTGCTGGGCATGCCGCGAAATGTTGCTTCAAAGGCAAAGGCGCGCGCCCGCTCTTTCACCCGCATGCGGGAACCCCACTCCGGATTGAGGCCACACCAATCCGGCAGATGGTCCTTGTCCTTTCCATGGCGCCAGCAATGAACGCGTTCCCACAGTTTTTCCGGCAGGAATGGCATGACGGCCTCGGCGAGGGCCATTTGCAGGAAAGCGCCTTCCTTGTGCGGCATCGCCACGAGCTCTCGTACAAGACTTGGCAGTCGGCCGCGACGGAGCAATCCTGGGAGTGTGCCCTCGCCATCGAAACTGAAGGTCGCGTTGCCGAGCGTGCCCATGAGTACAACGTCGCAACCGCGCTCGCGGGCACGGTCGCGCACCGCATGAATCCAATGAAGGTTCATGGCATTGCGTGGCGGCGCCCCCATGGTGAGAAAAACGGATGCGAGCTTGTGCCCGAATGAGAGGCCGGCGGCGTCGAGCAGTTCATGGTCGATCGAGGGATACATGCGCGCAAGCATCGCTGCATGAGTCCCCTCATCGCCGATGCGCCGGTTTCCGATGCGCCCGTCCCATTCCGGCTCGGGCACGGCGGTAAAAGCCGCGAGACGGCGACCGGGGCCGAGAACCTTGACCGCATAGGCGGCTACCGCTTGAGAATCATAGCCGCCGCTCAAGCTGACCGCGGGCCGCGCAAAACCGCTTAAAGCGGCCTCAGTCGCTTGCCTGAAGAGCGCATCCGCCGCCTCGACATAATCGCTGTCGCGGCGATGGCGAATCCGCGGCAGAGCATCGAGTTGATAATAGCGCGAGACTGCGTGCTTGTGTTCGCTGATGTGGCAGGTTGCGCCAATCAGTACGCGCCGCACGCCCTTGAACCAGCCGCGTTCTTCCTCGGCATAGTTGAGATAAAGCGTATCGGCGATTTTCTGTTCGTCGATTTCGCGCGCGACTTCGCCGGTCGCGAAGATGGCCTGCGAGACATTGGCGACGATCACGCGATGCGCATCGCACCAGTAGTGAAGTGCTGGCGCCTGGATCGGGCTGCGGACAAGCCTGACCTGCCTTGTCCTCGGCGACCAGATGATCGCGGCATACTGGCCGATCACTCTCAGGTCGCAGTTCTCTCCGTAGCGCGCATAGCAGGATGCGTAGAGTTGCGTGTCGCTCTCGGCCTCCGCCGAAAGCTTATTGAGATTGCGCCGCAGCTCCGCATGATTGTCGATATGGCCATGGAACAGCACCGCATCGCCATTGGGCAGCTGCGCCAATAGTGGCGTGTTGCAGCCTCTGCGACCGACCGCGCGTCCGGCAAGAGTCGCGCCGTCGATCGTCCGGCAAGCGAAGGATTCCTGTCGTCCGATTCCCAGCGCGGTGGCAAATCGTTGCGCCGCCGTTTCCGCAAGCGGCTGTCTCGACCAGGCATAACTGAAGCCGATCATGACCCATTCACATGATATCGAATGCCGTTGCCGGCCAAGAAGCTAAGGAGATATGTCAGGAAGTCTGCGAGCCGGTGGCGGTCGCATCACCGCCAAACCCGCTATCCGCCAGCACATTCATCATGCTGCCGCAGGCGATAAGCACGGGTGCAGTCCACGCCAACTTAGCCGCCGGGTTCTGTGCGCTATCCTGTAAACCCTTGATGCCGTCTTCCATTGCCGCCCCACTCCACACACAAACGCACCGACCCGGTCGCTAACCGAACCTTCAACTCCAGGTAAATACGGTGAAATTCCGCCGCTCGCGGACGCCACGATAACTCAAACTTGTCCTTATGTAAATATAACTTCAAATCTTCGGCGCTGCCGCCGGCGCGTGAAGTACCAGACCCGACCGATAAACGTGCTGCGACGGCGCTCCCATCACCGCCCTCCCACCGGCTTCAACCCAAGCATGGAGTCGTTGCCCTGCTGCGGTCGTTTCGGATTGCGAGACGCCGATCACCAGGCATGCCGGAATGCCCCGTCTCTTCAACATCCACTGCGCCGCCATGGCACGCGGCAGGCAGGCCAACTCCACGGGCAGTCGCTCGGCAGCACGATTGACCGCCCGGACGACCGCGCGAATACGAGGCCAAGCGATCGCGTCTGCCTCTGAGCTTTGCGATCCCATCTCCCCGAGGCTCGAACGCCATAGGTGCAAGGGCACGAACAGGATCAGCATCCGCGCTGCGACCAGCAACAGCACCGCTTCCGCAACCCGTGCGCGTCCAACCCAGGCTTTCGTGCTGAACGACAATGCCTCAGATCCCTTCGATGAAACCGGCGCGGTGGAGCGAGACGAAGAAGCGTTCGCATTCCGCCCTGCAGCGCTCCTGCTCGACATCATAACTCTTGCGAAGCTCGCTCTGAATGGCACCGACCGAGCGTTCACCGTCGATCAACCGCCAAATCGCGAGTGCTGTATCCTTCAAGGCGTGAAACTGGCCAGTATCGACATTCATGACCACGGCTTCCCCGTCGAGTTCGGTTTCGACGAAATGCTGCGTCGCCTTGCGCGGAACACGGTCGTTCATGCCGCCACCTCCAAGGTCTCATAGCCAAATCGCGCCATGAGTCGCCCGTGATGGTCGACAAGTTGGCGGACCTGGGCCTGCGACAGATGATTTCTCCAATCCCCAGCGCGGCCATTACGAAAGAAGCGACTGGCGCGCGATGGCGTCTCGCGGAATGGCCGCTCATCTTCGGCGCGTTTGAGCTTGTCGAACTGCCCGTGCTCGACAGCGCTTGCAATCAGCGCTGCGTCGACG
>JAESFU010000856.1_pt1 | contig 10302 bp, 9 predicted proteins | sample 9269461 | NCBI WGS metagenome assembly JAESFU01 (sample SAMN14502556, study PRJNA617107) | algae metagenome | isolation source: Stenomitos rutilans HA7619-LM2 and co-occurring heterotrophs from cave walls | place: USA: Waikapalae cave, Hawaii | collected 2009-07-28
TGTGCAATTGGACAAGCTCTCCGAAGCGCAGTATATCTCGGTTGAAAAAAGCTTCCGTGGTAAACGACCGCTTACAACGTGCAGGATTACGCCCAAAGGAATCCGGGCGTTCGAAGAATATGTAAACAATCTCAAACAATACATAAACAAAACCCCATAACCTCCCATGAAAAACTTTTTAGTATTGGTAATCGCCGTGCTGCTGCACGTATTGATTGTAGAAGAACTTGTTGCGCAGGAAACAGGCGACAAGGAAAAAATGAAGGTATTCGATGCCTGGATCGGGCGATGGCAAGGCGAATCGTCTATGCAGATGGGGCCGGGCGAACCGCGCAAGGCAACCATGGATGAGACAATACAATCCAAACTGGACGGCATGATTCTGGTTGTGGAAGGAATCGGCAAAGCTCCGCACACACAAACCAAAGAGGACATCGTTGTGCATCACGCATTTGCCATCCTGTCGTACGACAAGGCATCGGGACAATACAAATTCAAAACCTACCTGAAAGACGGGCGCAGCGCTGATGCCTGGCTTACGGTAAGCGGCGCAAACACTTTCGCCTGGGGGTTCGATATTCCCGGTCGTGGAAAAATGCGCTATACTATTACGCTCGACCCTGGTAAAAAAACATGGCATGAAACCGGTGAATTCTCGGCTGACGGAACACAATGGAACAAGTTTTTTGAAATGAACCTGAAGAAAGTTGATTAGGACAAAAGGACACCCGGTCGTATACCTGAGGAAGACCGTATACGACCGGATAAAAAAATAAATTATGAACGCGGCGACAGAACGAAAAATTATCCGGTGGTTCCATATCGTGGCCAGTATTCCGATTGTAGGTTACGTGTATGGCCCGGTCTCCACGATACCGGAGGCCGTGGTTATGGTACGGTGGGTAATTTTTCCGTTGGTGATCTTGTCAGGGTTCTGGATGTGGAAGGGCTATCTGGTGAAAAAATGGTTTCGCTAACACGCACCGGATTGCGGCGTGACGCCCTAACACGTATCTTTCAATCATGGAATTTGGACGTGTCGTTGCCGATGATCTTCAAAAAGTAGATTTCACATTACCTCCCGATCGGCCGGAAACCACCGCGGTATTGAAGAAATCTGCGCATAAAAATTCACCTCAGATTTTTACCGGCTGTGCCAAATGGGGCCGTAAGGATTGGGTTGGAAAAATTTATCCCAAAGGGACAAAAGAGGCTGACTTCCTGTCCCACTACGCCAGGCACTTCAATTGCATCGAATTGAATGCAACGTTTTATCGCATGCCAACCTATGCGCAGACCGAAGGCTGGAAAAATAAAGTAGGCGATGATTTTCTGTTCTGTCCCAAGTTCACGGATCAGATCACGCACTTGAAAAGGCTGAAAGATGTAAAAGAGCTGACCGACCGTTTCCTGGAAGGCATCTCGGGCTTTGGAAAAAATCTGGGTCCTATTTTCCTGATGCCTCATCCCGGTATGGCACCCAATACACTTGACCGGATCGAGGCTTTTATCCAATCTTTGCCGAAGGACATCCGTCTTTTTGTCGAGATGCGACACGAACAATGGTTCTCCAATCCGCAGGCTTTTCAGTCTCTCTTCGATATGCTGGAGCGCAATCATACGGGTTCGGTTATTACTGATGCGTCAGGGCGTCGCGACTGTGTACACATGCGGCTAACAACGCCGGAAGCATTTATCCGCTTTGTGGGCAACGGCCTCCATCCTACCGATTACACCCGCATTGATGAATGGGTGCAACGCATCCATGTGTGGATGAAGGAGGGTATTGAGCGCGTTTATTTTTTCATGCATCAGCATGAAGAGCTTCACTCACCGGAGCTCATCAAGTATTTGATTCAGGAGCTGAACAAGCATTGTGGCACCACTATCCCGGAACCAAAATTTGTAGAACCATTACCTGATTTGTTCGGCACCAGCGAGACTTTGGAGAAACCCAAACGTGCTGTTAAAAAAGCACCTGCGAAGAAAGCTTCTTCAAAGAAGGAGGGCGATAACGGGTAGCCTTGTCTCCGGGGCTTAAACCTCTGCTGACTTACTGCACTTCTGTACTATCCTCCATCACCTCTTCAGAGATATTGTTCCGGGTATCGTCATCGCGAAGTTGTTCCTGTACTGCTTTCCACGAGGTCTGAATAACGGGTCTCGGTTCAAACGTAGACTCTTTGGACAGCTTGATTATTTCGGCCGCGCGTTCTTTGGTGTCCGGGTGCGTGCTGATCCAGACAAGTTCCTCGGGCATTTTATCTTTCAATGCGAGGCGAAAAAATAAATTACTGAGGGGTTGCGTGTCCACATGGGCACTGGTTAATAACTCCACCGCGAATTTATCGGCTTCACGCTCCTTGCTTCGGTCGAAGGCGGTTGATGTGATTACTTTCGCTGTCTCGCGCGAAATATCATTCCCGGCGTCGCCGGCGGCAATCGTAAACAACATTTGCATACCGATCTCCTTCACCAGTTTTTTCATGACGTGATTTTTTTCGATGTGTCCTATTTCATGAGCCATCACGCCGGCTACTTCTTCAGCATTTTCTGCATATTCCAGCAAGCCACTATAGATTACCATGTTGTGGTCCGGCAACGCAAATGCATTGATTTCGCTGTTGCGAATCAGGTGAATTTTAATCTTCGTGCAGTCTATATTCTTACCCGCGCAAAGTCTCACTTTGATGGAGTCCAATACGCTGAGAACTTTTTCATTTTCAATCTTATCGTTGGAACGTTCGATCGTTTCGATAATCAGCTCCGCCAGTTTCTGCTCGGTTTCGCCTTTCAGTTTTTGCAGATCGCTTTCGTTAACGAAGTCGATCTGACTAAGAAGAAACCACACGCCGAAGAACGATACAACAATCGCCGCAAATTGAATCAGAATCTTTTCCATACTTACTGTGCTTTACAAAGTTGATCTGACAAAGGTCCTACAAACCAGAAGTAAACATGTTTGCCTTTTCGCGTCTGAATGGCAGCGTAAATCGTGGCAATAAATTCTGCCGCGTTAAACAATACAATGGTAATGATGTATGCGATATATCGGTTTGTCACCTCTCCTTCACCGAAGATGATGTGCAATGTCCAATAAAAGCCGGCGCTGTTCATAACGAGGACCGTAGCCTGCGACACGAGGGCCTGCGTGCAATGCCACCGCACAAAATAAGAGCTCTTCCGGTTGCTCAGGTAAAAGAAGGCTGTCGCCAGCAGATTGATGATCGGCAGCGGCAAGCCGGCAATGACGGCAATCAGGGACATGAGGTAACTGTTGGACGCCCGTTCACATTCATAATCGTCGGGACGGTAAGCAAATTCTGTAACGTGTGCCATAGGTTAAAGGTCTTTCAGTATGTTCCAACCCCAGTTGATGGCAACCAGTACGATCAGGGGGATGTAAATACTTTTATGTGTTTTGATTTTATTTTCCGCCAGTTGGAAAAATCTGGCCAGTGAGGTGTCCTTCTGAATAAGGTCCCAAATAATCCAAATGGGAACTATTACGAGAAGGCACGCTGCCACAATACCCAGTGGATTTGTATTCCATGCCTGCGATACATCACCTTGTCCTAAAAAGATAATGGAGCGTGTGATGCCGCAGGAAGGACAAGGAAACCCTGTGATGTTTTTAAACAAGCACAGGGTTGTATGTTCATAATGGTGTGCCTGCAACGCGTATGCAAGCCAGCCTGCGCTGGCAAGTGACAGCAGGACAAGCACTGTATAAATTTTCCGATCCTTCAGGGGCATATCGGAAAGGCTGGTCATTATCCTATTATCGAAAAGAAACGCTCGGCGTTTAATTCACGCGTACGTCCCATGATGATAAACCAGTCGACAAGTGCCCAGATACCGAAGCCTCCACAGGTAAGTAATTTTGCAATACCCAAACCAGTGTCCCCCAGCATAAAACGATCGATGGCAAGTCCACCGGCAAGGATCGAAATGATCAGGATTGTTGTCGGGTCTTTGAGGTTCAATGCGTGAAGCTGGGCAAAGCGAGAGTCATCCAGCGCCAGCAATCTTTCCCGGATCATCGGGATCTGATGAGCTTCGAAAAACTTCCCGTTGGTTAACAGGTACATGTCTACTTTTTGTGCATCCATAAGAAAAGGTTAGATTATTTTGGCGTGAAAGATACATGTGTCTCTTTATTGAACCAAACGGTTATCGGGTACTATTTTACGCGAGGTCCCTTTTGAATCATAGACAACCAACTCCTGCACACCTGCGGGCAGGCGTATGGACCGGGTTGATTGCGACAAATATCCGGTGCCATAGTAGAATTCCATGCGCTCCTTGTGCCCATCCTGAAAACTGAGCGTGCACCAGCTGTCGGTGGCCTGTGGCATAAATTGCACCTGCCCCGCGGTTGCCGACCGGGAAAATACGGTCAGGTTTTTTCGGTTCTGCGACGCCACAAACCGATCTCCGGCCGGGGACTGCAGTCGCACAAGCGCCTTGGCATCGCCAGGCACATAGAATCCGCTCGCAGCCGAGGGCAACACACGAAATGATCCCTTTCCATCGCCCAATAAAATTAACCCCGTGAAAGCGTCGTAGCGGCCCGCAAAAACTTCGTTGCCATAATCATTGCCCACCATCATCACATCCAGGTTGCCATCTTCATTTACATCGTAAGCCAGCATTCCATTCACAGGGGCAACCTGTACTAGTTTCGGCAATGTCCGAATGGCAAACTTGCCATTGCCGAGATTCTCTACATAACTGCTCTCCATATAGTTTGCATCCATCACCAAAGCATCTTTCATATCGGCCTCGGGTAAAAGGTTGTCGAGTGTGGCTTTACTATACTGACGATAGCGCGTAAATTTTCTCCTGAACTTGGGGCTCTGCGAGTTCAACTCATCCCAGAAATGCACCGGAAACAGTTTGCGCGTACTGTCGCTCCACGATTCACGCATATAGCACCCCAACACCGGATCGATGCTGCCATTGCCGTCGAAGTCCTTCGCGACAATACGCAGCGGGCACGATGGTGTGACCTGGTACGCGTTGTTCTGTCCCAGGTTGCCCACCACATAATCAGTGTCACCGTCACGGTCAAAATCGCCCGCCGTAATACTATTCCACCAACCGGTGAATTTCTCAAGTCCACTGTCCTTTACCGGAACAAGTTTACCTTTTTGATTGACAAATGGCGTAATGGACATGAACTCACCGACGATGATCAGGTCGATCTCTCCATCCATGTTAAAGTCTGTCCAGATGGCATCAGTCACCAGTCCGGGTTTCACGAGTGCCGGTGCAGCCTCTGCTGTTACGTTTGTAAATGTCCCTTTATCATTTCGCAGCAGATAACTTTCCGCTGCCAGCGGATAGCTGCCGGGCACTATGCGGCCACCGACAAACAAATCGAGATCGCCATCACGATCATAATCTGCAGCACGCACGCAGGAACCACTTGCCGTGAGCGCCGGTAAGGAAGCTGTGGTAAATTTTCCCTTCCCATTGTTCAAATAGAGTCTGTCCTGGTATCCTTCGGGCGATTCGGATTCCACACTGCCACTGACGATGTATAAATCCAGATCTCCGTCCTGATCGACATCGAATAACAAGAGTCCCTCGTCTTCGAATGTTTTTGCCGGAAATGCGTTGGCATCCTTTGTAAAGGTTCCGTCTTTTTGTTGCAGAAAAACAACGGTAGGCTTATTGGCCGAACCACCGGTTATCAGATCCTCCAGTTTATCGCCATTAATATCGCCGACACAAAGGCCCGGACCAGCCTGTGAAAATTTGTGCGGCAAGGTTCGTTGTAAATTGAAATCTATTTTGTCGTCCTCTTCATGTGTGTGGGACACGACGTTGGCCTCAGTAAAATATCTTGGACCGGTTGCTGTTTGTTGTCGCGTGTCCTGTTTTTCGTAGACAACGTTTAGAACTTCATTCGCTTTCACGTTCTTCCATCGCTGAACATTTCCATCGGGCCATAATACTGTAACCGTGTCAACGGTTGCAACAGGGCCTAAACCAAAATGCAAAGTCCCTTCCACAGAAGAGAGAAATCCGCGCGAAACAGTATGTTCCTGGTACTGCACCTTGCCGCCATAGTTCAGGATAACTTTTGCGCCTGTAGCTTGATGTGACTTGTCTGATGCCAGTTTTACACGCAGGTAATTTGTCTGTCTCTTCTCGCCGGAAGCTTTTGTGTAAAGCGTATTCTCATAAACCGATGCTTCATCTGCAATATTATTCACCACATAGTCCAGATCGCCGTCGCTGTCCAAATCAACATAGGCCGCTCCGTTTGAGAAACACGGCTTGTCCAATCCCCAGGCTTTTGTAACGTCGGCAAACGTAAGATCGCCTCTATTCCTGAAAACATAATTCGGGATTTTGATGACCGGAATCGAATCCACCAGCAACCGGGGCTCAGCAATGTTGCCTGCATTCGCACGATAATTACCAAAATCCTTATCGGTAACATCCTTCGGGAAGCCATTTGTAACAATGAGGTCCTTAAAGCCATCGTTATCAAAATCGGCAAACAATGGCGACCAGCTCCACTCCGTCTGATGCACGCCCGAAAGCTGTCCCAACTCACTGAACTTGATTCCTTTGTCCAGGCCGTTGTTCAGGTGAAGCATATTCCGGACATACTGATATTCGTATCCGTATCGTTCGTTATTGACATAGTTGAGATATGATTTATTGCTGATGGTTGTTTTCTTCCGATCGTTGTTCTCCGGGAGCATGTCCAGTGTTATAAGATCGGGCAATGCATCATTATTAATATCCGCCGCGTCACTTCCCATGGAAAACTGACTCTGGTGTCCTATATATTCACCGATCTTGTTGGTAAACGTCCCATCCCTGTTATTGATATACAATACATCGTTGGACAAGTAGTCATTGGACACATAAATATCCGGCCATCCGTCCATGTTCAGATCGGCGACAGCGAGTCCAAGTCCAAAACCTTCCAGTGTTATGCCGGATGGAACGGTTACATCACTAAAGGTATTATTTCCATTGTTGCGATAGAGTTTATCGTTGTTGAGCGCCGAACCATCGGCTATTTTCGGGCGATAGTTTGTGGGTAAGTGATCCATGCGCTGATTGATCAGAAGATACAGATCCAGATCACCGTCAAGATCATAATCGAAGAAGGATGCGTTCACACTATAGCCGCCGTCTTCCAACCCGTAGGCCGCTGCCTGATTCGTAAAGGTTGGTCTTCCGTCTGTGCCCACACCGTTGTTTATAAACAACATGTTTTTACGCATCGCAGAATCCGGGTTCATCGTGGCGCAGACATAGATATCCTGCCAGCCATCGTTGTTAATATCGGCAATGGCCACACCGCTGTTCCATCGACCGGCTTCGTTCACATGTGCCGATTCAGTGATGTCCTCAAATTTAAAATCTCCTTTATTCAGGTAGAGCTTATTGGACACCTGGTTTCCGGCAAAGAATAAGTCCTGTAATCCGTCGTTGTTAAAATCGGCTACGCCTACACCGCCTCCATTGTAGATATATTCATGTGTGAGGATATTGAACGAGTCTCGTTCTTCAATTTTATTATTGAACTCAATACCGGTTTCGTTCGATGTGTGAAGCCTAAAAAGTGTATCCGATGGCTTGCTGCATTGCATCAGCACCACCGAAACGATAAACAGTAAAAGGGTCAGGTAGTTTTTCGTCATAGCAGATGCAAAATAAAAAGGCAAGGCCAATGTTACACTGGCCTTGCCTTAATTAATTGAAACTAATTTCTATTAGTATCCAGGGTTCTGAACCAATGTCTCTTGTCCACCTTGTTTAGCAAGGTCGATCTGGTTTTGAGGAATTGGATAGTACTCATGTTTACCTACTACGAATTTAACATCTTTGTAGATACCGAGCTTGGTTCCCTGATAAGTCAGGAGGTCCTGCAGGTTAACAGGGTTTCCGCTTGCAGAGGTTGTCTCTCCCCAGCGCACCAGGTCAAAGAAGCGATGTCCTTCCATGGCAAGCTCTAACTTGCGTTCGAAGTGAATGGCTTTAAGTGCATCCGCTTTCTGTGCAAAATCAGCAGGTGCGTAAGGGCTTATCACGTATTTCGCTGCAGGTGCTGAACCCACGTTGCTATCATTGTACGCGTCCCAATCGGTTTTTCCGTTTTGGGTTACTGCTTTCACGAAGCCAGCAGGGTTGGCAGCTCTGTTACGAACCTGGTTAACATAGTCCAGTGCTTTTGTCAGCGATCCGGCCTCTGCTTCACATTCAGCTGCCATCAACAATACATCAGAATACCGCATGAATACAAAGTTGATTGATGTCAAACCTTTTGTCCATGAACTACCATCTGTAACCGATGAAGCGTCTACCTGTGTGTAAGCATTTTTCTTAGGGCTATAAGGGCCACCGTTTGTCTGGAGTCTGACCCAGGACGCACCTGGGTGCTTACCCCAATCGAGGTATGGCAATCCCCTGCGTCCTACTGTCCAATCTATGCGTGGATCGAGGTCGCCGGCATCTGGTGTAAACGGATCGTCTACAGACAAGCCCTGATCGTTTTTCAATTCATTCCCATTGTTGTTGTAAGAAGCATCCAGCAAAGGCTTGCCTCCAGAAGTACGGAAAGAGTTTGCCAAATCAAAAGATGGCTGATAGAAACCACAGCAACCACCGGGACCATTGTTGTATGGCCAGTTCAGGATCTGATCCCAGTTTGCATTGTTACCACCAGAACCATCATTCACGGATGCCTGGTATGCAAATACTGACTCTTTGCTGTTATCGTTTTTCGCTTCGAAGTTATCATGGAATCTGTCCAACAGGCCGTAACGTGTACCACCTGGAGTTACTCCTTTTGTAATCACAAGTTCAAACAATGCTCTTGCTTCTCCAAACTTGGCAGCAGTTGTCTTGCCTTGATACAGTTTTGCTTTTGCCAGAAACGCAGCCGCTGCCCATTTATTGGCACGACCAGCAGCCAAACCACTTTCTTTCAGGTTGTCGTATGCAAACTGAAAGTCTGCTTCGATGTTTGACCAGATGTCCTTATTGTTCGGCACTTTAAAGTTTCCGAGAGAGTAATCGATGGTTTCATCAATATACGGAACCATGTTCCACATCTTCTTAGCTTCAAAGTGATAGAAACCTCTCAGGAAACGTGCTTCCGCAGTGATCCGTGTTTTGTCATCTGCCGATACTTCGCCTTCTTTCAGTTTGGCAAGAATCTTCAGCGTGCTGTTTGCGCGGTTAATACCATCGTATGCGGATCTCCAGCGCACATTGAAGAAGTTGTTGGTAGAGGTTGCTGTGAAAGATGCAATCGGGTTGATGTCCGCCTGATCGCCGGCATCTGAACCTTTATGCGCTTCACCTCCTACTATACTTCCATATACCCATCCCGTGTTAGAGCCTTCCCAACCTCCTGCATTACCTTTCAGCGCCGCGTAGGTTGCTATCAAACTCTGTTCTGCACCTTTCAGGGATGCTGCCTGAGAGTCTCCCAAAGAACCTTTCTGAGGTTGCTCCAGAAAACTGTCACTACACGAATAGCCAATCATCAACAATACCGGGAGAACCCAGCATAGCGTTTTCATGATTCTACTGTTGTTCATAATTTTTATTTTCTATTGAATGAATGATTAAAGACCGAGGTTCAGACCGATCGAATAGATTCTGGTCGCCGGATAGTTACCCACGTCAATACCGAGTGTGGTATCAACGCTGGATGCGATTTCCGGATCTTTACCTTGATACTTGGTAATGGTAAACAGGTTAACGGCCTGCAGATAAACCTTGAGTGACTTGATACCGACTCTGTCCAGCAAGGTAACGGGTACGTTGTAGTTCAATTGCAGGTTCTTCATACGCAGATATGAGCCTTTCTCTACATACCATGAGTTAGCCTGTGTATTGGTACTGAAGTTCGATACGTTTTCGAAAATAGGGGTTTCAGCTCCTCTGTTTTCAGGTGTCCATGAATCCAGTGTTCTTGCACCGATGGCAGCACCCGAGAATGAAGGATAGAAGTCTGTAAACCATTTGCTGAAGTTTACGATGTCGTTACCGTATTTACCATAGAAGAATGCTTCCAGCGTGAACGCTTTGTAGTTCGCTGTCAGGTTCAGACCGTAGGTAAATTTAGGAATAGGACTTCCGATGTATACGCGATCGTTCGGATCGATCACGTTGTCACCATTAACATCTTTGTACTTGAAACGACCAGGGCCAGCACCATCCTGTTTTGCATGCGATGCAACATCTTCGGCACTCTGGAAAAATCCTTCTACCTGATATCCATAGTATGAGGACAAGCTTTGTCCTACAGAGTTACGCACG
>JAESFU010000857.1_pt1 | contig 10288 bp, 6 predicted proteins | sample 9269461 | NCBI WGS metagenome assembly JAESFU01 (sample SAMN14502556, study PRJNA617107) | algae metagenome | isolation source: Stenomitos rutilans HA7619-LM2 and co-occurring heterotrophs from cave walls | place: USA: Waikapalae cave, Hawaii | collected 2009-07-28
TCCGGCGAGCAAGTAATGGTCCCCGATAACTTCAGGGGCAATAGGATCACCGGAGATTGTCCATCTTCGCAGCAAAGTCCCGGATGACGGATTGTGTAGTAGTGTCCGTATCGTAAACCGAATACCAGCCTTGTGCCTCGTGTGGCGGGTCACCGATAAAGTTGTCTCCACTGTGCCAGAGGCCCTCGGCCTTGCGCGGCCGTCCTTCGCCACCCCACGCCCAGAAATTACAGCCGGACACCACGCTCCCCGGTTGACGGGCATGTTCGTACACAGCACTGAAAATTTTCTCGTAGTACCGATCGCGAATGGTAACAGGCGAGGCAGCATCATGACTGTTGCCGTCGCGCGAGATCCCGAATTCTTCCATCACCAGCGGCTTGTGCAGCTTGCGGGCAATGTCCACATGATGATCCAGGTATTGCAGGGCATAGTCAATCGCCGGTTCCAACGTGGAGTCAGGTTTGGCAGGATTGTAAATGTCCCAGTTTTGTACCCAGATGTGAATGGTCATATAATCGATGTTCGGATCGCTATGGTCCCTCTCCGGATCGGTGCCCGCAAAAGACGATGACGTTGTCCCTTCGCTTCCGATGGTGAGCAGGTGATTCTGATCCAATGATTTGATCAGCGCCGCCGTTTGAGAAATCCATTTCCGGTATGCGTCGACATTGTCCACGCCGCGCGGCTCGTTGCCCAATTGCCAGGCCATAATAGCAGGATCTTCACGATATGGCTTGCCCGTAAGCGTATTGGTACGGGTAACAATATGGAGGATGTGATTATTCAATATATCAACGGCCGCGGGATTTGAATAGAACTTCGCTGTAAATTTTTGATAGGTTCCCCAGTCTCCGCCCGGATGTGGCGGCGGGTAGGGGATCGAATCGGCCGCGTGGCTCCACACGAGGTATTGTCCCAATCCTCCGGACCAGTTCCAGAAGTTGGTCAGGCATACAATGGCGTACATATCCCGCGCGCGCATTTCCTGCAAAAGAAAATCCAGTCCCTCCAGTACATCCTGGTTATATACGCCCGGTGCAGATTGCAGCGATGGCGTCATGCGATAGGGTTCTGTATCGGGACCTTCGCTGCCGGCCATGATGCGCAGGTTGTTAATGCCGAGTGCCTTGAGCCGGTCGAGTTCACGGATGAGTCTGGCGCGGTCACCGCCCGCACCTTTTGCACCGAGGTTAAGCCCATACCAGAAGTTGGTGCCAAGAAACGCGTAGCGCTTGCCTTCAATTTCAAAGTGTTCGTCTTTAACCTGCACATACGGACTGCTGCACGCGGTAACGAGGACCATCAGCACGAGAAGATACAATATCTGACTGCCGGAGCGATTCATTTTTTAAAAGGGTTTGGTTGTATTGCAAAAGAAGTCTTTTTTTCGCCAGGAAACCTTTGCCGGAGTCCTGAAAACTTCAACCCGGGTCCTGAACTTTTTACGGTAGCGTTAATTGTTGCGCAAGACAGATCTTTCCGGCAGCGGCATTACCGGGGCTGGCTTCGCGAATGACAATGCAGGCCCGCGCCATCATGGTGAACAGGCATGCAATCAATCTGTATAATTTCTTTCCCCGGAAATGCTTTTTGCAATGCCGCCTTGGCGGCTTCGTCCCGCGCGCGGAATGTCGTGTCCAATCCTGCTTTCCAGTAGCGCGAAGTAACCACCACGTGATTGGCAATGATAAAATTGAAGTAGCCTGTGGTGAGGTAGAACGCCGCGCTGTCCTGTTTTGTGTTTTGCAAATAGAACATCTCACTGGCGCTGAGCCCGTCGGTGGCAATTTTTTTGCTCATCAGTAACGCCGTTGGCGCGCGAAGAATCGTGAAAGGTTTTCCGTCCTGGTCGGTTGCGCCGGCGAGTATCCGTTTATTCTCTTCCATACGCCGGAATGTTTCGGCTGCCAGCGCATTTTGAAGCGTGTCTTCCGGATAGACCTCGGCCAGCAGGATTGTGCGGGCATCGGCAAACCGGCAAAACTCGTCAATGTGCCCGGCCGTGCCAATGGCATATATGCCGTTGTCCATGAGTCCCCATTCTTCTTCTTTAGCACCTTTTTTCAACCAGATGATTTTTGTTACGCCCAGCACGCGCTTATACTCGTCTTCAATCTGATTTTTGGTCATGGTCGCGTTGCGGTCAAGCTCCACCGCTTCCACCAGCAGCAGCGTACCCTTGCCGTTGGTTTGCCATGCGCCGCCTTCCGAGATCATGGGCGACGGGACAGTGGGCAGATGCAAGGCCTTCGCGATGTTTCGGTCAATCGATTCTGTGGTCGTGTCCGGATGACTGAACCTGAAATCGGCTATGGCAAATTCGCCTCTTTTATTTTTTAGAAACACAGGCCCGGGATCCTGAATGGAAGCGTAAGCCTTGTCCCCCGGCATAAATTCCACACGCGCCGTATCGATGTTATTTTCGAGCAGGCGCCTGATGATGCGTTCTCTCATCTGCGCATGATTGAACGCGAGCTGGGGCCCATAGAGCAAACGTATTTTTACGTGTGGCGTAATCGCCTTCATGGCGTCCAGTATGGTATTGCAAAATGGATCGCCACCCAGAAAACCGGACTCGATCCACCACATCCAGATATAGGCCTGCTCTGTGAATTCGGCCTGAACAACGTACTGCTCTTTCGGTGGCGCGCTACAGCCAAACCATACGGACAGCGTAAACAGAAAGATACTTGACAGGCGTTTCATAGCGTGGCTTTTGCAGTGGAAAATAAGCAATCGGATGTTAATCTCCTGAAGATAGCACACACATCTCCCGTGTGACGATTATCCGCTATCTGTGAAAAGCGTAATCGTACAGCAGGCCACCGTAAACAATAATTTCATCCAAACCCTAGCTGTTAAACGATGAACATCGGCGAAAGCGATATTCCAAAAGAAAACCTTAAATCATTATCCGATATTTTCCGAAACCATGTTAGTATTATGAAAAGTATTTTACCATGAGCACACACTGGTCGATCGACGAAATTCAGCAGGTATGGCAATTGGCCTCCGGCCTGCACAAGGGACAAACCTATGGCGGACCGAATGAGGGCGAGCGCGTGGAGTACCTGAACCACATTGGCGGCGTTGTACTGGAAGTACTGAATGCGATTCATTACAGCGAAGGCATGAATGCCGACCTGGCGATCAAGTGCGCCATGCTGCACGATACCATCGAGGACACGCCTATCACATACGAAAGTGTAAAAGAACTCTTTGGACAAGCCGTGGCCGATGGCGTGCTGGCATTGTCCAAAGATGAAAATGTAACAGATCGCCTGACCAAAATGACGGACAGTCTCGAACGGATAAAAAAGCAGCCCGCGGAAATCGGGGCCGTTAAACTGGCCGACAGAATTCACAACCTGTATGCGCCGCCGTTTTACTGGAGCAACGAACAAAAAGAAAATTACCTGCAGGAGGCCGGGATCATCCTGCAGGAATTGGGTGCCGCGAACCAATACCTGGCCGATCGCCTGAAGTCCAAAATTGCGGCATACCGGATGTCCTATATTCGCTAGTACGCATCACGCATCGCGCAGGTATGCGGCGGTGATGGAGCCGGTCGCATCCTGCAGGGCGCGCGGTGTCCCTTCAAAAACAACACGCCCGCCTTTGTGGCCGCCATCCGGTCCCATATCAATGATCCAGTCAGCATTCCGGATGACGCTGATATTATGTTCGATCGCAACCACCGTGTTACCCGCATCCACCAGGCGATTCATGATCGACAGCAGGTGGTCGATGTCTGACATGTGCAGTCCTGTTGTTGGCTCGTCCAACACGTAAATACTTCCCTTTTTATGAAGCTCGCTGGCGAGCTTGATGCGCTGGCATTCGCCGCCGGAGAGCGTGCTCAGCGGCTGTCCAAGTTTCAGGTAATCGAGGCCCACATCATACAAGGCCTGCAACTTCTTTTTGATCTCGGGCTGTTTAAAGAATACCAGTGCTTCGCGGATCGTCAGGTCCAGCACGTCGGAAATTGATTTGCTGTCCAATGTATACGCGAGCACTTCTTCCTTGAAGCGCTTGCCCTCGCAGATCTCGCAAGGCACCTTGATGCCGTCGAGGAACGCGAGATCAGTATACACCACCCCGGTGCCCTGGCAGTTTCCGCAGGCGCCTTCCGAGTTGAAGCTGAACAGCGAGGCACTCACGTGGTTCGAAGCAGCAAAAGCTTTTCGTACATCGTCCATAATGCCCGTGTACGTGGCCGGGTTTGATCGGGTGGATGTCCCAACGGCAGATTGATCGATGACGACCGCGTCGGCATGTTGTTTCAGGAACACGTGGTGTATAAGCGAGCTCTTGCCCGAGCCCGCTACGCCGGTGATGGCTGTCAATATCCCTTTGGGAATTCCGACGCTCACATTATGCAGGTTGTTCACACGTGCGTTTGTAATGGACAAGGTACCGGTGGCCGAACGGAAACTTGTCTTCAGAGGAGACGACTGCTTCATGTGCTGCCCCGTGAGCGTATTGGACTTCAACAAGTCATCGAAACTTCCTTCAAAGGTAATGGTGCCGCCGCGGCTTCCGGCATGTGGACCTACATCGACGATGTGGTCGGCAATTTTGATAACATCGGGGTCGTGCTCCACTACGATGACGGTATTTCCCTTGTCCCGCAGTTTTTTCAACAGGTCGTTCAGCCGGTGGACATCGCGCGGATGAAGTCCGACACTCGGCTCATCGAAAATGTACATCACGTCCACCAGGCTGCTGCTCAGGTGCTTCACCATTTTAATGCGTTGCGATTCACCACCCGACAATGTGCTGGTCTCGCGATCGAGGCTGATGTAGTCCAGCCCGATGTTGATCAGGTGTCCCAACCGTTCTTTCAATGTAGTCACCATGGGAGCGGCAACGGTATCGGTCACTGTATCCAGTACACTAACAACTTCGGTAACTTCGAGTGCAGCCAGTTCGGCGATATTGCGGCCGGCAATTTTACAATTCAATACCGTGGGGTTCAGCCGGGCACCATGGCATGTGGTGCAAGGCTGAAGTCCGATGTACGGCGCTACTTTCTTCTGTGTTCGCTCGGACATCGTTTTCAGATCGCGCTTGATGAATGCCTTCGTAAATTTTTCGATAACGCCCTGGTATGTTACATTCATTTCGCTGCCGCCGAATTGCATTTTTACTTTGAGCGCCTTGCTATGCAACAGCAAGTCCATCTCTTCCGGGGAGAAGTCCCGTACCTTTTTATCATTGTCGAATAATTTCGAGCTGGCATACATGGCATTCTCCCACGAAGCAAATACGGGCACATGCACGGCACCTTCGTTGAGCGACTTGTCCACATCAATAAACGAATCGGCAAGGATCCCCATCTTTTTTCCGAGACCGTTGCATTCGGGACACATTCCCTGCGGGTCGTTGAAAGAGAAAACATTCGAGTTGCCAACGTACGGTTTCCCCACGCGTGAATAGAGTAGCCTGAGTACAGGAGCGATGTCCGTTATGGTACCGACGGTTGAATGCGATCCGCCACCCAAACGTTTCTGATCGACGACAATGGGCATGCTGAGATTCTCGATGGCATCGGCATGCGGTGGCGCATAGCGCGGCAGAAAGTTCCGCACAAACATGGAGAAGTTTTCATAGAGCTGACGTTGTGCTTCGGTAGCAATAGTATCAAACACAATAGAGGACTTGCCGGAACCGGATACACCCGTGAAGATGGTGATCTTCCGCTTCGGTATACGGAGGGAGACATTACGTAAATTGTTTTCGCGTGCGCCGTGAATGAAAATGTGTTCCTGCTGCGTGGACATGAGATGCTGGGTTTTGGTTTGGGATACGTGCAAATTTCAACATGCTCAATCAGTACACGTCGTAAAAAGCGTCACGATAGAGCACGATGTTTTTTGTCGCAGTGTATTATAATCCACACGCCCGATTGGTACCAAACGCAAGTGATTGCTTACGGCTACGGCAAACAAAATTATACGTAACGAAATCGGCCAGGGTTACACTCCCTGCAAAAACGATTTTATGTGGAGGCTGTAAAAATTATGCATACTCCACAAAGGAGTATGCACCATGTGGAGCTGTGTGGACATACAGCGTGAGTACCGGTGGTCAAACAAATTTGTGAAAACTAGTGGCGTTCAGACCAGAGCGTTTTGATGGTCTCTTCCTGCGAGTATCCGACAGGACAGGCGGCACTTTTTGTGTTGGCGCGATAACTTCCGAATGTCTCGTTAGGACAGGAGATCATACGACATCCGGGCATTTCCAGGTGTCCGTTGGGATCATTCTTTCGGATCCAGTCGAATGCGTAAACAAGCCACTGATTTCGGTAACCCTCTGGCTGGAGCGCAAACCAGGAGATTTCATCCCATCCCCAGATGAAATGCGATGTTGTGTCAGCGACATTCACCGTACGGCTTCTGCCGAAGTTGTCCAATTCTACGAGGTAGGGCAGACTTTCGCTTTTCCAGCCGCTGGGTGATACGCACCCCTTGCTTTTTTGAAAGAGAGCATCGAGATGTCCCACTTCAAGCTTGCCTTCATAAGGTTTTTCGGGTATGGCTTTGATGCGTAGCGGAAATGAATTGAAATCGATGAGACTGACGCCGTCTTTGATCATATCGCCTTTCGGAACGTGCGCATCCAGTAACACCCAGTGACGACGTGCATGCTGTGCTGCATAATGTCGTATCCTGGACAATAGTGCCGCCCACGCTTTTCTGTCCGGATCGTTCATGCCGATCAGCTCCACCTGTCCCAAATGAAATGCTTCGCAACCCAGATTTATGTAGGATGCTGCCAGGTAGTAGAACCAAAGCTGTGTTTCCTGTTGGCTTATGTCCGGGACACTACTGCCCTTTCGCCAATGATCTGCAAATTTTCCGTTGGGGTTGAGCATGGACCGATAGGAGAAGTTGCGTTCTTCTACCGGGAGTTTGTGATCGGTGAAAACCCAGCCTGGAATTTTCACCTTGTCCACATCTTCTGTAATGATTTCAAACAGGCAGCCTTGAAAGATGATGTCAGGGTCCTTGCGGTGCAAGGTGTCTATGATAGCTTTTGCATTTTTCCAGAAAACCGGATCGTTCAGCGAACTCTCTTCACCCCAGCGATAGATCGCACGCCCAATAAATTTTGCCCCGATGTTCTGAATCATGCGTACGTCGTCTGCATGATAAGGATAAACACGTTTACCTTCGGGTTTGGACGGTACCAGAAAGAAAGCCATCGTAATGGATTTGTCAAGGTAGTTCTCCAGCACGGCCCGTGAAATTCCCTTCCCGTCAAAGTAATAGGACACATCCCGGGCACGAAACCCGCCAAAGATGAAAACCGCTGTCAGCAACATGAACGTAAAGCGTCTGGTATGGTGAATCGTTTTTTCTCTTGTGCGGATATGCTGCATGGTTTTATGATTAGATGTTGGCACTTACTCAGTTCGAATGATCGGATCAAAAGTATGCGCATACAATTAATTATGAGTTAATACACAATTAATCGTGCGACGGCTCTCACGCACATCATGATTTTATTCTTTAATATGATAGGGAGCCATTATTTATTCGCCTGAAAAAATATTCCGGATAGCGTGGGGGTACTGCCATGCACGGTTGTCTCAACGACAAATAATCTGAATCCCCCATGAAATTATCGTCCAGTCTGCTGGCGGTGATAGTATCACTGCTTGCGAATGCCCTATTGGCTCAACAGTTTCAGCAAACCGTTCGCGGTACTATTACCGATCAGGACAGCGGCACGCCGCTGGTAGGTGCCACCGTAGTGGTGGCCGGCTCGCAGCCCATGCTGGGCACCACCACCGATGCCGATGGAAATTTTCGTATTGCCGGCGTGCCCATCGGCCGCATAACATTGAAAGTGTCCTTTATCGGCTATGAGGACAGAATCATTCCCAACTTATTGCTGGGCTCTGCCAAAGAAGAAGTCGTCAATATTCCGCTGAAGGAAACCATCGGGACATTGGAAGAAATCGTAATCACCGGCGATCAGCCTAAAGGTGAAGTCCTGAACGAGATGGCCATCAGCAGTGCCCATACATTTTCGGTGGAGGAGACGTCTCGCTTTGCCGGTTCATTCGATGACCCTGCGCGTATGGCCACATCGTTTGCCGGCGTCGCCGGCGATGCCAGCGGCAATAATGATATCATGGTGCGTGGCAACTCCTCGAAAGGAATTCTGTGGCGCCTCGAAGGCATCGCCATCCCCAATCCCAATCACTTTGCAGGCGAAGGCTCTACCGGCGGTCCTATCAACGCACTGAGCAGTAAAATGCTGAGCAACTCGGATTTCTTCACGGGAGCTTTTGCACCTGAATACGGCGATGTAACCTCGGGCGTATTTGATATGAAGCTCAAGCGCGGCAACAACGAGCATCGCGAGTACACCGCTGCCATCAGCACACTCGGTATCGATATGACTGCGGAAGGCCCGTTTAAAGAAGGCGGTCGCGCGTCTTACATCGCCAACTATCGTTACTCGGCGCTTGACCTGTTGGACAAAGCCGGTATTGTGGACTTCGGCGGCGTGCCGCGCTACCAGGACCTGTCCTTTAAAATACAATTGCCCGTGAACGACAAACATAACTTCTCGCTCTTCGGACTCGGCGGCCGCAGCAGCATCGATACGGAAGACAAGGACGAAGAAGATGATGAAACGATTGTCGGCAAGTTCAACGGCAAGAACAGTCTGGGTGTCCTCGGCCTATCGCATGTATACCAGATCAACGGGAATATGTTTCTTCGCAGCTCGCTGGCGGCCACTGGCACCGAGAGCTCATTCAAATATGCAATTCCCGGTACGCCGGATTTCTACGACATTGAAAAAGGTACCATCAATAAATCGTCGTTCATCGCTACCAGCGCATTCAACTACAAGCTTAACGCACGGCATAAACTCGAAACCGGTTTTATCCTGACACGGCATAACTTCAACATGACGTCGGACTCATGGGACTTTGACCAGGACAGGATGGTGAATGAATTGTCCGATAAAGGAGATGCTACAACCGTGCAGGCGTTTGCAAGCTGGAAGTATCGTATCTCGGAGGATATCACCATGATCAACGGTCTGCATTACCTGCACTTCGCACTCAACGGCAAGTCTTCAATCGAACCACGCGTAGCGTTGAAGTGGCAATTGGACAGCCGCCAGTCGTTCAACATTGGCGCGGGTCTTCACAGCAAACTGGAAGGCGTTTCTACTTACCTTGCGAAGTGTTATAACGATGATGGCTCCTATACACAACCGAACAAAGATCTGGAGATTACAAAGGCAGCACACTTCGTGCTGGGCTACGATCGTGCACTCGGCGCCAATACGCACTTCCGCATAGAAACTTACTATCAGCATCTGTACGATGTGCCGGTGGAAAACTCAACGACAAGCGCATATTCATTACTGAACACAACAGATGGTTACACCACGAGGACACTGGTAAACGAGGGCACCGGTCGCAATTACGGTGTGGAGCTTACGCTGGAACGCTATCTCTCCAACGGCTTCTACTACATGAGCACGGTGTCCCTCTTCCGTTCATTGTATACAGCGAAGGATGGCGTGGAACGCAAGTCAGCATTTGACAACCTGTATGTAGCCAACCTCATTGGTGGAAAAGAATTTTCGGTGGGAAGCGCAGCCAAGAACAAAGTACTTTTTATCAACACCAAGATTGCCTTGCTGGGCGGCAAGCGTTACTCGCCGATCGATCTGCCGGCATCCATTGCTGCGGGTGAAGCGAAGATCGACGAAGCCAATCCTTTCTCCCAACGCGGCGATGACGTATTCCGCACCGACTTCTCCATCGGCCTGCGCCGTAACCGGAAGCGCACGACAACCGAATTTAAATTTGATGTGCAAAACCTGCTGAACAATCAGACGGTGGTAGGGCAGGATTATATTCAGGCAACGGAAAAAATTTACAAGACCAGGCAACTGGGCATGTTGCCAACGATCAGCTACAAGATCAGCTTCTGACAGGTTTCCACTGTTTGAAATATACAGACGGGATGAGGTCCGATGGACCTCATCCCGTTTTTTTATGTGCTGGCTTTGCCTGGCGAGGATTGCCAGGTTTGACTTTTACATTTTAATCTGTAATTTTTGTCAACCGTTGCGTAAGCAATTGTTCTGGCGTTGCTTTCCCCTCTAACCTATATGAAACTTCTGAAATCAAAACCCACGCTGTTACTACTGGCATTGCTTTGCCTCATCACCAACCTGTTTGGACAGGATACGCCACCGATTGGCGATGATGGACCTGCCATAAATGCCGTGCTTGCATTTCCCT
>JAESFU010000858.1_pt1 | contig 10275 bp, 8 predicted proteins | sample 9269461 | NCBI WGS metagenome assembly JAESFU01 (sample SAMN14502556, study PRJNA617107) | algae metagenome | isolation source: Stenomitos rutilans HA7619-LM2 and co-occurring heterotrophs from cave walls | place: USA: Waikapalae cave, Hawaii | collected 2009-07-28
GATTCCTTCGCTTGCATAATCGATGTCAATAGTGCCCTTAAGCTCTCCCCCAACGAGAACGGAAATTAGTCGCGAGCCAAATCCAGTTCGAGTTGGGTGGATGACAAGCGGGCCACCTCTTTCCTTCCATCGCAGCTGTAAAGATCCGTCAAGTCGAATGTCCCAGCTCAGAGAAACTGTCCCGTTCGTGACAGACAGGCATCCGTACTTCACTGCATTGGTACAAAGCTCGTGGAGGATCAAGCTGAACGCATTCGTCGCCTTTGCAGGGAGCTCGTACGACGGCCCATCAATGGTAAACGGATCATGAGTTCGGTCGCGATAGGGTCGCGTGATCGCCTCGACAACCTCGCGCAGGTCGGCGCTTTGATTTGCGCCGCTAAGCACTAGGTTCGTCGCTGTAGCGAGAGCTCCTAGACGGGTGAGAAACCGGTCAATCGCCTCTTGGTCCAAATTCTCGGGCCGCAGGGACAAGCGCGCGAGCGACTGGACCAGTGTGAGCGAGTTTTTTACTCGGTGCTGGAGTTCGCGGGCGATAACGGTGATCCGCTCTTCTGCCGCCTTGCGATCAGTAATATCCACTAAGAGGCCTGTTATCTTTGGGCGCCCTTCGAGCGAATAAATGTACTGCGCGCGGTAGAGAAGGTGCTTTACGCTTCCATCGGGGATGACAATGCTCACCTCCGCTTGAACTTGGGTGGGATCGCGTCCCTTTCCGGGGTTTGGTCCTCGACTGACCTCGAATTTGCCACTGGCAAACTGGGTGCGAACCTCTTCCAACGTTGCGCCTTCTCGCGACAGACGTTCGATCTCTCCAGGCGCGTAACGTGCCCGAAATTCGGCGAAGCTTGGCTTTGCCTCTATCGGAAAGCCGAACAGTAGATTGAGTTCGGGTGAATTTGTGACGCTGCTCGTCTCAAGGTCAACCTCCCAAACCGCCATGCGTCCCGCTTCTATAGCGAGCCGGAAGCTTTCTTCAGTTTCTTGCAAGGCATAAGCAGCCTGCGTCCGCTCCGTCACGTCTTCTACGGAAGCTGTATAGGCGAGCGGGACGGACGACGGTCCCTCGTTCGGCGCGGCCGTAATAAACATGCGCAGCCAGCGGAGATCGCCCGTCTGGTCGTGTAGAATGCGGATCGTGGTTTCCAAACTCCCTCTGAGAGCGCCTGCCAACAAATTGTCTTCCCACCCGCGATCCTGCGGGTGTGTCGCGTCAACAAATTGAGCAAAGGTGAGTTCGGTCTCGTCGGGAAATCCGTAGATTTCCAGAAGCTGCGGCGAGGCATAAAACGCACCTGTCGCGCGATCCAGGTCCCACATGGCGGGCTCGGCCTGCTGTGCTACCTGCCGCATCCTCTCAAGATGCGGTGTTTGCCGTTTGTCTTTTCCGCCCCGCGCACGCACGAATTGCCTCCCAGCGAAGACAAACCTAGCGCGAAGCTTTATGCATTAAAAGCAAGGTTGCGCAGCATTACGTTAGTCCGGGGCAGAGCCGCCGCCGCCCGGCCGCAAGGGGGGTGGCATGAGCAGCATGTCGGTAACTTCCTTGGGGATGCCGCCAATCGGATCGGACCGTTTGGGCATGCCCTCGACGAAGGGGAGGAGCTGCAGACGGGCAATCCCCAGGACGCGCCGCAATTCGGCGATCGGGGTTGCGTGCTCGTCGATCCTCAGACTTAGGTAGGGGTAGGCTTCACCCTTGAAGATCGACAAGGCAGCGGATTGGCGCCCGCGCTTGTCGCCGTGGCCCCGTTGCCCGGCCTCCAGGACGCGCACCAGACGCTCGGGCAAGTCCTGATCGCTTGAGGCGAGGAATGCTTGTTCCATCCCGTCGATCACCTCGGGGCCCGTCAGCATATTGCCCTGCACGGCGTAACCCGGACCTGTCCGGTGCCCGAACCAGGGCGTGCATTGCGCACCGCTCCAGGCAGAGCTGCGGCCTTGCGCATCAACAATGCCGAGCTGGCGCACATCGCGCCCCGGATCATTGGCGATAAGGATGTCGAGCGCTGCCGGCGCGCTGGCGCCATTGCGCAAAAGCGCCAGTCCGTCGATGCCGAGATAAGGGTTGACCCAGGACTGGGTGGAAATCGCGCCAACGGCAGACTCAACAAAGGGGCAAATGCCGCCGACAGCTGGAACCGCGGTTGCGACCGCGACGCCCAACATGCCTGTGCGGCCACATCTTGCCGAGATCGAGAAAGTATTAAGCTCGAGCATCCCTACCTCCTTCCGTGATCGACCGTCGCACGAGACTTGCTTGTGCGGGGGTCGGGCGATGCGGCAATCAGCGCCTTGGTATAGTCGTGCTGCGGGTTTGAAAACAGCGTTTCGCCGTCGGCAACCTCGAGAATCTCGCCTTTCCTCATCACCGCGACGCGATCGCTGACATGGCGAACTACCGCAAGATTGTGACTCACAAAGATCATCGTCAAGCCGAGGCGCCGCTTTGTATCCTGCAGCAAATTGAGAATCTGTGCTTGTATCGAAACATCAAGCGCAGATGTCGGTTCATCGGCGAGAACCACAGAGGGCTTCAGGATAATCGCACGCGCGATAGCGACCCGCTGCCGCTGACCGCCGCTCAATTGATGCGGATAGCGATTGATGAAATCCTCGGGCAATCCGATGAGTCTCATGGTCTCGCTCACCAAGGCGCGCCGCTTCTCACGATCGCCTTGAGCGTGGACCGCAAGCGGTGCGTCGAGAATTTCGCCGATCCGGTGGCTCGGATTGAATGAGGATGCGGGATCCTGGAAGATCGCCTGGATCTCGCGCCGCATGGCGAAAAGCTCAACCCGCGACGCGCCCCAGACATCCTTGCCGTTAAAGAGGATGGTGCCCGAGGATGGCTTTGTCAGCCGCAACACCATGCGCAAAAGCGTCGATTTTCCGGATCCCGATTCGCCGACAATTCCCAATGTTTCGCCGGCCGAGAGCGACAGATTGACGTCCTTCACCGCCCATTGATCGGCCGGGCCGCCTCTCTTTTCAAAGCGCTTGAAAAGGCTGTAAAGCTCAAGAAGCGCCACTAAATCTCTCCTCCAAACCAGCAGCGCGCCAAATGTCCATGCTGATCGAGGGCCCGGTAGGGCGGCGCGGTCTCGCAAAGCGCTTTTGCAAATTCACAGCGATTGCGGAAGCGGCATCCCTGGCCGAATTCACTTGGCGCGGGGACCTGACCCGTAATTGCGCTCAAGACCGCGCGCGGCTCCGACAAGGATGGGGTCGCCTCGATGAGTGCCCGCGTATAGGGATGTGCCGGATGATGAAAGACGTCCTCGACCTTGCCTTCTTCGACGATCTTGCCGGCATACATCACATAGACGCGGTCGCAGAAATCGACCACCAATCCCAGATCGTGCGACACGAAGAGGATGGACGTACCGTGCTGATCGCGAATCTCGCGCAGAAGCCCGATCACTTGCGCCTGCACCGTGACATCGAGAGCCGTTGTCGGCTCGTCGGCTATCAGGAGCGCGGGTTCAAGCGCTATCCCCATACCGATCATGGCGCGCTGCTGCATGCCGCCTGAGTATTCATGGGCATATTCAGAAATTCGCCTCTGCGGCTCGGCGAGATGAACCATCCGCAGAAGTTCAACCGCCTTTTGGCGCGCGGTTGCCCAGGACGATTGCCGGTGTATGGGGAAGGGTTCCCCCACCTGGTCGCCGATCCGCAATGTCGGATTGAGCGACCGCATGGCGTCCTGCGGAATATAGGCGATGCGATCGCCCATGAGCGTGCGCCTCGCTTCTCTTGAGAGCTCAAGGAGCGAGTTCCCCTGAAGCTTCATGTCGCCCTGAAAGATCCGCGCACGATTTGGCAGAAGGCCCAGCACGGACAGGGCGGTCAATGTCTTGCCGCTGCCCGATTCCCCGATGACGCCGACAACCTCATTGCGGCGAATAGAGAGTGAGACATCGGAGACGACTGCTGTTTCAGCAGATGCGCCGAAGCCTATCGTCAAGCCTTCAATCTCGAGGATGAGGGGCGAGGCGTCCATGCTAGTCCATATGCGGATCAAAGAGATCGCGCAGCCCATCGCCGACCAGATTGAAGCCCATCACGAAGAGAAAGAGCGCCATGCCGGGCACAATGCTAAGCCACGGGGCCTGCGCCATGAAGCCTCTCCCGATATTGATCATATTGCCCCATGAGGGTTCCGGCGGCTGCGCACCTAGCCCCAAAAAGCTCAATGCCGATTCCAACAATATCGCATAGGCAAAGGCGGCCATCGCCTCCACGATCGAGGGTGCCAGAATATTGGGCAGGATTTCGCGATTGAGAATGCGCCAATCGCTCATCCCAATTGTCTTCGCCGCATCTATGTATGAATGGCGGAGCACTCCCATGGTGGAGGCGCGCGCAAGGCGCGCAAAGCCCGGGATGAAGATGATGCCGATCGCCAGCATTGCATTGAGCGTGCTGGTACCAAGGCTTGCCATCAAGATGACGGCGAGGAGGATCGCCGGAAATGAAAATAAGAGCTCCATCAAGCGCATGAGCGCCAAGTCGGCAACGCCGCCAACATAGGCGGAGACAAGACCTATGGCCGTTCCAACGACGAAGCCAACGCCAACCGCGACCAGAGCCACGGTAACCGAAATGCGCGCTGAATAAATGGTTCGTGACAACACATCCCGTCCAACCTCGTCGGTCCCCAGCCAATGCGACCATGAGGGCGCGTTCAGCATGTTGGCGACATCGAGTTCGTAGGGTGGATAAGGCGCAAGCCACGGCGCGAAGATTCCGGCGATCCCAATCAAGGCCACGAGCATGGCGCCCAGAACCAACGCGCCATGTCGGTGGAGTCTGAAGCCCGACCTTTGCACGGTTTGGACGCTGCTCATCCGGAACTCGAACGGCTGCGAACCTGTCTTGGATCGAGAAGACTTCCCATGATGTCGACCAGCATATTGGCCGCCAAAACGAAAATCGTGACGACCAGAGTTGCGGCCAAGAGGACCGGATAGTCACGATTGATGATGCCGACGAGCACGAATGAGCCGATGCCAGGCAAGCGGAATATGTCTTCGATGATGACGACGCCGCCAAACAAGAAGCCGAATTCAACAGCACCCACCGTCAGATAGGGAATGGTCGCATTCTTCAGCGCATGATGGCGCACGACGATTGTGTCGGATGCGCCCTTCGCCCTTGCGGTGCGAATATATTCGGAGGAAAGCACCTCAATCATTGAGGCGCGCATGATGCGCAATAGCAAAGCTGACGAGACGACGCCAAGGGATATCGCCGGCAGGATCATCTGCTGAAAATTCTTGAGCGGGTTGACAAAGAACGGCGTGTACCCTCCGGCGGGCAGGATCCGCAGCTTGATCGCAAAGACCAAGACCAGAAGCGTCGCCAGCCAGAAGTTAGGGATAGCACCAAGAACGGTCGCTAGTGTGGTGATCAAGGAATCGGTGCGCTTATTGTGCCGCAGCGCCGCCATGGCGCCCAAAGGGACGGCAATAAGATTGGCAACCAGAAATGCGAGGATCGCCAGTTCTAAGGTGACTGGCAGGCGTTTGAGAATTTCAGGGCCAACCGCGACCCGGTTCTGAAACGACCTCCCGAAATCACCGGTTACCGCTTTCCCCAACCATTCGGCATATTGAACATAGAGCGGGCGGTCGAGGCCGTTTTGGGCCTCGAAGCGCATGATGGCTTGCGGCGTTGCATCGACACCCAAAGCCGAGCGCGCCGCTGAGCCCGGCACAATGTTGATCGCAATAAAGAGAACAAGCGAGGCAACAAGAAGCGTCGGGACGAACAGCGCGAGTCGAACCAGGATAAGCCGCAGCATGCCTTCAGAATCTTGAGCTGACCTCAGTGATCAGCTTTCCAACCAGGAGTCTTTCAGTGTCTTCAAAAACCCAGTTCTAAGCGGCGTGAAGCCTTGGAGATTTTTGGCATGGGCGATCAGGATATAGGAATTGACCAGAGGAACGATCCCCATCTCCTTCAAAGAGAGTTCCTGCATCTCCTTATAGGCGGCTTTGCGCTCCTCCTGCGTAGCTGCGCTCTTTGCTTTCTCCAGGACCGTGTCCATCTCCGGGCTGCAGCTTTTCTGGACGTTGATCGCCATATTGCATTTGTAATTGTTAGTGACGAAGTCGTCCGGATCAGCAAGCGGGCTCACCCAATACATTGTCGTGATGTCAAACTTGCTTGGGCCCCAAACCTCGTCCCAATAGCGCGGAATTTCCATCGTTCCAATCGACGCCTTGATGCCGACGGCGGCGAGATTGGCCTGGATGATCGGCGCCATGGCCATCATGGCCGGGAAAGACGAGGCGATGGTCATCGTCGTCTCGAAGCCACCCGGATGGCCAGCTTCGGCCAAGAGCTTCTTTGCGCCTTCAACGTCGGCACCCTTCTTGAAGAACTCGATCCCGGCGAAACCCCAATTCCACTCCGGGATTACGCCGCCGAGGATGGGAACCGCCTGCCCAAAGAAGGCGCCAGCCACCAATGCGTCGCGATCGAGCGCGAGGCCGATTGCCTGCCTCACCTTGGGATTGTCAAGCGGTGCATTTTTGTTGTTGGGAAGCAGCCAAAAATAGCGCGAACCCTCGAGCGCCTGTGTCGCAAGATCGGTGTTACCGGTTACGGTTGCCCAGTCTTTAGGTGGAATTTCGTTAGAGAAATTGACCTCGCCCGACATCACAGCGTCTGTCAGGGCCGTTGTGTCCGGGATGATGCGATATTCCAAGGCGTCGAAATAAGGCTTCCCCACCTGGAAGTAGTTCGGATTGCGTTCGAATTTGATCGCCGAGCGTGGCTCGTAACTGACAAACTTGAAGGGGCCTGAGCCGACCGGCGTCTGATTGAGATCGTGGCCCGATTCAACCAGCTTCTTCGGCACAATCGAGCTTCCGGGAAAGGCCATATAAGTGAGGAATGGTCCTGTCCGCCTCGTCAGCTTGAACTTGACGGTCAACGGATCGACAACGTCGACGCTGCCGATCGTCTCCACCTGGGCTCCATAAGAATAGCCCGAATCCTTGGCCCGAAGCCGATCGAACGAGAACTTGACATCCTCGGCAGTCAAATCATCGCCATTGTGGAATTTGATGCCCGGACGGAGCTTGAATTTATACTCAAGTCCGTCGGCTGAGACATCGACGCTTTCGGCAAGTTCAGGATAGGGATTGGCGTCCGGATCGAGCGCCATCAATGTGGAATAGACCTGTTCGATCACCACGTGAGACATGCCGCTGGGCCCCCGAACCGGATCGAAGCCCGCAGGGTCGGCAGAGAAGGCGGCGATCAATGTGCCGCCCGGCTTTGGCGTCTGAGCAAGACCCTCTTGCACCTGGGGGCCCTGCATCAATCCCAGGGCCACGGTGGTCATCAAAAAATGCCGACGAGAAAGAGAGCCGAATGCCATGATTGCCTCCTCAAACTCTAAGTGCCGAGGGTATGTGCAGTGGTTCTTACCGTCAACTGCAGGCGCAAGGGCGCGCGTCGCCTGGACTTGGCAACCCAACTGTAGAGGTTAACGTTCTCACCAATCATTTTGGATTCAGATGATGAAACAGTCGGCTCCAGTAGACCCTTGAGCCGATTGCGTATGTTAGGCTGCGCGGAATCTAGGTTGGATATCGCCGAGAACACACATTAGTTTACCCAAACGCCCGTAGCTCCCATTATTAGACGTTGCGCGAGTGATTGCACGTTGTGAGCGTCAGATGCTGACAAGCTTTTATGCGGGTCAAGGTCTGCGCGGCGGGGCGTGACGATGGCTGCGACACGCTGGGTCGACGAAAATGACGGCGTTTCCCGAGGCCCAGCTTAAGAATCCGAGTCTATTTGACGACCGTAAAGGTAATCAGTCCTACGCACTCAAATATTTAATTTGCTGGGATGGTGCTTCCCCGAATGACCACCAATCGACGGCTCTCCGCGATCGTGTAACGCCACGCCATGGCCAAGGCGGAATAGAGATATATGGTGGTTACAGTGCCGCTGCACGTTTCGGCAGCCCGACCGCTCTAAGCGCTGAGGCTAGTCCCTCCATTTGATGGGCTTGGAATTGACCCATCTGCACGAATGCGTCGACGGTAAACGCCGGAGCTACCTCCAGAAGGCGGCGCGCTGCTGAATGGGCACCATCCATATTGCCGAGGCCGATCAGGCTGGCAATAAGATAGACATGCGTGACACTAAAGACTGGGTTCGCCTGAACGGCGAGCGTCGAATATTTCACTGCTTCTGGGAACTGACCTTTGAATAGGTAGGTAAGTCCCAGCGCGCAGTAAGGGTGATAGTTTAAAGGATCATCAATAGGACTTAGCCGCAGGGCTCTTTGGGCATGATCGATCGCCCTATCATAGCGATCGCTGTGCGAGCTTACGATGGCACTGAACCCTAGCGCCAAGGCTGAATTGTGGTTCATCGTCAATGCGCGGTCCAACGGTCCAATAGCACTGTCATATTCGCGCGTCAGGATAGAGCGAACAAAAGCTCCCATGCTGATCGCATTTGGGTCATCGGAATTGATCGCGAGTGCAATATCGGCGTGTTCAAGAGCTGCGGTACGGTCTTGATCGTGAAAGCCGGCGCGAAAGTACCGCTGTTCATGGCACCACGCAGCATACCCGTGCGCTGCGAGGTAGTTGGAGTCGAGTCTTAGGGACTGATGGAGGAAACTCAGCGCCTTTTCAGCTTCTGCTGGGGAGTTGGCATGAGCGTGAGGCAGAGCTCGCAGATAAAAGTCATACGCATCGAGACTATTTGGGCGTTTGCGCCGGGCGCGTTCGATCTCAGCGCGGCGAACCGAAGGCTCAATTGCGCCGACAATCTGTTCCGTCAGTTTATCCTGTAGATCAAAGATGTCGGCGACGGCGCCATCAAATCTACCCGCCCAGATGTGGGTTGCCGATAGCCCGTCAACGAGGTGTCCATTAATTCGGACTTGATTGGCAGATCTCCTAACACTGCCTTCCAGAAGATATTGAACTCCTAGTTCTCGCGCGACACTGCGCAAATCTCTCGGCTCACTGCGGAAGACAAATGATGAGTTGCGTGCGATTACGAGCAACCCCGGGATTCTTGCTAGACTGGTAATCAGATCGTCTACGAGACCGTCCACGAAATAATCCTGAACAGAGTCGTGGTTCAGGTTCGTGAATGGCAGGACAGCGATCGAGGCCTTGTTCGCCGTTGCTGGCGTGCTGCTCCTTTCAGGTAGGGCGATGCGATAGCCTCGCTTCGACACTGTTTGAAGCACGTCATGTTGCTCGTCTTTCAAGGCGCGACGGATTTCGTGAATGCACTGGACGATGCTATCGTCAGTGACCGGGTTTCCAAGCCACACCGCGTTGATCAGTTCGCTCTTGGTGACGACTCTATTAGCGTTGTTCAGGAAGTAGCGAAGCGTCGCAAAGGTTTGAGGTCGCACCGGCACGACCAAGCCATTGGGACCGCGTAGGCACTCTCCGATCAAATCGACTTGTATCCCGTTGATCGACAATGCGATCGGCGATTGAGGCTCCATCCCCCCGACACCCCTAGCGAGGACTCCCCGAATGTCTCCGATGCCAGGTCTATCGGAGAAATATCGGAAAGCCATCGGAACGCGCTCGTTACTAAAAGAGCCAATAGTGCCAGCATCTGTAGCACCACTTGAGAGGGCTGCAAACAATGCTGGACGCCCGGATTTTTCTGCCGACCGCTCGCCGCACGCTTTTTCAATTGGTCGCCTGCATTTCTGCGTTTACTTTCGCACAGGTAGAGCACAGCGAGGCTCAATCACCGACTAGGGCGCTGCAGGGGCTATTCTGCAATGCATCCCAGCAAATCGACGACGCTCTGGGCCACATGCGCAAGGGCCTGTCGCCGCGAGAAGCTGTCGGTCTAGTCAACCATGACCAGGTCGTCTGCACGTTCGTCGACAAGCTGCACTACGTCGTCGACCGCCCGGTAGTCATTCAAGAGATCCAAGGCTCTTTACCGCTATATAAATACGAGGGAACGCTCGTCGCCGTGATTGTCGGCAGCGCGGTACGTCCGGTCGAACCGGCAGTCCGTATCTTCTTTGCGATCCCGGAGAGGCTGGACCATGCTCCGATAGTGGGGCGCGCTTAACGCTCAACCCCGCAAGTGTGAGTGCATAAGAAGCTAGCTAAGCCGCATTCTGCACAGATTGTTTTGGAGCGACCGCGGTCACTGGATCTCTCTGCTTCGGAGGGTGGTGTCTTCTTCTTTGAAAGAGCCTGAAGTACACATCTCGGTCGCGATGCCGTCAGTTTTGCTTTGCGAGGGTGC
>JAESFU010000859.1_pt1 | contig 10272 bp, 11 predicted proteins | sample 9269461 | NCBI WGS metagenome assembly JAESFU01 (sample SAMN14502556, study PRJNA617107) | algae metagenome | isolation source: Stenomitos rutilans HA7619-LM2 and co-occurring heterotrophs from cave walls | place: USA: Waikapalae cave, Hawaii | collected 2009-07-28
GGCGTCGCCCGCTCCGCCGCGGAGGCACGGAAGATCGCGGCGAAGATCGGCTATCCGATCGTCATCCGCCCGTCTTACGTGCTGGGTGGCCGCGCCATGGAGATCGTGCGCAACGAAGAACAGCTCGACCGCTACATCACCCAGGCGGTCGTCGTATCGGGTACCAGCCCGGTGCTCATCGACAGCTATCTCGCCAATGCCATCGAAGTCGATGTCGATGCGATCTGCGACGGCAAGGATGTCTTTGTCGCCGGGGTGATGGAGCATATCGAGGAAGCCGGCATCCATTCGGGCGACAGCGCCTGCGCGCTTCCGCCCTATTCTCTGAAGGAGCCGATCATTGCGGAATTGCATCGCCAGACCCGCGAACTCGCGCTGGCGCTTGGCGTCGTCGGCCTGATGAATGTGCAATTCGCGATCAAGGACGACAAGGTTTACATCCTCGAAGTGAACCCGCGCGCCTCACGCACCGTGCCCTTCGTCGCCAAAGTCATCGGCCAACCGGTCGCCAAGATCGCCGCCCGCGTCATGGCCGGCGAGAAGCTCGCTTCATTCCGCCTCAAGTCCGCAAAACTGAAGCACACTGGTGTCAAGGAAGCGGTCTTCCCGTTCAATCGCTTTCCGGGTGTCGACATTTTGCTTGGGCCGGAGATGCGCTCGACCGGCGAAGTCATGGGTCTCGACAAGCGCTACGACATGGCCTTTGCCAAGAGCCAGCTCGGCGCCGGCATGCGGATTCCGGTTGCGGGAACGGTGTTCATTTCGGTGAAGGACCAGGATAAGCCGCGCGTTCTTGCGGCGGTCAACAAACTCATCGAATTGGGTTTCGGCATTGTCGCGACCGGTGGCACGCAACGCTATCTGGAATCGCACGGAGTCGCTTCGACCAAGATCAACAAGGTGCTGGAAGGCCGGCCGCATGTCGTCGATTCGATCAAGAACGGCGAAATTCAGCTCGTCCTCAACACGACCGACGGCAAATCGTCGGAATCCGATTCGAAATCGCTCCGCCAGGCGGCTTTGCTGCAAAAAGTCCCCTACTACACGACACTTCCCGGCATCCTCGCGGTCACCAAGGCGATTGCCGCCCAGCGCGCCGGCACCCTCGATGTGAGGCCGCTCCAGGACTATCATTGATATCCTATGATGGGACTGAAGCGGCCAGAATCTGCCGCCACCCTTGAAATTTTCCCCCCACTCAGCCATCATTATTGACTGTCCCGTCTGAGGCTCCGCTGGGGGAACCTTGAAGCCGCTGCTCCGGGACGGTTTCTTCGCTTGAACGGAAGGTTGCCGATTGCCGCGCCGCCCGCTGGCTGCGCGAACTGATTTTAACTGACGGATATTGGACGAAAGATGGAAAAAGTGCCGATGACGGCGGAAGGACACACCGCCATGATAGATGAGATCAAGCATCTGAAGTCTGTCGAGCGCCCGCGCATTATCAAAGCGATCGAGGAAGCGCGCTCGCATGGCGACCTCTCCGAGAATGCCGAATACCATGCCGCCAAGGAACAACAGGGCTGGATCGAGGCGCGCGTTGCCGAGCTCGAGGACAAGTTGAGCCGCGCCGACATTATCGACATCACCAAACTTTCGGGCGACACGGTCAAATTCGGCGCCAAAGTCACGCTTGTCGACGAGGACACCGACGAGGAGTCCGCCTATCAGATCGTCGGCGAATTCGAAGCCGATGTGAAGAAGGGCAAGATCTCGATCACCTCGCCGATCGCGCGCGCCATCATCGGCAAGCGCAAGGGCGACTCGGTCGAAGTCTCGACGCCCGGCGGCGGCAAGAGCTACGAGATCATGAAGGTCCGCTTCAAGTAGCTGGTCGGTGTCTTCCTCAGCAGACTGACGACATCATCCCAGCGCCGCATTGACGGCGCGGGTGATCTTCGGCCCTGTCGGCTTGGTGGCGCTCGAAAACCAGTCGATAAAATCGCCGTCGCGGCCGATGAGATACTTGTGGAAGTTCCACACCGGCTGGCCGATCGCACCCGCCTTTCCGCCCGCCCACGCATAAAAGGGATGCGCGGCCCTCCCCTTCACGTCGGCCTTGGCGGTCATCGGAAATGTCACGCCGTAATTCTTTTCGCAGAAGGCGCCGATCTCGGCCTCGCTTCCCGGTTCCTGTTTGCCGAACTGGTTGCAGGGAACCCCGATGACGGTGAGGCCGCGCCCGCGCTCGCGCCGCCAGACGTCCTCGAGGCCGGCATATTGCGGCGTGAATCCGCATTCCGACGCCGTATTGACGATCAGCAGGACGCGGCCCTTGAAGCCTGACAGAGGCAGCGGACTGCCGTCCAGGGCCTCGAAAGTAAAATCATGTGCATTCATCGTTCATTTCTCCTGCCGCAAATCACCCACATTCTTGCGGAAACACGCTCTCTGTGAAAGAAGCCCGGCAGAAAGGGGACGCTCGGGGATGGCTTTGCGATTGACCGGGCCGCTGGTTTCGGCGGCTCTCTTGCTTGCGGTTGCGGCCTGTACCGGGCCCAATACCAAGGACGTCTCCATCGTCAGCGGCCCCGACAGCAATGCCGGGTCGAAGCCGCAGCCGATCCGAACCCTCTCCAAGCCCGAGATCGAGCAAGCGCTCACCGGCCACACCTTCCAATACACTTTGCCCAATGGCGACGGCATTGTCTCTTATGCCGCCGGCGGCAAGTTCTCCTTCCAGGATGACCAGAAGGGTGAAGGCACCGGAGCCTGGCGCGCCGACGAAGGCCAGATCTGCCAGAAATTCGGATCGGGCGCCGAGGACTGCGCCGAATTCAAGAGCACCGGCGATGCCTATCAGATCGGCAAGAGCGGCCGACTGATCGAAATGAAGGTCGAATAAACCGAATCAGAAGACGCTCTTGCGCTTCTTCTTGCCGGCCTTCTGCGTGGAAAGTGCCGCCGTCTGCTTCTTCGGCGGGGCGAGCACGAGTTTCACGAACGGATGCTTCGCCACCCGCTTCTGCTCGGCGGCATCGAAGGCGTCATGCTTCTTGTTGCACGCGACCCGCGCCTGATCCGCAAGACGGGCAATTTCGGCATCGGCCGCCTCGCAGGTTGAAGCCTTGACCTGCAATGCCCGCCTCTCGAAATCCGCGGCGCAGGCAAGCCAGATCGTGCGATGCGTTTCCTCGTGCTTGCGCAGGAACTGCGAAAAAGCCTGCCAGCGATCGCGCGTCGTCTTTGACAACCCCTTCGTGCTGGAAAGCTTCGGCAACCGGATGGTGAACTGGAAGCTCAGGTTGAAGTCGTGCAGGCGGCAGCTATTGGTGCGCACGAAACGCCCGTCGAGCGTCTGGGTCGCCGTGGTCGAGGCATAGGCCTGATCGCCGTTCACATGCGGCCCGCGCTTCATCATCGCGATATAGAGGTCGACCGCGGAAGCGCCCGAGACCGAATAGTACTTGTATTGCGTCGTCGACTTGGGCTTCGCCGTCACCGCCGCGCTGGTGCCGGCAAGTAAGGCCACAGCTATCGCAATCGCGCCCAATACGCGCATCCCAGCCCCCAAATCACTTAACCAACCTCGATTCACCGATTATGCGCAATTCGTAGTGCCCGGCAAGGGTACGGCAAAACATCTTGCCGTGATTAAGGCGTTAGCGCATTATTGCGCAGCCGGAGCGCGGAAACGCGCCCCGCGGCTATGACTATTGATAGCGACCGCGTTGGGGGTGCGACGCATCATCGCCCTCCTCCCTTGTCGGATTTTGGTGGCATGGCCGGTCTCGCGAAATCGGGTTGAGGGCCCGGTTTCGCGCGTAGCTTACGGGAGAGAGGGAGCGGGCTTGAAATGCGCCAGAATGGCACGGTGAAATTCTTCAACCAGGCCAAGGGCTATGGTTTTATTTCACCAGAAGGCGGCGGCAAGGACGTGTTCGTCCATATTACCGCCGTGCAGCGATCGGGTATACCGGAACTTAGCGAAGGCATGCGGATCAGTTTTGAAGTGCAGCCCGATAAGCGCGGTCGCGGGCCGCAGGCGGTTGATCTTCAACTCGCCGGTTAGGGTTTGACTGCGCGTCTGCTTATGTCAGACTTAGGGCCATGGGGTAGCTTGCAGGTTGCTCACGCTTGCGGTTTTGGTCATGGCGGCCTCCGTTCCGGCGGCCGCGCACAACTGCACGTGTCGCGCCAATGGCGTGAGCTACAAGCAGGGCCAGATCATTTGCATTCGCGGCAAGCTCGCGAAATGCGACATGAACCTCAACAATTCGAGTTGGAAGATCATCGCGCCGACCTGCCCGGAAGCGAATCCGTGGATTGCTCCGAGGACCGTCGCTGCGATCCTGCCTCCCTTACCCCGCAAACACTGAACATTGCCCCAGAGAGGGTCGCATGAGGCGTGCCCTCATTCTCCAGCACATGGACCACGACAATGCCGGCCGGTTCATGGACTTCTTCGCCGAGGACGGCGTCCATCCCGATACCGTGCGGCTTTGGCAGGGCGAAGCGATCCCCGACCTCAAGCCCTACGACCTCCTCCTCGTCCTCGGCGGCGCCATGGATGTTTGGCATGAGCAGGAATTCCCTTGGCTCGTTGCCGAGAAACAAGCGATCCGCGAATGGGTCGGCGGCTATGCGCGTCCCTATATCGGGCTCTGCCTTGGCCACCAGCTCCTCGCCGAAGCGATGGGCGGCAAGGTCGAACTCGCCAAGAAGGGCGAAGTCGGCGTGCATGCCGTGACCGTCAGCGACCACGGCACCAACCATCCGCTCTTCTCCGGGTTAACCGGCACGCACCCTGTCATGCAGTGGCACTTGGCCGAAGTGACCGTGCCGCCGCCGGGCGCGCAGGTGCTCGCCGCCTCGCCCGCGACCAAAATACAGGCGATCGCCATCGCCGATCACGCGCTCGGCCTTCAGTTCCACGCCGAGTTCACGCCGCAGACCATCGCGTCTTGGGCGTCGCTCCCCGACTATATCGCCGCCTTGGATCGCAATCTCGGCTCCGGCGCCTATGATCGCGTCTCGCGCCAGGCCTATCCTTTGATGCCGCGCATGGGCGCCATGACGCGACGCATCTACGACAATCTCATGCGCGCCACCGGCTTGAAGAAGGCAGCTTGATCCGAATCTTACTCTCCCGTTTACGGGAGTTCACGCCAGCCTTGGTTGTCTCACCCGCATCAGCGCCTGGAACGCGATCGCCGCCAGGATCACAGCGCCTCCGATAAAGGTCATGATAGGCGGCACTTCGCCGGCGACGAGCCATGCCCATAATGGCGAAAAGGTCGGCTCGATGAGGGCGATCAACGACAATTGCGCCGCCGGCACCGCGCGCGATCCGAAGGTGAAGAGTGCAAGGCCCAATGTCACCTGCACCGATCCAAGCGCCACGCATGCTGCGAAGTTCTTCCATCCGATCAGAAACGGCTGCGGCGTCATCTCGCGCAATCCCGTCGGAACCAGCAGCACGAAGCTGCTCACGGCGATGAGAAAGATCGCGTTCCACACTAAGGCCACCGTCATCTCGGTGTTCTGGCCCCAGCGCAGGAGAACCGCGTAACAGGAAAAACAGAAGGCCGAATAGATCGCCAAGGCCGTACCGATCATCGAGCCTTGCCCGCCGCCGGCGCTCAAGATGATCAGCATGCCGATCAACGCCACCGCCATCGCGATCCAGGTGATCGAAGCGACCCGCTCGCGCAGGATCCAGAGGCCCAGCAAGGCCGACATGAAGGGCGACAGGCCCGTCATGAAGATCGACTGCGCCACGGTCGTGTAGAACAAGGAAGCGATGAAGGTGAGCCCCGCGGTGCCGACCGCGAGACCGGCGATCATCGCATTCACGCCCGCCTGCCGGAAGGCGGTGATGAGATGCCCCTTATGCTGGATGATGAGCCATCCCATCATGCAGACGAGGAGCGTCGTCGAGCGGTAGAAGATGATCTGCCAGGCATCGAGATCCTTGGTGAGTCGCACCAACGCGCCGCCGAAGCTCCAGCACAAGGCCCCGATCGCCGCGAGCATCACGCCCGTGCCGTAGTTGATCCGCCAGGCTTGCGTCACGCGCGCTGCATCCTCTGCCGCCAGATCATCGCGCCGATGAAAAGTGCGAAGACGGCTGCGATCGACAATGGCAATCCGTCGGGTCCAAAACTCTGGAACGCCCAGCCGCCCAGAAGCGCGCCGAAGATCGCACCGAGTCCCCACACTGTCGCAAAGGAAGCCGTTCCCGCCACCAGTTCGGTTCCCGAAAAGCGCTCGCCCAGTTCCGACAATGCCACCGTATATATCCCCGCCGAGGCCGCGCCGCAGACGAGCAGCACCGGCCAGAGCATGATGCTGCCGAAGGCAAGGGGAATCAGCGCGCTCGTTAGCGCCGTGACGATGGCGCATCCCGCCATCACCCGGCGCTTGGGGTAATGATCGGCAAGCCAGCCGATCGGCAATTGGAAGATCGTGTTGCCGACGATGAAGGCGGTGAGAACGAGCGCGGCCGTCTCGCGGTCCATTCCCTTCTTCACGCCATAGACCGGCAGGAAGCCGAGATTCGCCGCATCGATGATGGCAAAGAGCCCGACCGCCAGGAGCAGGATCGGCGCCTTCGGCGCAAATGCCAGCGCCGAAAGGGCGGCCTTCGGGTCCTCCTCCAGCGCCTTCGTCTCCCGCACCAGATACATCGGGATGGTCGCGGCGATCAGCACCCCTGCCCCGATCGCGAAAGGCATGATGCCGTCGATTCCCACGTAAGAGATCAGCGCCGGTCCGCCGCCGAAGCTCAAGGCCAGCATGCTCGTATAGAGGGCGAGAATGCGCGTCCGATATGCGCCCGCCGAGAACTTCACGATCCACGCCTCGCTGATCGAGAACAGGGTCGAGACCGCAAGCCCGTGCAGCACGCGCAATGCGAACCACCAGGGGATCGCCGTGAAGTAATAGGAGAGCACGATCGCCGCTGCGATCCATGCCGCGACGATCACCACCATCTTTGCGCCGAAGCGCCTGACCAATCGCGGCACGATGAAGCCGGCAAGCAGGATGCCGAGCGGCGCCATCGCCGTATTGTAGCCGATCATCTCCGCCGAGACGCCGGCCCGCTCCATGAGCAGCGACAGTAGCGGGAACATCAATCCGAGCGCGAAGCCGAAGACGACGATCGAGGCGATCGCCGCGGCTAGGTTGATGAAGCGCTGGCTAAACACGCGATTGCGCCCTGATCAGCACGCCGCCGGTGATGGCAAGGCCAACGAGCAGGATCACGTAAGGCACGGCGACCGAGATCGGGAATGCCCCAATGCCGAAGGCATCGACGGCCGCCCCCGTAAGCGCAGGTCCGACGATACCGCCGATCCCCCACATCACCGAGAAAGCCGCCGAGCCTGCCACGAGATCCGGTCCGTGGAAATTATCGCCCATGATCGCAAGCGCCACGGTGTAGATCGCGAAATAGGCCGTGCCGAGGATCAGCATCACCGGCCAGATGAGCCAGCTCTCGACGACGAGGCCGAGCGACAAGGCAAGGATCATCGTGATCGCGGCGGCGATGATCACCACGCCGATCTTCGACCAGCGATCGGCAAGCACGCCCACCGGATATTGCAGCAACGCATTGCCGAGAATGCCGAAGCCGAGAAGCCAGCTCGCCGCTTCGAGCGTCAGTCCGTTGCGCAGTCCCCAGATTTGGAAGAAGGACAGGATCACCTGGTCGCAGATCGTCACCGAGGCAACTGCGAAGAGCAGGAGCGGTGCGCGCATGACGAAGCTGAAGAAACCCCCGCCCTCTTCCTTCCGGAACACCGCCTCGTCTGCCTTGACGAACAGCAATGGCAGGATGCTCACCAGCAGGCACGCAATGCCGATCAGCCAGGGCAGCCAGCCTTCGATGCCGGTGAAGGGGATGATCAATGGCCCGACCGCGAAGGTGATCGACAGGATGCTCGTATAGATCGCCATGATGCGGCCGCGATTACTCGCATCCGCAAAGGTGAGCACCCAGGCTTCGCTTACCGTGAATAGCGTCCCCACCGCCATGCCGAAGATGAACCGCAGCACGAACCACATGGCGAGGTCGTCTGTGAGGTTGAAGGCAAGCAGCGAGGCGATGATCACCCCGATGACGAACCACACGACGTTCTTCGAGCCGACGCGCGCCACGATCTGCGGCAGGAAAGGCCCGGCAATCAGGATGCCGAGCGGCGCCATCGCAGCATTAAGGCCGATGAGCGAAGCCGAAACACCGCGCGATTCGAGGATGAGCGGCAGGAGCGTGAAGCTCAATCCCATCGCGATATCGCAGGCGGCAACTGTCGCAATAGCGGCGACAAGATTGCCACGGCGCTGGAGCGCTGGCGCTGCTGCGGACATCGCGTTGAGAATCCCGGGTTGCCATAAGTCTTGGGCGCCACCTCTAGCTGCGCCGCCTCGCGCCGTCCATGGCCCCGCGGGCAACGCGTTCATGCGGGTGACGCAATACCGCAGCGGGCGTCATGGCGCCATTGCACCCTCCCCCCGCTCCCGCTAAGAGCGCCGCCATGAGCACACTCAAGGCGATGATCGTTCCCGTCACTCCCTTCCAGCAGAATTGCGCAATTCTGTGGGAGGAAGAAACCAAGCGCGGCGCCGTATCGGATCCGGGCGGCGACGTCGATGTCATTATCAAGGAGATCGAGAAGTCCGGCGTGACGGTCGAGAAGATCCTTCTCACCCACGGCCACATCGATCATGCCGGCGGCGCCGCCGAGCTGGCCGAGCGCCTCGGCGTCAAGATCGAAGGTCCGCATACGGAGGACCTCTTCCTGCTCGAGGACCTGCCGCGCTCCGGCGCCCAGTACGGCATGAAGGGCGTGCGTCCGGTCACGCCCCACCGCTGGCTCAAGGAAGGCGACACGGTGACGGTCGGGGGCCTCACCTTCGACATCCTCGAAACGCCGGGCCATACGCCGGGCTCGGTCGTCTTCTTCAACAAGGAGAACCGCTTCCTGCTTGGCGGCGACGTCTTGTTCAAGGGCTCGATCGGACGCACCGACTTCCCGCGCGGCGATCATGCGACGCTGCTCGCCTCGATCCGCGACAAGCTTTTCCCGTTGGGCGACGATGTCGTCTTCCTGCCCGGCCACGGCCAGCCCGGCCGCATCGGCGAAGAACGCCACACCAATCCGTTTTTAGTTTGACAGTTATCGCTTTCCTCTCCCCTTGCGGGAGAGGGTGACGCTCACCTTCCATCCCTCTCCCCTTGTGGGAGAGGGCGACGAGGGCCGAAGGCCCGAGGCGGGTGAGGGGTATCGTGCAACAAGTCGGGTGCTTGCGAGGCTGTACCGCCCCCGCACCCGGATTTCGCTGCGCTCAATCCGCCCTCTCCCACAAGGGGAGAGGGGTTCTTGGGTGTGTCTGCGTCCAGACACACCCCTCCCCTTGGCGGGAGAGTGCTCTCCTCGGCGGTACCGGATTTCGGGCCCCGGTCCTAGCCTCTGATTCACGATGTCAATCAGCGAAGGCACGTCAAACTCAAGCTCGGTATATAGTACATAACAGGAACATTTGTCAAGGATTTTTCTTCCCTGAATATTTTTATTCCTTTTCAAGGTTTTGGGACGATCCGTCTACGGATCAATGCACGTGCTCGTCCGGCGGCGGCCGCAATTGCGGTTCCTGGGCCAGATATTCCGCCTCTGCGAGCAACTCCTTGGCCGGCGACAAGGTGTCGTCATCGCTCCTGCCGCGCAATCGCACATAGCCGAAGCGATCGATGAGGAACTCCATGTAGGGTGGCGCCGGCCGCTTGTCCTTGGAGTCCATGTCCTGCATGGTGCGCCGGTAAAGGCTCCACGCCGCGAGGATATTGGCTGCATCGGCTTCGACCAGCGTCGCATTGCCGGGCAATGGACCCAAAGCCTCCGCGAATTTCTCCGCACTCACGATCAGGATCTGCGTCCCGGCCTTTTCCAGATCCGGTGCCATCGCCAGCACTTCCTTGACGCGGGCGACCTGCGCGGGGTCGCGGATCAGGATGAGCAGCACGACCGCCTGCTCGCGCCAGTCATTGAGCGTCGCGATCTCGCCGTTCTTCGTCTGATAGTCGAAATCGATCGCGCCCAGCCATGGCAAGTGCGGGATCACGCGTTTCGTCACATCGCGCGCCGCATAGCCCGACGACAGCGCGCGGATGTAATTGATCAACGCCCATTTGTCTTCATCCGCAATCGTATCACCAACGCCCGGCATGGCGCCCAACGGCATGCCGTTGCCGATCCACCAGAACATGTCGCCCGCGGTGTGATCCTCCGTATGCGGATCAGTGAGATCCGCGGGCGCGATCGACAGCGC
>JAESFU010000860.1_pt1 | contig 10257 bp, 10 predicted proteins | sample 9269461 | NCBI WGS metagenome assembly JAESFU01 (sample SAMN14502556, study PRJNA617107) | algae metagenome | isolation source: Stenomitos rutilans HA7619-LM2 and co-occurring heterotrophs from cave walls | place: USA: Waikapalae cave, Hawaii | collected 2009-07-28
TATTCATAGCGCAAGCCATACCCCATGGCTGGCAGCCCCATAGTGGCGAGCGAGTCGAGAAAGCATGCCGCGAGCCGGCCCAAGCCGCCATTGCCGAGGCCGGCATCGGGCTCCTGCTCCAGGATGTGCGGCCAGTCGATGCCGTTTTCCTGGGCCACCTCGCGGGCAATCTGATCGAGTTCGAGATTGCTCACATTGTTGAGCAGCGAACGCCCGATCAGGAATTCCATCGACAGGTAGTAAATGCGCTTCGGATTTTCCGTGGTGTAGGTGCGTCGCGTCATCACCCAGCGGCGGGCAAGAATGTCGCGGATCGAGCGCGCAAAAGCGCCGAAGCGCTCGCGAGGCTGCGAAAATGCCGGATCGATGACATTGTCGAAGACGAGATGGCGTTCATAAAAGGCGTTGTCCTCGCCTGCTAGTTGCACCGCACCGTGACCATAGCGGCCGAGCAACGTGTCCCACAGGACGCCGCGCGCCAATGCCTTGGAGATCGGCGCCGCGGCTTTCGGATTCTGCGGCTGGTCTGCGCTCATCTCCCTACTCCTCGGCCGGCGATTAAGCGGCGCTTAAGCATCAGTTTACGTTATTCAGATGACGGCTGTCGTTCCAGAGGCGGATGGCGGGCTCGGCTAGATTGTGCTCATAGCTCAAGGCGCTGAGGCTTGCGGTGCCCAAGAGGAGCCGGGCCGCCATGACTTCGACCGTCAAGTCGAGCCAACGCGCGGCCAGCACTCTTGTAATATGTCCGCTGGAGAACAGCAGGATTGGATCCGGTAATTTTCGCAAGCGCGCAATCAACCTGTCGGCGCGCGCGGCAATCGCATCGGGCGTTTCGCCACCCGGGCAACCATCGCGAAACAGGTTCCAATCAGGCCGCTCGGAATGAATCTGCTTCGATGTAAGCCCTTCATATTGCCCGTAATTCCATTCGACGAGATCGGGATCGACAGTTGCTTGAGCGGCAAATCCGGCGAGTTCGCAGGTGCGAGAGGCGCGCTTCAAGGGACTCGTAAGAACCGTCGCGAAGTTCATACCCTTGAGGCGCTCGCCGAGCGCCAAGGCCATCCTTTCGCCGCGTTCGGTGAGCGGAATATCGGTCAGCCCGGTGTGTTGACCTGATAGGCTCCAGGCCGTTTCACCGTGGCGCGCGAGATAGACGACCGGAAGCGATGCGGACATGCAGTGACTTATCCCTCGAAGGGTCACTCTTGTAAGGCCAAGGCGTAATCAAAGTTTGACTGTCGCGGAAAAAATCTTCCGCGTCGGTCATGTCTGAGAAAGGGTCTCATGCTAGAGGATGCCCCGGGGCTCGCCCGCCGGGCCCCTTCTCTGGAGTGGGCATCGTCCGCAATCGGGTTCGGCCGGCGCATCCATCGTCCGGGTTGGTTCAATAGGAGGTCACTTCATGATGCGACTGAATAAGATTGCCGGCATTGCGATGCTGGCAGCCGGGCTCGCTTTGGCAAGCGGCGCGGCAATGGCCCAAGACACGGCGAAGAAGCCGCATGTTCCCGGCCAGAAGACGATCGGCCAAGCGGGCGCGAGCCCCGTTCCTTCGCTTGCGGTTCTCAACTCGCACGGCGCGACGCTTGAGGGCAATAAACTTACGCTGGTCGGCGTTGCTCCCAACACGATCGTGTTTTCGGACCGCCCGGCGCGCATGGCCGGGCACGTGAATACCGCGCACTTCATTTCCGAATGGGATGAGGGTCGCGACAGCTTCGCCAAGGATCCGCCGAATGCGACTATCTCGGTGCTCGGTGCCGACGGCAAGACCGTCGATGACGCCGTCGTTGTCCTGAAGAAGCCTGCGATCGAAGGCGAAAACCTGACTTTTGAAGTATCGGTCCTCGAAGGAAGCCTTGACGGCGCGAAGGGCTCCGCTGCCCTCTTCATCGACTGGTTCGTCGCGCATGGCGGCGGCTGGCACGGTGGCTGGCATGGCGGCTGGTATCATGGCGGCTACGGCTGGCATGTCCCCGGCGCGTTCTATGCCGGTGCGGCGGTCGGTGCGGTTGCTGGTGCTGCAGCGGCGAGCCATCCCTATTATCCGCCGCCATGCGGCTATTACCCCTATCCGCCCTGCTACTAAGCAAGGCCTCGCGAAATTCACCCGCCCGACATGAAGTCGGGCGGGTTTTGATTTCCCGAATCCGGATCCGGCTCGGAACCGGATATCAGGCGCGCAATCTCCCAGGGAAGCGGCAATTCCAGCGTCTCATCGAGGCGCTTGCGGAGCGGCGTTCCAATCCAGGCAAGGCGCAAGCCGGAGTCGGGGTCTTGATAGTCCATCCCATCCTCCTTTCATTTCCATGCGTTTCGACCTTCCCCGCCTTAACTTTTGGGGCCGACACCCAGTTCCCACTCTTGTCCGCCGTACCCGTCGCGACGGTGAATTTCGGGTAAATCTCATCAAATTTGAGCAATCAAGGATCGCGCGTCGTAAAACGCGCATTGCCCAACCCGGTGCCTATGGTCAGAACCGCCCAGCGCTTATAGTCGCGTGAATGCGGATAGTCGCTCAGGCCCTGGATCACCGCGTCATTGTGCATGACGATTAGCGTTTCCTCCCCGTCAATGCGCGGCATCTCGGTGCGCAAAAAATTTGGCAGATTGAAGCGGCTGCTTTCCCAATTACCAGGGAGGTTCTGGGCGCCGCGCTCGATCGATCCATCAGCGTCGATCCGACCCGGACAGCCGACGCCGATCACCGGGACGAGCTTAAGACCCTTCTTCTGCGACCACTGCACAAGACCGTTCAGCATACTGACGATCCGGCCGGCGGCATCGTCGCGCTTTGTCTCTTCGTCGGCATGACGCCACAATTCGATCTTCTCAACGGCGAGATCGGAAAAAGGTTTCGACTTGCCGTTGGTGAAAGTGACGACGCCGGCGCGGATATTTGTGCCGCCGATATCGACAGCGAGAAACGCGTCATGCCCCTTGAACATCCACGGCGGCAGTAAATAGGCGCTGCCGATAAGTCCAGCATGATCGGAATCATGCTTTATGAGGTCGATCTCGACCTTGATCTTCTCATCGCGCAGGAGGAGAAGGGCGCGGCCGATCGCCACCTTGCCGACCTGGCTCGCCTGAAAGCCTCCGCCAATGACAATGCGCTCGGTCCCGCGCCATTCCTTCACGCTTTGCACGAAGCCGGCCTTCTCATGATCGTCGCTTGCAAGAAGCTTCGTCAATTTGTCTTTCGGGATGTCCTCGCTCGGCATTTTCCCGAAAGGATCGAGATCGAGCTCCTTCAATGGCTTCCGCCATTTGTCCATCAGGACCCGAAAGGCACCTTTACTCGCCTTGTCGCCGATGAAACCATCCTTGTCCTTGATTTCCAGACTGTAATTGTCGACAGTCACGAAGGGCAAAGTAGAAGCGCCATGCGGTATCAGGCGCGGTTCATCCGCCTTAGCCCTAGCCTTGCCCATCACGCCCAGCCCTTCCTTGTCACAGGCTGCTGTTAACGTACGAGATATATCTTTGGTTCCGGCCAGCACTGCGTATGGCAGAAGACGTGGCGCAAGCACTACAACCCCAAGCGGTGACTGGAAATGTCAGCCTCAGACGAAGAAACGATCCGAGACGCTCCCTCGCATCCAGAAGAGATCAGCGCCGATTACGAGTTTCGGATAGGCAAGCTGATCAGCGTGCGGGCCCGGGCCCGGATCACGCCTGCGGGAGTTATCAGTGCAGGCGTGGCGACGGCGGCCATACTTCTTGCAGTCGGATTTCTGGTCTCTTCAAAGGGGTCCCGAAAGCCGCGGAAAGAGTTACAGGCTTCAGAGCCCCTTCGGTTGCGCGATCAGTGAGACCACAGTCATGCCGGTGTGTTCGCCAGGGTTGCCTCATGCGTCGACCGGCACGACCCGCGCTCCATGGCCTCTCCAATACCCACCAATTCATAGACCGCAACCTCGGCGGCCCGGCCCTTCACCGCGCTCTCGCCTAGCGGCCGGAATTGCGCCTTTGGCCCGGCGGCGTCGCGCGTCGCCTTGCTGACGGTAATCTCGCTGTTGAGTTCCTTACCAAGGGCCTCGAGCCGGCTTGCGACGTTGACGACATCGCCAATCGCCGTATAGCTCAAGCGTTCGATCGAACCGATATTGCCGACCAAAGCGGTGCCGGTATTGATGCCGATGCGAACCTTTTGTCCTTCGATACGGCCGTCGGGCCTCGGAAGATTTCGCATGGCGCTGCGGATCGCGTCGGCGGCACGACACGCCCGCAAGGCATGGTCCGGCACATGCGCCGGCGCATTCCACAGTCCCATAATGCAGTCGCCGATGAACTTGTCGACGGTTCCGCCTTCCTGGTGGATCGCCTTGGTGGCAAGCGTCAGAAACTCGGTCAGGAATGGCGCAACCTCCGTACCATAGGCTTCGGTCAATTGTGTGAAGCCCGGGAGATCGGCAAAAATAACAGTGATCTGGCGCAATTCGCCGCCGGGCTTTGGGTCGACGCCCTGCTGGATCAAGGTTCGGACGATATCGGATGGCACATAGAGGCCGAAAGCCTTGAGGCTTCCCGCCATGCGCCTCAGGGCGGCCGAAAGATCGTCGAGTTCGGTCAGGTAGGACGGAATATGGCGCAGTTCGCCCAATGAGAAGCTTTCGATGTGGCGCAATTCGCCGGCGATCTTCTGGATCGGTCGTGCAAAGGACAGGTTGGCGAAGATCGCGGCAGCTGCAGCCGCCAGCAGCGCCAAGGCGGCGACAGCAGCGAGCAACCAGCGCGTATTGCGGTCGATCTCGGCTGTGAAAGTTGAACGCGGGATGGCAGTGAGAAGCTTCCAGCCATTGAAGTCGAGCGGCGTACTTGTTGCGTAGAAGATTTCGCCATTGGACGCCTCGACCGTGCCTTGCTCGCTCAAATTGCCGTCGAAGGATGCCCGCAAGGCGCTTCGCATGGGATTGCCTTGCGTGTCGCTGAGCGCCGCCGATTTCATTGTGGGCAACGAGGAGGCGATCACCGTTCCGTTGTTGCTGACGATGACCGCCGCGCCATTATGCGCGATATCGAGGCCGCCGAGGAACGACGAAAGCCGTTTCAGATTGAGCGACACCATGATGACGCCCTGAAATCGGCCATGCAGCTTGAGCTGCGTGGACACGACCGCTGCCGGCTCGAAGCCGCTCGGCAGAATGTCGACCATCGACCAGACCGGCATAAGGTCGTCCATGGCGGCGCGGTACCATTTGCTCCCCAGCGGGACATAGGCAGTTTTGCCCTTGGTCCGCTCCTCGAAAAAAATGTCGCCGGGAATCGGCTGGTAACGGTCGCGGCGCAAAGAGCGTCCGCCCTCCGGCAACGGATCGTTGATTTCGACCATCTCGATCTTGCCATTGTCGAGCGCATGCGCGCCGAAGAACCGGCCATCGGGGAATCCAAAACCAATCCAGGAGACAGAAGGCAATGAACGAAGCACGGAGAGGAAGACGAATTCGCGCTTTGCCTCGTCCTCGGTGCTGATCGCGCCCTGAAAGAGAATGGATCGCACGATTTCCACAGCACCTTCCGAAGCGCGAAAAGTAGTCTCCAGCTCCTGTCTTACGGCTTGCGCGGTCTGAGCATTGAGCGAGGAGACGACGGTTCCGACATTGCGGTCCGCCGTCCACATCCAAGAAACGTGAACGATGAGCGCCGTCGACAGCACGGCAACCAGCATCAAGGCGGTCAGCGCCAGGCCGAGCCTCAGCCGGAAGCGCGAGCGGTCTTCAGTCTTCGCTGCCGGTGATGAGACGGGCGCCGCGTTGATAGGTGACATAAGCCCACATCCAATCGAAAAATACCGTGAAGCGATTGCGGAAGCCGATCAGGAACCAGATATGCGCGTAGCTCCACAGGAGCCATGCAGGGAAGCCCGACAAGCGGAAGCGACCGAAGTTGGCGACCGCCGCCTTACGCCCGATCGTGGCGAGATTGCCGTAGTCACGATAAGCGAAGCGCGTCGGAGGTTTGCCCGCCAAGGCCGCAATGATTTCATGCGCGGCGAAGCGACCCATCTGCTTGGCCGCAGGCGCTACTCCGGGCGCGACACGCCCGGCCGCATCGGTGACCGAAGCCGTGTCGCCAATGACAAAAACATGTAGATTGCCCGGCAGCCGCAGGTCCGCATCAACGATTACCCGGCCCGCGCGGTCGGCTTTGGCATTAAGCCACCTGGCGGCGGGCGATGCCTCGACGCCAGCCGCCCAGATCAACGTACTCGCTTCAACTCTTCGGCCGCTCTTGAGCGTGATGCCATTCGCATCGGCCGCAACGACCGCTTCGCCTTTGATCAATCCGACACCGAGGCCGGCAAGTTGCCGTTCGGCGGAATGCGATAGGGACTCAGGAAAGCTCGCGAGAATGCGAGGGCCCGCCTCTATCAATAATACTTCGGCCTGGCGTGGATCGATATTGCGGAAGTCCCGTGCAATTTCGAGCTTCGCTAGCTCGGCAATGGCGCCGGCCATCTCGACACCGGTCGGACCGGCACCAATGATAACGAAAGTCAGCAATCGCCGACGCTCTTGATCATCCTCGGTAGCCTCCGCGCGCTCGAAGGCCGTGAGTATGCGCGTACGGATTGCCGTGGCATCGTCGATCTTCTTCAGTCCTGGAGCAGAAACCTCCCAGTCATCATGGCCAAAATAGGCATGGCGCGCACCAGTCGCGACGATGAGATAGTCAAAAGGGATCTCGCGCGATCGCGTGACGACGACGCGCCGCTCGCGATCGACGCCGATGACGCGATCCATGAAGACTGTTGCATTCTTCTGCCTGGCGAGGATGCGGCGAATGGGCGTTGCGATCTGGGCGGGCGAAAGTCCGGCGGTTGCCACTTGATAGAGGAGCGGTTGGAACAGATGATAGTTTCGCCGGTCAATGACGATTACATCGACCGGCACGTTCTTGAGCGCTTGCGCAGCACTGAGCCCGCCGAAGCCCGCACCAAGAATGACGATCCGCGGCCGCGATATTGTCGCGGGCAAGTTGCCCAATCTGGCCGAAGCGGCTGGCGCGGTGCCATGCATGATCAGGCGGTCCGTGCGAAGAGCCGTTTGGTGAGGTGATCGAGTGAAATAGCGCCAGCCCCGCGTGCGAGAAGCAGCAGCAGCAGGCTTGCCCAGAGCAGATGTTCGCCCCAATGGCCTGGATAGACGAAAAGCTGGATGACGGAAACGAGCCCGAGCAGCGCAAGCGCGCTGAGACGCGTGAAGAGGCCGAGCGCAAGCAGGATGGCACCGGTGAGCTCCGTCGCAGTCGCAAGTGTCGCCGCGATTTCGGGAGGAAGTATCGGCACCTGGTACTCCATCTTGAAGAGCTGGAGCGTGATGGGCCAGCTCGCGAGCTTGCTCTGAGCCGAGTTCCAGAAGACATAACCGACTGCGATGCGGCCCGCGAGCTGGACTAGCGAGAGCGGAATGCGCTCCGCGAGGCTTATGAAGCGCTGATAATGCGCGAGTGGCGAAAGGGCTGACCGGGGCCTGCCCATGCTGAGGCTCGTAGACATCTGAGAATCCTTCTTCAATGCAGGTTCGGTTGCGGTTGAATGGTGACGACAAGCCCGGCCTCGAACAGGCTGCGGAGTTCGGCAAGCAGGTCGAAATCGCCATCGCGAGCAATTGCGCGGCCGGCCGATAGCTCCAGCGGAAAGCCGCGGGCAAGCGAGCGCCAAAGCGCAAAGCGCGGTGCGCTCAATTCCATGACTTTGACCGAGTCGCCCTGCCGCCAGACAGCGTGACGCGTGATTTTTCGCTCGAGCGGGATCGGCACCTCGCCTGAAGCTGCCCACAATCCCGCGAGCGGCCAGTAAGACAAAACGAAGCCGAGCGTCGGTTGCAATTCGAGGCGTGTTTGTGCGGCCTGGGGACCAATCTCGACCAGCGCATCAATGCCGATCGGCGCCCTTGCACCGGTTGTCAGGGCCGATTGGACGGCCCACTCGAACCGCGCCATGTCGGGAAGAATAGGTGCACCACGGCAAGCCGGGAATCGCGCCAGGAATTTCGGGAACGCCGCGCCATAAACGGCAAGCCTCGGCTCGCGCGGCGGGTCGCGCCGGATGAACTCATTCGCCGCATAGGCAAAGAACCGCTCGTCGCCGAGCCTCGCGGTGACAGGAAACACCGCCTTGAGATGCGCCGTCAGCGAAAGGAACGTGTTGTTGCGATAGATGTTGAAGCGGCGCGCAGCATCGGCATGTGCCGCGACCAATTCGTGATCGACGTCTGCGCTATGACCCTTGAATATCGCCGCCGTCATCCGGCTCTGCAGTTCGGCAAGACTAGACATAGGCCATCTCCGGATGTTGCTGGCGTGCCAGCGGGTGATGATCGCAGACCGCGACTTTGGCTGTCTGGGTTGCCGACGGCGGCAGAACCGCGCGCCGCTTCGCCTTGCGAGGTTGCTCCGGCGCGGTGATGGCGCTCGCCAGGAGATCGGCCCACATGGCTTCCCCGAGCAACGTTTCGAGCGGCGGGAGATCCGAATCCCATTCGATGAGCGTCGGGCGCCGGCCGATCCGTTCGATCGCGGCGCGATAAAGCGCCCAGACTTCCGGCGCGACATGCGATCCGTGATTGTCAATCAGGACCGGGCCATCGGGCGTCTCGTTCTCGACATAGCCGGCAAGGTGGACCTCGCCGATCGCCTTGGCCGGCATGGCGGCGATATAGGCGTAAGGATCGAAGCCAAGGTTCTTGGCCGATACATAGACATTGTTGACATCGAGCAAGAGGCCGCAGCCGGTGCGCTGGACGATCTCGTTCAGAAATTCGGGCTCCGCCATCGTCGAGCGCGCAAAGCCGACATAGGCTGAAAGATTCTCGATGAGGATGGGGCGCCTGATCGCCTCCTGCGTGCGCTCGATATTGCGGCAGACGATCGCCAGCGCCTCTTCGTCATAGGGCACGGGCAAAAGATCATTAAGATAGATGCCGTCGCCCACCGACCAGGCAAGATGCTCCGACACCATTGCCGGCTCATAGCGGTCGCAAACATCCTTGAGCCGTGCGAGGTGCCGCTCATCGATGCCATGCGCCGATCCGAGGGAGAGGCCGACACCATGTATCGACAGTGTGTAGCAGTCGCGGACCCGTTCGAGCGCGGCGCTTGCGGGTCCGCCATTCATGTAATTCTCTGCATGAACCTCAAGCCAGCCCGTTGACGGGCGACGCTCCAGGATCTCCGCCATGTGAGGATGGCGCAGACCAATGCCGGCACTGGGAGGCAGGGGGGTGCGGGGGCTGGTTGCTGGCATGGGAGCTCGCTCCGTCATTGGGCTGGCTTGAGGATGGGGTTCGGGCGATCAGGCCTTGGGTTCGAGGCTGCCGGTCGTGAGCTTCGCGCAAGCGCCGGCGGGGAGGTAAATCCATGCATCGCCCTGGTTGTCGGCGGTCGAGGTGCCGGCACAGGAATGCGTCGAGGTCTGGCAGTCATTGTTGCCGGCCTTCACGACGCCATAGCACTTCTCGAAAGAATATTCGGGCTGGGCCGCCGGCCCACTCTGGGCGATCGCCGCCGAAGCGGCAAACGAGGCCATGGCGGCAAGAGCCGAGCCGACCAGCAGTTTAGTATTGATCATCTTTCACTCCATCGGTTGGTTTGCGTTACGCAGACGGCCTTGCCGGCCTGTCTGATGACAACTTCGTCCACGGCGCTTCAAAACTGAAATGCCGTGTCCGCATGGTAACGATAGCGGCGGCCTATTGCAGGACTCGATTCACGCCTGATCAAAAGAAAGTGCCCCGCCGTGAAGGGCGGGGCAGTCGGCAGCCGGGAGGGGAAACGGGCTGCGGGGGAAGGTCACAAATAGGCGGCGTGTATATCGACGGTCGACGACTTGCCGATCCGGTCATAATTGGCCGTAAGCCAGGTTTCGGCGCTGGCGCGGCCGGCGTCGCGAAGATCCACCAGGAAACTCCAATCGGCGTTAAGCTTACTTGCGACGCCGAGCTTAACCATCAAGTCGTCGGCTGAGATCGCATGAATGAGCATGCGCTTGAGCTTGAGTTCGTTTGCCATGCCGCTATCGATCAGCTTGGTCACGAACTCGATCGCCCGCATTTCACGCATCAGTGATGAGTTGAAGCTGATTTCGTTGACGCGGTTCATGATGTCGGTCGCGGTCTGCGGCAATTCCGGGCGCATCATGGGATTGATATGCACGATGAGCACGTCTGGCGTCTCGCAATGATAGATCAACGGATAGATGGCGGGATTGCCCATGTAGCCGCCGTCCCAATAGGCCTCACCGTCGAT
>JAESFU010000861.1_pt1 | contig 10232 bp, 3 predicted proteins | sample 9269461 | NCBI WGS metagenome assembly JAESFU01 (sample SAMN14502556, study PRJNA617107) | algae metagenome | isolation source: Stenomitos rutilans HA7619-LM2 and co-occurring heterotrophs from cave walls | place: USA: Waikapalae cave, Hawaii | collected 2009-07-28
GTTCCGAGCCCACAGCGTATAAAGCCAGACATATTAACCCCAAAGATACTATTTCGGCGGCGTTCAAAAAAATGCGCGGTTTTCGGTCATTCTTCGCCAGGTATTGCTGGTATTTGATTTATGAATTGTCCCGATGATTTTTTTGATCCGCGGAATGTCCTGTTTTGTATTTAACCGGATAATGAAAATATGTCCATTAGGACAATCCCGGATGAATAGCTACAGCCATTTTACAAACGGGCGAAAAAAAAGAGGCTCCCGGGGGAGCCTCTTTCAAGAGTATGCTTTTTAAGTATTAGTTTCCGAAGATGTAGCGGATCCCGATTTGTGCTTGCCACACGTTGTCGATCGTGATGCTCTTCACATACGAGTCCTTCAACAGGATGGTCTTGTTCGTTCCGTCCTCCTGTCTCACACTTTGTGTTGCCATGCGATAGGTAGGGTTTGGATTGTTTGTTGCTGCCACCGTAAGCGGCGTAAGCGACGTGCTCTGGTAGCCTACGCCCCACTTGTTGTTCAACAGGTTTCCGAAGTTAAGAATGTCAGCACGCAACTGGATTGTATTTTTCTTGTTGTTGCTTCCAACCTTCACCGTGAATTCCTGAATTACAGACAAGTCAAAGCGAGTCAACCAGGGGAATGCGCCTGCATTTCTTTCAGCGTATTGTCCACGGCGGCTGCTCAGGTATTTGTTGCCATTGATGTATTCATCGTAAGCGGCAACCTGTTCCGCTGGTGTAAAGAGCGTCACCATGTTGGCACCTGTTCCGGATGTGATCGGCGCGAAGGTTAACTCAGAAGCCTGGTTAGGAACATAGATCAGATCGTTCACCTGTCCATCGCCGTTCAGATCGTTACCATACGTGTAAGATACTTTGCTTCCGCTGTTGGACACCATACCCAGCATGAAGGTAGTAGATCCGCCGAGCTTGTCGCCATATTGCAATTTGTAGTTTACATAGCCCACAATTCTGTGGCGAAGATCGTTGTCCGCGAAGCTCGTTCCCAGATAGTTCTGTCCTGCTACCGTAGGCGCGTTGGCTTGTACCGTGCTACCTACCGACTGCATGTCCTTCGCCATCGCATACGTGTAAGCTACCATTCCGCCCAAACCTTTTACAGAAGGTTTTTCCAGTTTGGCAGTCAGCGAGTAAGCGTAACCTTCTTTCGTGTTCTTCAACACAAATACGTTTGTAACAGCGGTGTTGTAGAAACGTGCTACGTTAACAGGGTTTGTTGCCGTGGCACCATTGCTACCGTAGGTAGGGAAACGATCGCGTGTATCAGGCGCGTTGAATCTGCTTTCCGCCGCAGGGCCTTTCAGGTTGGCGTCGATGTAACGCAAGCCTTGCAGCGTTTTGTTGTAGATAAGTTCTACTGTCCCGATGAAACCAAAAGGAAGTTTTTGATCTACGGCAAGGTTTGATTTCCATACCGAAGGGTACTTCAGGTTAGGATCAGTCGCGTTAACAGCGTACGGTGGCAGGTTGGCAATTACTACGTTGTTCGGGTTAGGTCTTACAGCATCCGGCAAGGTAGACGGATCCAGGCGGAACGGATAAGCCGTTGTTCCGGTAGTTCCACCGGCGCTGATCAACGCTGTGTTGATACCGTTGTTACCAAGCTGGTTGGACACCAGAACTTGTGGAATGCGGGACACGAAAATTCCCGAACCTCCGCGGATCTGCGTGGTCTTGTCACCCGTTACATCCAGGTTGAAACCGATGCGGGGCGATAACAGCACGCGGGCTTTCGGGAAGGCACCCGTGTTTACACCATAGTCACTTCCGTTTTCATCTTTAAAAGTAAGTGCGGATACGACAGGGTTTGTGAAATCTTTTGCTGTAGAGTTATCATACGCGAAAACATCTCCGCGAAGACCGCCGGTTAACTTGAAGCGTTCCGTTACCTGGAATTCATCCTGTACATAGAAACTGTAGGTAGCAGTCTTCAGAATCTGAACAGGTTCAGCACCACCAGGCAACAATGAATAGCGCAGGTTATATTGCTTTACCGATACAGGCGATGTAGTAGCATCGGGCTTCGCTAAGAAGTCCAGCGCTGCGGCCTTGAAGTCATCGATCGAGTTGTATACATACAAGCCGTTTGACACCGGGAAGAACAGGTTGTTTGATTTGAAAAACTCAACCGATACACCAGCAGTGAGTGTGTGATCGCCAGCGTAGTATGTTACGTTGTCCGTAATGTTCAGTGTAGAATAGTTCAGCTTGTTGCTCGGTGTAAAAGGATCGAAACCTAACGTCGTGTACGTTGTATTGTCCTTTTGAATTTCGATGGTCGGGAATTCACCGGTTCTGTATTTACGATCTTCGTTCTGGTGGTTGTACGTCGCGACGAGTTTGTTCGAGATTTTGCTCGCAAAGTTGGAGTTCAGCTCTAACGCTACAGAGCGCGTGTTGTCCAGAATGATGTAACCGGTGTTCTCCGGAGACAATGCCAGACTTCCGTTATAAGAACCTGTAGAATAACCGGTGCGGTTACCGAAACCGGCTGTACCGCTGCTGTTACTGTTGCTGATCGCCTGTCCTGATTCTGAATCGTGGTGAGAGTAACGGATCGCCAGCTTGTGATTATTGTTGATGTTATAATCCAGGCGGATGAGAGCTTTCTTGCTGGTGATTTCGTTGTTGAAATTGTCGATGGCACCGGCCTCCCAGTTAAAGTTAGTACGCATGAAATTGCTCAGGTCCTCCAGGTCGGCGGCGGTTACGCGCGATACGTTTCCGTTGGCACCGGGGCGGTTGGCAACCCAGCTCAAAGAAGGTGTGCTGCTTTTGAATTGCTCGGCGTTGATGAAGAAGAAGAGTTTGTTTTTGATGATGGGACCGCCAATACGGAAACCAGTTGTTTTTTCGTCAACATTCACGTTGGACAGTTTGCTGCCGTCGGCCTTGTCGCCAACCAGTTTGTTGCCACGGAAAATGTGGTAAACAGATCCGTTCACTTCGTTTGTACCGGAGCGCGTTACAGCGTTGATTGAAGCGCCCGCAAATCCTGACTGACGAACATCGAAAGGAGCAACGTTCAATTGAACTTCATCCAAAGCGTCCAGCGATACAGGCGTTGTGCCCGTACGACCGCCTGCCTGTGCAGAGCTACCCAGACCGAAACCGTTGTTGAACACGGAACCATCAATCGTGAAATTGTTAAAGCGACTGTCCTGTCCGCCGAAAGAGCGGCCGTTGCTGTACGCGTTGTATTTCACGATGTCGTTCACCGTTCTGCCAATGGTAGGCACACTGTTGATCAGATCTTTCTGAAATGATGCAGCGGCACCTGTGCGATCCGAACTGAAAATGTCGTTGCGGGTATCGGTAATGATAATCTCGTTTAGCTCCGTGCTGGCGTCATCCAGCTTTACATTCAAGTCGGCCTTGGTACCGAGATTCAGAAAAATGTTTTCATAAACAGTTTCCTTGTATCCGACAAACGATACTTTGATTGTATACGGGCCCCCTACACGCATCCCTGGGATGGTATAACGGCCGTCGGAAACAGTGTTTGTTCCGTACGTTGTTCCGGAAGGTGTGTGGGTGGCTACGATGGTGGCGCCGGGTAGTGGCTCACCTTTAGCGTCAACAACGATCCCCGCTACGGAAGATGTCGTCACCTGTGCGAAGCCGGCCGAAGCGGCCGCAAGCACAAAGGCTGCAAACAGTAAAATTCTCCTCATAAAATAGATTAGATTAATGGATTTAAGTGCGCTGCAAAAGTACCGGAAGCGTTACATATTCGCTTTAAAGCACCTTTAATTCTTTCCACAAAATGTTTACAATAAATTAACAATACGCGCTTGCATTGTTCAACACACACCCTTCAATCATTTGGCGGAGAATAGTTTAGATAATGATACAGAAAATATCGACCGTGAAGAAACCCGTTAATATTTTGCCGGCAGATAAATTTTCTTACATCGTTTGCGGGTTTATATGGCAAGTAAAAAAATCATTGATCGATGTGTAAACATTTACCTGCAAACGTGTCCGGAAAATGCGGAATTTCATAACACTCTGAACGGAATCCGACTCACAGTTGAGGGCATCGGCATATACACGCGCCGAACCAGGACTGGAGAAAGAGTGGACGAAGAGTGGACGAAGAGTGGAGAATGACCCGATGGACGAAAGGCTGAATCTGCTTGCGAGGTTGGACAGGATCGTCCATAATCAACGCAACGTAAAGATACATCCTGTGCTGCCGGAAACATTCCGGGTAGACACTTTCCGCTAAACATTGCTGAAGGCAGAAACAACAATACCGAGTCTATCATAAATCAATGAAGGGCCTGCGCCAAAACTCCGGCGGACGAAATCGCTATTACAAAGATCGTCGCAGCAGCCGATACAAAGTCACACGTGCGGGCACATTAAAAATACTTTCGCATTTCAATTCTTTTGCAATCTTTGTAGACCCAAAACAACCCTATTTTTTAAACTATGATTGCATTCCTGAAAGGTAGGCTCGTTCATCGCGATCCTGCTCACGTTGTGATTGACGTTAATGGTGTGGGCTATCATGTTCATATTTCCCTGCAGACATTCTCCGATATAAAAGAACAGGAAAACATTTCGCTGTTTACACATCTATCCATTCGCGAAGACGCACATGTGCTGTTTGGATTTAGCAGCGAGTCGGAAAAGAAATTATTTCAGCAGTTGATCTCCGTGAACGGTGTGGGGCCGAGTACCGCCGTAGTCATGTTGTCGTACATGAACAGCAACGAACTGAAGTCGGCCATTGTGCGCGAAGATGCTGCAGCACTGCAATCCATCAAAGGCATCGGCGGCAAAACAGCACAACGCGTTATCATCGAACTGAAAGATAAACTGAAGAAAGAAAGCTGGGAAGAGACACAACCGGCAATCGCGTTGGGTGCTCACAATACTTTACGAAAAGAGGCGTTATCAGCTTTGCTCACGCTGGGCCTGCCAAAGGCTGCAGCCGAGAAAAGTGTGGACACCGTCCTGAAAAAATCGGGAAATACCATTACTTTAGAAGATTTAGTTAAACAAGCCCTTAAAACCGCCTAGACTGTTTGAGAGTCTTTACTCTACAACCCGCTGTTGCCCTCAAGCTTGGCCGAATAATCGTGGCGTGGCTGAGTTTCTTTGTCCTGACCGATGAGGCTTTCGCGCAACGTCAGGATTCAACACGCATACGGCAGGACACTACCCGCAATCAACCTTACAAAACAAACAAACGTCCTACCTACAGGCCGGCCGATCGCTATGGCGATCCGTTTTCAAATCAGCAAACACAGTCGCCCCTTTATCTCAAAGACCCCAACCAGATGAAGCTCGACGTGGAGATCGACACGTCGCTCAACTATACCATCTACGAAAAGATCGGAGACCTCAACTATCGCCCTACGTCTGCGATGACGTTCGACGAGTTCAAGCAATATCAGGACAGGCAGCTGCTCAAGAGCTATTGGCAAAGCCGTTCGCGTGCACAGGACGGCGAAAGCGCCGTGAGCGGACGAAGTCTCATCCCTAAAATTTTTATCAGCCCCGTGCTCGACCGCATCTTTGGCGGAAGCTATATCGAGCTTGTGCCGCGCGGTTTCGTTACCCTCGACTTCGGCGCCTCGTTCCAGCGACTGTACAATCCCTCACTGCCCATACGCCAGCAACGAAACGGCGGCTTCGAATTCGATCAGCAGATCAACATGAGCGTGGTGGGAAAGATCGGCGAGAAACTGCAGGTAACGGCCAACTTCGATAACAACAACTCCTTCGATTTTCAGAACAACATGAAGGTGGAGTACACCGGCTTCAAGGAAGACATTCTGCAAAAGCTGGAGATTGGTAACGTAAGCCTTCCGCTCAACAATACACTGATACAGGGCGCGCAGAATCTCTTCGGGGTAAAGGCCCGCATGCAGTTCGGCAAGCTCAACGTAACCACCATCGCCACCACCCAGCGTGGCAAGGCTTCGTCCATCGATATTGGCGGTGGCGGCGCCGGCAATTCAGGACAGGGCCGACCCTTTGAAATCATAGCTTCCAACTACGACGACAACCGCCACTTCTTCCTGGGACAATTCTTCCGCGACAACTACGAACGCGCACTCGGAAACCTGCCGCAGATTATCTCCAACGTAAACGTGACACGCGTAGAGGTGTATGTGCTGAACCGGAACAGCGATACCCAAACACTGCGCAACGCCGTAGGTCTGATGGACCTGGGAGAAGAGATTAAAATCTACAACCCCAGCGTAACCAGAACCGGCAGCGCCCCCGGGTCACCCAACCGCAACGAGGCAAACACGCTGGCAAGCGTTCTCGACTACAAAGGTTCTCAACGCAACCCGGATAATATAAGCGGTGTAATGGAAGGACTGAACCTGGTGAACGGGACAGACTTTGAAAAAATTACAGGGACACGAAAGCTGGCAGCAACCGAATACACGTTTCATCCGCAGCTGGGCTACATAACGCTTACGCGCAAATTGCAGAACGACGAGGTGCTCGCGGTAGCATACCAGTACACCTACAGTGGCCGCACGTTTACTGTGGGCGAGCTTTCAGAGAAATACGCCGGATTCAAAGACGATGAAATCATCTTCCTGAAATTGCTTCGTCCGCGCAAAGTGGCTACGCGCGATCAGAATCAGAAAATTATTCCGACCTGGAATCTGATGATGAAAAACATTTACACGCTGGGTGTAACACAACTCACACGCGACGGCTTTCAGCTGCGCATTGTGTATCGCGATGCGCGCAGCGGTGTGAGCAACCCGCAGTTGCAGGATGGATCGCCACAACTGAAACAGAAACAACTGGTAGAGCTGTTTGGACTCGACCGCCTCAACCCCGTAAACGATCCGGGCCGCGACGGTAACTTCGACTTTGTCGATAATATTACCGTGAACACCCAAACCGGGTCCATTATCTTTCCTACACTCGAGCCATTCGGCGAGGGCTTGCGCAAGGCGTTCGCTACCGAAGAGCAGAAGGACTTCCTCATCTCGAAATATGCCTTCGATACACTGTATCGCACCACCAAAGCAGACGCCGAGTTGTTTGCCACCAAAAATAAATTCTGGCTCATGGGTACCTATAGTGCGGGCTCATCCAAAGAAATTCTTATCCCCGGTTTCGGCGTGTCCCAGGGGTCGGTGAAATTATACGCAGGCGGTATTCCGTTAAATGAAGGAACCGACTATGTAGTGGATTATACCTTCGGGAAAGTTACCATCCTCAATGATGCGATATTGTCCTCCGGAAAAAATATTGAAGTCCAGTTCGAACAATCCGATCCGTTTGCTTTCCAGACGCGAAGCCTGCTCGGCACGCGATTCGACTACAAGCTGAGCGACGACGTAAACCTGGGATCGACATTCCTCTACTACAACGAGCGCCCCATCGTTAGCCGCAACCAGATCGGCACTGAGCCGGCCCGAAACATGCAATACGGTTTCGACTTCAACGTGAACAAGAAAAGCCGCATGCTCACCAAACTGGTAGATGCACTACCCATCATTCAGACAAAAGAACAATCCAGCGTGACCGTAAGCGGCGAGTTTGCCCAGCTGTTACCGGGGACATCGAACATCATCAATGGCGAAGGGACAGCGTACATTGACGACTTCGAGAATTCAGCGACGCCCTATACACTCATGACGCCGCAAGGATGGAAGCTTGCCGCTGTCCCGAAGTCGGAAGGAAATGTTTTTGGGACAATCGGAAGCCCGCTTACCGACAACGAGGCCAATAACAAACGCGCCAAGCTGGCCTGGTACTCCGTCGATAATCAATTCTATCGCAATGGCGGACGATTCAAACCGTCGAACATCGGGGATGAACAACTGAAAAATCACTACGTGCGCCCCGTGCATCCGCAGGAGATTTTCCCGAACAAACAATTGAACCAGGGAATATTCTACGAACAGGTTTTTGATCTGGCCTACTATCCGAAAGAACGCGGACCGTACAACTACAACCCGCAGCTTACCAATTTCTACAGCAACCCAACCCAGAACTGGGGAGGTATCACAACAGCCATCCGCTCCGAGGTGGACTTCGATAAGTCCAACATCGAATACATTGAATTCTGGATGCTCGATCCGTTTATCGGCGGAGCGTACGGAACCATTGACGATGGGACAGGAACTGTGCCCAAAGCGGCCACCGGTGGTAAACTGATTTTTCAGCTGGGAAGCGTGTCCGAAGATGTAATCCCGGACGGGAAGCATGCCTTTGAAAACGGACTTCCGCCGGATGGCGATCTGGTCAATGGCCCCGTAGCCAGCAATGCCTGGGGATACGTTACCACACAACAATATCTCACCAATGCTTTCGATAACAACGCCTCTTCACGCGTCAATCAGGATGTTGGTCTCGATGGCGCACCCGATGCCGTGGAGGCTGTGAAGTTCAGTGCGTTGGCAAATCAAACGCCGTTAGGCGCAACACAAGCCGAAGTGGACAAGCTGACACAAGATCCGTCGGCCGATAACTGGAGATTCTATTTCGGCGCAGATCGGGACAATAACAATGAACAGATATTGCAACGTTACAAAGATTATAACGGCATGGACGGCAACTCTCCCGTGATCTCCGGCAGCGACGCCATCGCGCAAGCCGGCTCTATCGTGCCCGACAATGAGGACCTGAACGCGGACAATACATTGGCCGATCTCGAAGAGTACTATCAATACGATATGGACCTCAGACCCGGTCAGCTCAACATCGGCAAGGAGTATATCGTAGATGCCATCCGCACCAGGAAAAATGAAGCGGGTGAAGAAGTAACGTGGTATCTCTTCCGTATACCCGTGCGCAACCCCAAGCTTCAGTATGGAAACATTCAGGGATTCAAGTCCATCAAATATGTGCGGATGTTACTCACCGGTTTTAAAGATCCGGTAGTATTGCGTCTGGCAAACTTCAGAATGGTGGGCAGCCGCTGGAGAAAATACAACAGCAGTTTGCTGCAGGGAGGTTTAACGCCCACACCGGAAAATGCCATCGACGATTTCCTGGTATCGGTGGTGAACCTCGAAGAAAACGGCACAGGCGGTCCGAACAAACCGCCTTATGTAATACCGCCCGGCGTCGTGCGGGACCGCGATGTAACATCATCCGTATCGCGCCAGCTCAACGAGCAGTCAGGACAGCTTTGCGTGGATGAATTGAAAGACGGCGACGGCCGCGCCATGTATAAAAACCTGTCGGTGGACTTGTTCAACTACGGCCGCCTCAAAATGTATCTGCATGCGCACAGCAACCGCAGCGATGTTGTGATCAACGACGACGACGTGCATGCCTTCATCCGCCTGGGAAAAGATCTGGACTCCAACTTCTATGAAATTGAAATCCCGCTGAAGATAACGCAGACGCCGGTGACAGGAGATCCCGGGACAGCGGTATGGCCGGAAGAAAATGAAATAGACCTCGCCTTCGATGAATTGTATCGCCTGAAAGCCGATCGCGATCGGGATGGTGTTTCGCTGAATCAATTCTATCCGCTGGCAGGTCGCTCGGTAGGACGGCATACCATCCGGATCTTCGGTCGGCCCGATCTTACCAGTGTCCAATCCATTATGATCGGTGTTCGCAACCTGCGTACCCAGAATCGTAAAACATTTCCCGTATGTATCTGGGCAAACGAAATGCGCGTAACCGATTTCAACAGGACAGCGGGCTGGGCTGTGAACACCACTGTCAGCGCCAAGCTGGCAGACTTCGCCACGGTAAACGGTGCCTTCCGCCACACCAGCTTCGGCTTCGGCGGCGTAAGCTCCAAAATTTTTGAGCGCACACGCGAAGAGACAACCGGCTACGACGTTTCGGCAAACGTGAACGTGGACAAGTTCATTCCGGGAAATACCGGCATCAAAATTCCCATGTTCGTCAGTTACGAGAAGACCACCATCAAACCGCTTTACGATCCGGCCAACCCCGACCTGAAGCTGGAGGCCGCGCTTCAGTCGTTAAAAGATGGGGATCGATCAAATTACCTGAAGAATGTGCTGGACCAGTCCGTGGGGCGAAGTCTCAACTTTGTGAACGTGCGGAAGACGAAAGTAAAAGCCGATGCACCATCGCACATCTGGGACATTGAAAATTTTGCGCTCAGCTATTCCTATAGCGACAGGACGCGTACCAATTTTAACTTGCAGGAATCCTTGCAGAAACAACAGAAGGGATCGCTGGCGTGGACATTCAATCCGAAAGAGACAGGTATCGAACCGTTTAAAAACTCGA
>JAESFU010000862.1_pt1 | contig 10229 bp, 10 predicted proteins | sample 9269461 | NCBI WGS metagenome assembly JAESFU01 (sample SAMN14502556, study PRJNA617107) | algae metagenome | isolation source: Stenomitos rutilans HA7619-LM2 and co-occurring heterotrophs from cave walls | place: USA: Waikapalae cave, Hawaii | collected 2009-07-28
TCCATCCGCAAAAAAGTATTGTACTAAATGGAAATGGGCATCCCCTACAAAAATTCCGATCCTCAATACGTATTGCTCATGGGCTTCCGCCTCGATTCCCTCAACAAGTTATACAAAGGCAAACGCCTCGACGAGGTTGCGCGTCTTCATGGAAAAAATGCCGACGAAACGGTGCTCGATCTGATCGTGCGTGACAAGTCTCGCATCGAGACACAGTACTATCTTCAATCCGAAGACAATGTGCGTCGCATTCTGCAGCTTCCTTATGTAAGCTTCGGTTCCGACGGTGGCTCGGAAACAATCGATCTGAAAAATCAGGAGGAAGGCGCGCATCCCCGCAGCTACGGCACCTTTGCGCGCGTACTGGGAAAATATGTTCGCGACGAAAAACTGATCACGTTGCAGGAAGCGGTACGCAAGCTTACCTCCCTGCCAGCCGCCAACCTCAAAATAAAAAAACGCGGCAGTCTGCTCCCCGGCTATTATGCCGACATCGCGATTTTTGATGCCCGCACCATTCAGGATAATGCCACCTTTGATAAGCCCAAGCAATACGCCACGGGCATGGTACACGTATTCGTAAATGGAAAACAAGTATTGAACATGGGAGAGCACACCGGGGCGAAGCCGGGTAAAGTAGTGCGTGGGCCGGGATATAAGGGGAAAAGCGTTAATCGTTAATGGTAAAATCCGTGCAGCCGCAAAAAATCGCGTCATCCCAATCTAAAACTGTTAAACTGTGAGGCTGCCGCCATCCCTTCACCAACTCCGGATGCTGTTCACGGCCAACGTTTAACGATTAACGGATAACGTCTCACCGATAACGGCAACCCGCTGATTCATAACCTATTTTTGAATATATTTACAGTTGATTTTTTAACCTTTCCAATCAATATCTATCCATCAGCATGGATAAGTTTCTGTATCTGACTTTTTTCTGCGCAAGCATCTCTCTTTCTGCATGGGCACAGGTTGACAAGGGCGACCGTTTGCTGGCCAAGAAAGATTATGAGAATGCTGTAAAGGCCTATCTCACCTCGGGTGCTACCGACAATGTTGATGTAAGCTTCAAGCTTGGCCTTTGCTACCTGTATACTGAAACAAAAGCCAAATCGCTACCCTACCTCGAAAAAGCGTTCCGCGAAAAACCGAATGTGGATGAAGACATCGAGTACTACCTGGGAATGGCGTACCAGAACAACCACCAGTACGGAAAAGCAAAAGAGCACTACGAGAATTTCCGAAGCAAAAACAAAAAGCTCTACGAGATCACCACAGAGAAAATATTTGAATGCGAGATTGGCGACTCGCTTTCCCGCAGACCTATCAATGCCTTGATTGAACACCAGGGCGGCAACATCAACTCAAGCTTTCACGAATACTCCCCGCTGGTAACGGCCGATGGCAAAACCATGATCTTTACATCGAACCGCTCAACAGACGATTACAAAATCAAGAGCGGGACAAACTTCGAGGACATTTATATCGCACGCAAAGTTGGTGAAGACTGGGGTGTCCCCGAAAAGATAAGTCCCAAGATCAATATTAAATACAATGATGCGGCGGCTTCCCTATCGCCGGATGGCAAAACGCTATTTCTGTATTATGAAGAAGGTGGCGGGGATATTTATACTTCCAAGTTTGATGGCGCCGAATGGAGCGATCCGGAACCGCTGGGCAAGAATGTAAACACACCGCTCTTCTGGGAAACGTCGGCCTGCATTTCTGCTGATGGACAGAAGTTATTCTTCGCCAGCAATCGCCCCGGTGGTCGTGGTGAATTGGACATCTGGATGAGTACTCTGGATGCAAAAGGTGCCTGGGGCAAGGCTGTGAATCTGGGACCTTCCATTAACACTCCAGGCAATGAGGACTCTCCTTTTATCCATCCTGATGGCGTAACGCTTTACTTCTCCTCTGATGGACATCCCAGCATGGGAAGCAACGATATTTATAGAAGTGAATTTAAAGACGGTCGCTGGCAACGTCCCGTAAACCTGGGCTACCCGGTAAACTCCATGGAGTACGATGGCTTCTTCACGATGTCCGAGGACAAGAAGACAGGCTATTACTCCACGCTACGTGCCGATGGACTGGGCAGCTCCGATATTTACAAGGTGACCTTCCTCCCGCCGAAGGCAGAGCCTATACCGGTGATGATCGCCAGCAACGAACCCGTCGTAACAACGCCAAAGATAGAAGAGCCGAAAGTTGTAGAACAACCCAAACCGGAGCCGGCGAAAGTTGCAGAGCAACCAAAAGTTGAGACACCCGCACCAAAAAAAGAAGAACCGAAACCGGTAGTAATAGAGCAGCCCAAGGTTGAAACTCCGCCGGTAGTTGTGGAGAAAAAACCGGAGCCTGTCCCGCAAACCAAACAGGACGATTTCGTCGATCCGATTATTCAGAAAAGTATCGATCTGAAAATCGTAACTGTGCTGAAGGGTAAAGTAATTGATGAAAAAACAGCTGCTCCGCTCAACGCCACCATCTCGCTGGTGGACAATAAAACCAACAAGGTTATCACCAAGATTCGATCCAACGCGCAAACGGGGGATTTCGAAATTACCATCCCGCACGGTGGTAACTATGGTGTGGCAACGGAAATGGATGGATACCTTTTTAACTCCATCAACTTTGACCTGCCGCAATTTGCGGAGTATCAGGAAATCGATACACACATCATCATGGTAAAGGCTGAAGTAGGGTCGAAAGTGGTGTTGAAAAATATCTTCTTCGATATCGGGAAAGCTGATCTGAAATCAGAATCTCTTGCCGAGGTTGAAAACATCCGCGAGCTGCTCATTGTAAACCCGGCCCTGAATGTCCAGATCAACGGCCATACTGACAATACGGGTAACAGCGAAACCAACAAAACATTGTCCTTGCACCGCGCCACGGCCGTGGTCGATTACCTGATCAAAAACGGCATAGATGCCGCACGCCTCAGCGCCAAAGGTTACGGTTCGGAAAGACCGATTGTAAGCAACGATGATGAAGAAGGTGGCCGTGCCATCAACCGTCGCACGGAGATAGAGATTATCGAAGCGAAGGGATAAGCTTCTGTAACTTTGTTTTGCTGATGGACCACCATCAAAGTCCAGACATCTTACCGCTGCAAAGCCTCCACGGCACTGTCCACAAACCGCTGCCGGATTGCCTCATCAAATTCAAAATATAAATCCGGCTCGATCAGTTCAAGCTCCATTAAATGAAAAGTGTTGTCGATCATGACTCCGTCGACGCGGGCATATAAAAGATTATGTTCCAGCGTGGCAATACGATACGCGGTGTCCAATAGAGCATCCGGCGGTGTAAACAGCTTGTACTGTCCTCCATATTGTCGCTGAACTCGAAAATCTCCCTCTTTTGGCCGCTTCACAATAGCGTGCGAAAACTTGCCATTAAAAAATATAAGAGACAATTCACCTGCGCTTACAATCTCGGGAAGATACGGTTGAATGAGCCAGTCGTTACCCTTCAGAATCTGTTGAAGCTTTTCTTCCGGTAGCGCTGCCACTTCAAACACTTGCGTCTGATATGACCCAGCTGAAATTGCAGGTTTGATCACAATCCTATCCCAATTTTTCGAAACAAGTTCATCGTAACGAACCGGCGCTTCCACTGCGGAGAAAAGTGTCGGGATAATGGTAACGCCCTTTTCTTTGAAACGCTTCAGATAGAACTTATGCATATTGTCCCGCACCACTGAAACCGGGTTGAACAAAGAGACACCTGCCGCTTCTACCTGTGCGAGCCATTCGCGAAATTTTTCGGATTGCGTATAGTAATCCCATGTATTGCGGATGATAAGTCCGGCATAATCCTGCCATTGAATATCACTCGCATTCCAGATTACGGGCTTTGCCGCCATGCCGTGTTCGGCAAAGAGCGGTATCAACGCCTGATCAGCTTCGTATAAGAAAGGAAGGCGTTCGCAGGTTAGCAGCGCTACAGGTTTACTCATCACTGGCTAAAAATAAAAAAGCCTTTCCAGTAAAAACTGAAAAGGCTCTAAATATATATCGGAATTACTTAGGCGATCGATACGCGTCTGAATTCCGCTACAGTCAACCCTTTTGTTACGCTATCCAGGTATTGAGCAACTGTTTTAGAGTTGTCCTTTACAAAGATCTGGTGCACCAGGGTAGTGTCCTTGAAGAACTTCTGCAGTTTACCTTGTGCGATTTTGTCCACCATATTTTCAGGCTTGCCTTCAGCCAGAATTTGTGCTTTGGCAATCTCAAGTTCTTTGGCGATCAGATCAGGGGCCACTGATTTTTCATCAACTGCTACCGGATTCATCGCGGCGATCTGCATGCCTACGTCTTTACCAGCTTCTACTACGTCTTTGCCATTCACGCCTTTCAGCGACACAAGAACACCCAGTTTAGAACCTGCGTGGATATAGGACACAACAGCTTCACCTTTCATGTGAACATACTCGCTCACTTCGATCTTCTCACCAATTTTACCAACCAGTTCGATGATTTTATCATTCAGTGTAAGACCGCCGGCAGTCAGGGCCAGCAATGCTTCTTTCGTGGCAGGCTTGTTGGCGAAAGCTGTTTCCACGATCAGTTTACCCAATGCCTGGAATTCTTCATTTTTCCCTACGAAGTCAGTCTCACAGTTCAGTGCGATGAGTACAGCTTCCTTGTTGTCGTCGCTTACTTTTACAAATACAGAACCTTCTTTTGCATCTCTGTCAGAACGGGATGCAGAAACTTTCTGTCCTTTTTTTCTTAATATCTCAATCGCTTTATCGAAATCGCCTTCGGCTTCGGCAAGGGCTTTTTTACAATCCATCATACCGGCGCCTGTCATTTGGCGGAGTTTGTTTACATCTTGTGCTGAAATAGCTGACATAGTATTTTACGATTTAATAAATTTTACAATTTCTTCTTATTGAGAATTCCCTATAAACACCAAACATCGGCTATTGACCGATGTCTGATGATATTTTTTATGCTACCGGCCGCATTGCTGTGGTCCGTTCTTGAAAGCATTATTTAGATTCCTCTACAGCTTCGTCAACGCGTCTTTTCTCGTCTTCGTCTTTCTTCTGTGCTGCATCATCTTTGTCTTTCTTACGCTCCATCAGAGCTTCTTCAATCACTTTACCAATGTGCTTGGTCAGGATCGAGATGGACTTGAAGGCATCATCGTTAGCAGGTACCGGGAAATCAACTCCTGTAGGATCCGAGTTGGTATCTACCAGCGCGAACACAGGGATGTTCAATTTCTGAGCTTCTGTTACGGCGATGTGCTCACGTTTTACGTCGATTACGAACAAAGCTGCAGGCAGTCTGTTCAGATCGGCGATACCACCAAGCAATTTTTCAAGCTTGGCTTTCTCACGTGTCACCATCAAACGCTCGCGTTTCGCCAGGTTGTTGAAAGCTTCGTCTTTCATCAACTTTTCGATTTGCGAAAGTTTCTTCAGTGACTTGCGGATCGTAGCGAAGTTGGTAAGCATACCACCTAACCAACGCTCTGTTACGAACGGCATGTTGAGGCGTTTTGCTTCTTCCGATACGATGTCTTTAGCCTGTTTTTTCGTTGCCACGAACATGATCTTGCGACCAGAGCGTACAATGTTACGCAGTGCAAAAGTCGCTTCGTCCAGGCATGCGAGAGTTTTGTTCAGGTCGATAAGGTGGATACCATTGTTCTCCATGAAGATGTACTCAGCCATCTTGGGGTTCCACTTGCGGGTAAGGTGACCAAAGTGTACACCTGCATCCAACAAATCCTGATATGTTAATTTTTCAGCCATTCTCTTAAATGATTAACGCTTGCTAAACTGGAATCTTCTTCTTGCTTTTCTTCTACCTGGTTTCTTACGTTCCACCATTCTTGAGTCGCGGGTGATGAAACCTTCTTTTCTCAACACAGGCTTGTTTTCGGCATTGAATTCAACCAGTGCGCGGGCAATACCCAAACGAACTGCTTCGGCCTGACCTTTGATACCGCCACCTTCTACGTTGATGGTTACGTCGTACTGACCTTCCAGTTTTGTTGCCGCCAAAGGCTGCTTCACCAATGTCTGGTGAATATCTGACAGGAAGTACTCCTTCAGTTCACGGTCATTGATAATGATATCGCCTTTTCCGGGCTTTACATACACTCTGGCTACAGAGGTCTTTCTTCTACCGATAGTATTGATGATCTGCATGATATCAGAACTTTATTTCTTTTGGTTGTTGAGCTGTGTGAGGGTGTTCAGCACCTGCATATACATGAAGGCTTCTGAATAATTCGCGTCCCAGTCTGTTCTTGGGAAGCATGCCGCGTACAGCGTGCTCAATCAAACGTTCAGGGTGTTTGTTGCGGATCGTTGTAGGCGTATGTTCACGCTGACCACCTGGATAACCGGAGTGCGTGTAGATCACACGATCTGACCACTTTTTACCTGTCATTCTCACTTTTTCCGCATTGATAACAATTACGTTATCACCACAATCCACATTGGGAGTGTAGCTGGTTTTGTGCTTACCACGGATAATGTGTGCAATCTGACTGGCCACGCGACCCAATACCTGAGCCTCGGCATCAACCACTATCCAGCTTTTCTCAACTGTTGCCTTGTTGGCGTTCAGCGTTTTATAGCTATTATGATCCATTTGTATTTAAAAATTCTTATTTAAAAACTACCCCTCTTTTCAAAAAGGGACACAAAAGTACTTTGCCTGTACGGTAAAAGCAAGCATCATCGGGAATTTGCTTGAAAAACCCGCGTACCCTTAAAGCAGAGTACTTCTAACACCTTGAAAACTAAACAATTAGTAACCTAATACCGCGCGAAGCGGGCGCAAATTTGTACTTTATTTCTGGTCTTACCAACGCTTTCGGCAAGTTTTATCAAATCCGCCTGGAAAGATTCAATCAGACCTCCGGAAGAAGAGCTTTAGTAACGCTCTTTTCACCATTAGATTCCGCAGCTTAATTTTAGATTTTCAGAGTTTCAACCGGGCGCGTGTGGCAACAACCTATAAGAGTATTTCCATTATCGATATTGTTTCCGAAACGAGCGATGTAAAAACATTCAGACTTCGTTATAGCGATGGTACTTCCATTCACTACGAAGCCGGCCAGTTCATCACCCTGGTATTTCCGAAACATAACGGCGAAGAAGACCGGCGAAGCTATTCATTCTCGTCAACACCCGGCATCGATGCGGAGGCAGCGATCACCCTGAAGCGGATTCCCAATGGCCAGTATTCACGCAAACTGATCGATGAAGCAAGCGTCGGCGATACGTTGTTAACGGTTGGCGCATCCGGATACTTTACAAGTCCGGAGGACACTTCATCCTGCGATCAGATTTTTTTCCTGGCGGCGGGCAGCGGCATTACGCCGGTTTACTCGCTGCTACGAAAAATTCTCCGGGACCACGCACAGCTCCCGGTGACATTATTATACAGTAATCGATCAAGGAAGGACACAGTCTTTTATGACGAGCTGGTGGAGCTTCAAAAAGTATACAGACAGCTTACCATTGAATTTCTCCAAAGCGATGCGCCCAACCTGTTACGGGCCAGGTTAACAAAAAGATCCCTCGAACTTTTATTGAAAGACTATGGACAAGCATCCTATACACGGACCTTGTTCTATCTCTGCGGTCCATTTGATTACATGCGCATGGCAACCATCGTGTTGCAGACAGAAGGTGTTCCGCACGATAACATCCGCAAGGAGAATTTCGCGCTCGTGAAGCCGGTGCAGCGCTTAGTTCCTTCCGATCAGGACACGCATACCATCGAACTGCACCTGCAGGGACAGCCCTATTCGTTCACGGCGCAATATCCCGAAACCATTTTGCAACGCGCCAAAAAACTGAACATCTCCATTCCCTACAGTTGCGAATCAGGACAATGCGGCACCTGTGCCGCCACGTGCGTACGGGGACACATCTGGATGTGGAACAATGAAGTGCTGTCAGACCGGGAGGTTGCGCAGGGTCGCGTGCTTACCTGCACGGGCTACGCGGTGGGCGGCGATGTTGTATTGGAAATTTGATGTCCGATTATTGATTTACCGGTTTTCTTCCAGTTGTCTCACCAGGGCTGCAAAATCTTTCGGATAGGCCGCTTCTATAGTTTGCACTGTCCCTTTCAAATCGGCAAAGGTCAGCGCGCGGGCGTGCAACGCCATGCGTTTCATGATGGGCTGCTCTTCGGTTGTCTTCTTCAGGTTGAAACCTCGCTTTACGCTGGACAAATAGAACGGTTTGCCGCCGTACATCTCGTCGCCGGTGATCGATGCTTTTAATGTGGACAAGTGAATGCGGATCTGGTGCATGCGGCCGGTAACGGGTTTGCATTCCACGAGCGTATGCAGCTTGTACGACTCCAGAGAATTGAAAAAAGTCTGCGCAGGCTTGCCTTCACGCTTGCTGATTTTTACCACGCCGTCGTCCTGTTTCAAAATCGGCAGGTCTACCAGTACGTCACTGAAATTATGAATACCATCGGCTACGGCGTGGTATACTTTGGTGACTTCGCGATGTTCGAATTGCAGACTCATGTGGCGATAGGCCGCCGGATTCTTGGCGATTGCCAATACGCCGGATGTATCTTTATCCAGCCGATGGCAAACCTGTGCATCGTGCGTGTATTCGCGCGCCAGCGCCAGCAGGTTTACTTTCTCGTGGCGGTCTTCCAGTGTGGAAACAAATGGCGGCTTATTGATGAGTACAAAGTCATCATCTTCGAAGAGAATGATGTCTTCCAGTTTGATTTTGGAGGCTTTCAAATAAATGTTTTTAAGAAATCAGTCGGCCTGATGATCGGCATCAGGCTTAACACGCGGCAATTTAAAACTAAAAGTAGAACCTTTGCCAGGCTCGCTCGCTACTTCTGCTTTCGTATTGTGCCCATCGAGGATGTGCTTTACGATGGCAAGGCCTAATCCGGTTCCGCCTTTTTCGCGGCTGCGACTTTTATCCACGCGGTAAAACCGTTCAAAAATGCGATTGATATGTTCGGTGGGAATGCCCTCTCCGAAGTCGCGTACGTGGGTCGTTACGTTTTTTTTTGTGATGTCAAAACTCACCACTACCTCCGAATCGTCGTTGGAATGTTTGAGTGCATTGCTGATCAGGTTGGTCATTACCTGACTGATGCGTTGCCAGTCTGCATACACCAGTGCTTTATGATGGGCACCTTCCACCTTCAGCCGTATGCTGCGCTTCTCCCCTTTCTCTTCAAACTGTTCGAATATTTCCTCGGTGAGTTTATGCATATCGATGGTTTCGAAATGCATTTTGATCTGTCCCGTTTCAATATGCGAGAGTGTGAGTAAGTCCTGTACGAGTATGTCCAATCCATCGAGACTCTTGGCGGCTTTCTTCAAAAATTTTGTACGTACGGATTTATCGTTCACGGCGCCATCCAGTAACGTATGGACAAATCCCTGTGCGGCAAAAATCGGTGTCTTCAATTCGTGCGAAACGTCGGCAATAAATTCTCTGCGGAAGGCTTCCAGTTTCCGGAGTTCGTCAATCTCTTTTTGTTTGAGTGCCGCAAACGAGTAGATGTCCTCGTTGATTGTTTTGAGCGGATTGAGCGGAGCGGTTTTTTGTTTGTCGAGGTTGGCCAGCTCTTTCTTCTTGAGCTTGCCCATCAGCTTGTATATTTTATTGATCTCACGGAAAATGAGAAACTCCAGTACAATAAATATCAGCAGATACGATACGGAAAAACTAATGATAAACGCAACAAGCAACGCGCTGGCAGCAATGCTTTTGAAGAGCGAAAGAAATAGTGAAGTGATCAGTGCAATGCAAAACGCCAACAGGAGAGCGAGACCGCGCGAACTGTAAACCATGCGTGAAGATAGCTCCGTTATTGGTTATCTGTTAATAGTTATTCGTGAATCGTTCATAGGAAACCACTAAAATGCTAGTCTCTCTTTAACGGTTAACATTTAACGGATAACGTCCAACACCTAATTAAGACTGAATTTATATCCCACGCCTTTCACAGTCGTGATAAAGTCCTCACCTATTTTCTCGCGCACCTTGCGAATGTGAACGTCTACCGTGCGGGCAAGTACATATACATCGGAGCCCCAGATGTTTTGCAACAGATCTTCGCGACTGAAAACCTTGTTTGGATTCTGCGCGAGGAAATACAGCAATTCAAATTCTTTCTTCGGAAGATTGATTTCGCGATCGTTTACCTTGATGGTGTAGCTGGTGCGATCGATGGTGAGCTCACCAATGT
>JAESFU010000863.1_pt1 | contig 10225 bp, 8 predicted proteins | sample 9269461 | NCBI WGS metagenome assembly JAESFU01 (sample SAMN14502556, study PRJNA617107) | algae metagenome | isolation source: Stenomitos rutilans HA7619-LM2 and co-occurring heterotrophs from cave walls | place: USA: Waikapalae cave, Hawaii | collected 2009-07-28
ATGTCGGTCAACCCATCAATGGTCCTAAATCTCTCTTTGAAAAATTCCCGATTGAGGATACCGATAAAAAAGTTCTTTCGATTTATCTCTTTGAACCGCTCTCTAATGTGATTGGTAAACCAAATCAACCTGATATTGACATCTCCGCCAAAGACGTAAACAGTGCCATCCAGAGTTTGGCAAAGTCTGCATTTGCGACTGTTAGTAGTTATGCCAAGAAAAATATAAATAGTACAAGCGCCGTTATTGTTTATCCTAATGCGCCAAACACAAAGCTGACATTTTTGTATGTGAATTGGAGTAAGGCAAACAATAACGATAATAAGATATCTGAAACCTTTGATTGGAATTCAGCAGTAATAGGTTTTAAGAGTACTGGCGGAAGCGGTAACCCCATTTACGATGCTCCTCAATCATACAAAAAATATCAGGTAGTCTGCTATGGGATGGGTCGAAGGGGTAACACCTGGAGAGGTTCCAAGGTTGTTATGACTGATACACAATAATACTCTAATCTTAAAAGTGGTGATGGCCAGCAAAGGTCAGCACCCATTTTACATTTTAATGAGAGTCATTTTTTTTATTTTCACAATGGCAATTTCCTCAGTTGGTTTTGCCCAAGGACAAAAAAAATCCCATAACCTCTATGGCGTTTTTCAATTTGGTTATTTAAAGGGGACTGGCAACATTGAATTTAATGATGTAAGGACAGCCAATAAAGGCAATGCATTCCGGGCGAGAATCAGCGGGGGTTATTATATCACGCCAAAATTTTCAACCGGATTGGGATGGGGACTTGAAGGGTATCACGATCCGGATTATAATCTGGCGCCTTTGTTTGTTGAGTCGCGTTACTTTCTAAAGCCGATGGGCAACGCATTATTCATCCAGGCGAATGCCGGCTATCAGCTATCACTGTCCAATGAATTTAGAAAAGGCACATACCTCGGAATATATGGAGGATATAAAATTGGCAAGAAGAGAGTTCATGTTTTGTTGAGCACGGGGCTGGATTTTAATCAGGTTCGGAACGCTAACATCCTCGTGTACGACGCCACAACGAATTCGCTTGCGGTGCAGCATGCCGATATATGGTTAAAAAGTATTTCCTTTAATTGTGCATTTGAATTTTAACATATATGTATGGGCACTCCTTCTCCTGGTTGCCACTGGCTGTAGCAGTACCCGGTACTCCGGAAGCGAAAAGTGTTACTATCCGCTTCAGCCGGGCGACAAGATTCTGATTCCTTCCTTACCCGCCAACGGCTACGATTATTATTTAAAAACTATTCGGAAAAAATTTGAAAAGACTGGTGTCACAATTATCTACCTGCCTGAAGAAGAATGGAACTTCCGCGCCAACGGAGTCTCATCACAGCTAGACTCCAGTTCATATCCAATTCTAAAACGACTGGGCTATACACATTTTTTATTTGTAGAGCCTGTAAATCAAAAACCATCGCAGTCCTTTATCAATGTCAATACGCCGCAAGAGCAGGTAATACAATCGAATAGACTAACCTATAAACCCGTGTGGTACGATATGAGTACACAAGCGGTAATCAATATGGACCTGTATTCTATCGGGGACAGCAAAGATATTTTTCGTTCGCAGATCAAAACAACCATCGGAGCTTTAGAAAGTCATGATCGAAACGGCAATGAATACAATGTTAACCTCAGCAGCACATCATCAGCATTAAGTACAGCAATTAGAAAAGGCACAAAACGAATTGCCAACAAATGCACCCGATAATATCAATATCCAACATGAAAGAGTATTGTGGCTATTCAATCTCATTGGGACACTCAGATCATCTTCAAAGTCATCAGTTCACAGCTTAAAGCTTTCCGCTTTCAACCCATGCCCCCGTTACGCAATCTCCTGCCCGGGCTGTGTCTTCCAGCGTTCGTGCATCCATACCCATTGCTCGGGATGATTGCGGATTTGCTGCTCGATAAAGTTGGTGAGTAGTTGAGTGTTGTAGATCATGTCCGCTTCGTCATCGCCGGTGAGCGTGAGCGGAATCTCGGGCAGAATATGCATGTGCTGTTTCCAGTCCTCACCGAGATAGACGTATGTGGGCACTACGGATGCGCCGGTCTTCATGGCCAGTACCGTTGCGCCTACGGGCGTGGCGGCGGGCATGCCGAAGAAATCTACGAAGCGGCTTTTCACTTTGGTGTCCTGATCGATCAGCAACGCTACCGAGCCACCCGATTTCAGAATCTTGATCATGCGGAATGTCTCACGGCCGCGCTCGATCGCGATGGCGCCATGTTTATTTCTATATTCCCACAGCAGGTCGTTGAGGCGCTCATCTTTCAGCGGTGTGCCGATAATGTTCGGGTTCAGCCCGCGCAGCGCCATCGTTGTTACCTGCAGATCAAATGCGCCCAGGTGGCAGGTTAAAAAGATCACGCCTTTCTTTTTCTGATGGGCGGCTTCAAAATTTTCCATGCCTTCTACCGTCAGAAATTTCTCAAGGTCCGACCAGGTATCCACGGTGCCGGAGGCGCGCAGTATATCGCCGGCATTTTTGCCGAGCATTTCAAAAACTTTTTTCGATAGTATCTTGATCTCAGCCGGCGTCTTCTCGGTCTTATACGCCATCGTTAAGTGTCGCCGGGTAAGTGTGCGTGTTTCCGTGGCAAACCAGTAGGCCAGTCGCCCGAGGAAACCACAGAATTTCAGCCACGCCACGCGCGGCATGCTGCGCGAAATAAAGATGAGGAACTGAACAAAACGGTAAACAACTCCGTAGCGGGCCTTTCTTCGAATCGTTTTAAATTGAGCCATTGGGCGCGAAGATACGGGTTATTTGGGAATGGGCCAGTTTGTTATAAAACCACTTGCTGCTGGTAAACCCTTGGTTCTAGGAAACTCTCTCGAAGGCCAATTGGTAATCAGCATAAAGCCATCATGAGCTAACTCAAGAATGTAATAACTGCTTTACCCTCGCTCTCTGCTTTCTTATAAAAATCCTTTAGTTGTCCAAAATAGTCAATTACATAATCAAGAGATTGCTCTTGTTCCCAAACTTCTGGATAAACTCTCGCTTCGTCCATTCGTTTTCCATCATACTTCAGTTCAACATCATTTCTTGTAATCTTATCAAGTTCCGTATTCAATTCTTTAACCTGATTAATGGTTATGTAGCTAGCTGGTCCATATCCTAAATCCTGACTCTCATCCACAACTTGTCCATTGAACAATACCCAGGACAAGGGAGGATGTGCCTCTTCGATTTCTGAAAACGGGTGTCCCGTAAGTATATAAAAAATAGCTTCCCAGGATTTATCCAAGTCAAGCAGATCATTCAAACCACCCACCTGTTCCTCATCAATCCTTGCTTCCAACAGAGATGAGTCTTTCAGGAAATTATCCAATTCTTTCTCGGATACCCGCAAGGCATACGCTATCATTCCCATATATGATACTTATTATTTTGTTGTGTATTGAATCCGATATTTAATTGCTAATTAAAGACTTTAAAATTCATTCTTGACATCAAAGATCCAGGAAAAAGATCAGCTCATTCAAACTAAGAGCCCTTCAGTAACTTTTACCACCGGTTAATGACCTTTGATGAATATCCCCTACCTTGCACTCATCACACTTTAACCATTGCTACGGAATATGAAGACCTTATACATTGTTCGACATGCAAAATCGAGTTGGGCTAATCCGTCGCAGGATGATTTTGACAGGCCGCTGAACGATCGTGGCAAGCGTGATGCTCCGGATATGGCGAAGCGGTTGAAGGAGAAAAAAATCAAGGCAGATGTTATTCTGTCGAGTCCGGCCAGGCGCGCGCTGTCTACCGCCAAACGGTTTGCCGGGGAACTGAATTTTCCGAAGGACAAGATCAAGACGAAAGAAAAACTTTACCACGCGCACGAAGACACTATTCTCGAAGCCATCAAGGGGATAAAGGACAAGCATAACGTGGCGATTGTCGTGGGACATAACCCAGGCCTCACGGATTTTGTAAACTCGTTTCAAAAAGAAGAATTCGACATCGACAACCTGCCCACCTGTGCTGTCGTAGCTTTTGAAATTGCGATCGACTCATGGAAAGATGCTGCCTGGGGAAAAGGTAAAATTGTTTTCTTCGATTATCCAAAGAACAAAGAAGACTAGCGCGTTTTACTTCATCAATTGCCTGGGAATGTCCCACACGCGTTTCTCCAGTACGCCTGTTTCGCCGAAGCGATAGCCAATCAATACTTTGAAGGTAGAGTTTGAATTGACCAGCTCCAGGTTATCAAACCTGGCGGTGCGCCCCTGGCTGATGAAGTTCATCCCTCCGAAAAACCGATCGCCGTTATAGCCAATGCCGATGCGGGCAGAGAGGTAGCCATCGAACTTGATATCGTGCTTGGTGCCGCCGTCTTCCAGTGAATAGGACAACCAGTTGTGTGAAGGGCCGAAGGCCAGTGTCCCGTTCAGAAAAAATCCTTTGTAGATAAGGCTATACGTATACCCTGGCGCAACGCCCAGCGATGTAACGCTGATCTTGTTGATGCGGGAAGCATCGCCAAATACGCCGTTATACGGTTTACCGAGAATGGCCGAGTCGCCGGCAACCTTGAAACCATTAACGGTGGCAAAGAGCAGAAACGATCCGGCACTTTGCAACTGGCGATCTATAAAGTTATACGCGGAGCGAAACGAGAATTTTTTGTTGTTGAACGTATAGTTGATGTTGATGCCGTTGTTGCGCGTGTCAATATCGGCACGCTGCGGATACGGCTGGTTGGCCACCACTTTTACATTGGGGTCTTCTATATAAAAACCGCTGTACTTTTGTACATACGCATCAATGCCCCATTTCTTGCCGATGATATTTAACTGAATGTCGCTGGCGTCCGACTGTCCATAAATGCGTTTGCTTTCGGCATCCATCGGAATGGCGAAGGCTAGCTCTACGCCCAGCTCAAAGATGTATACACCGAAGCCAAAGCTGTAAGGTTTATTGGACTTGTACTTTAACGTGTTGTCGCGGTTGGCAACGCTGCGCATATCGAAGCCCAGCCTGCGCTGCTTCAGTACGGGCCATATAAAGAAGTGATCGGGATAGGTTTTAATGTAGCGCGAACGCAACGAATCGTAGCTTGGTGCCGACGATACGGCCTCGATGGCCACGTCGTCTTGTGCCTGCGCACATTGGACAATCATGACAAAGAATACCAGCAGAAAAAATCGTTGTCTCATTAAAGGATGTATTCGCTCAGGTCTTTATTTTTTACCAGTGTGGACAGTTTCTCGCGCACCATGTCGGCCGTTACAGTAATGCGTGCATTCGGACCGATGGTGTCGGGGACATCGAACAGGAACTCGTTCAGGAGCTTGCTCATTACCGTATGCAATCTGCGGGCGCCGATGTTTTCCACTTCGGCGTTGATGGTGAAGGCGGTCTGCGCAATTTCTTCGATCGCATCGTCTGAAAATGAAATGGACACGTCTTCGGCCTGGAAGAGTGCTTCGTATTGTTTGGTGAGCGCGTTTTTGGGTTCTTTCAGAATCTGAATAAAGTCCTCGCGCGTCAGGTTGGTCAGCTCCACGCGAATGGGGAAGCGTCCCTGCAATTCGGGAATGAGATCGGAAGGTTTTGAAATATGAAAGGCACCGGCTGCGATAAACAACACGTGATCAGTTTTGATCACACCATGTTTTGTATTTACCGTGCTGCCTTCCACGATGGGCAACAGATCGCGCTGCACGCCTTCGCGGCTTACATCAGGACCGCTGCCACCTTTACGCGAGCCGGAAGCAATCTTGTCTATTTCATCGATGAAGATGATGCCCGAGTTCTCCGCACGGTGCAAGGCTTCTTCTTTTACCTCGTCCATATCGATGAGCTTGGCGGCTTCTTCATCCAGTAAGATGCGGCGCGCCTCGGCTACGGTTACTTTACGTTTCTTACTCTTCTTGGGCATCATGCCGTTCAGCATTTCCTGCAGGTTCATCATGGACATTTCGTCCATCATGCCCGCGCCCACCATGCCTACGTTGGAGTTGCCGGTGCCTTTAATGGTGATGTCGATCTTGCGATCTTCGAGTTCGCCGTTGCGTATCTTTTCGCGAAAGTGATTGCGTGTGCGTTCGTTCAGTTCTACTTCACTGGCCGGAGCTTCGTCGCTGTTGTCCTGCGGAGCGGATGAGGAGAAACCGGTTGTGCGAGTGGGTTGTTGCTTCAGTGGCGGAATCAATGCATCCAGTATCACATCTTCTACAGCCTGCGTTGCTTTTTCTTTTACTTCTTCTTTCTTGCGGGCCTTCACCATGTTTACCGATTGCTCTACCAGGTCGCGCACCATGCTTTCCACATCGCGGCCTACGTAGCCCACTTCCGTAAACTTGGATGCCTCCACTTTTACAAACGGCGCATCGGCCAGTCGCGCGAGGCGGCGGGCGATTTCGGTTTTACCTACGCCGGTAGCACCGATCATTAAAATGTTGTTCGGGACAATCTCCGCCTGCAACTCCGGATTGGTGTTCATGCGGCGCCAGCGGTTGCGCAGGGCGATGGCCACATTGCGTTTGGCATCGTGCTGTCCGATAATGTATTTGTCCAGTTCAGTTACAATCTGCTGAGGTGTTAAATATTTCTTGTCCATCATAGCGATCCCTTCTTTAACATGCTGTTGATATTGGATGATACCGTGAAGCCATAGCCGGCCTTTCCGGCTACATAGCCACTGCGGCTGAATATAAATTCAAATGACTTTATGCGTGCCGAAAATCCCAGCGATACGCCAGCCCCGCCGCCACCGGTTTCGAGCTTCAGTTCCTGGTGTGTGAGGTGGTTGTAACCTACCAGCACATTCACGTTTCGGTGCAGCAATATTTCCGCACCAAAATTAACCCGTCGTAAAATCTTATCAAACGTGCCTGGCTCGTCGGTAGTATTTACATCTTTATATACCACATCTTTTCGGGCGAGGTTATAAGCCGTGAATGAAAACCGGATGGGCATGTGTTCGGGCTTGAAGGTAATGCCGGCCTGCACATCGAAAGGTAATTCGGTGGCGCTGGTTTCAGAATATTCTGACAATGTTAGGCCCATGTTTTTCAAAACAAGTCCTACGCGCAAATCCTGGGTGGGGTGATTGAACGTTCCGCCCAGATCGGCGAGCACGGCCGTGGCGCGATATGCGGCAATGTTGGAGAAGGCAAACTTCAGATTGGCGCCGAAAGAAAAATTATTTATCTGGTGACTCTTTCCTACGACAATAGCGGTTTCGCCGGAGCGATAGGTGCCAATCTCTGCGCCGGTGGCATCGTAGCTTTTGATGGTGCCATAGTTAAGATGCTGCACACCGAATACCAATGTGCCGATCGTTTTAAAACGATGCGCATACGTGGCAGTGGCCTGTCCTATATCGGCTACATAGAATTGATACGTGGCCGAGGCAAAGCCTGCCAGCGAATCGGACACAAGCGCGGGGTTGCTGTAAAAGAAATTCACATCGCGGTTAGCCAGCGATGTGTTTACGCCGCCCAGGGCGGCCAGTCGCGCGTTGTTGGCGGCGTGCAGAAACTCAAATGATTTTTGCCCCGACTGGCTGAAAGCCACCAGCGGAAATGCCAGCACGATAACCGTTAGTAAATGCTTCAACCGGTATACTCGTTTAGCAGTACTGTCATAGTATTTATTTACGCGATGGCCTTGGGTTCCTGGAACACAAACTTCGTGGGCTCTTTCACCTTGTCCTTCATCAGCGCAATCTTCAGCACTTCGTCCACCGTGTCCACATAGTGGAATACAAGGCCCTTGAGATAATGCTTTTCGATTTCGTCTATGTCGCGGCGGTTCTTGCTGCTCAACAACAGTTCTTTGATGCCGCTGCGTTTGGCTGCCAGAATTTTCTCTTTGATGCCCCCTACCGGCAATACTTTTCCGCGCAGGGTAATCTCGCCGGTCATGGCCAGTTTGGACTTTACCTTGCGTTGTGTAAAGATCGAGGCAAGGGATGTAAACATGGTGATCCCTGCGGACGGACCATCTTTCGGCACCGCGCCCGCGGGCACGTGGATGTGCAGATCGTATTGCTGAAACAGACGGTGATCGATACCGATCGTATCGGCATTGGACTTGAGATAGGACAACGCCGCCATGGCGGATTCCTTCATGACCTCGCCCAACTGTCCGGAGATGGTGAGGATACCTTTGCCGCGGCTCAGGCTGGACTCTACAAACAGAATCTCGCCGCCTACCTGTGTCCACGCCAGACCGGTTACTACGCCGGCAATGTCGTTGCCCTGGTACAGCTCTTCGTCAAATATTTCGGCACCCAGTACTTTCTGTACGGTCTCTTCGGTAATTACTTTATCGTAGTCCTCCTCCATCGCTACGGATTTGGCCACGTTGCGCACCAGCGTGCCGATCTTCCGCTCCAGGTTCCGCACACCCGATTCGCGTGTATAGCTATTGATGGTTTTGATCACGGCGTCTTTGGAGAACTTTACGTTCGTTACTTTGAGGCCGTGTTCTTTTAATTGCTTTGGAATAAGATGCTTGATGGCGATCTCTACTTTTTCTTCCTGTGTATAGCCTGTCACCTCGATAATCTCCATGCGGTCGCGCAGGGCGGGGTGAATGGTATCGAGCGAGTTTGCTGTAGCGACAAAAAGTACTTTGGACAAGTCGTATTCAATCTCCAGGTAGTTATCGCCGAAGGCGTTGTTCTGCTCGGGGTCCAATACCTCCAGCAAGGCTGAAGACGGATCGCCGCGGAAATCGGACTTCACTTTATCGATCTCGTCGAGAATGAAAACGGGATTGGAAGATTGGGACTTCTTGATGTTCTGCAACACCTTGCCGGGCATGGCACCCACATACGTTTTACGGTGTCCGCGAATCTCGGCTTCGTCGTGCACGCCGCCCAGCGACATGCGCACATACTTGCGCTGCAAGGCTTTGGCGATGGAGCGGCCCAGCGAAGTTTTCCCTACGCCCGGAGGACCATAGAGACACAGAATAGGACCTTTCATGTCCTGCTTCAGTTTTAATACGGCGAGGTATTCGAGAATGCGTGTCTTTACTTTCTCCAGACCGAAATGATCCTGGTCGAGAATTTTACGGGCACGTTTCAGATCGAAATCGTCCTGTGTATAATCCTGCCAGGGCAAGTCCAGCATAAACTCTACGTAGTTCATCGCCACCGGGTATTCGGCAGCCATGGGGTTTATGCGCATGAGCTTGTCCAATTCCTTGTTGAAGTGTTGCGCGGCAGCCTTGGGCCATTTTTTGGCTTCGGCGCGCTTGCGGAATTTCTCTACTTCTTTATCCGGACCATCGTAGCCCAGCTCATCTTGCAATACTTTAATCTGCTGGCGCAGAAAGTAATCGCGTTGCTGCTGGTCTATGTCGGTGTGTACTTTGCGTTGAATCTCGTGTTTGATCTCCAGCATCTGGATGTCCTTCAGCATAAACTGAAGCAGCAGGGTGCCGCGCTCTACGAGGTTGTTGGTTTCCAGAATTTTCTGTTTGTCGGCTACATCGGCGTTGAGGTTAGACGACAGGAAATGCACCAGGAAGGACATGCTGGAGATGTTGTCCAATGCTACCTGCGCCTCCTGTGGCAATTCCGGGTTGAGCTTCAGAATTTTCGATGCGGCATCTTTCAAGGACTGCACCAGCGCTTTTGATTCCTTGCCGTTGGCGTTCATCACCGGCTCGGGCTGGAGTTCGATATGTGCCGTGAGGAAGGGTTCTTCCTGCACAAAATCTTTTACGAAGAAGCGGTTCTTGCCCTGTATAATGATGGTGGTATTGCCATCGGGCAGCACCAGCATTTTTATAATCTTGGCCACGGTGCCCGTTTTATAGAGCTCATCTATAGTCGGTTCTTCTACCTGCGAATTGCGTTGCGCCACCACGCCGATAATGCGATTGCCCTGATAGGCTTTCTTTACCAGCTTAATGGATTTTTGCCGGCCCACCGTAATGGGAATAACCACGCCCGGAAAGAGAACGGTATTTTTTATCGGCAGAATGGAGAGTTCATCCGGAAGATCTTCCGGTTTCAGGTCGGTATCTTGCTCGGGGTTGATCAGTTGAATAAGGTCTTCTGAGTCTTCCTGAACGAGTTGTATGGGTAATGCTTTGAACATGTCTTCTTGGAAAGTGCCAAACTGACACGTTTTCGCATCAGCCGTTGATTGTTTACCAGGCGCGTTTAAAAGACAATAGTAGTGCCAAGAGAGTTGTAAAAG
>JAESFU010000864.1_pt1 | contig 10207 bp, 6 predicted proteins | sample 9269461 | NCBI WGS metagenome assembly JAESFU01 (sample SAMN14502556, study PRJNA617107) | algae metagenome | isolation source: Stenomitos rutilans HA7619-LM2 and co-occurring heterotrophs from cave walls | place: USA: Waikapalae cave, Hawaii | collected 2009-07-28
ATTGTCACATGTGCCATTTCCATAGCGAACCAGGATGGTATTGCCCTGGAAATTCAAAAGCTCTTCGCCTTCTACCGGCAGATCGCTTTCGCACGAGAAGTCGTAGATCAAAGTCTTGCGGAGCGTCAGTGCGAATTGTCCTCCTTCGGCGAGGTTGCCGCTGGTGGTGAGGGACGTTACACGCATACCGGCTTCGGTCATCTCGGTTTTTCGCGCAAGCTTATAGCGGGCTTCTGTTTTATCCGGATAGGTGATCGTCAGGTCCTGTTCCATCTCCTGGATAAACTGCTCCGCCTCCAGGTTCAGAACAATGCTTCCTTCCACACTACCGTTTACCACTTCGTCTTTGTTCTCCCCCCGGATCTCACGATAGTTCGTGAAGACAACATAATAGTCCAACGTACTTTCGTTGAAAGAAAAGACCATAACCACTTTTCCGGCTACTTCCGTGTCCTCATCAGCCTGGCATCCTTTACCGAAGTCCAATGTTATCTTGAGTGATCCATCGGGTAATTCTTCTTCGGTTGCATCCACACAGGGGGCTGTCTCTTTCACACGCTCGATTGTGCTGGCGGCAAATGATGTACGGCCTTCTTCCGAGGACATAGAGCCAACGTTTTTATCGACAAAGCGATTTACGAAGTCAAGTTCATTGCGCAGTGTCAGGACTTTTTCAACCGCTGCTTTTTTTGTTTGCTCGTTAAGATTGGTTGGAGATTCCGCATCATCCTGGCAGGAAGAGAGGGACAACGTTGCGAAAAGAACGAACGCAAGCGAATAGATACTGTTTTTTTTCATATTGATTTTATGTTTTTTCAACAGTAGTACAGGCCGTTGCCCGTTTACCCTAAAAAAAAATCAATCTTTTTTTGAAAACCTGTTTTAAATCAAGCAGACTGCGAAAAAGAAATCAAAACCCGATATTTAAAAACAATGAAGGAGACAAACCCGGGAGCACAAGATCGATATAGGTTGGCGGGAGTTCCTCGCCGGCAAAAATTGCCTGCTCAATCCTGGCGGTGTCTATTCTGCGTGTCTTGATGTTCCGGTGGTCTGTGATGTTGTGAATGGATAATCCCGTTTCCAGCACGACAGACGTTTTAATATGTGTCCTGTACGAAACCGCGAGATCAATTCTGAAGTATGCCGGCAGGCGCGTCTTGTTCCGGTAGTCCAGCGCAAGATCATACGAATCGATTGTCCCTGTCTCTTCATCTCGATGATATTGTACCAAATATTTTGCGTACGGCTTGCCCGATCCATACAGTACTGTGGAAGAAATATTCCAGCGGCCCAGCGTAACCATGTCCACCAGTTTGATCTCATGTCGCTGGTCCTGCCACGATGGCATCGCTTGCCCACCCAGTATGTCCGGATGAGTTTGTGTGCCACGCGCAAATGAATAGGCAAGCCACCCCTTGTGTATGCCACGTGTCTTCTGGATCATAATGTCCATTCCGTGCGTATCCGCCGTGCCGTCGGCAAAATTATCGTCGATGATGACACCGCGTGTTGTTTTATAGTACACTTCGGCATCGTATATAAACTGTCCATGCTTCTGCGTTACCCCGGCTGTAACGTGATCTGATGTAATTACCGGGTAGCGCGGATCGCCGGGTTCCGACAGCATCCAGAAATTTTCATTCATGCCGGAGATCGAACCTGTGGGTGAATAATAAAACAACTGCGTGATAAACTGGTTACTGCGGCCATAACCCGTTTTCAGGTTCATGTCCTGCGTTAGCGCATAGCGCGCCGACAGGCGTGGCTCTATGTATTGCTGTCCCACACGGTTGTAGTAGTGAACCACCCTTGCTCCAGCCGACACCGTCAGGCGATTTACGGGAGAAGCTTTGAGCATGCCGTACACGCTGTGCAGCCAGCTCTGGTTGTCCTCGGCAGCATCGGTATCGCCCGGCATCTCGCCCGGGTCCACATCGCCTGATACGGTGTAGGTGTAGCCATCGCGGATGCGCGCGTGCGTCTTCTGCCGTGTCCCGCTAATCCCGAACGTCCATGACAGTGTCGTGTTCAGAACCCACTCATTGTCGAGCGCGTATGAAAAATCGGTGATGTTATTTTCCAGGTCGAACCTGTATGTACTGCGCATCATATCCAGGTCTATCTGCTGGTGCAGGTTAAAGTTTCTGAAAAATTCCGAACCGGATACGCGCAGGCTTGAATAATATTGTTCATTCCATTGCCGTGACCAACGCAGGCTGATACCGTTATTGCCCCAGTGTGTTGTCTCATCGCGTGTGACGATGAATGTATCGGTATCGTCGCCGAGCGAGGCGCTGTCCCGGATATGGATTTGGTCGCGGCTTGCATAGAGGCTCAGCGAAATTTTATCGCATGTTGTGGGGCGAAATGTAAGTTTGGTGTTTGCATCAAAAAAATAATACGTGGGCGTTGCGTGTCCCGTTAGAGCCTGAGGCCGGAAGAACTGAATCTGATCGCTGGAGGCTCTGGCAACATCGAATAAGGTGTTGAACAGAGAAGTCTGCACCACATCGGTAAACGACCGGCGCGCACCGGCAAACAGTGACCACTTTTTTCCAAGCGGTATTTCGGCCGTGGCCTTTGCGCTGATCAGGTTTACTTTGGCGCTGAACGATGGCTTTACCGCATTTCCATCTTTGGATGTAATGTCCACCAGTCCTGAAACACGTCCGCCGTATCGCGCATCGAACATACCTTTGTATACACGCACGTCTTTAATGATATCTGCGTTGATAATGCTGAACGATCCGAAGAAATGGTCCTGCTGATAGATTGTCATGCCATCCAGCAGTGTGAGGTTATAGCTGGGATGTGAGCCGCGGATAACCATGCCTGCCGAAGATTCGTCTGTGGCTGCGACGCCGGGCACGAGCTGCATAGTGCGGAAGATGTCCTGTTCGCCCAGCGAAGGCAGACTGCTCAGCGATGCGGGATTAAATACCGAAGCGCCAGGAAGCTCTTCCACGTGGACAGCCTGGTTGTATTCGTCCAGCACGACAACTTCATGCAGCATCTGTGTGTCGCTGCGCAGCCAAAGATCCAACGGCTCGTGCATGTTTATGTCCCGCACACGGCGGGACTGTGTGATATAGCCCACGTACATCACTTCCAGCACACAGGTATCGGCCGGAATTTTGAACAGCGTGAAATGACCATCGTTGTTGGCCGTAGTGGCGATAGCCGTGCCGCGTATACGAAGCGTGGCCTGAGGCAACGTTTCTCCCGTATCTGCATCGCGCACCGTGCCCGATACGCTGGCGGATATTTCACGGGGGCTGTCCTTCCATTCATCCCGCGGGCGAGGGACAATCACAATGTTGTTGCCGATCGTCTGAAACGTCAGCGGTGTGCCTGCCAGCAACTGCTCCATGCTTTGGGACACGCTCAAATCCTGTAGCTCCAATGCCACCAGAATATTCTGCACCAGCGCATGATCGAAAGCAATCCGTACAGGGTAGTTAGACTGAATCGTTTTTAATGCTTTGGATAGGGGCGTCTTCCGGAAAACTTCGTGGACAAGAATTTCCTTATCCGGCTGCTGCGCCCGGAGGGTGGCGGTTGTACAAATACAAAGTGCGAGGAAAATATTCCGGGTCACTGAACAATGATTTTATGATCCGGTTGCCTTGTGTAGTGTAAAGCCATCGGTTTAAATACCATCTCCAGTGCTTCATCCGGATTTTTATTGCTGAAATACCCGGAGTACAATCGAGTGCCATCGCCCGAAAATTCAATGTCCAACCCGAACTGCCGCTCGAGTTCTTCGATCACCATGGATAATGGTTTTTCATCGAAATAAAAATCTCCGGTACGCCATGTGGGCCGGTTGCTTTCGAACGAAGTGGCGTCTGCAAGTCCTATTGGACCGCGTGTTGTCTGCATTCCTTTTGTCAGGACAATATTTTTCTCACCACTGGTTACGCTCACCTTTCCGGTGAAGCACAACACCTCAAAGCCCGACGGCCTTGCATTCACATTAAATTCAGTTCCCAGCACGGTAACGGTGCCTTGTTCTGTCTCTACCGAAAATGTACTGCCTTTTTTTACGTTGAAAAATGCTTCACCGCTCAGTGATACAGTTCGCGCACCTGTCCATGCGATACGCCTGAATGAAATTTCCGATGCGGCATTCAGCGTTACTTCCGATCCATCCGGCAACAGCTGCACTTTTGTTTCGGCGAGGGTTGTGGACACGGTTACTTTATTGGACAAGAGGAATGCGACAACGATAAAGGTTATCGACGCAGCAATACTCAGCGGAATCCATCGGTTCATTTTTACAACGCGTGCCTCCTGCTTCGGGGCTTCGGAAAGCCGACCCGAAAGTTTTTGCCAGGCCTCGTCTTGCGTCACGTTGTCAGGCACTTTAAGTTTGGCAGTATGCGTAATCAGCTCTTCAAAGTCGTGGACAACCGGATCGTTCTTCTTTTTTCTGGCAGCGAGTTCTTCAGAAGATATTTTTCCTTCGAGCCAGTCTTTAATAAAGTCGTTGTTCTGGTCCATTGTTAAATCCTGGATTGGGTGATGGTACGTAAACTTTCAAGCGCGCCCTGCATGCGTTTCTCCACAGTCTTCACGCTTACTTCGAGGCGGTCGGCAATCTCGCGATACGTGAGGTCGTCTATGCGGTTCATGAGGAATACAACGCGTTGAGGCTCGGGCAGATTTTCCAGTGCACGATTCAGGCGCTCGGCAAACTCATTCTTCTCCAGCACATACTGTGGCGATTCCGAAACACTGCGGTCGTGGTCGCCGAGCTTCAACTCAAACCGCGCCTTGCCACTGTTGAAATGATTGATGGCAAGATTGTTTGCGATCTTATAGAGATAGCTTTTCACTGTTTCCGGAATAATGGTGTCCCGCTTGTCCCATGCCTTGGCAAACACCTCCTGCGCCAGGTCCTCGGCCAGGTCTATGTCGGCCAGCTTATAGTACAGAAAGCTTTTCAGCGGACGGTAATGCATATCAAATACGGATTTGAAATTATCAACCGTCATGCGCGGATCATATTAAAAGGTGTTATCGGAATTGCTATACTTTTATAATTGTGCTTATCCTTCATCCGGCAATGGCTTCCCGTATTTTCCAAAGCAGACTTTGACGTTACACAGACTACAGGCGAATGATGTATTACCCTATCCGGGCGCGGAAATTTTTTCATGAATAATTCAATTTAGCAATTTGCCCTTTCAATTCAGCGCTGCAACCGCGATTAACGGAAGAGGCTGAAAGAAGGTCGAATGTGTGGAAAGTTTTTTTGTGGCGATGCGTTATTCGTGAATCACCGGCAAATTAACGCTATGAAGATCACAGCTCAGGGCTGTCGACTCATGTTTTGCGCTTATCTTCGGGCAATGCAACAAATTGTATCGGCCTGGATCATCGAACTATGACATCACAGAAAAACTGGAAAACCCGCCTGTACGAAACGATCTTCGAGGCAGACACACGCGCCGGCAAACTGTTTGATATCACGCTGCTGGTGCTGATCATTTTCAGTACCCTTACCGTTATGCTCGAAACTATCCCGGAGCTTTCGAAACAATATGGTTCCCGCTTCTATGCCATCGAGTGGTTTTTCACCATCGTGTTTACGCTGGAGTATATTCTGCGCATCATCGCTGTGCCGCGCAAGGCAAAATATATTTTCAGCGCTTTGGGTATAATCGATTTGCTTTCTATTCTGCCAGCTTACGTGGGCATATTCCTGGCCGGGGCGCAAGTCTTTCTGGTGATTCGTGTTATCCGTCTCTTCCGGGTTTTCCGCATACTCAAGCTCGCGCAATTTATCGGCGCCGGTAATACGCTGCGAACGGCCCTGCTGGCAAGCCGGCATAAAATCAGTGTCTTCCTCCTGACCGTTGTTATGATCGTCATCATCTCCGGTACTGTCATGTATCTGGTAGAAGGACCCGAACATGGCTTCGAGAGCATTCCCAAAAGTATCTACTGGGCGATTGTAACATTAACCACGGTAGGTTATGGCGACATTGCACCGCAGACTTTTCTCGGTCAAAGCATCGCTTCGCTCATCATGATTCTCGGCTACGGCATACTTGCCGTGCCCACCGGCATTGTTTCCGCGGAAATGATTCAGATCAAATCACGCGATCACCTTTCTACCCAGGTATGTCCCAACTGCATGCGCGACGGACACGATGCCGACGCAGTATACTGTAAATATTGCAGCAGCAAACTGAACGCATAAATCCGGAATTTTCCGGTGCGGATTTTATGCCGCACATCGTACCCGATTTATTTGCTATCTTCATACACCTTGGCGTTCTGTGCGCACAAGCTCGCCGGCAGTATTTATAAAACGGGGCAAAGTTTAACGAAGCACCAAAATCTTCATCGGGACAAACTTGGCTACAGAAAAACGTTATGTCCTTTTGTATTTCTCTGTAATTCCATGTAATGGATTTTCAACCTAATTTTATCACGTCACATCAACGTCTGGCATGGATTTTTAATAAATGATCACATTTCAAAAAAAATCACTAATCATGAGAAATATTAGCCTGACACTTCTCGCGTCAATACTATTGACCGCTTGCCAACAAACTCCAAAAGATTCCACAACAATAAGCGACACCAGCACGGCCTCGCTGAAATGTTACCGCTATAGCAATGGCAAAGATTCCGTACTGGCGAGCATCACCTACCAGGGCGACAGCGTCCGCGGGACACTGGCATACTACCTGTACGAAAAAGATAAGAACACCGGCGCACTGAAAGGCAGAATTGTGAACGATGTCCTGATTGCCGATTACACGTTTCAGTCGGAAGGTACACTGTCTACGCGGCAAGTGGCTTTTAAAAAACAAGGCGAGCGATTGACTGAAGGACATGGCGACATCGTAAACAACGATGGTTCGGAGACCTTTAAAAATATTGACTCGCTGACATTCGGCAACACCATCATACTCGCAGAATCGAATTGCCCCTAGGATTCTGTCCTATTTTTCCCACACCACGCTCTCGTTCATCTTGTACCATCGCGGATATTGGGACAAGTGGATCTTTTCGATCTCGTTGCGCTTCACTTTGAGTGATGGCGTCAGCAGGCCGTTGTCGATTGTCCACGGGTCGGGTAACACAACCATTTTGGCAATTCGCTCATAATCCTCCAGCGTTTTATTCACAGCCTCGCGGGTACGCTCCAGGCTTTCTGAAATCTCCTGCTCCGACTTTGATGCTGCCAGGGAAGAAATCACGATCAGCGCAATAGGTTGCGGAATGCCCATGCCCACCACGCAGATCTGATCGATGTCCTTGTTGGCAAGCATTTTTGTTTCAATGGGACCGGGGGCGATAAATTTAGCTTTGTCCGTTTTGAATTGATCTTTCAGACGCCCGGTAATGGTCAGGTATCCTTCTTCGTCAATAAATCCCTTGTCCCCCGTTTTCAGAAAACCATCGGCTGTAAAAACCTGCTGCGTGGTCTCCTCATCTTTAAAATATCCTTTCATCAGTCCAGCATGCTTCACCAGAATTTCGCCATCAGCCGACAATTTTGTTTCGATGCCGGGCCACTGCTTTCCTACTGTCCCGATCTTCACGTGATTGCCATGATCGCCATGCGAGTACCCGCTGTTTTCCGTCATGCCATAAATTTCTCGCAAGTCCACACCAATGGAATGAAACCACGAGAGCATCGTAGCCGGAATGGGCGCAGCTCCGCCGACAATCAACTTGAGCCTGCTGAAGCCCATTTTTTTCCGGATGGTCTTCTTGATAAAATAGGACACAATCGGGATGGACAGCAGCCTGTCCAGTTTGGCTTGCGGAATTTTGCCCAGCACACCTTCCTGAAATTTTGCAAAGATTCGCGGCACGCCACCAAAAAGTGTAGGCTCAATTTCCTGGAGGTTCTGCGAAAACTTGTCCAACGACTCCGTGAAGGAAATGGAGCTTCCGCTGTACAGGGCGCCGAGGGCAACGTACGCCTTCTCCGCAATATGACTCAGAGGCAAATAAGAAATAAAACTTTCTGCCTGATTGATTTTAAAATTTTTCACCAGGCTTTTGCCTACAAAATCAAATCCGCCAAACGTCAGCATAATTCCTTTGGGTGTGCCCGTGGTGCCTGATGAATACATCAGCGTAGCTACGTTGTCCGCCAGCGGTACAATGTCCTCCGGCAACGGATCTTTTTTTAACAGATCATCCCACAACTGCCCTTCGCCGGGGCCGTAGTACGGAAAGCTGATTTTGGTGATGCCCGCAGGAATGCCGTCACGCTGTTTTGCGTAAGCATCCAGTTTACCAACGAAGATGGCTTTGGTATCGCTGTGCTCGAGGACGTACTTCACACCATCGGCCGAGAGCGTCGGGTAAATCGGGACAGACACGTGTCCTGCCATCCAGATGGCGAGGTCGGCCATAATCCAGTGCGCGCAGTTTTTGGACAATATGGCAATATTGCTTTGCGGCGGGAAGGACATGGCCTTTAATGCGGACGCAATGCGCCGGATCTCATTGCCTGCCTGCGCGTATGTATGAATGTGCCATTGTCCTTCGCGGGGTTGTCGTAAGAAAGAAAAGGTAGGATGATTCTTCTCCCAATAGTAAAATCTATCAAGCGGTGTAGACGACATAGGTTGCAGTTTGGTGGCGTATAATACAAGATATGACAACTTCCGGTTACACCCGCTTTTCGTGTAAACTTTTGACTCAGCGCCGGTAAAGAATTATTATATCGAACCAACCCTGCAAAATCAGGTCGTCAATGCAAGGGAGTCTGGTCGCTTCGAAAAACCATTTCCGATCACGGATCGGCACGCTTTGTTTCAAATTCTTTCGGCCTCGGAAGCGGTGTTGATTTTTGAAAAACGGGCAATCGCACAACCCACAAATCATCGCATGGAATTCATATTCGCCCATCCTGTGCGGGTTATCGATTTATTTTTCATTCCCCAAGGATATTCCCCCATCTTTTCCAATTTTGCGGCATGAGTAAGCCTGATAAAAAACTGTTTCTGCTGGACGCGTACGCGCTGATTTACCGTGCACACTTTGCGTTCACCAAAACACCCCGCATTAATTCCAAGGGATTGAATACATCTGTTCCCTTTGGATTTACGAATACACTGCTGGAAGTTTTGCAGAAACAAAAGCCCACGCATATCGCCATCGCTTTTGATACGGCGGCCAAAACATTCCGCGACGAAATTTTCACCGAATATAAAGCCAACCGTCAGGAAACGCCGGAAGACATTCGGTATGGCATTCCGAAAGTAAAAGAGATTATCCGCGGCTTCAACATTCCGATCCTGGAGATGGATGGTTACGAAGCTGACGACATCATCGGAACCATTGCCAGCCAGGCCTGCAAGCAGGGCTTCGAGGTATACATGATGACACCGGACAAAGATTACGGACAACTTGTAAACGAATGCGTGTTCCTCTACAAGCCCGCCTACATGGGCAACGCGGTGGATATACTCGGGGCCAAAGAAGTCTGCGAGAAATGGGACATCGACAACGTGTCGCAGGTAATCGATATGCTGGGCTTGCAGGGTGACTCGTCCGATAATATTCCGGGCATTCCGGGGTTCGGTCCTAAAACGGCTTCCACACTTCTTAAGCAATACGGCACCATCGAAAATATTATTGCCCATGCCGATGAGTTGAAGGGGAAACAAAAAGATCTGGTAAAGCAACATGCCGAGCAGGCGCTGTTGTCCAAACGGCTGGCTACGATCATTACCGATGTGCCGGTTGAATTTTCGGAGGAACAACTGGTATATCGTGGTCCCGATGGCGACATCCTGAAACCCATCTTCAACGATCTGGAATTTAAAACTATTTCGGCCCGTATTTTTGGGGAAGGTGTGGCTACGCCGGGAAATGCTATGGCGCCACCCAAGTCTTCCGCAACATCAAGTGCGCAACTCTCTATGTTTGGCGGGGACAGTTCCGCAACGGAGGCATCGCCGGAGGCGCATGGCGAACACAGAAGTCTGGAGATCGAAAAAGTACAGTACCTGGTGCTTGAGGACAAGCAACGTAAATCGTTTGCCGAGAAACTTGCCGAACAACCGAGCTTCGCGATTGAATCTATTACCGACGAGTCCACCAATTTTGAATACACCATCAAGGGACTTGCCTTCTGCTACCGCGACAGCGAAGCTTACTTTCTGCCGTTGGGACACGGACAAGCTAACGAAGCCCTGCAGGACTTTGCCGCGGTACTTGGCAG
>JAESFU010000865.1_pt1 | contig 10202 bp, 4 predicted proteins | sample 9269461 | NCBI WGS metagenome assembly JAESFU01 (sample SAMN14502556, study PRJNA617107) | algae metagenome | isolation source: Stenomitos rutilans HA7619-LM2 and co-occurring heterotrophs from cave walls | place: USA: Waikapalae cave, Hawaii | collected 2009-07-28
AACGCAGCCCACCCACCGCATCATGATTTATACAAAGAGCTATTTCAGGTCACACCTGCCGATCCTCGGTGTGTTTTGGCTGTGCGTATGGTTGCCGATGACGACAGCAAAAGCGCAATCGTCATTTTCCGGACTTCCGATCACGCGGAACTTTCAGCCCATGGAGTACCACGCGGGAATTCAGAACTGGTACATTACCCAGAACAAGCAGGGGCTGGTATATATCGCCAACAATTTCGGACTGCTGGAATTCGACGGCTCGCAGTGGCAGATCTATGGCGCCCGCAACGGCACCAAGGTGCGCAGTGTGGCCGTGGATGGCCGCGGAAGAATTTACGTGGGCACGCAGGGCGACTTCGGCTATTTTTTCCCCGACCTCGGGGGCCAGCTTCAATATGTATCGTTAGCCGATAGCCTGCCCACCGCTGTTCGCAACTTCGATGAGGCCTGGAGTATCTACATCGATCAGGATAAAGTCTATTTCTGCACCTTCTCTAATATATATGTGTACGACCAGCACTCTTTTCAGGTGGTGGCACCGCCGGGCGGCATCGATCACTCCTTTCTCGTAAACCGCCAGCTCTATATTAACCGCGCTTCGGCGGGGCTTGGCGTGCTGGAAGGCACCGGCATCCGCCTTGTAAAGGGTGGCGAATTTTTCATAAACAAAACGGTGGCCTCTGTCCTGCCGCTGCACGACAGTCATTTGCTGGTAGCCACTTTCCAGGAAGGCATCTACACGCTTACGCAAGGCGCAGCGCAGCCGTGGAATGCGGCGCTGCAATCATTTTTAAAATCGTCGCTGGTAAATTGTATGATCCGGCTGCGCAACGGCAACTTCGCCATCGGCACGCAGAATAACGGGCTGCTGATTGTAAATGATCAAGGGAACTTGCTGATGCAGCTCACCAGCGGTCGCGGTATTGAGACGGCTACGGTGCTGAGTCTCTATGAAGACGATCTGAGTAACCTGTGGGTAGGACAGAACAACGGCCTCGCCTACGTTGAGCTGGGCGCGCCGTTCACGATCATCAACAAACAGATGGGGCTTCCCGGCTCGGGCTATGCGGCGTATTTGCATCAGGGTAAGTTATACCTCGGCACCAACACCGGTGTTTACCTGCGCGAAAAGGATGCAGGCGATTACACGCTGCTGGACAACACGCGTGGACAGGTTTATCACATCGGGCAATATGGAAATGATCTGCTGATCGGCCATCACAACGGCGCCACGCGCATCGAGTCTGCTGCGGGCGTGCGATTGTCCAATGAGCCAGGCTCGTGGATTTTTATGACCAAGCGCGAAAATCCGAACCAGCTGATTGAAGGTGTCTACAACGGACTCCAGGTATACGACTGGGAAGGTGGACACTGGAAGCTGAAACGAAAACTGAAAGGCTTTACAGAATCGTCGCGGGTGATGGCGCAAGATCCTGTTACCGGCGACTTCTGGGTAACGCACGGCTATAAAGGAGCCTACAGGATTAAGCTTGGCAAAGCATTGGACAGTATTGATGATGTATCGTTTTACGGTGCGGACAAAGGATTCCCGGCGAACCTGCTTATCAACGTTTTTAAAATACGAAACGAATTATTGTTTACCAGCGTGAGCGGGGTTTACCGATACCATGCGGACAGCGATCGTTTTGTGCCGGATAATTTCTTTACACCCCGCTTGGGACAAGCCGACCAGCTCTGGTTTGTGCGGGAAGATGCGTGGGGCAATATCTATTTTGTGAGCCGCGATCACATCGGGGTGTTTCGCAAGAACTCGCTGGGTGAATATACGCTGCACGAAAATGCTTTTCGGAAAATCCGCAAATATCTCAATGATGACCTGGTGAACATTACGGTGCTGCAAAACAACGAAGTGCTCTATGGCGCGAAGGATGGTTTCATTCATTATAATCCGAATCAACCGAATGATCATACCGGCAAATTCAAAACGCTGATCCGTCGGGTGGTAACGCGAGAGAGTGGCAAAGATTCAACATTATTCTTTGGACATTACGTGTACCACGACTCCACAGCAGATCGCCAGCCGGACAATTACCGACCGGAGCTTCCTTACCGGAACAACGCATTAAACTTCACCTTCGCCGCCACTCTCGCCGAACGCGATGCAGACCTGGTGTATCAATATTACCTGGAAAACTTTGAAAAGGACTGGTCTGACTGGACCATCACCGCCAAAAAAGAATACACGAACCTGAAAGAAGGCGATTATATATTTCACGTACGTGCTAAAAATGTGCTCGGAGACATCAGCGATGAGACAACGTATCGCTTCAGCATCAACCCGCCGTGGTACCGGTCCGCCTGGGCGTATTCCATCTACGGCCTATCTATTATTGCGCTTCTCTTTACCGCATTCAGTATTGTGGACAGAAAGTATCAGCGTGAGCAAAAATTACTGGAACAAAAGCAACAGGAAGAGCTAAGCCAGAAGGACACGGCGCTGGAGCAACTGTCGCAGCAATCGCAGCAGGAAATCACCAAGCTGCAAACGGAGAAACTGGAGTCGGAACTACAGCACATGAACAACGAGCTGGCCACTTCTACCATGCACCTGCTGAACAAAAATGAATTCATCACGGGTATCAAAAATCAGCTTGCGCACATTCTCAAAAAGAATAACAACGAAGAGGTAAAAAAAGAGCTTACGCAGATCAACCGGAACATCGAACAAAATATTTCCGCGGATGCCGACTGGGAACACTTCCAGTTTCACTTCGACCGCGTGCACGGCGATTTTACCACGCGTTTTAAAGGAGCGTATCCAACGCTGAGTCCACAAGAGATCAAGCTCAGCGCCTATCTGCGGATGAACCTGTCCTCCAAAGAAATTGCACAGTTGCTGAACATCTCGGTACGTGGCGTGGAAATCAGCCGTTACAGACTTCGCAAAAAAATACAATTGGACAGAAGTAAAAACCTGCAAGATTTCATTCTGAATTTTTAGGACATTCGTTTTCGCGTAGCCTGTATTTTCCGGGCTATTCCGTAAGACACATTTTTTTCTCACGGACAACACAGAAGAACATAGATCTATTGCCCGCTTAAAGGAACTGTAAAGAAGAATACGGAACCTTTTCCTTCCTCGCTCTTAACCCAGATCCGGCCACCGTTTTTTTCGATGAATTCCTTGCAGAGAATAAGTCCTAAGCCTGTCCCCTTCTCTTGTGCGGTGCCTTTGGTAGTTACCTTGGTATCGATGCGGAAGAGTTTACTGATCATATCGGCGCTCATGCCCACACCTGTATCTGCAATGGACACTACAATTTCCTTATTGGACAATTGCGAGCCCACCGATATAACGCCACCTTCGGGTGTAAACTTGATGGCGTTGGAGATAAGATTTCGAACCACCGTATGGATGGAGTTTTTATGTGCCAGCACGGTGGCATTCACTTGCGATGTAAGCTCGATTGTAATCTTTTTATTCTGCGCCTGCGCGGTTAGCAAATTCTTATTATCCTCCAGCACAGGCTGAATTTCGAACGGCTCCGCTTTAAACTCGATGGCACCGGTTTGCGAACGGGCCCATTCCAGCAGATTTTCCAGCAGCGCAAACAAATTTTTCACGGACTTGTCCAGGTCCTGCGCCAGCATTTTTATTTCTTCCTTGCTGAGACTGTCCGTATGATTCATCAACAGTCCGGAGAAAGAGGTGAGCGAATTCAACGGTCCTTTCAAATCGTGGCTGATGATGGAGAAGAACTTGTCTTTGGTGGCGTTCAGGTCCTGCAACTGCTCGTTCTGGATCGTCACCTTGGTGTTGGCTTCTTTTAGTTCTTCGTTGGATTTTCGTTTTACGGTATAGAGATAATACACCAGCGCGAGGACAATCACACCCAGCACGATCAGCGCGATCAATATGTTGCGGCGCTCCAGCTCGGCCTTCAGCATGGCTTCGCTCAGTTTCTTGTCGGCCTCCAGTTTCCCGATCTGTCCTTCTTTCTTTTCCAGCACATAGCGATTCTGTGCTTCCAGCAATTGTCGCTCGCTGCTTTCGCGCTGTATAAAATCGTCGATGCCGATGAAGTTATTCCGGTTTTGCAAGGCCAGTTTATAGTTGCCGCTGGCTTCGTGCGCCAGGCTCAGGTATTCATAGCTTTTACGAAGCTGCAGTTTGTCTTGTGCATCTTGTGCCGCATCCAATGCCAGGTTGAGGTTGGCAATGGCGCGCGCGTAACTTTTTTGCAGGTAACAGATTTCACCGATGTTGTTAAACGATTCGGCCAGCGCCTGCTTGTCCTTCAATTCTTTCCGAATGTCCAATGCGACGATATGATTCTCCAGTGCACGCGCATGGTTATTCTGCAGCCTGAAGAGCTCTCCGATGTCGTTCAGCGAACGTGCTTCCAGCTTTTTATCACCCATGTCCCGGCGGATCTTCAGGGCTTCCTTGTGAAATTTAAGAGCTTCATCGTAGTCTTTCTTCTGGCTCATCAGGTGTCCCAGATTGAAAAGCGCCTCGGCTTCCGTGGCCCGATCACCCGATTGTCGGCTTTCATCCAATACCTCCTGGTAATTTTGTGCGGCTGCAGCAAGGTTATTCCGTGCTGCGTTAACTTTTCCAAGTAAACCTGAAATCCAGATGTGGTTAATGGTGTTGGATGAAGAGGTCGCGTTCAGGGCTTGCTCCAGATGTTCGGCGCTTCGGGTGTAATCGCCCACATCTTCCAGAATGCGCGCGAGTCCAATGTGCGAGATTGCCTGTTCGTTCAATAAGCGCAATGAATCTTCAATCGCTAACGCACTCATCAAATACGTCATCGCACTGTCATAATCAAAAAATTGTGTGAGCTGAATAAGTCCCAATGTTTTCAGGATGTGTGCTTCCGCGGCCTGGTCGTGCGTTTCGCGCGCACGCTGCAGGTTGTTTTTATAGCCGTCTACAGTTTTCTCCGGGGACTTTAATTTTTTGCGTTGAAAAAAACTTTCGTACCACACCTTTGTCTCCGGCTCGACCTGTTGCGCCCACGCCATTGGACACGATGATGCGATCAACATAATACAGAGCGCTATTCGCAAAGCAGGTATCAAATCAGATGTTTTAAATATTCTAAAAATTCCGGGTCACACAGAGAAACCGGATCACAAAAAATATCGCCGGGGCGATTCCACTTACGCACAAATATACAAAGAGGCTTCCGCAAACCGAATCCGCATAAACGAAAAAAGGGGCTGTCCGCCCCTTCCGTTTGATCTGTCTTCCGTCTTTACGCCACCAGCAAGGCCGGTTTTGTTTTGTACGTATGCCACAGAAATTCTCCGAAGATGGTGTTCGCCCATGCAAACCACTTGCGGGTGAATTTGGTAGCATCGTCTTTATGAAAAGATTCGTGCATAAACCCGGTGCCGCCGTGTACGCGTTTCAATGCCTGCACGCATTGTCTGATCTCTGCATCGCTGGTACTGGTGAGCCCGCGAATGATGATGCTCAGCGGCCAGATCATGTCCATACCGGCATGCGGACCGCCGATGCCTTCGCCTGCTTTTCCCTTGAAGAAAAACGGGTTGTTGTCGGAGAGTAAAAATTTGCGCGTGTTCACATAAATCGGATCATCTGCTTTTACGGCGCCCAGGTACGGCAGTGCCAGCAAGCTCGGCACGTTCGCATCATCCATCAGGTTAAAACTTCCGAAACCGTTTACCTCGTATGCATAGATCTTACCGAAGCCGGGCTGTTCGATGATGGCATGTTTCTGAAGAGCTTCTTCCACTTCCTGCGCGAGTGCCGCGAGTGAAGATGACAATGCATTGTCCTTGGAGATTACGCGGATCATTTCGGAAGCCTGCCTGAGACTTACTACCGCGAAAAAGTTTGCCGGCACCAGAAACGGATAGATCGTGGCATCGTCGCTCGGACGGAACATGGAGCAAATCAGTCCTACCGGTTTTACAGGATAGCCATAGCCGCCCAGCGGGACACCGTCTGTTGCCCAGGTGGTTTTACGCTGAAAGGTATAGGGACCCTGATTCTCTTTCCGCTGTTGTTCTTTGAAAACACGCAGTGTAGTCTCGATCCCCTGCTTCCACGATGCATCGAAGAAGGACACATCGTTTGTCTCTTTCCAGTAATGATACGCGAGACGAATCGGGTAGCAGAGTGAATCGATCTCCCACTTGCGTTCATGGATTCCGGGCTTCATATCGGTAACATCGTCTTTCCATTCGCTCACGTGTGTTGCATCGTTGTAGAATGCGTTGGCGTACGGGTCTTTCAGAATGCACTGCGTCTGTCTGCGTATCACGCCGCCAATTACATTTTGTAGAGCGGCGTCGGATTTCATCAACGGAATATAGGGCCAGATTTGCGCCGTACTGTCGCGCAGCCACATGGCGTCAATGTCCCCGGTGATAACATAGGTATCAGGCTTTGTCCCTTTCGCTTTAACAAAAACAGTCGTGTCCAATGTATTCGGAAAGCAGTTCTCGAAAAGCCACGCCAGCTCTTCATCTTTTACTTTTGATTTGAATTCCGTGATGGCCTTCTCAACCGCTACACTGGAGAAATTACGGTTTGCCACGGGCGGACGCATGGAAGTAAACGGTGCCGTGTCCCGTGCCATAAGTTTGAAGTCGCTGAGCATAAGCCCGGTTCCGATCAAACCTGCCCGCTGTAAAAATTCTATTCTGTTCATAATTGTGGATCTTTTAGGGCAGGCAATATAAAGAGCTGATGCCGATATTGAAAGACCGGCCATGGATTGATCTGGACAGTGGTTAGTCGTTATCCGTTAATAGTTAATCGTTAATTGTTAATCGTTGATAGTTATCCGTTGATAGTCAATAGTAGCTTATCCGTTTCCGGCAGACAATCCGTTTTTTCACGGTTAACGATTAACGGATAACGATTAACTATTAACGGATAACGGATAACGGATAACGAATAACCCCAAACGCACTTGTGGAATATATGCCAGAGTCGTATTATCGGATAAAATTTCATCCATGGCAATCATGAGGACAATTGCGATCGTGTTGATGCTGTTTGCCGGAAGGATTCTGTCTCAGGGCCAGCCACATCCTGCTGCCATGGTCGACAGCCTGTTCACCAGCCTGGAGCAACAGGATCTATTCTCCGGTGCGGTACTCATCGCCGACAGTACTGGCATTTTACTGGCCAAAGGCTACGGCTACGCTGATCGCGAGAATAAAATAAAAAACTCGCCCGATACCCGCTTCAGCTTGTCATCAGGCTCGAAGATTTTTACAGGTACTGCCATCACTTACCTGGCGCAGAAAGGAAGATTGAAATTCACGGATCCCGTCGGCTATTATATAAAAGGACTTCCCCAAGGCGAGACGATTACGCTTCATCAGTTACTGACGCATTCAGCAGGCTTCGACGATTTCTTCCATGCAAAAGACTTCAGCTATGCGAACGTGAAAAACTGCACCGACATGATGCCTTTTATGCGGTCTATGCCTCTCGTATACAACCCCGGGGATAGTTGTATTTACTCTACCGGCAATTGCATTGTCCTGGGCGCCGTGGTAGAAAAAGTTACGGGCATGAACTTCCCGGATTACATCCGGACAACATTCCTGAATCCGCTGAATATGCAGAATACGCATTTCACTGCTTATTGGACATTGCCGGAATCGCAGCGCCAGTATGCCGTTGGCTATACGCAGGACGATCAGCAACACTATATACCAAGACCGTATAACTATGACCCGGGATTTATACCCCTATCCGCCGGTGGCGCCTGGAGCAGCATTCTCGATTTATACACCTTTGATCATGCTGTCTTTTCCGGCAGGGTGGTGAGTCCAAAATACCTGAAGCGCATGACTACGGGATTTACTCCACAATGGGACAATGCTCACTTCGGGTACATGTGGATCGTTACCGACAAGAAAGGCTATTACAGCATCGGGCATGAAGGCTCCAGCTCAGGTTGGCATACGTTGAATGAATATTATCCCAAACAACAGTACACCATCATTATCCTCACAAATTTTGGCTCGGTGGATGTTTCCGCGCTCGGCAGCCAGGTAGAAGATATTTTGTTTGCTCCTGTGAGATAAGCATTATTGAGCGCTTATTGAATATGTTATGTGGACAGCGTCCGCCTCTGACAGTAATGTGTTAAAATATACTCCAAAATCAACGGAAACAAAAAGGTGTCTTGCGGACACCTCTTTGAATTCAAATCATTATTACCTCAAAACAGAATAAGTACTACTCCTTCAACATACGCGTCCCGACCATCGAGATCTTTCCTGCAATATCGAACGTGGCTGTGTTGGAAGGGGAATCGCGCACGGTAACTTTATCGTTGGCAATGTTCAGGTCCATCGTAAGTTCGTTGCCTGAAATCTGTACACGGTTTCCGGCAATTTTTTCTACTGGCTTGGTTTGTTTGGTCAGGTCGATTCTATAGAGATCCTGAATTTGCGTTACCACCGCACCTGTAAACTCACGATCGAATCCCGGATCACCTTTGATCTTCACCGTTGCGGACGATCCGTTTATAGTGACCGTAACGCGCGCGTTGAGAATATAACCAAGATCGGTTTGTGGATCATTCACCACTTGAATGGAACCAACGTACGTTCCGATGTCCCCCGAGCTGGGTGATGGATCTTTGTCCTTACTGCAAGCGAGACATACTCCGAGAAGAATCATTAAAAATAAACTGCGGGCTTTTGCTTTCATACACTTTGCTTTATATAATAGAGATTGTTTTCCAACTGTGTTCAGTTGTTCAACACCAAAGTACGGGGTGTAAATGTCTTGCGTCAATCACGTGAACATGCTGTTTTTAAGTACCGGTTTTCCAGTAGTTAACAGGGCGCCAAACATGAACAGCTGTCCTTATTCTAATACTTAATCTCTCGCTACAAGATTTCTATGCAAACGCTCTCCGCCATTCGTATTAAATTCATGTTCTGTCTTGGGTACATCTTTTTTGCTGTCCCTGCCTCTGCACAGGTGATCTATTCGTTGGGAAATGAAGCGGCCAATGTGGAGCGCCTCGAAAAGGAAGCGCGTGAGACAACGAACGATAGCCTTCGGGCCGGCATCTCGCTGAAACTTGCCATCGCATATAAACGTGCGAATGACATCGCGCAAAGCAAACACTACCTGCAACAGGCGATTGATCTCGGAAAGCCGTATCCATTTCTGCGAGCAGCCATGATGTATTACAAACCTATGGTGGAATATGTGCCCGGCAATATCACTGCGCTTGAAAAGAATTTGCTTGCTGCCGACTCGGTGCTCAAGTCCTTTTCTCACCCGGAAGCATTTCGCATACGGGGCATCATCTGGAACAACTATGGCACGGTGCAGCAGATGAAAAACGATGAGAAAGGGGCGCTGGATGCATTTGCCAATAAAGCCGCGCGCTATGCGGGACAATCCGGCGATTTTACGATACAGGGAAAAGCGTTTAAAAATATGTCCATTGTTTTTATGAATGCCAATCAACGCGAGAAAGCCGCGACGTATCTGAGACAGTCCATCGGGGCATTACAGAAATCTTCGGACGATCCGCTAAATCCCGTCGAACTGATCGAGACGTATATCATCGCGGCTGAAAATTATGTTTACCTGCTGGCGTTCGACTCTGCCAAGAACGTATTGGACAAAGCCCGCACCGCGCTGGCACCGTATCCATCATCCAATCTGTTTCTGATCTATTACTTTGCCGAAGGCGCTTACTTCGATAAGCTCGGGCGTTATCCGCAGGCCATTCAGAGCTTCGATCGGGGTATCGCCACCGCAACAAAGTTCGCAGCAACCTATTCGCTGAACCGGCTGAAGTATGCAAAATACAAGACACTGTCCAATCAGAAAGAATACAGAAAAGCTGCCGTTGTATTGGAAGACCTGGTGAAAAGCCCGCTGGTATTTACAACGGATAAAAAAATATACTACCAGGGATTGTACACCACCTACTCGCATCTCGGCGATTCACGGGAAGCCTTTCGCTGGGCGGAACGATACATTGTGTTGAGTGATAGTCTGTACGAAGCGAAATTCCAAAAGGACATTATGGAGCTGGAGACAAAGTATAACAAGGCCGAAAACGAAAATAAAATAGCGGCTTTACAGGCCGATCAGGACAGAACACGCATGGAGTCGCGGAACACGCGGTTGCTGAACTGGTTGCTGGGCACGGTAACGCTTTTCCTTTCGGTATCGGTTTTCTTTGGTGTGGTCGTGTATCGGCAAAAAAGCG
>JAESFU010000866.1_pt1 | contig 10201 bp, 6 predicted proteins | sample 9269461 | NCBI WGS metagenome assembly JAESFU01 (sample SAMN14502556, study PRJNA617107) | algae metagenome | isolation source: Stenomitos rutilans HA7619-LM2 and co-occurring heterotrophs from cave walls | place: USA: Waikapalae cave, Hawaii | collected 2009-07-28
CCTCGTGCTGCTCGTTGAGGATGATCTTGATGCCAAGCAGATCGAGTAGCACGGTGTTGGGGGCCGCGTTGGCATTGATCGCGATGTTCCCGACGCCCAGGACGCGGAGCGTCGCATCTTCAATGATCATGCCGCCATCGAATGCAAAGCTCGTGCCGTTGTGCGAGATCGAAGCGTCCGAACCGATCGTGTCCGCGCCGAGGTTGATGAGATCAAGGGCCGTGATCAGGCCGGGAACCACGCGGAGCGCGAGGCCATCGACCTGCGACTGGCCCATCGCCATGCCGCTCATGTCGCCTGCATCGACATCCGACATCGCGGATGAGGTGAGAACGCCCGTCGAGAGCGAAGCGACGCCCGAAGCAGATGCAGACACCGACGCGGTGAAGTCAGAGTCGCTGTATGCAGCGGGTGCATTGCCCCAGGAGTGCGACGTCGGACCGACGTTGATGCCGAGCGAGTTCGAAAGAAGGTGGACGCCGACCTCGAGGCCGTAGCCCTGGCTGCTGGCGGAATTGATAGCCGCCCGTGCGTCCGAAGCCATGCCTGCAGAGGCCACGGCAAAGAGTGCGCATGAGATACCTGCGGTGCGTGCGAAGTTGCTGTTCATTGTCCTGCTCCTCGTTTACTGATCTGTTCGCCCGCGGCGGGTTTTACCTCACCCGATACGCTGCCCGCGTGAGCAACGTTGGAAACGCGCGGTGAACACCCTGAAGTTAACATCCCCATTGACGCGTACAAGAGCACTGTGTTGTGTAGTAGGGTGATTCAGGAAGTACCCTACAAGCAATGGATGGAACTACTAGTGTGCGCACGGGGATTTTATATCAATGACTGATAATCCGCAGTGTGCCGTGTGGTCATATGTTGTTTTCGCAGGAGCATCTCCGTTGGATGCAAGTATCGCGAACTAAGCAAAAACCCTTGCGTTTTTGCGTATTCGTGGATCACTCCACGATCCTGTGGAAAGAGAGCCTCCAATCGCTCTTCAATCGAGCTACACCATGCTCAGTCGATCGTTTTCTAATGCTGGTTTGCTCGTCCGCACTCGGGGCAGGGTCTTTTCTCGTCAAGACCAGCCTGGTCGTATTTGCAGTGGACGCATGCATGAATGCCGCTGCGTTCAGCTCGAATGTCGCGCCACCATGCAAATAGCCAGATGACGAGCGGGAGCGGCACGATCATCCAGAACTGGAGTGTGAAGCCGTGAGCTTGCGTGAGTGAGAGTGGGATGTGCACAAGATCCCAGTCAAATCGCCAGCGATGATGCGGTTGCAGCGTAAGGCCGTCGAGGTCTGTCGGATGGTACTTCCATGCACTGACGTATCCGAATCGCACAACGACGCACATCGGGGGACCAAAGTACACGAGCACGATCCTGCCGCTCGCGATCCAGCAGATGACAAGAACGACCGTGCATGCCGCAGCGGCCGTTCTTGTCATTTGTCGTATCCTTGCTGCAACGCTTGATCGCAAAGCCCGCCTCCAGATGGAGACGAAACTTTAGCGTGCAGCGGTCACAGGGCACGCAGCGGTGCTCACGGTCACTTCCGTGGACGCACCCATCTCTGTATCACCTTCAAGCTTCGACAGATGCTCCGAGAGATCACCGATGAGCTCAAAGGTCATCCGTGCAGCGGCGACGATGCGTGCCTTCTCCTCATCCGTCACCGGGATCGTGCTCAGCATGCCCTTGAAGGCCATCCAGCGCTTGCGCTGCTCCGCGCCGTGCGGGTCAAGGTATCGCGACGCTTCGTTCTCGGTGAGCCCGAGCGACTGGCGGATGTGCTTGACGATGATCTTGTTGCCGTTGGTCGCGCCTTCCTTCACGTAGAGCACGCCGACGAGCGCGATCGGATCGTTCTTGGCAGTGTCCTCAATGTACTGCGTGAACTTCCGTGTCGGTGCGTACACCACGCAGCTCTCGTGCCTCACGCCAAGATCCGCCAGATCGCGACGGATCAGGTCGTAGCGGAATTGATGATCCGCGACCAGATCACGGAAGATCGGGTGCTTGGTCGTCAGCGTACGGAGGTTTGGTTCAAGTGCAGCGTGAACCGAGAGCATCTGTGACAGGAACAGCCCGTACTGCGTTCTGCTGATGCGGCCCGACGCGAAACGCTGCTGGAAATCATGGTTCTCCGCGCGGTCGTGGAGGTCCTGCGTCCCCTGCTTGAGCATCACCGCAAGGTCGTTGGGGTTGACGGGTGCTTCTGAACCTGCGTGGGGATGGTGGTGATGGTGCATGGACGTGTTCCTTATGAGACAGAAACGCTCGCCGAGCGCGAAGCGGCGTGCGATGTGGACGGAGATGAATGATCGCGGACGACAACGGGCTGGAGAATCGCAGATGCAGCGATCCTGCGCTGGCAGACGACGACGGGAAGCTGGCGCACTGCGTCGCGGCTCGTGCAGCCATCGACCTTGAAGACGTCGCTGAAAAGCCGCCCGCAAAAGATGCTCTCGGGTGGACCATCCGCGGAGATGCGACCGCCCTGGACGACCACTGCACGTTCAAAGTGCCTCAGTGCATGATCGAGATCGTGGAGGACCACGACCATCGTCAGTCCGAGCTCTTCGTTCAGGCGATGCAGGAGAGAAAGCAGTTCAAGCTGGTGTTCGATGTCGAGCCCGACGAAGGGCTCATCAAGAATCAGAAGTCGCGGCCGTTGCGCAAGCGCCATCGCGATGCGGACGCGCTGGCGCTCACCACCCGAGAGCGTTTCCACCGTGCGGTGGCGCAGGCCTGCGATGCTGCAGAGCTTGATCGCTTCTTCAATTGCGTCCTTGTCGTCCGCACCCTGTGCAGCGAGCATCGACCAGCGCGTCTGGTGCGGATGTCTGCCCAGTGCCACGTGCCGCTCGACCGTCATCGATGGGATGTAGCCGCCCGACTGTCCGACGACCGCGAGTTGCCTGGCGACCTCTCGCGGCTGCGTGGCGTGGATATCACGGCCATTGAGAAGCACCGAGCCACTGACGGGCTTGAGCAACCCTGCAAGCGCACGGATGAGCGTGCTCTTGCCCGAGCCGTTGGGCCCGAGCACCGCGACCATCTCGCCGCTCTCGACGGAGATCGAAAGGTCGTGGAGGATTCGCCGCCCCGCGAGTGCAACGGAGATCGTCCTTGCCTCGATCATCGCAGCCACTCCGATCGGTACAGGAGGTAAATGAAATACGGCCCGCCCACTGCAGCAGTGATGACCCCAACGGGGAGCTCGCTCGGTGCAAGAACGGTCCTCGCGCCAAGATCAGACCACAGGAGGAGTGCAGCCCCGCCGAGCATCGACATGAAAAGCACGCGTGCAGGGGATGCACCCGATCCGAGCACCAGACGCACCACGTGCGGCACGACAAGCCCGACAAAGCCGATGGTTCCCGCGACCGCAACCGATGCGCCTGCAAGAAGCGCAGCGCCCGTGAACGCGATGAGGCGGATGCGTTCGACGCGCACGCCAAGCGACCGTGCTGCATCGTCACCCAGGTCCATCACCGCCAGCGAGCGATGGAGCACCACTGCAAGCGAGAGCCCGACCAGCGCGTACGGCAGAATCAAGCGTACATGATGCCACGAGCGGCCGTTGAAAGAGCCGACCGTCCAGAGCATTACCGATGGAATGCGATCGGAATATGCGGTGACGAGAAAGCCGATCACCGCACCGAGCACTGCATTCACCGCAACGCCCGCGAGCACCATGCGGATCGGCGATGCACCGATCCCCGGCTGCCACGATACTGCATACACCGCGATCGCAGAGACAAGTGCACCGATGAACGCGATCATCGGGAGCATGAGTGCCGCGGTGGGAATCGCGGCAAGCACGATCGTCGCGGCGACCCCTGCACCTGCAGTGACGCCGACAAGGCCGGGATCCGCGAGCGGATTGCGCGTGACCGACTGGAGAAGCACGCCTGCAGTCGCAAGACCCGCCCCTGCAATGATCGAGCAGATCGCACGAGGGAGGCGAAGATCCCACACAATGCGGCTCGCGAGCGTGTCTGCTTGCTCCGCGCTTCCTGCAAAGAGCGCGTTCCAGGCATCCGCGATTGAAACACCCGACGCGCCGACGCTCATTGAAAGCAGGACGCCAAAACCAAGCACCGCGAGCCCGATGCATGCAGCGACCACGCCGCGCACACGGTGCGTGTTTGCCCCTGCATCGTTCGCGGGATTGATCGCGGCGCTACTCACGGGGTTGAAGGTTCCGCTGCAGGTGCCTTTATCGCGTTTGCGATCTGCGAGAGTGCTTCTGCAGGGCGAAGGCCCGTGTGCATCACAAAGAGCTCATCGTTCAGGACATGCACGCGCTTCTTGACGACTGCGTCAAGCCCGTTCCATGCAGGGTCCTTGGCGAGCATCGCAGTCGCGACTTCGCTCGGCCCGTGATAGACCACGAGGATGACCTCGGGGTTCTTTGCGACGATTGCCTCCATGCTCAAAGGCGCGAGGCCCTGGAAGACCTTGTGCGAGGTGAGTCCTTCGGTCACGAGCGATGCGTTGCAGCGCCGGACGAGATCGCCGAGGTAGCTGTCGGGAAGGAACCCGTAGAACGCGTGCGGTGTCCCGAATATCGCGAGGACCTTCGATGATGCAGCACCCTGGTTTGCAGCTGCCTGCTCCGTCACTGCACGCTCAATGCCACCGATCAGTTCCGCAGCGGCTGCATCCTTACCGGTGATGCTTCCAAGCGTCTTGAGATGCCGCGCAACATCATCGAGCGTCTTGACGTCAAGCACAATGACCGGTGCCTTGCTCGATGCCTCGATCTGCTGCATGAACTGTGCATAGACCGTCGTCGCGATGATCAGGTCGGGCTTTGATGCGACGATCTGCTCAAGGTTTGGACCTGCACTGTGATCGACTGCGACCGTCGGGAGATCCTTCCACGATGCAGGTCCACCGCCGCGGATCGCAGGCACCACGATGGGCTTTACGCCCAGGTCAAGGAGAAGATCTGCAGCAAAGGGTGCGAGCACCGCGATGCGAGTCGCGCTAGTGGGGACTTTCACCACGCGCTTCATGTCGTCGGTGATCTCGATCGTGCTTGCGCTTGCAGGCGTGCTCGATGAAGATCCTTCTGTAGCCTGTGTCGGTGTAGATGTTGTCGCAGGTGCGGGCGTCGTTGCAGTTGTGGGCGCGGAAGCAGGAGATGCAGGTGCTTCTACGCGTGGCTCTTCACGCTCTGAGCAGCCGCCGATCGCCATGCACTGCACGAGCACCGCAGCGGCGAGGATGGAAGAGGTCTTTGAGAGAAGGCCAAGAGATGCACGCAGCATGAAAGCAAACTCCTGAAAACGTCTGCAGCCTTTCGAGGCACTCGCCAGACGCGTGAACCCGAGTACATGAACCACACACGTTGCCCCGCGCAACGACCATCCGGAGCCTTGCGATCAATCCAGATCGCGTGAATTCCCGCGGGCGCATGTCGAGCCGCAACCGCGCGGGCGGATCAGCGATGCAGTACCAGCGGCGCGAGCAATAGCACGGTGTTCTGGTCGCCCACCGCTCATTCGATAGCCTGCATTTGAAGAACGAACGTCACGACGCACCTCCGAGGCACGCCAAAGCCAGTGCCCTTCAACCCGATCCACCGCGTGTGCCCCAGAGCGATCACCCGCACTGCGGAAGAACCATCCTGCACCACCTTCTGGCCTGCACCGGCGCGTCTCGGTGCAGTGAAAAGAGCGGTTGTGGATGGGCAGCGACGGACCCGAGCATCGATTACCGCCTACAGGGCAAAGCCCCCGGCGGATCGTAATTGAGACAAAGTCTCAACTACATGAGAATATGCCACCCGGCGGGCCACCGTCAAGAAGCTTGATTGGTGCAGCAGGGCAAAGACATGCCGATGCGGACATTGAGCAGATAGGCTGCAGGGTGCTCGCCTTCCACAGGTACCCGCGTGCACGTCCATTTGAATCGTCGGGCTGTATGCGCGGTTACGTCGCTGGTCATCGCTGCGTGCAATGTGCAGGCTGCTGAGCTGCGTGGAGCATTAAGCATGGTTGATGCCATGCTATCTGTATGATGCGAGTGATTCAGATCACGCAGCGTGCACCACGCATCATCCATTGATCGCTCGTGAAACTTGTGGAACCGAGGTCACCAGTCATGCGACAGATCCGCATCATTGAGCACATCTCCCTCGACGGCGTGATCCAGGCCCCCGGCGGACCGAATGAAGATGGTGACTACCCCTACGGCGGCTGGATCGTGCCGTTCGCAGACCCTCTAGGTCGCGACGCGATCCTCGCTGCACACGGTGATCGCTTCGACCTCCTCCTCGGCCGCCGCACGTATGACATCTGGGCCGACTACTGGCCGAAGATCAGCGGCAACACGTTCGCGGACACCTTTAATGCAGCGACCAAGTACGTTGCAACGCACCGCCCCGAGAGCCTCGCATGGGGACCTGCACAGGCTCTTGGTGAAGACGTCGTCAACGGTGTTCGCGCCATCAAATCTCTCGACGGCCCCAACCTGATCCTCTGGGGCAGTTCCACGCTTGCGCCGGTCCTTCTCGGTGCAGACCTCGTCGACGAAGTCGTGCTGCTCGTCTATCCCGTCCTGCTTGGCGTAGGAAAGCGGCTCTTCTCCGGCAACATCCCTGCACGCGCGCTCGAACTGCTGAGCACAAAGGCAACAGCGTCGGGCGTGGTGATCAGCAGGTATCGGCCGAGGGGAACTCTCCGAACGGGAGTGTTTGTGGGGCAGCCGTGATTGTGTGCGATTGTGATGAGCATGCTTCAGCAAGTGGGCTGCAGTACAACAATAGAGTGTGTCTTGAATTCTGCTGGGGGATCAAGATCGAGCTTGAGGACCTATCAACCACAAATTACCATTTCAGAAAATGATAACCGCAGGCGCATGATACACTCTTTTTCGGTATCGTTGGTTTCCGTGGCAACGCAAAAAGTACTCGCAACAACACAATAGATTATTGCAGGAGCCCTCTTCGTGAACCTAACTCCAAAACCGCTAAAACTGTACCACATATTCCTTGCATCCCCTGGTGACGTGGGGATGGAGCGGCAGCATGTACGTAGATTCTTCGATGAATACAACCGACACACTGCACACATTTGGAACGTTCGCTTTGAGGTCATCGACTGGGAGAACTACTCAAGTGTTGGTGTCGGCCGACCGCAGGAACTGATCACGCAGCAAACGCTTGAGAAGTACAAGGGATCATTGGCCTTGGTCGTCGGCATCATGTCCCAGCGGTTTGGATCACCCACTGGCAAGGCTGAATCGGGCACCGAGGAAGAGTTCAGCTGGGCGATGGCAAGTAACAAGGCTTCGGGCTTCCCGGAGATCAAGTGGTTCTTCCGCAAAGTAGACAAGCTGGAGTTTCCATCTGATCCCGACGAGGCGGACGCGGCACTAGACCAATGGAAGAAGGTCCGCGCGTTCCGCAAGCAGATGCACGATTTGAACAACCCGCTTTTTTATGCCGAGTATCCGAGCACGTCTGGATTCGCCGAGGTTTTCGAGCGAGATCTCAACCAATGGCTGGCAGATCCGTCTCGTCCGTGGGCCGCAGAGCGTGCGGCTTACAGTGCAGCCATGGGCGACGCGACTGCAATTGCGTTGCCCGCCGAGTTCGATGCGGAGCGCTATCGAGCTGCAGTACAAAGGCGGTTTGACAAGCTCAACTTCGAAATGCTTGACGCAACCGGCGCGTTTTACAACAGCGTCCGGCTGTGGAGCGTCTTTGTTCCGCAACTGGCTCGGGAGTGCCATCAGTACAACCCGCGTCTGCTCGAAATCCCAAAGGAACACCAGAGGCGACTGCTAGACGCCGGTGAAATCAATGCCAAGGAAATCGAAGAAACTGAGCGGGAGGCGAATCGCCTGCGGCAAGAGTATTTTCAACAGCCGCTTCGTGCCGTGCTGGATGTTGTAGATGAGGCGTTTCGTGCCAACCTATCGGGAATCGGGCGACGGCTCGTCATCTTGGGTGATCCAGGCTCCGGTAAGTCGTCGCTGATCCGCTATCTAGCCCTGAGATGGGCTGGCATCGCCGAGGCGACGGTCCGGGAAACCCAGCCGATCCCGCTGGTAATTGATCTAGGCGCCTACGCCCGATGGCGGTGTGACGGCCGAAAGGATTTCATCCGCTTCTTGGAAGAAGCCCCCGTCTGGCACGAATGGCCCCGCGGGCTTCTTGCGCAGCTCATCAAACAGCCCGGGCGGCTCGTCATGCTTCTCGATGGACTGGATGAAGTCTTTGATGTTTCAACCCGCGAATCAGTCGTAAACGACATCGCCAGGTTTGGAAGTCAGTTCGCGAACGTACCGATCGTCCTGACTTCCCGCGTCGTTGGCTATCAACACCAACGTCTGCGAGATGCGGAGTTCCGGCACTTCATGCTGCAAGATCTGGATTCCACGCAGATCACGGATTTTTTGAATCGCTGGCATGAAGTGACATTCGATGATCCGGCACAGGCAACCCCCAAGCGGGACCGCTTGCAGAAGGCGATCCGAGAGTCCAGGTCCATCGCCATGCTGGCCGGCAACCCGCTTCTGCTGACGATGATGGCCATCCTGAATCGCAACCAGGAACTTCCACGCGACAGGGCCGACTTGTATGCACAGGCATCGCGCCTGTTATTGCACCAATGGGATATGGAACGTGCGCTTGTCGATTTTCCCGACATGAGTACCGAGATCGGACTGCGGGAAAAAACCGACATCTTGCGCCGTATCGCGGCACACATGCAGGCGAATCCCGGCGGGTTGAAGGGAAATCTGATTGACGGCACGACGTTGACCGATTTGATCGAGGGATACCTGAAGAACGAACTGCATTTCGCCCAGGCTCGTGCCGCGGCCCGCGCGGTTGTCGAGCATTTGCGGCAACGCACTTTCATCCTTTGCTTTGTGGGTGCGGACAGCTACGCCTTTGTGCATCGCACGTTCTTGGAGTACTTCAGCGCTGCCGAGTTGGTGCATCGGTTCAATGTCGCCAAGACGCTGGAGGAGCCAGCCCTGATCGATCTGTTCGACCAGCACTGCCGAGACGACGAGTGGCGGGAAGTTCTGCGGCTGATCTGCGGCCAGATCGATGAGACGTTTGTCGGCCGGGTTGTTGAGCGACTGGCCACGCGAACCGGCTTGGAGGAATGGGATGGCAAAACGCCGCTAGCGGAGCTGCCTTTGGCGATCGGCTGCCTAAGCGAAGTGCGCAGTCCGAGCCGACTTGACGCAGCAGGGAGGAAGCTTCTAGCGGCTGTAGTCGACTGCTTCCTGAAAGCAACGGACCCACCGGAGACGTTCGTACTCGACATGGTCGCTGCAGGCCGCGAAATGGGACCGAGGTGGCCTGGCAAGCACGCATTCAAATTCGTTGGTCAATATCCTGAATCGAGTGAGTATTTTCATCACTGGCGATGGCCACATTTCTTGGCGGCCGTATTCGAACACCGTCCGTGGATAGAGACTTTGAGTCGTTGTAGTAGTTGGGACGTTCGGCGTGGTTCGATGGAAGTTCTTGCTGAAAAGTGGCCTGACCAGAGCACCCGCGACCTTCTGACCCGACGCGCGGTCGAGGACGAGAGCGAGTCCACCCGCAACACGGCGTTGCAGTCGTTGGTGGCGAAGTGGCCTGACCAGAGCACCCGCGACCTTCTGACCCGACGCGCGGTCGAGGACGAGAGCGAGTCTACCCGCAACACGGCGTTGCAGTCGTTGGTGGCGAAGTGGCCTGACCAGATCACCCGCGACCTGCTCACGCAGCGCGCCGTCGAGGACAACAGTGATTCCACCCGCGACACGGCATTGCAGGCGTTGGTGGAGACGTGGCCTGACCAGATCACCCGCGACCTGCTTACCCGGCGTGCGGTCGAGGATGACGGCGAGTCTCCCCGCGACACGGCATTGCAGGCATTGGTGGCGACGTGGCCTGACCAGATCACCCGCGAGCTGCTCGCCCGGCGCGCGGTCGAGGATGAGGGCGAGTCTCCCCGCGACACGGCGTTGCAGGCGTTGGTGGCGAAGTGGCCTGACCAGATCACCCGCGAGTTGCTTACGAGGCGCGCGGTCGAGGATGAGGGCGAGTCCCCCCGCGACACGGCGTTGCAGGGGTTGGTAGAGAAGTGGCCTGACCAGATCACGCGCGAGCTGCTTACGAGGCGCGCGGTGGAAGATGAGGGCTGGTCCCCCCGCAGCACGGCGTTGCAGACGTTGGTGGCGAAG
>JAESFU010000867.1_pt1 | contig 10192 bp, 11 predicted proteins | sample 9269461 | NCBI WGS metagenome assembly JAESFU01 (sample SAMN14502556, study PRJNA617107) | algae metagenome | isolation source: Stenomitos rutilans HA7619-LM2 and co-occurring heterotrophs from cave walls | place: USA: Waikapalae cave, Hawaii | collected 2009-07-28
CCCGTGCTGGTGGTCGACAAGAACACGCTGACGATCCGCCATGCCAATGAATGCGCGGCAGCATTCTTCCTCCGGGAGGGCGGCAGTTTCGGCGGCACCCCCGTGGGCGATGTGGTTGGCGGCGACGCGGAACTGATGCTCGCGCAGGTATGGAACAACGCTCCGATTGGTAAGCTCGGACACCCCTTTCTCATCCGCAGCCTCGTCAACGACCAGCAGCGAATGCTGATGGTGCGGGCTACCAAGATCATAGCTGGCGAAGAACTGCTGCGCCTGTTCACCTTCACCGATGTCCCGCCCGCGGAACCGGCCGCCCTTGCCGGCTGGCATCACAACATGATGGAGGTTCTCAACTGGCTTCCATGTGCGGTCGAAATTGACGACAACGAAGATGAGATCCAGTTTGCCAACGCGCAGACCATGAAGCTCTTCGGCTACAGTCAAGACGATCTCCAGAGCGCCGGGGACTGGTGGCGTCTTGCCTATCCCGATCCGGAATACCGGGAGTTTGCCAGGCAGAAATGGGAAACCGAGGTCCGCGCCGCCCGCGCCGAAAACCGCGAAATGACCCCCTTCGATCTCGATGTGGCGACGGCCTCCGGCGAATGCCGGACTATCCAGTTCCACCACCGCACGATCGGCAGCTTCAATGTAAATTTGTATCTCGACGTCACCCGCGAGCGCGCCTACGAGCGCGAACTGCGCGCGCTCGCCGAAACAGACTCGCTGACGGGCGCGATGAACCGGCGGCGGTTCTTTGAAGAGGCGAGGGCGCTCCTGTCTGCCGAAACGGAGTCTCCGATTGGGGTGCTCATGCTGGACCTCGATCACTTCAAGACGATCAATGACGCTTACGGCCATGGCGAGGGAGACGCGGTCCTGCGTGAATTCACACTGTGTGTGGAAGCGGTATTGCGGCCAAATGATCGATTGGCTCGTCTCGGCGGAGAAGAGTTCGCCGTGCTCCTGCCTGCCACCCGGCTCGATGTTGCCGGCGCCATTGCGGAAAGGTTGCGCGCGGCCGTATCGAACCATCCGTTTCGGATTGGCCAGAAGAAACTGTCGGTGACCACGAGCATCGGCGGCACATGCTGCGCCATCGACGAGCCGATCGATGCTGCGATCTCGCGGGCCGACAAGGCGCTTTACGGGGCAAAACGCGAAGGCCGCAATCGCGTCATTATGATCTCCGCCCAGCATCCCTAAGTAAGAACATCGATCTAGCATTTGACGCGCGAGTCATCGCCGCATATTCATCTAGGCAAATGTCCTACAACAGCTTCGGCCATATGTTTCGGATGACCACCTTCGGCGAGAGCCATGGCGTGGCGCTCGGCTGCGTGGTCGACGGCTGCCCGCCCGGTATTCCATTGAAAGCCGAGGAGATTCAGGCCTTTCTGGACAAGCGGCGGCCCGGTCAGTCGCGTTTCACGACCCAGCGCCGCGAACCGGACGAGGTAAAGATCCTGTCGGGAGTGTTCGAAGATGAACGCACCAATGGCCAGGTGACGACCGGCACGCCGATTGCTCTGCTCATCGAGAATGTCGATCAGCGCTCGAAGGACTATGCCGACATTCGTGACAAGTTCCGGCCCGGCCACGCGGATTACACCTACCAGGCCAAATATGGACTTCGCGACTATCGGGGCGGCGGCCGTTCATCGGCGCGCGAGACCGCCGCTCGCGTCGCCGCAGGCGCCATTGCGCGCAAGGTGATTCCCGGCGTGTCGGTAAAGGGCGCGCTTGTCCAGCTTGGGCCGCACAAGATCGACCGCACCAATTGGGACTGGGCCGAAGTCGATCGCAATCCCTTCTTCACGCCCGATGCTCATGCCGCGGCCAAGTGGGAGACCTATCTCGATGGTGTGCGGAAGAGCGGATCAAGCTGTGGCGCGGTAATAGAGGTCGTAGCCTCGGGCGTTCCTGCCGGCTGGGGCGCGCCGATCTATGCCAAGCTCGACCAGGATATCGCCTCGGCCATGATGAGCATCAATGCGGTCAAGGGCGTGGAAATCGGGCTGGGCTTTGCGGCCGCTGCCGCCTCGGGCGAGGACAATGCCGACCAGATCCGCATGCGTCATGGAAAGCCGGAATTCCTGAGCAATCATGCCGGAGGCATACTCGGCGGCATTTCGACGGGCCAGGAAATCGTCGCCCGTTTCGCAGTTAAGCCGACATCCTCGATCCTCGCCAGCCGCCAGACCGTGACCGCGCAAGGCGAAGATACCGACATCTCGACCAAGGGCCGTCACGATCCTTGCGTCGGCATCCGTGCCGTTCCAGTCGGCGAGGCCATGCTAGCGATCGTGCTGGCCGATCATTTCCTCATGCATCGCGGCCAGATCGGCTAGGTCAGAGGTAGATACAGCCTCGGGCCGACTTCCCGGAAGCCATTTCGAATGTAGAACTCCACGGTTTTCTGCCACCGTGGCACGTCGGGCGCGCCCACCTCGATAAGGGACCATCCGCGCGAGCGCGCGAATTCAATCGTCGTATCGATCAATCGCGCTCCAACCCCGGCCGAGCGATACTCGGCGCTCACATAAATCTCGGTTATCTCCCCGAAAATGCCGTGAGCGTAGATGGCCGCGCATTCGTTCAACATCACCACACCGACAGGGTGATCGAGCCTGTCGAGCGCGAGAAAGCCGAAAGTGGTCTGCGAAGTTTCAAGGATTTCCCTGGCGACGGCGGCGAGCTTGTCGGGCGCATAGTAGCTCGCGAAGTCCGGATAAAGCTCGGTCAGCAGCCGGGAGACGAGTACACCGACGTGATCGCAATCCGATGCCTGGACCGGTTTGATACGGAGCTGTTCCGAGAGACCGTGACTCATGAAAATCTAGGGCTTAACTGCTGTAACGCGTTTCGACAGGAAAACCGGTTCGCTGTCGACGACCTGCAATCCCGCATCGGTGAAAATATCGCTGAGATCTTCGCGCAAATAGCCCTTGTAGAAGGGCTCATGGAAATTGGCCGGGAAGGATTCGAGCATCGCATCGAATTCCGGCGTGTCGCCGGTCTGCAATGAATCCATGAAGACCAGGAGCCCGCCCGGCTTCAGCACGCGCGAAAACTCCTTCGCGATCTCGCGGCGGATCGGTGGCGGCACTTCGTGGAAGAGATAGATAGAAGTCACAATGTCGAAGCTCGCATCTTCGAATGGCAGGGCTTCAGCCTTTGCGACTTTGTACGCAATGTCGCGATAGGGCTTCAGATGCGCGCGTGCCTCGGCGAGATAGGCTTCCGACAAATCGGACGCGGTGACGGAAAGCCGCGGAAAAGCCTGCTTCACGAAACGGATGAAGCGGCCCGTGCCGCAGGCGACATCGAGTAGTTTCAGTCTGCGCTGATCCTTGCCGTGAATGTAGTCGGCAATCGGCACGAGGCATTGGCGCCTCATTGCATTCGCCGTGCCTGAAAAAAGGACTTCCACCTGCATGTCATAGAGCTCGGCCGATTCCTCGGTGAGGTACCCGCCGGTCTGGAAGTGGAAATTCTGGAGGTAGTAGGCGGGAAGATCTTCGGCGAGTTCCGGCGAATAGATTTCGGTGCCGCGCCCCTCCGCCTTGCGCTCGGTGGCGACGGGAAGGTCCGCGAAATAGCGTCGGCTCCGCCGGACGAGTGCCATGAGCGAGCCGTCATGATCGCGTGGCGCCGGATAGAGGCCGCGATCGGCATTGGCGAGATCGCGTGCGAAAAGGGCGCCCATCGCTTCGAGGATGCGCGCGAGGCCGGGTCCTGAGCGGCGCGATGCTTGCTGGGCTTCCGGTGCCGGCGCGGGCTGTTCGCGAAAGCGCTGCGAAGCAAAATAATGCCCGAGATACCAGCCGACGCGGGCCATCTGCCGCATCGTATAGTCCACGCGATCGATCGGTCTCAACATGGTTTCTCCGCAGCGATCAGGAATTCGCGATTGCCGTCGCCGCCTTCAAGAGGCGATGCGGTCACGCCAATGATGCGCCAGTCCTGAGCTTTTATCCAATCGGCAATATCTGCACAGATTGTGGCGTGAATGTCATCGCCCACAACGACGCCACCCTTGCCGACGCGATCGCGGCCGGCCTCAAATTGCGGCTTGATGAGTGCGATGAGCTTGGCTCTCGGCTTGGCCAAGGCTAACGCCGCTGGCAATGCGAGCCTGAGCGAGATGAAGCTGACATCGGCGACGATGAAATCCGGGTTGCCCCGCAGATGCGTCGTTGTGAGGTCACGTGCATTGAGGCCTTCGATCAGGGTCACGCGGGCGTCGTCCCGCAGGTTCTGCGCCATCTGATCATGACCGACATCGATGGCTGAGACATGTGCGGCTCCGCGCTCGAGAAGCACTTGCGTGAAGCCGCCCGTCGATGCGCCGATATCGAGGCAATTGCTGCCTTTGGGTGGCAGCCCGAAGTGATCGAGGGCATGGATAAGCTTGAGTGCGGCGCGCGAGACATAAGCCTGCGCGGCGTCGTCAAGCGTTATGGCAGCATCCGCAGCGACGGGATGGCCGGCCTTGGTGACGACCATGCCGGAAACCTGGACCGCGCCGCGGCGGATGGCGTCGCTGGCCCGCGCACGCGAAGGATAGAGACCGCGCGCGACGAGTTCCTCATCGAGCCTGCGGCGCGTCACTCCACATCCAGAGGCTCGGTTCCCGACGGCGTCCCGTCCGACTTGAGCGTGATCTTCTCGATTCGCGCCTCGGCGTCCTTCAGCAGTTTCTCGCAATGCTTCTTCAAGGCTTCGCCGCGCTCGTAAATGGCGATCGAGGCGTCGAGATCGACCTTGCCGGAATCGAGCTTCTCGACGATGCCCTCCAATTCGGCGAGCGCCTTCTCGAAACTCATCTTTGAAATGTCATCGCTCATCTTGTCACTCATTGGCTCGCATCTTTGCCGCGCATCAAGGCCTGGACATGCACGGCGGTTGAGGAGGCAAGCGAAGCCAAGTCATAGCCGCCTTCGAGCACCGAGACAACGCGCCCGCCCGCCGAGGCGTCGGCCTGTTCCTGGAGCTTGAGCGTCGCCCAGGCGAAATCGGGTTCCGACAGGGCCAGGCCGCCGAGGAGGTCGTTGCGGTGCGCATCGAAACCGGCAGAAATGATGAGGAAATCCGGCGCGAAATCCTTCAGCGCCGGCAGGATGAGGCCCTCCATCGCCTGGCGGAATTCCTTCGCGCCGGAACCCGCACGCAACGGCGCGTTGACGATATTGCCGACGCCGGTTTCAGAGCGCGCGCCGGTGCCCGGATAGAACGGGAACTGGTGCGTCGAGCCGTAGAACAGCGAGGCATCGTCCCAGAAGATATCCTGCGTGCCATTGCCGTGATGCACGTCGAAATCGACGACCGCGACGCGCTCGGCGCCATGCTTGAGGCGCGCCCGGTAGGCGGCGATCGCCACCGCGTTGAAGAAGCAGAAGCCCATGGCGCGCCGCCGCTCGGCATGATGGCCGGGCGGCCGCATCGCAACGAAAGCATTGTCGGCTTCCTTGGCAAAGACGGCATCTGTCGCAGCAACCGCGCCGCCGACGCAGCGCAGAGCTGCCTCGAGTGTCGCCGGAGACATGTAAGTATCAGCGTCGAGGCTCGACCAGCCTTCTTCGGGCGCCGCCGCCTTCACGCGCGCCAGATGCTCAGGGCTGTGCGCATGGAGGATGTCGGCCTCGCTGCCCACCGGTGCTTCGCGGCGGATAAGTGGCGCAAACTCCGGCGCGGACAAGGCCTTCATCACCGCGCGAATGCGGTCGGAGCGTTCGGGATGCCCGGGCGGCGTTTCATGCGCGATGGCGGCGGGATGATGATAGAGCAGCGTTGTCATCGTGAAGCTTTCAGACTGTCGGGAGCGGGCGGAACAGGGGGAACGAAGAAATCCGGCTTGAGGTCGTATGCGGGATCGACGCGATATTGATCGAAGTCGGTGACCCCCTCGCTTGCCAAGAAACTGTCGTCGATCAGGAAATGTCCGGTGAAGCTCTTGTCCTTGGTGAGGATGGCATGCGCCGCATCGGCCATGATTTCTGGTTTGCGCGCCCGCCGCATGCCGTCCTCGCCGCCGACCACGTTGCGCACTGCTGCAGTTGCGATGAGCGTGCGCGGCCACAGGCAGTTGACCGCGACGCGATCCTTGAACTCTGCCGCCAGGCCGAGCGAGACAAGACTCATTTGATACTTGGCCGTCGTATAGGCGACATGCGGAGCAAACCATTTGGGATCGAGATCGAGCGGCGGTGCCAATGTCAGGATGTGGCCGTTCGGCGCCTTGAGCAGATGGGGCAGGCAGGCTTGCGAGACGAGGAATGTGCCGCGCCCGTTCACCGCATGCATGAGGTCGTAGCGCTTGGCCGGCGTTTCGAGCGTCGAGGTCAGCGAGATCGCTGAAGCATTATTGATGCAGATATCGATGCCGCCGAAGGCTTCAACCGTCTTCCGGACGGCGTCGGCGATTTGCGCCTCGTCGCGGATATCGCAAGCCAATGCCAATGCCTTCCCGCCGGCCGCCACGATCTCGGCAGCGGCCGTGTGGATCGTGCCTTCGAGCTTGGGATGCGGCTCGGTGGTCTTCGCCGCAATGGCGATATTGGCGCCGTCGCGCGCCGCCCGAAGCGCGATTGCAAGGCCGATGCCGCGCGACGCACCGGTGATGAACAGGGTCTTGCCCTTGAGTGACGGCGGCCTTTCCATGCTGCTATAGAGCCCGCATGAGCCCTGTCGTCAACGCTGCTGAAATCGCAAGGGCCGCCCGCGTGTTGCGCGATGGCGGGCTCGTCGCCTTCCCGACCGAAACCGTCTATGGCTTGGGCGCCGATGCGACCTCTGATCGCGCCGTGGCGCGGGTCTATGAGGCCAAGGGAAGGCCGTCCTTCAATCCGTTGATTGTCCATGTTCCAGACCTCGCCGCCGCCACGAAACTTGGCGAATTCCCATCCTTGGCGCGACGCCTCGCCGAGGCCTTCTGGCCGGGACCGCTGACCATCGTCGTGCCGCGCCGCGAAAACTGCCCGGTGTCGATGCTGGCTTCTGCCGGCCTCTCGAGCCTTGCCTTGCGCGTGCCCGCGCACCCCGTCGCGCAAGCCTTGCTGAAGGCCGTCGATCGCCCGGTCGTCGCACCCAGCGCCAATCCATCGGGTCGCATGAGCCCCACCACCGCTGGCCATGTGCGAGCGAGGCTGGGCAAAAAGGTCGATCTCATCCTCGATGGCGGCGCTTGCGCGGTCGGCGTTGAATCGACCATCGTCGGATTTCTGGGACACGAGCCGGAACTCCTGCGGCCGGGCGGCCTTGCCCGCGAAGAGATCGAGCGCGTGATGGGCTGCCAACTCGCCAAGGCGCGCGCTAGCGATGCGCCGGTCGCACCCGGCCAGCTCGAAAGCCACTATGCACCTCATGCCGAATTGCGCCTTGATGCGGAGACGCGGCGCCCTGGTGAAATCTATCTTGGTTTCGGCAAACGCGACGGCGATCGCAACCTCTCGGCCTCGGGCGATCTGATCGAGGCGGCCGCCAATCTTTTCCGCATGCTGCATGAGCTTGACGAAACCGGTGCGAAGTCTATTGCCGTGGCGCCGATCCCGCATCGGGGATTGGGCGAAGCGATCAACGACCGATTGCGGCGCGCCGCCGCCCCGCGGAGCTGAGAATGAGCCGAATACCGTCTCCCGAAACCTTGCAGCATTTGGCGGGCGTCGTCGGCGAGCGCTATGCCTTGCGCGATGTCGCGGCAATGCAGCCCTATCTCCATGAATGGCGCGGGCTCTGGGACGGCGTCACACCATTGGTCCTGCGCCCCGGCACGACGGAAGAAGTCTCGCGCATTCTCGCCATCGCCGATGAGACCGGCACCGCTATCGTGACACAGAGCGGCAATACCGGTCTGGTCGGCGGTCAGATCCCGGTTCCCGGCAAGCAGGAAGTCCTGATGGTGCTCGACCGCATGACGGCGGTCCGTAATGTCGATCCTGCCGACAACACCATGACTGTCGAGGCGGGCGTAATCCTGAAGACCGTTCAGGACGAGGCCGACAAAGCCGATCGTCTGTTTCCGTTGCGCATCGCGTCAGAGGGTTCATGCCGGATCGGCGGCAATCTTGCGACCAATGCCGGCGGCATTAATGTCCTCGCATACGGCAATGCCCGCGACCTCTGCCTCGGCATCGAGGTCGTGTTGCCGGGCGGCCGCGTCTGGAACGGCCTGAAACGCCTGCGCAAGGATAATACCGGCTATGACATGCGCAATCTCTTCATCGGTTCTGAAGGCACCTTGGGCGTGATTACCGCGGCGGTGCTGAAGCTCTTTCCGAAGCCCGCGCATCACGCCACCGCTTTCGTTGCGGTGCCGTCACCGCAAGCGGCGATCGATCTCCTGGCACTTATGCAGGCGCATAGCGGCAATCGCGTCACCGCCTTCGAGCTCATGCCGCGCCGCGGCATCGAATTCACCATGAAGCATTTCAAAGTACGCGAGTTCTTCTCGCAAGCAGCACCTTGGTACGTCATTGCAGAAATGTCCGGCGCACCGACGCTTGATGAGACAATGACGGAGGCCTTGGGTGAGGCGGCGGAGAAGGGCGTCGTTCTCGATGCGACCATCGCCCAGTCGGAAGCCCAGCGCCAGGAAATCTGGTACATCCGCGAGGCGATTGTCGAATGCCAGCGTCTCGAAGGCGGATCCCTCAAGCATGATGTGGCGGTGCCGCTCTCGCATGTGCCAGAACTGATTGCGGAGGGAACAGCGGCGCTTCACCGCTTAATGCCGGATATCCGCCCCCTGCCTTTCGGCCATCTGGGCGACGGCAATATCCACTTCAATGTCAGTCAGCCGGTCGGCATGGACAAGCAGGCTTTCCTCGATCGCTGGCACGAGATTGCCGATTGCATCTACGACGTTGTCATCCGCCTCGGCGGCTCGGTCAGCGCCGAACACGGCATCGGCCTTCTCAAGGCCGACATGATGAGCCGCATCAAATCGCCGGTCGAGCTGCAGATGATGCGGCAGTTGAAAACCTTGTTCGACCCCAACAATATCCTTAACCCTGGTCGGGTACTGCCGGCGTGACGGAATTTCGCCCGATGCGCGACGGCGAGGAGGCAGCCGTCATCGGCCTTTGGCAAGCTTGCGGCCTCACACGCCCGTGGAACGAGCCCACGCGCGATCTCGACTTCGCGCGTGGAAAGCCAGCTTCCGACATTCTTGTTGCAACCAAGAGCGATCGTATCGTCGCGACCGTCATGGTCGGCCACGATGGCCATCGCGGCACGATCTACTATTTGGCGGTCGATCCGTCCGAGCAGGGCGAGGGGTTGGGCCGCCGCGCGACGGCGGCCGCTGAATCCTGGCTCAAGGCTCGCGGCGTGTGGAAGATCAACCTCCTCGTCCGCCGCGACAATGCCGAGGTGCTCGGCTTCTATGAAGCGCTGGGCTACGAACCGAACGACGTTGTCTCGCTCGGCCGCTGGCTCGATCGAGACTAATGCCGGATGCACTTACTAGTTTTCCCTCCCCCTTGTGGGGAGGGATCAAGGGTGGGGGTTACTCCGGCCTCTCCAATCGCCCCCACCCCTAACCCCTCCCCACGATTGGGGGAGGGGACTTGACTACCGCCGTGCGGCCTTCTTCTTCGCCGCTTTTTTGGCCGGAACCTTGCGCGTCGCCGCCCGCGATTTGGCTGCCTTCCGGATGTGCGCATAAGCAACGATTTCGATCCTGGCGCCGGGCACCATCAATTGCGCCACGATCGTTGCGCGATTGGGATAAGGCGCCTTGAAATACTTGGCATAGACCGCGTTCATGCCGGGGAAATCGGTGGGATCCGGCAAATAGATCAATACTTGCGCGACATCGGCAAGCGTTCCTCCGGCCGCCTTGAGGCTGCGCTCGAGATTGTCGAGCGTCAGGCTTGTCTGGGTACCTATGTCGCCTGTCTCGATTTTGCCATCTGACTTGATCGGAATTTGCGCTGTGTAGAATACGCCGTCCGCCATCGTCGCCCATTCGATCGGTGCGCTGGGGGTTGGCAACCCTGTTTTGATGACGCGTTTCATCTTTGCTCCCTCGTTGATTTAGGTGTAGTCCACAACTTCTGGATAGACGGCGAAAGACGGGTCGATGTTGAAACTCAAAACCCAGCAGGGTGATGGCCGCCGCATCAGGCGCCGGACTCTGCCCGAACAAGTTGTGGATACGCTCGGCCAGCGCATCGTGCGTGGCGACTTT
>JAESFU010000868.1_pt1 | contig 10164 bp, 10 predicted proteins | sample 9269461 | NCBI WGS metagenome assembly JAESFU01 (sample SAMN14502556, study PRJNA617107) | algae metagenome | isolation source: Stenomitos rutilans HA7619-LM2 and co-occurring heterotrophs from cave walls | place: USA: Waikapalae cave, Hawaii | collected 2009-07-28
CCGGATCTGGCGTGAGCGCGTGAAAAGATTATACAGCGTATCTCCATCGCCCCACCTTATGGCGCGCTGCAACACCGACAGATCTTCCGAGAAACGCCCGAGCATTTCGAGCACCGCGTCCTTGTTGTTGAGAAAGACGTCGCGCCACATGATCGGGTCGGAAGCCGCGATACGCGTGAAATCGCGAAAGCCGCCGGCCGAGAATTTGATGACTTCGGAATTGGTGACTTCTTCGACGTCAGCCGCGGTCGCCACGATGTTGTAGGCGATCAAATGCGGCAGATGGCTGGTGATGGCGAGCACGAGGTCGTGATGTTCGGCGTTCATCGTCTCGACATTGGAGCCGCAGGCGCGCCAGAATTCCTCGAGCTTCTTCACCGCCGCGGGATCGCTGTTCGGCAACGGCGTCAAGATGCACCAGCGATTGGCGAAGAGCTCGGCGAATCCCGATTCAGGACCCGACTGCTCGGTGCCCGCCACCGGATGACCCGGCACGAAATGCACATTCGCCGGAAGATGCGGCGCGACATCGCGCACGATCGCCGTTTTGACCGAGCCGACATCGGTGATGATCGCGCCTTCTTTCAGAGTCGGCCCGATCTCGCGCGCCACATCGCCGCAAGCGCCGACCGGCACGCAAAGTATCACAAGGTCCGCATCCGCGACCGCGGCCGCGGCACTCTCATGCATGCTGTCGACGAGGCCGATCTCGACCGCCTTGGCGCGCGTTGCCGCCGAGCGCGCATAGCCCGAAATGTGCTCGGCCAAGCCCTTTTGCCGCATGACATGGCTGAGCGAGGACCCGATGAGGCCAAGGCCGATCAATGCCACGCGCTTGAAATGCGGCGTTGTCATCGCAGGAACTCCGCAAGCCCCGCGACGACAGCGCGATTGGCTTCCTCATCGCCGATGGTGAGCCGCAATGCGCCCGGCAGGCCGTAGCCCTCCATACGGCGCAACACGATGCCGCGCGCGGTCAGGAAATCATCCGCCGCCGGCGCATTGCGCCGCTGATCCTTGGGAAAATGCACGAGTAGAAAATTCCCCACGCTCGGCGTGACGGTCAGCCCGAGTGAAGTGAGTTCGGTGGTGAGCCACGCCAGCCATTTGTCATTATGCACAATCGCCTTTTCTGCGAAGTCGCGATCGGCAATAGCACAGACGCCCGCGGCAAGCGCCGGGGCCGAGACATTGAACGGCCCGCGAATGCGGTTGAGCGTGTCCGCGACATGATCCGGGCAATAGGCCCAGCCGAGCCGCAGGGCGGCAAGCCCATGGATCTTCGAAAATGTCCGCGTCATCACGACATTGTCGAATTGCGAAACAAGCTCGATTCCCGCTTCGTAGTCATTGCGGCGGACATACTCGGCGTAAGCCGCGTCAAGAACGAGCAGGCAGTCGGCGGGCAATCCCGCATGCAGCCGCTTCACTTCATCGAAGGGCAGATAGGTGCCGGTCGGATTATTGGGATTGGCAAGAAAGACGACTCGCGTCTTCGTCGTCACGCGCGCCAGGATCGCATCGACATCGGCGTGGAAATCGCGCTCGGGCGCGATCACCGCGGTTGCGCCATTCGATTTTATGGCGATCGGATAAACGAGGAAGCCGTGTTGCGTATAGATCGCCTCATCGCCCGGCCCGAGATAGGCATGCGCGATGAGCTGCAACAGTTCATCCGATCCCGCCCCGCAGACGATGCGTGCCGCATTGAGGCCGTAGCGCTGGGCGATCGCCGCGCGCAGGTCATTGGCGGCCCCGTCGGGATAGAGAGCAAGCTCAGCCGCAGCCGCCGCGAAGGCTTCGATCGCCTTGGGGCTCGGACCCAAGGGCGTCTCGTTCGACGATAATTTGAAGACGCGCGCGCCCTTGGCGCCGCTCTTTCCCGGCACGTAGGGCGCGATATCGCTGATCCCCGGCTTCGGACTGGGCCGGGGGCGTGGTGCGGGCGATGTCATGATCTAACCTCGATCGGGCTTGGGTAACGGCCAAGCACGGTGAGCGCAAGCGGGACATTGGAGCGCACGAGGCCGATGAGCGGCAGGCTTGTCTCCGACAGGAAACCGGGAAGGCTGGCGAGATGACGGTTGCCGAGCGGCATCTGCCACAAGGGTACGGGGGCGAAATCGCGCGGCAACTGACCGGACGTGACAAGCAGAGTCTCGTCATCGCCGGTGGGTTCAGGCGCCGCCGAACCGAAGACCAGCAATCTCGGGATGGCGCCGGATGCGACCTGTGGCAGGGCGGCGATCACCCGCGCCTGGGCGCCGCGCCCGTCGAGATAGGGATCGAGCCAGGGTGAATCGACGGCAACGACCGCGACATCGCCCGGATGGCCGGCGAGCGCTGCCAAGGCCTGTGCCTCGCCCGGATGTCCGGCGATCGGCGTAGCGCCGAAATGATCGTGCAGCATGAGCCGCGCCGGCACGGAATCAAAAAGCCCCGTGCCGACATGGATGTGGACCGGGGCTTGCACCAGGGTTGATGCCGAGATGATGGCCCGCCAAAGCCTGACCCTGAGTTCGGCTGGAATGGAATCGGGCTTTGCCTGGACGAGCCGGCGCAGGATGGCCGCCTCGCGGGCCGGCCGGATCGGCGATTGCGCAATGGCGCCATTTGCGGACTTGATACGCTTGACCTCCTCCACGGCGGCGAAGCGTCTGGCAAGCAGCGCCAGCATCGCATCGTCGATCGCGTCGATTTCCCCGCGAATGCGGTCGAGCGCGCCTGCCGGCGGGGTATCCATAACGGTCAAAAATCCTTCACAAAACGGGCCTCTTCATAAGAGGGCCGTCGCCAAAAGCAAAGGGGCCCGTCAGGATCTCGTAAGGGGTGGCGAAATCGCGGGATGCGGCGAAAGTGCGGGCCTAAGCCGCGGCACCAGACGGCGCGCCCGCTTGCCGGGCGGGATGGCATAGACCTGCTTCACGGCCTCGACGATGATGACGCCCGAGAAGGCCGGCGACAGCCACGAACCGAAGCGCTCCCAAGCGGGCGCCGAAGTCAGGATCATGCTTTTTTCGAAGGGCGGCATGAACAGGGCCTGGCTCCAGGCCACCGCGGTAAACCGCGCTTCCTTGAGGAGCTTGCCGAGCTGGGGCCGCGAAAAAGGCTGGCCATAGCCAAAAGGTGTCGAGTCGAATCGGGCCCACATGCCGCGGCGATTGGGCACGATCAGCATCAATCGGCCTTGCGGCGCCATGACCCGCCACACTTCCTCGAGCATTTCCTCCGGATTGTCGGTGAGTTCGAGCCCATGGATGATGAGCGCGAAATCGACCGTGCTTTCGAGCAAGGGCAGATCGAATTCATCGACAAGCGCGGTCGAACTTTCGCCTTCCTGCGGCCAGTGAATGACGCCCTGTCGCGCCATCATGAAACCGAAGCTGCGGGCCGCTTCGGAATTCCAGGATTCGAGATAGGGCGTCGCAAAGCCTAAGCCCATGACGGTGGCCCCGCCCAATGACGACCAGCGGCGGCGCAGCCGGTGCGCGATCAAGCGCCGGCTGGCCAGACCGAGCCGGCTCGCGTAGAAGTCCCGCAGTTCGACGACATCCATGGACCCAAAATAGGCGCTCCGTGGTAAAGGGTCATCTACCGAGTTTCAGGTAACTTTAGAGGCTTCCCCAATGGCGCATCTCGATCTTCACCATTTCATCTGTCGCGAGGACAATTACGGCGTCCTCGTCCATGACCACCAGAGCGGTGCCACCGCCTCGATCGATGCCCCGGATGCGCTCGCCGTCGAGCGCGCGCTCAAATCCAAGGGCTGGCAGCTCACCCATATCCTCACCACGCATCATCACGGCGACCATGTCGAAGGCAATCTCGCATTGAAGGAGATGTTCGGCTGCACCATCATCGGTCCGCGCAATGACGGCGAAATCCCGGGCATGGACAAGTCCGTTGTCGGCGGCGACACCTTCACCTTCGCCGGCCGCGAAGTGCGCGTGATGGACACGCCCGGCCATACCAAGGGGCATATCGTTTATTACTTCCCCACCGAGCACGTGCTCTTTGCCGGCGATACGATGTTCGAAATGGGCTGCGGGCGCGTCATCGAAGGTACGATGGAGCAGATGTGGGCATCGCTCGACCAATTGCGCAAACTGCCGACGCACACCATCGTCCATGTCGGGCATGAATATAGCGAGGCCAATGCCCGCTTCGCATTGTCGGTCGAGCCCGGCAACCGCACGCTGCAACAACGCGCCAACGTTGTCGCCGCGCAGCGCGCCAAGGGCGAGATGACCTTGCCGACGACCATCGGCGATGAACTCAAGACCAATGTCTTCTTGAGGGTCGACAGTCCGGAACTTCGCAAGAAGCTTGGCCTCGAACAGGCGACCGACGCGGAAGTCTTTGCCGAGACGCGGCGACGCAAGGATTCGTTCAAGTGACATTGAGCGCGCGCGATATCATCGCCGCGCTCGATCTGAAGCCGCATCCAGAAGGCGGCCATTACCGGCAGACCTGGAAAGCGGATGCACCGGCGGGCCAACGCGCCGCCGGCACCGCCATCTATTTCCTTCTTGCCGAAAATGAAGTCAGCCATTGGCATCGCGTCGACGCGGCTGAGATCTGGCATTTCTATCGTGGCGCGCCGCTCGAGCTTTCGCTGTCGCCGGACGGCCAAAGGATCGAGAAGCATATCCTCGGTTTCGATCTTGAAGTGGGCCACGCTCCGCAGATCATCGTGCCGCGCGATGTCTGGCAAGCGGCAAGATCGCTCGGCGCATGGACCTTGGTCGGCTGCACTGTTTCGCCCGGTTTCGAGTTCTCGCATTTCGAACTTGCTGCACCGGATTGGAAGCCGGGACTCTAGCGCAACGGGCCTCGTGACCAAATCCGGCGATGACAAGTGGGGAAACCGTCATGCCAGCGCCTCTCCCTCCCCCTTGCGGGGAGGGATAAAGGGTGGCGGTTACGCTGAGTTGTGAGGACCACCCCCACCCGAAATTTGCATCCGCAAATTTCGACCTCCCCACAAGGGGGAGGTTGAATAAGACCTCGTCCCGAGGCGCAGCGCGAAGCGTTGCCTCGAAGGATGAGGGAGAATGAAAACAAGTCTGTATACGGACGAAAGTTATGACGTGTCGTCGAGCGGCGGGTTTCCCGCGATCGCAAGCCAGTGGCATTCCTTGAGGATTTCGTCGACCTCGTGGATAGGCCGTTGGCGAAAACCCGGCGGCCTGCCGACCCGCAACGCGCTCCAGCGCTCAGGTCGGCGTTCTTCCTTGGGACGGGCCTGCCAGCGTGCGAGCCGCAGGGCGTAACCCGGGATGTCTTGCAATGCATCCGCGCAGGCCAAGAGGCGGCGGATGAGCGGCTCGGCATTGACCATGCCGTCGTCGACGACCTGCTGCTTTGCCTGAGCCGCTGCGATCTCAGCCTGTTTCTGCCGGAAGAATGATTCGACGGAATGGACGTGGGGCTCAGGGCCACGGGGTTTCTTTTTGGGCCGGCGCCCTCCAAAGCGCTTGAACGCGTCGAACAGGTTGAACAACGGGCGGCGTTTGCGCTTCGGTCTAGCTTCTTTGTCCGGGCTCGACTTTTTCGGTTTCGCCGCAGCGGGACGTTCGCGCTGCGGCTCAGGCTCGAGCACGATGTCGCGCGCCGTGGCGACGATGAGCCGCCGGGCCGCCGATTCCGCCGACCGCAAGACCAGGAGAACGCGCCGGTGAAGTGTCTTGGGGATTCTCTCGAGGGTTATGCCCTCGGTGAGTCCGATCATTGCGAACAATGCCAAGACGTGGCCCAGGAGCGGCACCCGCCAACGTTCGATGGCTGAATTCTGGTTCATTCACATCGAATAGAACACAAATGGAACTACGTCAATAGACAAAATTGGAAAGCCTCCAAAAAGGGGTGTTTCTCCTCTCCTCTTCGTCATCCCGGCGAAAGCCGGGACCCATGGTTCAACATAACGTCCTGTCGGCAGTCTTGACGCGGATCGTTGGGTCCCGGCTTTCGCCGGGATGACGGACAGAGCGTGGCCATCGCAAATTTCGACCTCCCCACAAAAGCGAGTTGGACAACCGCTACCGCTGCCGGAAAAGCATGTCCTTTGCAGCAATGACGGCGCCTGCGGTGATAAGCAGGCAGGCGACCGCGACCGACCAATGCGCCGGGGCAAATCCCGCGATCACCAGGATCAAGGTCGAGACGAGCGGTGACAAATAGGATAGCGCGCCGAGGACCATGATGTCGCCGTGCTTGACGCCATAGTCCCAACTGTAAAACGCAGCGCCGACCGGCATGAGTCCGAGGCCTATCACCGCGAGCCATTGCGTTGCCCCGCTCGGCCATACGGTCGTTTCAAAGAGAAGATGACAGAGGCCCGCGAGTGCGGCCGTTGCGAGACAGAAGCCGGCGACAATGTCGGTCGGAACGCCGGCAAAACGCCGCGACAGGACCGAATAGCCGGCCCAGATGAGGGCGCAGGCAAAGCCGAGCAGATGGCCGAAGCGCCACTCCCGCGCCAATGAGTTTGCATCGCCGCCGCTGATGACGAGCAATGCCCCGCAAAGCCCGAGCACGACGCCGGCAATGTGATACCAGCGCAGGCGCTCGCCGGGCAGCATTGCCGAGAAGACGACGAGGAACAACGGCCAGAGATAGGCGAGCAAACTCACTTCGACGGGCGGCGCGGCGCGGATCGCCGAGAAATAGACGAAGTGATAGCCGAACAATCCGGCGACGCCCAAAGCCCAGACGCGCCAATTTTGAGCAAGGCTCGCAATGGCGCTTGGCCGAAACGGCCAAGAGGCAACGCCGAGCAACCCGCCGATGAGAAAGGTCATCGCCGCGAGCTGAAACGGCGGAACGGCCCCGCTCGCGGCGCTGAGCAACGCCAGCACCGCCCACATCAGGACGGCGATGAGGCCGACGAGTGTGGCCGCGCTTCGCGACATGTAGCGAACTCGATACCGGCTACGCTTGGAACAGGTAGAGTCGCAGCAGATTGGTCGGCGAGACGAACAGCGTTTCAACCCTCGCGAATCCAGCACTCTTTCCCAATGCATGCCAGGTGGATTCCGTCTCCGGAAAATCCGAGCTGTGGACATGGTCATTGACCATCATCCATTCGCGGCGCGAATAGGCAGGCCAGTGCGGTTCCTGGGCGTCCCAGCGCTTGAGCCACTCGTCCCGGCTCTCGCCGTCGGGACTTGCATCCTCATAGATGAGCAATCGCCCATTGGCGCCGACGATACGTCGGATGTCGCGCAACGTCTCAACCTTCGCGGGCGCAAGCAGATGATGCAGCGACAATCCGATCCAAACGACATCGGCGGGCTGGCGCCAGTCGCGCAGGCCGCTGACGAAGTCGCGCTCCTCCAAGACAACCCGACAGGGAAGCCGCGCCAGATTGCGCGCGGCGATGTCGAGCGCCTGCCGCGAAATATCGATACCGTGATAGGACGATACTTTGGTGCCGAGCAAAGCTTGCGCGCTCATGCCGGCATCGCCACAGGCCGCTTCGAGAAAGCGAAACGGCCCGGTTACTTCGTCACGCAAGTAGCGATGCAGGCAGTCATAGGCGCCGCGATGGAACAGATAGTCGTTGTCGACCATCTTGCGATAGACCTGCCACTGTTCGAGGAACAGTTCCTGCGTCGGCGCCGCCTCGGCCATCGCTGCGCGTCCATCACGCCATGTACTGGCCGCCATTCGCGGTAAGCGTCGCGCCGGTGATGAAACCCGATTGGTCGGACGCGAGGAACACGACGCAACGCGCGATCTCTTCAGGCTCGCCGAGACGGCCTACCGGAATATGCGGCAGGATGCGCTTTTCCAGGACATCCTTTGGCACGGCCAAGACCATTTCGGTGCCGATATAGCCAGGGCAGATCGCGTTGACGGTGATGCCTTTGGCGGCACCTTCCTGCGCGAGTGCCTTGACGAAGCCGATATCGCCCGCTTTGGCGGCGGAGTAATTGGCCTGCCCCATCTGGCCCTTCTGGCCGTTGATGGAGGAGATACAGATGATGCGGCCGAAGCTTCGCGCCCGCATGCCGTCCCACAAGGGGCGCGTCATGTTGAACAGCGAGTTCAGATTTGTGTTGATCACCTGATACCAGTGTTCCGCCGTCATCTTGTGGAACATCGCATCGCGCGTGATGCCGGCATTGTTAATGAGAGTATCAATCGGGCCGATCTCGTTTTCGATCGCCTTAAGATTGCTCTCGCAGGCGGCATAGTCGCTGACATCCCATTTGCGGACATCGATGCCGGTTTCGGCTTTGAACTTCTGCGCCGCCTCGTCATTGCCGGCATAATTGGCAATGACGCGATAACCATCCTGTTTCAGCGCCTTCGAGATGGCGGCCCCAATTCCACGGGTGCCGCCGGTTACGATCGCGATGCGAGCCATTCGCTGCCTCCCTTTTTGCCGCGAGGTTTCGTCAGTCGCGCGCGACGCACATGGCGATGCCCATGCCGCCGCCGATGCACAGCGTTGCAAGGCCCTTCTTGGCGTCGCGCTTGCCCATTTCGTAAAGCAATGTCGTGAGCACGCGGGCGCCCGATGCGCCGATCGGATGGCCGATGGCAATGGCGCCGCCATTGACGTTCACCTTGCCCGTATCCCAGCCCATGTCCTTGTTGACGGCGCAGGCCTGCGCCGCGAAGGCTTCGTTCGCCTCGACGAGATCGAGATCGGCGGCCTTCCAGCCGGCTTTCTTCAGTGCGGCGCGCGACGCCGGGATCGGACCTGAACCCATGATCGCCGGATCGACGCCGACGCTCGCCCATGACACGATCCGTGCCAATGGCTTGAGCTTGCGGGCTTCCGCTTCCTTGGCCGACATCAGGATGACAGCCGCGGCACCGTCATTGATGCCCGAGGCATTCCCGGCGGTGACGGTACCGTCCTTCACGAAGGCGGCACGGAGCTTCGCCACCTGATCGAGTGCCGCGCCATGGCGGATATACTCGTCCTGGTCGACCACGACGTCGCCCTTGCGCGAGGCGACCGTGACCGGTGCGATCTCATCCTTGAAGCGGCCGCCCTTCTGTGCGGCTTCGGCCTTGTTCTGCGAGGCGACCGCGAATTTGTCCTGCTCGTCGCGGGTAATCTGCCACTGGCGAGCTACGTTCTCCGCCGTATTGCCCATGTGATAGCCGTTGAAGGCGTCCCAGAGACCGTCCTTGATCATCGTATCGATCATCTGGAAGTCGCCCATCTTGATGCCATTGCGCAGATGCTGGCAGTGCGGCGACATGCTCATCGATTCCTGTCCGCCCGCCGCCACGATCTTGGCATCGCCGCCGGCGATCTGCTGCAGGCCCAATGCCACAGCGCGAAGTCCCGAGCCGCAAAGCTGATTGACGCCCCAGGCCGGACTGTCGACCGGGATCCCGGCGCCGATCGAAGCCTGGCGGGCCGGGTTCTGCCCTTGGCCGGCGGTCAGGATCTGGCCCATGATCACCTCGTCGACCTCCTTCGGGTCGACCTTGGCGCGTTCCATCGCCGCTTTCAGCGCGACCGCACCCAATTGATGGGCGGGCATGCTCGACAGGGCGCCATTGAAGGAGCCGACCGGCGTACGCGCCGCCGAAACGATGACCACCTGGGAATCTGAACCAGCCATACCGCACTCTCCTTGATTGTACTGGGGGTGATCTACTAGCCCCCCGCCCGGCCCGCAATGGTCCGTTTTGGCACCGGCTAAGCCTCCGGCTCTCAAGCGTTTTTGCGCTTGCAATTGTGCATTGCGCAGCGCAACCTTTCGCAGTGCAGTCAAAGACCCAACCGAAGCGGGAAGCGATGGCAGGAGCAGCTGCGATGAACGATCAGTCAACGGCGCCCCAGGGCGCGGTCGTCATCAAGAAATACGCCAATCGGCGGCTCTATAATACGGCGACAAGCACTTACGTCACGCTCGAAGACCTCGCCGAGATGGTCAAGAAGGGCACCGACTTTGTCGTTTTCGACGCTAAGACCGGGGAAGAGATCACCCGCTCCGTCCTGACTCAGATCATTTTCGAGGAAGAAAGCAAGGGCCAGAACCTCTTGCCCATCAAGTTCCTGCGCCAGCTCATTCGCTTCTATGGCGACAGCATGCAGGCCTTCGTGCCGGGCTATCTCGAATTCTCGCTGGAATCCTTGACTCGCGAGCAGGACAAGTTCCGCCAGCAGATGATGGAGGCCTGGGGGGCCGATCC
>JAESFU010000869.1_pt1 | contig 10148 bp, 5 predicted proteins | sample 9269461 | NCBI WGS metagenome assembly JAESFU01 (sample SAMN14502556, study PRJNA617107) | algae metagenome | isolation source: Stenomitos rutilans HA7619-LM2 and co-occurring heterotrophs from cave walls | place: USA: Waikapalae cave, Hawaii | collected 2009-07-28
CGATGCCCAGGTAATGAACGAAGTTGAAATTTCGGATACACGCCTCGATGAAAATGTGGTGGGCGTGCAGATGAGCAAGAACACCATCAGCATTGCGCAGGTACGTAAACTTCCGGCGCTGTTTGGTGAACCCGATATTATAAAGTCTGTGCAAATGATGCCCGGTGTAATCTCTGCCGGCGAAGGTACTTCCGCATTCTTCGTGCGTGGCGGAAGCGCCGATCAGAACCTGATTCTGATTGATGAAGCTCCCGTATACGATCCGTCTCACTTGTTTGGACTGTTCTCTGTATTCAATGCCGATGTTATCAAGGACTCCGAATTATATAAGGGAGGCATACCCTCACGCTTTGGTGGTCGCCTGTCGTCCATTCTTGATGTAAGGACAAAGGATGGGAATAACAAAAATTTTGCAGGCTCTGCCGGCATCGGTACACTTGCCAGCCGCCTCATGCTGGAAGGTCCCATCGGCAAAAATGAAAAGAGCTCTTACATTGTCTCTGCGCGTCGCTCGTATGTGGACTTGTTTCTGAAAGCCGCCAATAACGACAACTCCGTTTACTTCTACGATGTGAACGCCAAAGTAAACTGGAAGCTGAACGACAAGAACCGGTTGTACGCCGCCTTCTACAATGGCCGCGATGTGTTCAAGTTCGGTAACGACTTTGGATTTCAGTGGGGAAACAGGACTGCAACCTTACGCTGGAATCACCTTTTCAATGAAAGACTCTTCTCCAATATCACGGTGATCGGCAGCAACTTTGATTACAAGCTTGAGCTGAAAGATCCTGTAAACGGTCTGGCGTGGACATCGAACCTGCAGGAGGTGAGCGTCAAGGCCGATCTCTCGTATGCGATCAATACGAAAAACGAATTGTCCTTCGGCTACCATGTGAGTGGCAGAAGATTTTCGCCGGGGTTGATCCGGCCGAATTCCGAAGCCTCCAGTTTTTCGGAGCTTGAACTGGAACACATGTATGCACTGGAACATGCGCTGTATATCAGCAATCAGCAGCAACTGTCCAATCGCATCTCGCTTGATTATGGCGTGCGTTTCTCCTACTTCCAGAATATTGGCAAGGGCAGTGTTTACCACTATGTAGATCCGCGGGACAATACGAACCCGCAGCGAACCGATACCACCTACTACAAACGGTTTGAAACCATCAAGGCATTTCCGAATATCGAGCCGCGCTTCGGTATGCGCATCTCCCTGGCGGAATCGCAATCGCTCAAGTTTTCGTACAACCGCATGGTGCAGAATACTCACCTTATCTCCAATGCCACCGTGCCTGTCCCGTTCAATACCTGGACACCCAGCAATTATTACCTGAAGCCGCAGATCGCCGACCAGATTGCCGCCGGATATTTCCGCAACCTGAAGGACAATGCGTATGAATTTTCAGCAGAGGTTTACTACAAGAACATCCGGAACGTAACAGACTTTGCCGACAACGCGGAGATCTTCTTCAACAAGAACCTGTCCACCGAATATCGCCAGGGCAAAGCGTGGGCATATGGTGCCGAACTGCAATTCATTAAAAAGACCGGCAAGCTCACCGGTATGGTTGCCTATACATGGTCGAAGGCACTGCGTAAAATTGAAGGTGTTAACAACAGTCAGGAGTTCAAGGCAAACTATGATCGCCGCAATGTTGCCAACATTCAGGCAGTGTACGATCACAACGAGAAGTGGACATTCGGCGCCACCTTCACATACAGTACCGGGCGCCCGATTACCTTGCCTGCCGGCAAATACGAATACGGCACCTATAATCCCGATGTAATTACAGACCGCAACGGTTATGAGCTGCCCGCCTACCACAGACTGGACCTTTCGGCAACGCTGAACCCGCGAAAGAACCTGAATCGTAAATGGAAAGGACAATGGATCTTCTCCGTTTATAATGCATACAGTCGCAAGAACCCGTTCACCATTTACACCCGAACCAAACAGGACAAGGATGGAAACATTATTGGCGATGGTACAGAGAAAGAAGCACGCCTGATCTACCTGTTCCCCATTCTGCCTTCTGTAACTTATAACATCAAATTCTAAGCGCCACCGATATGAATACGCTAACAATGAAAAATAATAACTGGATCGTAGTTTTGCTGGTGTCTATTACAGCCGTGCTGGCATCCTGCGATGAACCGACCGATCTGAAACTGAAGTCCAACCCAGAGGGGTGGGTGATTATTGAAGGACAGGTGACAAACGTGACCGGGTATCAGTATGTGAAAGTGTCGCGTTCATCCGATTTTTATGCTTCCGGAAAGACGCCGCGCATTACCGATGCAACCGTAACGGTAACCGATGATGCAGGCAATACCTACCCGTTTGTTCACAACCCCGAAAATCAGAAAGATGCGGCCGGATACTACATACCCGCCACCAAGTTTACGGGTGTGATCGGAAGAACATACTCGCTGCGCGTGGTAACAACCGATGGCAAAATATACACGGCATCGGACAAGCTGCTGCCGGTAACCAAAATGGACAGCCTGGGTTCGCGCATCGACGAAGACGAGCAGAAAGACCCGAAAGTGGAGGGACGTTTTTATGAAGCACTCGCCTATACGCACGAGCCGCAGGATGAAGAGAACTATTACCTGTTCAAATTCTTCCGCAACGACTCCCTGAAGTTTGACAACGATACGGACATCTACTACAGCAACGACGAATTTCTGGCCGAGAACATCAACGGTTTTGACTCCCCGATATTCTACAGCCTGGGCGACTCATGCAAAGTGGAGATGTACAGTATAACCCGCACCGGCTACATTTATTTCAACGACCTGTGGAACATCTTGAATAACGACGCCGGCGGTATGTTTGGCCCTGTGCCTGCAAGACCTCGTACAAATGTATCAAACGGCGCACTGGGCTTTTTCATGGTGAGCGCGTTGGACATAAGCCGAACGAAGATCAAATAGTGTCGGTATATGTTTGTCCAATGAATGGAACGGGCAGCCGGCACAGGGAGTATGTTTTTCGCATAACGTCGGCGCATTTGCCGGGCAGCGCGAATTCAGTCTGACGGCACTTGCTTTTCTGGGAAGGGAGTCACATCTTCATGCAGGTAATCTGGTATGCATGAAAACGTGGCTCCCTTTTTTATTTCTGTTAACGTCTGTTGCCGCATCCGGCCAGGTTGTACTGGAAAATAACCCGACAAGTTTAAAATGGAACCAAGTGAACACGCGTCACTTCCGGGTGTTGTACCCGCGCGGCTTTGAAGCACAGGGACAACGCATGGCCAATACGCTGGAGCACATTCATGCCGCCGAAGCCAGGTCGTTGGGAACATTCCCGCGGAAAGTAACGCTGGTGTTGCAAAATCAGTCCGCCATCTCCAACGGCTTTGTTACCATTACGCCGCGGCGCTCCGAGTTCTATACCATGCCGCCACAGGATTATAATTTTTTGGGCACAAATGATTGGCTCGATATGCTTGCATCGCACGAGTATCGCCACATTGTACAATATCAGCATGCCACGCGCGGCTTTAACAGGTTGTTTTATTATCTCTTTGGCAATCCTACGCTGGCGGGGATGTCGCAGGTAGCGGCGCCGCAATGGTTTTGGGAGGGTGATGCCGTTGCCACCGAAACAGCCTTCACGCACAGTGGCCGCGGAAGAATTGCAAACTTCAACATGCTGTTTCGCACCAACCTGCTGGAGCGCGGCTCTTTCAATTATCACAAGCAATACCTGCGATCGTACAAACACAACATTCCCAATCATTACGTATTGGGCTACCACATGATCAGCTATCTGCGCAGAAAGACGAACGACCCGCAGATCTGGGGCAAGATCCCCGCGCGTTCATGGAATGTCCCGTTTATACCGTTTGCCTTCTCCAACGCCATCCACAACAAAACCGGTTTGTACGTAACCGGATTGTACAATGAAATGGCCGCCACATTGAAAAAAGATTGGCAGGCAGAAATTGACAAGCTTGAACTCACAAAATTCGAGAAAGTAAATCCGCGAACAACCGCTGCCTATACAGATTATCTTTTCCCACAGCCACAGGAAGACGGCAGCATTGTAGCGATGAAGCAAGGTATCGGGGACATTGAACAATTTGTAAGATTAAAAGATGGACAGGAGGAGAAGCTTTATACGCCCGGTTTTATTAACGATGCCGGCATGCTGTCCTCCGCCAAAGGCGCTGTTGTGTGGAACGAGTACGGATACAACCCGCGCTGGCTGGTAAAGAATTTTTCGCTGATCAAGCTCTACGATTTCAACACGCACAGCAAAAGAGTGATTGGCGACCGGCATAATCGCTATAGCAGTGCGGCATTGTCCCCACAAGGCGACAGAATCGTTACGGTTCGTTCGGACAATAACTACGCGATCACACTCACCATCCTGGAACTGTTCACCGGAAAGCCGCTGAAAGAATTTGCCAACCCGGATAATAACTTTTATGCCATGCCGCGCTGGTCGGAAGACGGGACCAAACTGGTAGCCCTTAAAACCACCCGGCAGGGGAAAACTATTGTCACCCTGGATGTGGACAGCGGAAATGAAACAGCTGTGTTACCGGTTTCGCAGGAGAACGTGGGACATCCGGTAATGTCGGGCAAGTACATCTTCTTTAACTCGCCCGTTACCGGCATCGATAATATTTTTGCCGTGGACACCGAAACCGGAAAACGCTACCAGGTGACCACCAGCAAACACGGGGCGTTCAATCCGTCCATAAGCCTGGATGGAAAAACTATTTTCTACAACGATCAGACAAAAGACGGATTGGACATTGTAAAAATTCCGTTTGATGCCAGCCGCTGGACAGACTCTGCACCCGCCGCCGACAACATGGGCATCTATCACCACCTGGCCGAGCAGGAGGGAAGACCCAACCTTTTCGACAGCATTCCGCAAAACGTTTTGCCTGCAAAAAAATATTCCAAACTGAAAGGTATTATCAATCCCTACAGCTGGGGCTTCAACCTCACAAACGATCTGGCACAACCGCGCATTGGACTCGCTTCGCAGGACATTCTCAGCACGACATCCATCAGTGCCGGCTATGTGTATGATGTAAATGAGAAAACCGGACTGTGGGAAGCCGGCGTAAGTTATCAGGGGCTTTTCCCGATCATCAATGCCAACATCAGCACCGGGAATCGTGAGAACAAAGAAACAGCGTTCGGCAATAAAATCACATTCAAATGGAAAGAGGTAACGGCAGAAGGAGGCCTGAGCATTCCACTGAAGTTCACCAACTCGAAGTACATACACCAGATGTCCCTGGGCAATGCCGTGGGGATTACCAAAATTTCAGATTTCGAAAATACAATCACACGCAACGGTACCGTAATTTATAAAGGACAGAACCCGGCTGTACCGGCATTCGATTCGCTGCGCTACTATTTCAAAGATCAATTGTCCACCGGCGACTTGACGTATAACCGCGCAACCTTAACTTACGCGCACGTATTGAAAACCAGCTACCGCGATTATCTGTATCGCTGGGGACAAACGTTGAACATTGATTATTACTCCACACCGTATATTGGAGACTTTGATGGCAAGCTGTTCGCCATCCGCTCGACGTTCTACTTCCCCGGGCTTGCCAAACATCATTATTTCTATTTGCGTGGCGCATATCAAAAAAGTCTTCAGGGTATTGACAGAAATATTTACACGTTCAGAAATCGGATCCCCAAACCGCGCGGATACAGTTATCCAACCGATGAGAAATTTGTGACGCTCTCCGCAAATTATTCATTACCGGTGTGGTATCCGGATATTGCCATCGGTCCGCTGCTCAACATACAGCGTGTTAAGTTGAATGGTTTCTTTGATTATGGGAAGGGAAGCGGCCGCCAGTATTTCTATCATCCCACCAAGAACGATGTCTACTCCAGTACAACCGACGACACCTATAAATCCATCGGCGTGGAGACAACATTTGATTTTAACGTGATGCGCTTTCTGCCGAAATTCGAGGTGGGTTTTCGCACCACTTACCTCACGGCAAACCGCTATTCGGACAGTGGAATGGTGTTCGAGATTTTGATCGGGAATATCGGCTTCTGAACTTGAAAATCGCGTTTTATACCCTATTTTTGGAGGCTTAATGCGAAAAACAGCGTCTGCAACGATTGCAAACGTATGAAATCCAGGAGTTAGACAACTAAAAATCTACAATCGACAATGGCAGAAATCATACGCATGCCCAAAATGAGCGATACCATGACTGAAGGCGTGGTAGCCAAGTGGCATAAGAAAGTGGGCGATACCGTAAAGTCTGGTGAACTGATGGCCGAAATTGAAACCGACAAGGCCACCATGGATTATGAATCTTTCAACACCGGTACTGTACTTTATCTGGGAGTGAAGGAAGGGCAGGCCGTGCAGGTAAATGATGTGCTGGCCATTGTAGGAAAAAGCGGTGAGGACTATTCTGCATTGCTGAGCGGCGCTGCCAACGCAGCCGCTACCGGCGGAAAGACAGAAGCTCCGAAAGCAGAGAAACAGGAAGCACCGGCAGCAGAGACAAATGCACCGGCCATCGATACATCGAACATCAAAGCAGAACTTGTATTGATGCCCAAGATGAGCGATACCATGACTGACGGCGTAATCGCTGCATGGCACAAGAAGGTTGGTGACACGGTAAAATCAGGTGAGCTGCTGGCCGAGATAGAAACGGACAAGGCCACGATGGAATACGAATCGTATAACAGCGGGACCTTATTATACATTGGCGCAGAAGCCGGCAAGTCTGTCCCGGTAAACGGCGTACTGGCCGTGATCGGTGAAAAAGGCGCAGATTATCAGACACTGCTGAAGGCGAACGATTCCAAAGGTTCTGGAGCCGCACCGGCAGCAAAAGAAAGCAAGCCTGCTGAATCAACGGCAGCCCCTGCGAAAGAAGAGACAGCATCTGCGGGACATTCCACAAACGGCCGCATCAAGGCATCGCCACTCGCCAAAAAACTGGCGCAGGACAAAGGTTATGACATCGCCAAGATTCAGGGATCAGGAGACAACGGCCGCATTACCAAAACAGACGTAGAGAACTATAAGCCATCAACAGCTGCCGCCGCAGAAGCAAAACCGGCAGGCAAAGATGGAAAAGCACCGGTGGTGTTGCCACAAGTAGTAGGACAGGAAAGCTCGGAGGATATCAGTCTGTCGCAAATGCGCAAGGTAATTGCCAAGCGCTTGTCCGAAAGCATGTACACTGCGCCGCACTTCTATGTTACCATGGAAATCAACATGGACAAAGCCATCGAAGCGCGCAAGAGCATCAATGAAATTTCTCCGGTAAAGATTTCGTTTAACGATATGGTGATTAAAGCCGTGGCAGCTGCCATCCGTCAGAATCCGGATGTAAACGTTGCCTGGCTGGGCGATAAAATCAAAAAGAACAATCACATCCACATTGGTGTAGCCGTAGCCGTAAAAGACGGTTTGCTGGTACCGGTGGTTCGCTTTGCAGATAACAAGTCACTCTCGCACATCGCCCTCGAAGTAAAAGAGCTGGCCCAGAAAGCCCACGACAAAAAATTACAGCCAGCCGAAATGGACGGCGGCACCTTTGCCGTGTCCAACCTGGGTATGTTTGGCGTGGAGGAATTCACGGCCATCATCAATCCGCCAAATGCGTGTATCCTCGCGATCGGCGGTATTAAAGAGACAGCCATTGTGAAAAACGGACAACTCGTTGCAGGCAACGTAATGAAAGTAACACTGTCGTCCGATCACCGCGCTGTTGACGGTGCCGTAGCTGCAGGGTTCCTCAAAACGTTTAAAGGCCTGCTGGAAGATCCGGTTAGAATTCTGATCTGATTTTAGTCTTGCTGAAAATAAAATGTCCTGTATGTACCATACAGGACATTTTTTATAATAGACCTGGAAGTACTACAGTTTAGAGTGGGTTAAGTTAAAGTGTCAAAGGAAACAGTATGGAAAAGATTCACGCAACCACCATCATCGCCGTTATGCACAATGGACAAGTGGCCATTGGCGGCGACGGACAGGCCACGATGGGAAACTACATCGCCAAGAGCAACGTGCGCAAAATCCGCAAGCTGCACGATGGCAAAATACTGGCGGGCTTCGCCGGTTCTACCGCAGATGCATTCACCCTTATAGAGCGCTTTGAAGAGAAGCTCAACAGCTACGGCGGCAATATGAAACGTGCGGCCATTGAGCTCGCGAAAGACTGGCGCATGGATCGTTTTCTGCGGAGACTGGAGGCAATGCTCATCACCGTAAACAAAGACGAGCTGCTGGTATTGTCCGGCACCGGCGATGTCCTCGAGCCAGACCACAACGTGGCTGCCATCGGCTCCGGCTCAATGTACGCACAATCCGCCGCGCTGGCCTTAAAGAAACACGCACCGCATTTAACTGCCGAAGAGATTGTCCGCGAAAGCCTCACCATCGCCGCAGATATTTGTATTTATACCAATCATAACCTGGTGATCGAGAAGTTGTAGACGCTATGTCCAATTTCAATGAAAAGTAAAAAAGCTCCTGAGGAGCTTTTTTACTTTAGCTTTATTTAGTCGCTCGCCTCTGGCGAGTGACGACTATCACCAGGCCTCCGGCCTGCCAGTAGAAAAGGAAATTTTCGCATAAGGACAACGTTCTCATTTTCAGACATGGCAGTAGACTCAAAAAAAATGGCCATCCCTCGGGAAGGCCATTTTGAATAATCAGAAATTATAAACCTACACAGCGTCAGAAAGACTGCTGAAAGTGAAGTCACGAATCTTCATGTACGGCATCAGCAGACTCACGGCGCCTTCGCTGGTGGAGGCGCGTTTTTGTTGTCCTAATGTCTCCAGGTTGTTGAGCATGATGATGGGACTTTCGTTGAAGCGGAAATTTTTAACAGGATGTTTGATTTTTCCGTTTTCGATATAGAAAGTTCCGTCGCGGGTCAGACCTGTAAATAGCAATGTCTGCGGATCTACGGGACGAATGTACCAGAAGCGCGTAACGAGAATACCTTTCTTGGTGTCCTTGATCATATCTTCAAGCGAAGCGTTGCCGCCATCCATAATGGCATTGCCGATCTGCGGAACAGCTTCTGCATTTTTCTGCGTAGCCCAATAGCGATCGTATTGCAGGTTGGACACCACGCCACCGCGGATCAGGTCCATCTTCTTGCGCGCCAGTCCATCGCCGGAAAAAGGCGAGGCCGGGACAATGTCATTCCACGGATCAGTATAAATGTTTACGCGTTCGTCCACGAGTTTTTCGCCAAGCTTGGTGCCACCACCTTTTTTGGACAGAAAGCTCCGGCCTTCATCGGCCTGCCGGGCGTTCATGTTCAGCATGAGACGAACCAGGTCAGCTCCGGCCGAAGGCTCGAGAATTACCGTATATTTCCCAGGCTCAATCGCTTTTGCTTCGCGTGACTTCAGTGCTTTCTCAATGGCGATGTTTGATACCTCACCTGCGTTCAGCTTGCTTACGTCGTTGAGATCGGCGGCAGCCCACCCTGAACCTGTCCCGTCATTGGAGCGCATGGTAACGGTGAAGTCTACGCTCGTGGCTTTATTGTAGTTGAATAGTCCTTTGCTGTTAGCCTGTGCGGCGAAACCGCGACTGTCCTGCAGGTATCCGGCAGCCGTAACATTCTTGGCAGCCGCGGGATTGATGCTGTCCGCGGCAGCTTGAGCGCGGAAATCAGGTGTAATCTTGGCGGTTGCTTCGGCAAATGTTTTGGACTCTGCACCATAGGTTTGCTGTGGCAGCGGGTCCATGAACTCCGGATTTTCCGGTGCGAGCTTGGCCAGCTCTTCGGCGCGGCGCACTACTTTTTCAAGCGATGCATCATCAAATTCGTTGATCGTTGCCGAACCGGATTTTTTTCCGAAGTATGATTGGAAGCCGAGGACAACGTTGCTGTCCTCACCCGAGGTGGACACGCTGTTGCGCGCATAGCGGATATTGCCACGGTCGTTGCCGTTAAGGGTGGCCGTGCAGCCGTCGGCTTTGGAGAGGCTTATCACCTTGTCCAAAATCCGCTTGGCTTCTTCTTTTGAAAGTATTGCCATAATTCGTTTTGAGTTAGTCGTTATTCAGTTGTTTTTTGTTCGATATGTTGATGCGATCAGATGGTCCTGCCCGTGTTGATGACGTTGATACCATTGAAACGCGTGGTAGC
>JAESFU010000870.1_pt1 | contig 10120 bp, 10 predicted proteins | sample 9269461 | NCBI WGS metagenome assembly JAESFU01 (sample SAMN14502556, study PRJNA617107) | algae metagenome | isolation source: Stenomitos rutilans HA7619-LM2 and co-occurring heterotrophs from cave walls | place: USA: Waikapalae cave, Hawaii | collected 2009-07-28
GAAGTGTTTTAGCTTTGCGCCACAGACAACAGAACACCAACCGTTAAAAACGTACCTGACATACAACTGAACCACCGCAGGAGTAAATATACATAGCACCCGAAAGTTCACTAACAACGCCTTAACTCAAAGATGATTCTTATTGCCGACAGTGGAGGCTCCAAAACAGATTGGAGACTCATTCAAAATGATGGGACAATTGGCCAGGCAAGCGCGCCCGGTTTCAATCCGTACTATCAGCCTATAGACGATCTGAAAAAGAACGTACAGGAAATTCTGCTCCCAAAGATGCAGAACCAGGAAGATCAGGTAAATGAAATCTATTTTTACGGAGCCGGTGTTTCCTCTGAAAAAAATCAGTTGTCGATTAAAGACGCATTTCTCGAATTTTTTCCCAAGGCGCATATTGAGATCGGGTGGGACTTGCTGGCGGCAGCGCGTGCGCTTTGCGGACATGAACCGGGCATTGCATGTATTATGGGGACAGGCTCCAATTCCTGTTTATACGATGGCGGAAAGATTGTGGACAATGTTCCAAACCTCGGTTGGATACTTGCCGACGAAGGCTCCGGGACAGCAATCGGCAAGAAATTTCTGTTCGATTACCTGCGCAAAAAACTGCCGGCCAAACTGGCAAGCCAGTTTCAGGAAAGATTTCCGCTGAAGCGTGAAGAATTTCTCGAACACGTTTATCAGCAACCGAAGCCCAGCGCGTTTCTGGCAAACTTTACCCGCTTTATCTTTCAACACCTCAAAGAAGAATATTGCTATCGGCTTATCTATGATAGCTTCTCCGAGTTCTATGAGAATAACGTGATGGAATATCCGGACTATCAGAACCTGAAAGTCCACTTTACAGGTTCGGTGGCTTTTTATTTCAGCGATGTACTGCGCCAGGTGGCCAACGACAAAGGCATCACGGTAAAAAATATTCTGGAAGGTCCTATTGCGGGCCTCACGCTCTACCACAAGAACGGATCGAACTAGTGAGCACCACCGAAGCAGCATCCCACTACAATCATCTGGACAAGATGAGCGTGCGCGAACTCCTCGTCAACATCAACAACGAGGACAAGACTGTGCCGCATGCCATCGAAAAGACTATTCCGCAGATTGAAAAGCTCGTTGACGTAATCGTTGAAAAGATGCAGGGCGGCGGCCGCCTGTTTTACATTGGCGCCGGCACAAGCGGTCGATTGGGCATTGTAGATGCTTCCGAAATACCACCTACCTACGGCTTGCCACAAGGCCGCGTAATCGGTATTATAGCCGGCGGAGACAGTGCGATACGCAAAGCCGTAGAGAACGCTGAAGACGATGCAGCGCAAGCCTGGAAAGACCTGGAAGAGCACCTGATCAACCAGCAGGACGTACTGATCGGCATTGCGGCCTCCGGGAGGACACCGTATGTTATCGGTGGACTGAAAGACGCACGTGCCAACGGCGTAGTAACCGGATGCATTGTTTGCAATGCGGGCTCTGCGGTAGCGAAAGAAGCCGATTTCCCGATTGAAGTAATAGCAGGCCCCGAGTTTGTTACCGGAAGCACGCGGATGAAAGCCGGCACGGCGCAGAAACTGGTGTTGAATATGCTGTCCACCACGGTGATGATAAAATTGGGACACGTGAAAGGCAACAAGATGGTGGACATGCAACTGACCAACCTGAAGCTGGTAGACCGCGGTGTAAAGATGATCGTGGACGAACTTCACATCCCATACGAAGAAGCAAAGCAACTGCTCGAAAAATACGGCTCCGTTCGCCATGCCGTAGATAATTACAAGGCATTATGAAGTAGCGTCGTCGCTTGCCTCCGGCGAGTGACCACTATTCTCCGGCGTTCCCGCCTGTTAGAATAACAGATGTCCCTTTTCGATTTTTTGAATTACTACCTTGAAAATGGTTGATTGATTCGTCAATCGTAAGATTCATGGATACATGGCGCATGCTCGTATGACTGGCAGGCCAGAGGCCTGTTGATAGTCGTCACTCGCCGGGAGGCGAGCGACTTATTATTCTTTTTTTATGACTGACATACTGACCGATGATTGAGGGAAGTCAGGCGGTGGGTATACTGTCCTTATACAGATCCTGTACTGTCAGTATGTTTTGTGTATGTCGTGTGACGTCGATATCGTTATTGAAACTTTATATCCTTCACCTGCGAACAGGCAACAATCCGTATGGACAGATAATCCAACCACGCAGGCCGGCCGGATAATTTTCTTTCTAAATTTCGGATATAATCTTTTAAGCAGTACTTCATATGCATCAGATCGAGCCTTATTACAACTGGTTAAAGTATTATGATTCTTCGGCCGACGAGCGCTCGCCTTTTTTCGGAAAGGAATACAACTTCGACCAGTATAGTGAAACCATTTACGGATACTACATCGATCCTGCCTGGGACAATATCGGATCGGAAACACTCTTCATTAAGATTCTGTATGCTGACTACGATCTGGGTGGCGTGATCCTGGAGTTTATCGGCGAATGGAACGATACGCTCAACAACGACATCATGACGCTGAAACGAAATGTGCTGGAGGTGATGATGGCGGAGGGAATCAACAAGTTTATTCTGATCGGCGAAAATATCCTGAACTTTCATGGCTCAGACGATAGCTATTACGAGGAGTGGTTCGAGGAGGTGGAAGACGGGTGGATTGCGGCCGTTAACTTTCCGGAGTTTGTCCAACGCGAGTTTCAACGGTATCAGCTGGACCAGTACATCAACATGGGTGGCACGCTGGATGCCGAGAACTGGCGCACACAGCGCCCGCAGCATTTCTTTCAGCACATCGACGGTCTTATTCAGAGAAGACTGAACTGAACATCGGTTACCTGGGCATCGGCGGGCACCAGGTAGTCGCGTTTGGATTTAAGCTCACGGCATAAAACCCGTGTCCTGCGGAGCTTGCCTTTTTTGAAGAAACGACCCTGCAACTTGAAAATACTGCCTTCCGGTATTTCGGACAATACAGCGAAGCGGTGGGCATCGTGATCGTATTTACGGAACGCCTGCGTGAGATCGGTATCGGCAAACGAGCTGGCTTTGGGATTGATCATGTGCCGGCGCAGCTCATGTAAGATTTCGGGCGGGAAGACATTTTCCCAGAGGATCGGGACCAGCAACTCGGTAAAGCTGCTCTTCCATTCCTCGCCATGCGGGTCCACACGATGTCCATGTTCGAGGTATACCTTGAGGTGTGCCACTTCGTGAACGTATGTGACAACAAACAAGTACGGGTTGAGATCGTGGTTGAGTGTAATGCGCGGGTGGGCCTTGGTGCGCCGGCTGGTGAAGTCGCCCACCTTGGTTTGCCGGGCCCTGGTAAGCTTTAATTCAAAGGGACAGGCTTTCCACAGATCGAAGCAATAGGACACCGCTTCGGCGGGAACATGCGTTTGCAATATGGTCAGGACCTTGTCCGCTTTCATAAATGAAAAAAGGCTTTAGAGATCTAAAGCCTTTCTTACATCAATCAGATGATTGACTAGTGAGCTGCGTGAGTTGTGTCAGCTACAGTTGTGTCAGCTACAGTTGTATCCGCTACAACAGTTTCAACAACAGTTGTAGTGTCTACTGTTTCAGCAGCAGGCTCAGCTTTCTTGCCACAAGCAGCGAACGCGAACGCGAAGCCACAAACAGCTACCAATGCGATAATTTTTTTCATAGTTTACAGGTTTTAAAAAATTTAGCGCAAATATAATACGATTATACCACACCAAATCAATGGGGTACTAAAATTTTATTTTTTGCGGAAGATCAGTCTCACGGGTACACCTTCAAATGTGAAGTGCTCGCGGATCTTGTTCTCCAGAAATCGCTGATAGGACTCCAGCACATACTGTGGCAGATTACAAAAGAATGCAAACGATGGAAATCGCGCATTCACTTGTGTAATGTACTTTATGTTTACCAGTTTGCCCTTGATGGAAGGAGGAGGATAACGCTCGATTTCCTTCAGTATAATGTCGTTTAACTTGGATGTAGGGATCTTCTTGGTCTTGTTTTCGAATACCTCTACGGCCTTCTCAATAACCTGGAAGATGCGTTGTTTGTTAAGTACGGAGGCAAAAATGATCGGTATATAGTCGATGGGCGCGAGTCGCTCGAGAATGTCCTTTTTGAACTTGTCCGATGTTTTGGAGTCCTTTTCGATCAGGTCCCACTTGTTCACCATGATCACAATGCCCTTGCCCTGCCGGTGCGCGAGACTAATGATGTTCACATCCTGCGACTCCATGCCACGCTCGGCGTCGATCACGACGATACAAACATCGCTTTCTTCCAGTGCCTTGAGTGACCTGAGTACGGAATAGAATTCTACATCCTCCTTTACCTTGCCTTTTTTGCGTACGCCGGCGGTATCGATCAGGATAAAGTTCTTGCCATACATTTTGTAGTAAGAGTGGATGGCATCGCGGGTTGTCCCGGCTTCGTCGGTAACGATGCTACGCTCGGTGCCAAGCAGGGCATTGAGAAAAGAGGACTTGCCAACGTTAGGTCTACCCAGAATAGTAATCTTGGGAATGCCTGCGTTGGGATCTTCCACCCCTTCGGAAGGAAATACTTTGATCACTTCATCCAGTAACTCACCGGAACCACCGCCGTTCTCGGCAGAGATCGGAAAAATTTCGCAGTCCAGTCCCAATCCGTAAAACTCGTTGGCGAGGTCGGCCTTGTCGGGCGTGTCCGCTTTATTGGCAGCAACGAAAATTGGTTTCTTGGATGTGCGCAGGACATTGGCAAAGTCCTTATCAAAACCGGTAAGTCCATCGCGACAGTCCACCATAAAAATTATGGCGATGGCTTCGTCAATAGCAAGCTTTACCTGTTTGCGGATTTCGCCTTCAAACTTGTCGTCCGATCCGGTGGTGTATCCTCCGGTATCGATTACCGTGAAGAACTTGCCGCACCATTCGGCGTAGCCGTAGTGGCGGTCGCGTGTAACGCCCGGTTCATTGTCCATAATAGCCTGACGCTTTTCTACCAGCCGGTTAAAAAACGTGGACTTCCCGACGTTCGGTCTTCCTACTATTGCTACAATGTTTGCCATGAATTCCTTTCGTTGATAGTTGTATTACTGCCGGGACAAGATTCCAAACCGGTGAGCGCCTGAGGCGAATAGAAGCACCGGATTTTCATAAATGATCGCTTCTGTAAAAATTAGAAAATAAAAAGGCAACCTCTCGATTGCCTTTCGTTTTTAGTAGCGGGGACAGGACTCGAACCTGTGACCTTTGGGTTATGAGCCCAACGAGCTACCAACTGCTCCACCCCGCGATATATTTTTTCTGAGAATCCAACCGATTCTCCTCAGAGTTTTCTTCGGAATTTGACCTGATTTCCGTTGCCTTCCCTCAAATCGTTTGCAAAAGTAGACTGCTCACTGTTAAAAAACAAATAACTTTGTGTATCATTTTATGGATCCATTCAAAGCAGGCTTTGTAAGCATCGTAGGCAAACCCAATGTGGGCAAGTCTTCACTCATGAATAAACTCATGGGCGAAAACCTTTCCATCATTTCTTCGAAAGCACAGACTACGCGCCATCGCATTATGGGAATTTTGAATGGCGCCGATTTTCAGGTAGTTTATTCGGATACACCCGGTATTCTCGAACCAAAATATTCTTTACACGATGCCATGATGAGCTATGTAAAGGTATCGCTGGAGGATGCAGATGCCATCTTGCTGGTGGTTTCGCTGGAAGATGTTTACGAAGCAGAATTATTTGAGCGCTTTCAAAAAATTCAGACGCCTATTGTACTCGTCATCAATAAAATTGATTTGGGTAAAGGCACACAGGTGGCCGATAAAGTAAAGTACTGGAAAGAGTCGATTCAGAATATTCGCGAGGTTGTTACTGTATCGGCGAAGACAGGCGCGCATGTAAATGACTTGTTGCCGAAGCTTCTTTTGTTTATGCCGGATCATCCGCCGTATTTTCCACAGGATGAATACACCGATCGTACGGAGCGCTTTTTTGCATCGGAGATCATTCGCGAAAAAATATTCTTCAATTACGAACAGGAAATTCCTTACAGCACGGAAGTATCGATAACATCCTTTAAAGAGGAAGCCGACATCATCAAGATCAGCGCTGTAATTTACGTGGAGCGCAACTCGCAAAAAGGAATCGTCATTGGCAAAGCCGGGAGCTCGCTCAAGAAAGTGGGCATGGAAGCGCGTAAAGATATGGAAGCGTTTTTCGCCAAGAAGATTTTCCTGGAGACACACGTGAAAGTTGCAGATAACTGGCGAAAAGAAAAATTCAAGCTCAGGCAGTTTGGGTATTTAGAGTAGGCAGCCGGTTGTTCGTCGACAGTCCACGGTTGAATTTTTATTTCATTAAAGGTTTGTCCTTCTTTTTTTCCTGTACTTTATTTCTGTAAGCTTTCGTGTTCCTGTGCGGTATCTTTTCAGTCAGTTTACGGTTCGCGGCTCCCGGATTCTAATTCACATTTAACAGTTCCATTTTTTTTCGGATCGTATTTTTATCCGCGTTGCTTTTAGCCAACTCGAGCGCCCGGGTATAATTTGTTGCAGCTTTTCGTGGATCGATGTCCTTGTACAACTCTCCCAGCAACGTGTAGTAATAATGATTGTCGGTCAATTGCAATTTCTCTGCTTCGACAATGGCGGCTTGCCGCCCGTTTACTTTGAACAATGCGAAAGTTCTGTTTAGTGCCGCCACCGGCGAATACGCGACCTGTAAGAGTTGATTATAGAGTTGTAAAATATTGTCCCATTTTTCTGGCGTGTCCGTTTTAATGGTGTGCCAATAGGCTATGCAGGCTTCGAGGTGATACTTCGAAATTGTATTTCCGGTGGACGCAGCCTGGAGGTGATAAGCTCCCGTCGAGATCAGGGCCTGGTCCCACAGCGCTTCATCCTGATCGTTATACAATATCATCTCGCCATTTGTGCCGGTGCGTGCTGCAAAGCGCGATGCATGAAAACACATCAGCGCATACAGGGCCTGCACGGCATTGGTGCGCGTAGTTTCATTGTCCAATAGCAAGGCTGTTAAGCGCATGGCTTCCCGGCAGAGATCTTCGCGCAATACAATGTCGTTGCTTTCGGAGTAATAGCCTTCGTTGAAAAGAAGGTATAGCGTGGCGAGCACTGTATTCAGCCGACTGTGAATTTCATCCGGAGCGGGCAGCCCGATCGGGACCTTGTCCATTCTGAGCTTTTCTTTCGCGCGGAAGAGCCGCTTGTTGATTGTCTCCTTGTTGGACAGGAAGGCATTGGCTATTTCATCGATGCCAAATCCGCAGAGGATGCGCAAGGACAATCCGATCTGCGCCTCCGGTGCAATGCCGGGATGACAAATGGCAAACAACATCTGCAACTGGCTGTCGGTGATATTCTTTTCAGAGAGATCGATGTCGGGATTTGTAATGGCTGATTCCGTTTCCTGTAAATCGGCGATAATTTTTTGAGTAAGTGTATTCGAGCGACTGATATAATTTTTAGCCTTGTTTTTGGCAACCGTATACAGCCAGGCAACGGGCGCGGGTGGAATACCTTTGTAAGTCCACGTTTCGATGGCCGCGAGAAATGTTTCGCTCGCAATGTCCTCGGCGGTTTCGATGTGGTCTATACCGAAGTGTTTGCAAAGCACTGACGTTATCTTGCGAAACTCCGTTCTGAAAAGATGTGGTATTAACTCCGGTTGCTGCATGTTTGTGATGCGTATTTTTCTGCGGACTTCTGTGTTTTCCATGAGCGGTAGTTTCCTCTCACAGAAAACGCAGAAGGACACAGGGCAAATGTTTAGTGGACGCCGTCATTTTTTGCGATGCGACGCACTTCCATCGTGTTGCCTTCGCCCTGCAATACGGGAGAGCCTTTGGCGAATTCAACGGCCTCTTCCACGGAGTTGGCCTTTACAATGATAAAGCCGCCGATGGTTTCTTTGATGTCTCCGAAAGGACCGTTGGTGACAACCTTGTTGTGGTTTACTACTTTCGCCTGATCGAACGGCAGGCCTGTGCCGCTGACAAATTTGTTTTGTGCAGCAATGCCGCCGATCCAGTCCATGGTTTGTTTCATCCATTGCTGCATCTGTTCGGGCGATGCTACTTTGGCGCCGTCATCGTGCCGCATAATTAATACGTACTCATCCATACTGTAATGTGTTTTGTTTGTTATTGATTTAATTTCCGGATCCGCCCCCATAACAAACGAGATGGTGGATATTGGACATGACAGAAAAAATAATTTTCAGCGGCAGTGAAAAACCGTTCCGTTGCCAGGCGAATTTAAGGTACTAAGGATTTCTATCCGAGGCGGCGCGACGATTCGCGTACGATTAGTTGTGTTTTCAGAATCCCTGTTTTGGGGATGAGGTCCAGCTCGTCGCTTTCAATTTCACCCAGCAGGAATTGCACGGCCGTTTTGCCGATTTCATCCAGTGGCTGCGCGAGCGTGGTGAGGCCGGGCTCGATCAGTGCCGATGTGGGTTCGTTGCTGAATCCTACAATGGCCAGCTCGGCTGGTATGCGGATACCTTTACTTTTTGCGACGAGTATGGTTTGAATGGCCGCCGGATCATTTACGGCAAAAATGCCGTCGGGGCGATCGGGCAGCTCCAGCAGGTGGCGCGCGGCTGCCTGTGCTGTGTCCTTATTAAGATGTCCATTAACGATGAGCTCATCGTATACGGGCAGGCCATGATGCTGTAACGCATCGAGATAACCTTGCAGGCGCTGTTTGCAAACCTGCAGATTCTGTGGGCCTGCCAGGTGTGCAATGCGTGTGCATCCCTGTTGGATCAGGTGTTCTACACCCCGGTAGGCGCCGTCATAATCATCCACCAGCACTTTGGACACATCCAGACCGTCGCAGATGCGATTGAACATGACCAGCGGAATGCCCGCGCGTTGAAATTTCTGAAAGTGATCGAGGTTTTTTGTTTCTGCCGTCACGGAAGCAATCACGCCATCGACACGGCTTGCCATCAGGACATTGGTATTGGCAATTTCTGTTTCCAGTTGTTCGTTGGACTGACAAATGATAACATGATAGCCTGCAGGGTTGGCAACCTGCTGTGCACCGATGATGATATAGGGGAAAAAGCTATTGATAAACTCAGGGACAATAACGCCGATGGTGAAGCTGCGGCTTTTGGCAAGTCCCAGGGCAAGCAGGTTGGGTTGATAGTCCAGTTCGTGCGCCATGTTGAGCACCGCCTGCCGCGTATTGTCATTAATGTCCGAATGTCCCTGCAAGGCCCGCGACACCGTTGATTTTGAAATCTGCAAGGCGTTGGCGATGTCCATGATGGTTGTCTGATGCTTGCGTTGATGCGCGGGGCGTGTCATCAACGTTGGCTGGGTGAAGTAGTAGTCGCAGCGCTTACAGAAATATCGCTGTTTTCCCCGCACGATGCCCGACTTGGCAATGGCATCAACTTCGCCGCATTTAATACACTTGATCATACATTTTTCGCTGTTCGGCACCACGGCAGACAAGCCGCAGAAAATCGCAGAAAATTAGCTTACCAAAAGGTAGAAAAAAGTCCTCGGAAAACTCCTGTTATCGATTGAATTTATCTGAATGGGCATCGCAACAACCTATCGAGAGCGGTTGCGAAAGCGCTCCCGGTACATTCTGAATTCTCTTTTCAATCGTTTTCGACACTTTGTGTCCATGGGCTCCTTACATTTCCGACCATAATTCTAACGCAGCATGAAAAAATATTCTACCGCCTTACCTGTCTCGCTTCTGCTGGCAATCCTGCTGCTCACAGCGGGCCCGGCATTTCTTTTCGCGCAGAGCACCTCCCTAAAAGGCACTGTAAAGTCCGATACTGGTGAAGCGCTTCCCGGCGTGAACGTGATTATAAAAGATTCATCCACCGGCACCACGACCGACGCCGAGGGAGTTTTCTCGCTCGCCAATGTAAAACCTGAGGACATACTCGTTCTGTCCTTTATCGGTTATGCCACACAGGAAATTACCGTGGGGACACGCACCAGCATAGATGTAGTCATGGCAGGCGACGTTGAAACCCTCGGCGAAGTTGTCGTGGTTGGTTACGGTACACAGCGAAAAGTTGAGACTACCGGTTCGATCGCTTCCATCAAATCCGGCGACCTCGTGC
>JAESFU010000871.1_pt1 | contig 10111 bp, 7 predicted proteins | sample 9269461 | NCBI WGS metagenome assembly JAESFU01 (sample SAMN14502556, study PRJNA617107) | algae metagenome | isolation source: Stenomitos rutilans HA7619-LM2 and co-occurring heterotrophs from cave walls | place: USA: Waikapalae cave, Hawaii | collected 2009-07-28
GAACAGAGGTATTGAAATTGCGGCCCAGCTGGTTCCTGTTCGTACAAGAAATTTTACCTGGGACATCGGCTACACGTATACAAGAAACCGCAATACGGTTCTTGAGTTGCCTGAGAACCTGACCAAGGTTCAATTCACGGCAGCTTATGATGCCAAACTTGAAGCACGCGTCGGTCAGCCTCTCGGTGTAATCTATGCACCGGGTCCTCGATACGATTCTATCGGTCGTGTGATTGTTGATGCCGCTACCGGATTCCCCGTTGACGATGCTTCGGAAGATCAATACTATGGTGCACCTCAGCGTGATTATGTGATGGGTCTTACGAACGGATTTACATTCAAAAATTTCCGGTTCGGATTTTCTTTCGACTATCGCAAGGGCGGTGTGTTTTACTCAAGTACTGCCGAGTTGCTCATGTTTACAGGTAACAACTACGTTACTACGTACAACGACAGGCGTCCTTTTGTGATTCCTAATTCTGTGAACGAAGTAACCGATAATACCGGCAAACGGACCTATGTAGAAAATACAACGCCGATCGACGAAGCGCATATCGACGACTACTGGTATGCGAATTCAAACAGGGCGGGTATTTATCAGCACAGAATACTTGACAGAACTTTCCTGAAGCTGAGAGATGTTACACTCACGTATGCACTTCCTGCAAGTATTGCAAGAAAGATCTCCGCAGACAAAGTGAGTCTGTCTGTGATCGGCAGAAATCTGTGGGTGTGGTTGCCGAAAGACAATCAGATCATCGATCCTGAAGCATCAAACTTTGGTACAGAGCTTACAAGTGAATTCGGTGAATTCAGAACCGGACCTACTGTTCGATCTCTGGGTGTGTCATTAAGAGTATCATTCTAAATTTTTGAAGATGAAAAAGCTCATTTTATTTATATCGATCATATCGGTTTTCGCAGCGCCGGGTTGTAAAAAACTTGCTGATGAAAACGTTGACCCGAACAACCCGCCGATCGGACGTGCAACTCCGCAGTTGCTTATTCCTTCAGCGATTCTTTCCACTGCCGGTCAGGTGGGTGGTGAATACGCGATCATTGGTGGCTTGTGGGCGCAATATTATACGCAAAGTGCAACCGCGAGTCAGTACCGTGTTGTTGACGCGTACAATATCAATTCGAACCTGAACAACAATGTCGGCTATCTGGAATTGTATCGCAGCGCGCTGAGCGACTATCAACGTGCACAGGTACTTGCCGAAGAAATGGACCTTCCGCAATTCTACCTCATGGCGACTGTAATGAAAGCATATACGTACCATATTCTCGCCGATTTGTACGATCAGATTCCGTACACTGAAGCATTGCGTGGTATCGAAAATCTTCAGCCGGCATTCGACGAGGGCTTCACGGTGTATCAGGGAATTTTGAATGAGATCGACGTGGCCATGGAGAAAGATTTCAAGCGCGAGCTGAATCCTGCGGATGTAAATGCGGATGTAGTTTTCGGTGGTGACATGGATGCATGGGAAAGATTTGCAAACACCCTGAAACTGAAGTTGTATCTGAGAATGGTAAATGCACAGCCTGCAGCAGCGGAAGCTGGAGTGAAGGCGTTATACGCAGAGAATGCACAATTCCTTATGGAAGGTGCAGGTATCACTTCCTTCGAAGATGCGCCGAATGCAAGCAATCCTTTTTATGAGCAAAACATTCGCCGGTTGAACACAAACGATAACCTGCGTGCAAGTGTGACGTTTGTAAGCTGGCTCCTTGAAAACAATGATCCAAGAGTAGTTACATACTTCGGATCAACAAACCCCGGTGCAATACATCAGGGAGATTATTCAAGTACGAATCCGGCTTATCCAGGGGCAGCAATCTTTCAGCAAAGTCCTACTGATCCGGTTTGGTTCATCTCGGAAGCAGAGTCATACTTCCTTCAGGCCGAAGCACTCGAGCGTTATTTCAGTGGAACTGGTGCAGAAGATTTGTACGAAGCAGGTGTTACTGCAGCATTTGCACAGGAAGGCCTTACGCCAGGCGGGTTGCTCACCGGAGCATATGCATACCCATCTACCGGAACATTTGAAGAGAAGCTCGAAGCGATCATTGTTCAAAAATGGGCATCGTTCCCGGGCACTCATGACCTTGAAGGATTCTTTGAACAAAATCGCACGGGATACCCACGAATCAGCCCGGTGTATTCGACCGATCCGGCTTATGTACCCGGTCAACTTGTATATGCCGCGAATGGCGTGACAAACGGAGAATTTCCGAGGAGATTGATCTTCCCGGATGTAGAGCGTGGCCGTAATGCAAACACTCCTCCGGAAGTACCAGTTTATGTAAAACCATGGTATGCACGTTAAAACAAACACAATGAAGCAAGTAATAAAATTTCTTTTCATATGCCTGAGCGTCCTGTCCATAACGGGATGTGTCAAGGAACCATCTTTCGATTACGACGAGAATACCGTGGGAAGTTCGCGGGTCGTATACTTCCCTTCCGTTGCAATCAAAGGTGAACGCCTGGTCATACTCGAAGAAGGCGACGCTTATACTGAAGAGGGCGCCGAAGCTCTCTTGAATGGTGAGGCAATGGAGTTTACAACTACCGGGTCTGTTGATGTAAATACCCCGGGGGTTTACGACCTCGAATACACTGCCGAGTCGCCCGAAGGCTTTTCGGCATCCGACTGGAGAACAGTTGTTGTGATTGGCGACGATGTTCCCGATTCACGTGATTTTTCCGGCACTTATAACAGACCTCTTACAGGGGTGTCTGCGACCTGGACAAAAATTTCACGTGGTGTGTATGAGGTAGAGAATCCTGGTGGATCGGGTCCGGGTGCCGGACTAGTAGCAATATTGGTGAACTACACTGGTAACGAAATCAAGATTCCAAGACAACAGGTCTTCGACCCTTCGATTCCGGGCATCAATGTCATGAGTACGAACAGCGAGAACTACAAAGCAGAGCAAGTGCCGGTGTCAGTTGATTATAAAATCGATGCAGGCGGTTACGGAACAGCGCTGCGCACATTTGTTAAACAATAAACGAACGTCATCATGAGATACACTTCATTAAAATTTATTTCAATACTATTTTTGTCCGTTTCCGCGTTCATTAGCGGATGTAGAAAGGAGAAGGATACTGATGCAGGGGGGACAGCCACCCAGGCGATGGCGGGCGAATTTTGGGTTCAGATTTCCGTAGAAGATGAACTCCTGTTAAACGATTATTTTAAGGTGATTACCTATAACACAGCCGACAACGTTGACAACAAAATGTGGATAGATGATCAGGAGCATATCTGGCCGTTCAAATTTAAAATGGATGTAAATCCGTCCGCACAGACATTCACCGCGAATGCTGTTGAGAGCCAGTATACACCAATTACTGTAACGCTAACCAACGGTAAGATCCTTTCCAACGTAACTAAAGGGCCGGCATCGCAGGTGCCAACCGACAGCATTTATTTCGAAGCTGAATTTTCCGACGATCCGGGAACTGTGTATCAGTTCAGCGGATACAGGAGAACAAAGTGGCCGGAAGACGACCACGAATAAACGAACTCCGGGGATTTCTTCGACATATCGTACTGCGACTCATCCCTGGATCATTTCGACTAGTTGCGGTATAGAATTTTTCTCATGTGACTCGCGGGTGGTTTCTACCACCTGCTTTTTTTTTGCCTGATGGCATAGTTTTTTCCGCAACTTGGTTCAATGAACCGTTCTTTTTCATTGTCGCTTATCAGGTTGCTGTTTCTGTGGTCACTCATTGTGGTCGCTTTGTACTTTGGCAAACCCTTCCTTGTACCCCTTGTATTGGCTTCAATTCTTGCAATGTTGTTCCTTCCCCTGGCGGCAAAACTGGAATCAAAGGGCTGGAACCGGGTCCTGTCGTCACTTGCATGCGTGTTGATTCTGGTAATCGTGATCGTCGGACTTGCAAGTTTGTTGTACTGGCAGATCTCCGGACTAGCCGAGGATCTTACGCAGATGGAACAAAAGATAAGACAGACGATACAGCAACTCAGGCAATTTGTAAGCTCGACCCTTGGAATCAGCCAGCAGCAACAGCAACAGCTGATTCAGAAGCAACAACAATCGGGCGGTTCGGGTCAGATGGCCCAGGTTGTTGGCGGGATCATGAGCGCATTGACAGGTTTCTTTGTAAATCTGATCCTCGTCTTGGTCTACACGTTCCTGTTGTTGTTTTTGCGCAGTCACCTCAAGAAATTCATTCTCGCTAAATTTCCTTCAACGCCTGAACGAGATACGGAAGCCATACTTCGTGACGGGACAAACGTTGCACGCAAATACGTATCCGGGCTTGCAATGATGATTGCCATGTTATGGGTGTTGTATGCTATCGGGTTTTCCGTTGCAGGAGTAAAAAACGCAATATTTTTTGCTGTCCTTTGCGGTTTACTAGAGATTGTGCCGTTCATCGGTAATATTACCGGTACAGGGCTCACATTGATCATGGGAATTACTCAAGGAGGCGGCTCGGGAGTGATCATTGGAATTTTGATCACCTATGCGCTTGTGCAGTTCATTCAGACTTACATCCTCGAGCCGCTGATCGTCGGTTCGGAACTGAAGATAAATCCGCTATGTACAATTCTTGGTCTCGTTGCCGGTGAGTTGATATGGGGGATTCCTGGCCTGGTGGTTGTGCTTCCGGTTTTGGGAATATTGAAAGTCGTCTTCGACCGCATAGAACCGCTAAAACAATATGGTATGCTGATGGGTGAAGAAAAGAAGCCACCAAAGAAGTCGCCGTTCAAAAAGTTTCTCAGCGTCCTTACACCTAACAAGTAGGCATAAACGAAGTCGGTTAATCGTTGATCACTGTGGCTCCGAGCCAGGCCATGACTCCGGCACCAATTTCAATTGCCGATTCATCTATATTGAATGTTGGCGTGTGGACACCTGACACGATTCCTTTCGACGTATTTCGGACGCCGAGACGGTAAAAACATCCTGGGATCACCTGCGAATAATATCCGAAGTCTTCAGCTCCCATGCGCATTTCAGTTGTTTCGACATTCTGATTTCCGATAAACTGTTCTGCCATGTCGCGTGCAACTGCTGTAAGCTTTTCATTGTTATAAACCGCCGGATAGCCCACATCGATGTGAACATCTGCTTTTCCGCCCATCGCCTCTGCTGTTTGCTTTGCAATTCGTTGAATGAGCGTATGCGCTCTGAATCGCCAATCTTCATTAAGCGCACGAAAGGTACCCATGAGCTTCACTTCGCTGGGAATAACGTTTGTGGTATGCCCGCCCTGCACTGAACAGATCGATAACACGGAAGGTGAAAACGGATCATTGTTTCGACTGATCACCTGCTGCAATGCAATAATGATATGCGAAGCGATGAGGATGGTGTCGGTAGTAAGATGTGGAGCGGCCGCATGCCCTCCGGGACCTGACACTGTTATATAAATTTCATCGGCACTCGCCATTACCTGCCCTGGCCGGAAGCTTAGTTTTCCTTTCTCAAGACCAGGATGGACATGTAATCCTATGATGCCCGATGGGGCCGGGTTCTGGAGTACTCCTTCTTTGATCATGATGCTGGCACCACCGGGATTGCGTTCTTCACCCGGCTGAAAAATGCATTTCACGGTGCCGCTCCACTCATTTCGGAGTTCCTGCAAGATTCTTACTGCGCCAAGCAACACAGTCGTGTGCACGTCATGGCCGCAGGCATGCATGATGCCCTGCTTCTTAGATTTATAAGGTACATCGTTGGCTTCTTCGATCGGCAATGCGTCGATGTCGGCCCGCAGCGCAATCGTTCGGCTTTCGGGATCCTTTCCCTTGATAAGGCCGACGACGCCCGTTTCTGCCATGGTTCTGTGTTCAATGTTGTATTCTGAAAGCCGGTCGCGGATATAGGCCGAAGTTTCGAACTCCTTGTAACTGAGTTCTGGATTTTCGTGTAGGTGATGACGTATATCAACAAACGAAGACGACCATTGAGAGGCGAGGGATTGTATTCTTTCTTTCAGGTTCGGCATGGAGTAAAAATAATGAATCAGTATAAACGCTGATTCATTACAGCTCGCCAGGCTTCACTTCAATTACGTCGGGCACAATGTAAACGCCGGATTTGAAGATCTTTTGAATGGGTCGAAGGTAAGTTTCCGCTTCGGACCGTTCTTTGAAGTTGCCGACCTTCAACCTGAAAAACGGCGCCTGGTAAAGAGTGTATGCTTTCAATTCTGGAAACTCGTGGTAAATCCTTGTCTTGGCGGTCATCACCTTGTTGCGATCGTTGGAACTGACAACCAGTATTCTGAAACCGGGACCCGACCGTCGACCATTTCTAACAGTGAATTCGTTGATCTCGATCTGCTTGCTTACGAGCATATCAACACGAGGATCCTTGTGAACAACGATTCCACCAGAGTCTGTTTGCGCAAATGACTGGATGCCGCAACTAAAAAAGAGTGCAAGCGATGCAACTGACTTAAGTACGGTGTTGTTCATAATAATATGCTTTCTTCGAAGCAAAAGAGAGACCAAGCTAACGTTTATCTGCTAATTCTTTGATGATGCTAACGCTCGCGCTACAACCCAGCCTGTCGGCACCGGCTGCAACCAGTTCCCGGGCAAATGCTGCAGTGCGAATCCCGCCTGAGGCTTTGATCCGAATATGAGACGGCAAATTTGCTCGCATCAGTTGCACGGCTTCGACGGTGGCGCCCTTCTCGGCATATCCGGTTGACGTCTTCAGGTAGTCGATAGAAGTATCCGAATACAGCTTACACAGTCGAAAAATCTCGTCCGTCGAAAGAACGCCTGACTCTATGATCGCTTTGAGAGTAATGTTTTCCTGTGTTTCACGGGCAGACGTCAGCGCCTTCATTTCCGACAACAGTTGATCGTAGTCACCGGCGCGAAGCGAAATAAGATTTATCACGACATCTACTTCATCGACTCCGTCGTTTATGGCTTCAAAGATTTCACTTTGTTTCGCTTTTACTGAAGAGTAACCGAAAGGAAAGCCGATCACCGTTGCGACTTTCACATGCGACCTGTTGAGTTCTGATTTTGCAAAACGAACGAATGGCGGAGGAACGCAGACAGCTGCAAAATGATATTCGGCAGCTTCCCGGCACAGGTTCTGAATCTCTGCCTGCGTCGTCGTTGGCTTGAGTATCGTGTGATCGATGTAGTGAGCCAGCTCTATCAAGGCGCGGTGATGTTCGTCAATTATTCATTGCGGCCGTGGCAGTTCTTGTACTTCTTGCCGCTACCACATGGACATGGATCGTTTCTCCCAACTTTCGGACCGACTCTTACAGGTTCTTGTTTCACAGCAACAGCCGGATCGAGGTAATCGTTTTCGTTTGCTGCATAGTCCTCACCTTTCGCATCTACAACGGCCTTGTTCGCCTGCATCCTGCTCATATCTGTTTTTTGCTCCCGGCCTTCCCGGAGTTGCTGTCCGTTGCTTTGTTCAACAGGTATATTGCTATGACAGAGGAAGCTTACAATTTCGCGATTCACCTCACTGTCCATTCTCTTAAACAAATCGAAAGCCGTGATCTTATAAATCACGAGCGGATCTTTTTGTTCGAGATAGGCAGTCTGAACACTTTGCTTCAGGTCGTCCATCGCACGGAGATGTTCTTTCCACGTTTCGTCGATGATCGCGAGTGTGATCTGCCGTTCAAGGGCGTTTCGAAGTTCGCGGCCGCCGGTTTCGAGAGTCTTATCAAGATTTGCAAGCACCTGAATGCCTTTCCTTCCGTCGGTAAATGGTACAACGATGTTTTCGATATGAGCTCCTTGCGTGGTCCTGATATTTTTAAATACCGGAACCGCGGTTTTTTGCAGTTCCTCCATTTTTTGCTGGTAGCGTTTCACAGCTTCATTGTACAAATGGTCAGCAAGCTGATTGGCATTTTGTTTCTCGAATTCTTCCGGTGTGATCGTGCTATCGAGACCGAAGTTGACAATCACAGCAAGTTTAAATCCTTCGTAATCGTTTTGTTCCTGAAACGAAGTGACCAATCCTTCGGCAACAATGTAAAATGCATTGTCAAGATCGAGCGCAAGTCGTTCGCCAAACAACGCATGGTTACGTTTTTTGTAAACGACATTTCGCTGTTTGTTCATTACATCATCGTATTCGAGAAGCCGTTTGCGTATCCCGAAGTTGTTTTCTTCCACTTTCTTTTGCGCACGTTCGATGCTCTTCGTCACCATGCTGTGCTGAATCACTTCTCCTTCCTTATATCCGAAGCGGTCCATAATGGCGGCAATGCGATCGCTACCAAACAGACGCATGAGATCGTCTTCAAGGGAAACATAAAACTGCGTCGTTCCCGGATCGCCCTGCCTTCCGGCGCGGCCGCGCAACTGACGGTCAACACGACGGCTTTCGTGACGCTCGGTGCCGATGATCGCAAGGCCACCTGCTTCCTTCACGCCTGGTCCTAACTTGATATCCGTTCCGCGACCGGCCATGTTTGTGGCGATCGTAACGGCACCGGCAAACCCAGCCTCTGCCACTACCTGTGCTTCGCGCGCATGCTGTTTTGCGTTGAGTACGTTGTGGGGGATCTTTTTACCCTGCAGCATTTTGCTAAGCAGTTCACTCACTTCAACCGAAGTGGTACCAACAAGAACCGGCCTGCCGGCATTCCTCAATTTTTCAATCTCTTCGATCGATGCCTTATATTTTTCCCTCTTCGTTTTGTAAACAAGATCCTGGTGATCTTTTCTGATTGCATTGACGTTTGTTGGAATGGTGACGACATCGAGTTTATAGATGTCCCAAAATTCACCGGCTTCTGTTTCAGCGGTACCCGTCATACCCGCAAGTTTGTGATACATGCGGAAGTAGTTCTGCAACGTAATCGTGGCGTACGTTTGTGTAGCAGCTTCGATCTTAACGTTTTCTTTGGCCTCGATTGCCTGATGCAATCCGTCGCTATAGCGCCTGCCATCGAGGATACGTCCCGTTTGTTCGTCAACAATCTTCACCGCACCATCCATAACAACGTACTCCACATCCTTGTCGAACAGGGTGTACGCCTTCAGCAATTGCTGAACGGTATGAATGCGGTCGGCTTTTACGGAATACTGGTTCAGCAACGATTCTTTCTGTTGCAACTTTTCTTCCGGTGTACTTTCGGCTCGATCAATCTCTGCAAGGTGCACACCTATATCAGGCAGCAAGAAAAAATCTGCATCTTCACCTGCTTTCGTGATGGCCAGAAGACCCTTATCGGTAAGTTCAACCGAATTGTTCTTTTCATCAATGTGGAAGAAAAGTTCTGCATCCACTTTAGGCATTTCCTTTTGCTGATCCGCGAGGTAATAATTCTCGGATTTCTGCAGTTTCACTTTCACACCCGGCTCGCTCAGGAACTTTATAAGTGCATTGTTCTTCGGCAAACCGCGGTACGCGCGCATTAAAGCCAGCCCGCCGGTTTTAGGATCATCATCGCCATCGGCAAAGAACTTCTTTGCTTCGTTGAGGTAACGGACAACAACCTGTTTTTGCATTTCAACCAGGCGCTCCACGCGTGGCTTTAAGAGGTGATATTGCTGTTCATCCCCCTTGGGTACAGGACCGGAAATTATAAGAGGAGTTCGGGCGTCGTCGATCAACACACTGTCGACTTCATCCACCATCGCGAAATGGTGTTTTCTTTGCACCATCTCATCGGGTGAATGAACCATGTTGTCGCGCAGGTAATCAAAGCCGAATTCATTGTTCGTGCCATAAGTAATATCTGCAGTATAAGCCTTTCTTCTTTCGTTGCTGTTCGGCTGATGCTTATCAATACAATCCACTGTCAATCCAAGCCATTCGTAGATTGTTCCGTTCCATTCGGAGTCGCGTTTCGCTAAGTAATCGTTCACGGTAACAATGTGTACCCCCTGACCCGATAACGCATTAAGGTATGCCGGCAGGGTAGAAACAAGAGTCTTACCCTCACCAGTGGCCATTTCGGAGATTTTGCCCTGATGCAAAACCACACCACCGATCAACTGCACATCGTAATGCACCATGTTCCAGGTGATCAGGTTGCCGCCAGCGGTCCATTTGTTGGCATATACCGACTCGTTTCCTTCGATCCGTATATAATTTTTGCGAATGCTCAGATCAC
>JAESFU010000872.1_pt1 | contig 10108 bp, 8 predicted proteins | sample 9269461 | NCBI WGS metagenome assembly JAESFU01 (sample SAMN14502556, study PRJNA617107) | algae metagenome | isolation source: Stenomitos rutilans HA7619-LM2 and co-occurring heterotrophs from cave walls | place: USA: Waikapalae cave, Hawaii | collected 2009-07-28
CGCTATCGAATTACAGAAGTTGTCCAAAGACAAGGCCATCGATGAATTCAAATTTATGCAGCTGAATGAATTGATCACAGCTTTTACGGATCACATGGGAAAATCAGAACGCATTCGTAACACGGTGTTCCCTACTTCCTATATCTATTTTACCCGTTTGTTTATCTGGGCACTTGTTATCTTGATCACCATCATATTAACCGATAGCGTGGGCGCCTGGTCTATCCTGATCGGTTGGACAATCGGATTTGTTTTTCACATTACACATCAGAACGGAATGGGACTGATGGACCCGTTCGATGAAATTGCTACCGGTATTCCGCTGGATCAGATTTCGCGTACCATTGAAATAAATCTGTTGCAGATGCTGGGTGAAAAGGACATTCCGCCGCCAACCGAAGTGATCAACGATGAATATATAATGTGATTCTACCGGATGATTTTTTATATTCGTAGCTCACCACGACGCTACCATGATCTCATCCGACACCACCGATGTAAACATTAACGCCAAAGGCAAGGAACAACGAACGTACGACGCCATCGTGATCGGCTCCGGCATCAGCGGCGGCTGGGCGGCCAAAGAGCTCTGCGATGCCGGTTTAAAAACACTTGTACTCGAACGCGGCCGCAACATCGAGCACCTCAAGGACTATCCCACCATGACCAAAGCGCCGTGGGAGCTGGAGCATCGCGGACAGATGTCCCATCAATTCTATAAAGAGAATCCACTCATCAGCAAGGCTGCCGGCTTCGCCGAGGACACAGCGCATTTCTTCATACAGGACAAAGATCACCCTTACGTACAGGAAAAACCGTTCGACTGGATCCGTGGCTACCAGGTGGGCGGCAAGTCCATCATCTGGGGACGTGCCTGCCAACGCTGGAGCAAATATGAATTTGAAGCGCCCGCCAAACTTGGTTATGGTCTAGATTGGCCCATCCGCTACGAAGATGTGGCCCCGTGGTATTCGTATGTTGAAAAATTTATCGGCGTAACCGGGAACAAAGATGGCGTAGCGGCCATGCCCGATGGCGAATTTCTGCCGCCGTACGACTTCAATTGTGTAGAGAAACATTTACAGAAGTCCTATCAGCAAAATTATGGCGACCGCCACTACGTGCAGGGCCGCTGGGCTCACCTGTCCCAACCGAACGAAATCCATCAGCAGCAAGGACGTGGACAATGCCAGGCACGCAATCTCTGTATGCGCGGTTGTCCCTATGGCGGTTATTTCAGTTCAGTTTCATCGACACTGCCATGGGCTGCCAAAACCGGCAATCTTACCGTAAGACCTTTTTCCGTCGTACACTCTATTCTGTATAATGACGATAAACAAAATGCAAAGGGTGTCCGCATCATCGATACGAACACCAATGAAGTGACCGAGTACTTCGCCCGTATTATTTTTCTGAACGCATCGGCATTAAACAGCAATCTGATCCTGATGAATTCCACCAGCAGCCGTTTTGAAAACGGACTGGGCAACGATAGCGGCACATTGGGAAAATACATTGGCTTTCACATCTATCGTGGCTTTGTGCGCGCCGCATTCGAGGGCTTCGAAGACAAGTATTACTATGTGCGCAATCCCACCGAAGGCATCATCGCCAACTATCGCAACCTGGGTAAACAGGAGATGGACTACGTCGGTGGCTTCACTACATTTTCCGGCGCTTACCGTACACGCGGACAGGAGCCGGCGAACGATCAGCCTTGCCTGGGCGCGGAATATAAGGACAACCTCAGTAAACCGGGCGGATGGGAAGCCTACATGTATATGCAAGGCGAAACAGTACCCAAGGAAAGCAACCACGTAAGACTGAGTTCCGATAAAAAAGACCGTTGGGGCATACCATTATTGGTAACGTCGGTGGGCTATGACGACAACGACGAAAAAATGGTGAAAGACTTTCTGCAACAAGGCAGCGAGATGCTGGAGAAAGCCGGCGGAAAAGTGACATTTGCATCGGACAATAAACAACCGCCGGGATTGGACATTCATGAAATGGGCGGCGTGCGCATGGGACACGATCCTAAAACCTCGATGCTCAACAAATGGAACCAGCTCCATCATTGCAAAAACGTATTCGTTACCGATGGCGCATGCATGACGAGCACCGGCAATCAAAGTCCATCGATACTATATATGACACTGACGGCGCGCGCCGTGAATCATGCCGTAAGCGAAATGAAAAAACAAAACCTGTAACATCATGAAAAGACGCGAAGCCATCGCTACTACCGCTGTCCTGGTAGGCTCGGCATTCCTGTGGAAATGCTCCAGTCCTGATAAACCTGTTACCGCGTTTGACGACAACGTCATTGCCCTGCTGGACGAAGTGGGAGAGACCATCCTGCCGGCCACGCCATCATCGCCCGGTGCCAAAGAAGCCAAAATAGGACAGTTCATGAAAACCATGGTGACCGATTGTTTTAACGAAAAGGAACGTGCTATATTTTTTGAAGGTGTCGCCACGCTTCAGCAAACAGCGCAGGCAAACCATAGCAAGGACTTTGTTAAGCTCTCTCCAAAAGAGAAGTACGACATCCTGTTACCATTGGACAAAGCATCGCGCGTGGCGCGTAAAGAGAATGAGCCTGAACATTTCTTCTCCATGATGCGCAGACTCACCACACAAGGATTTTTCTCTTCCGAACCCGGCGCCACCAAAGCCCTGCGCTTCGTGCCAATCCCCGGTCGCTACGAAGGATGCATCGCCTACAATGGCGAGCCCGCATGGTTGTATTAACATGAGAATATGGTTTGAATGATAACCTCCGGGTATTTGACTTCTATAACTTGCGGTGAAAACCCGTTTGTATAAAGTCCCTCTTTATAGAGCATGTCTGTGTAGCGTAAGTTTTTATAAGATCTTACAGATCACACAAAAGATCCTCCCGTACTATTTGATTTAGAAAGGCTGGCTGCCGAAACTGCATGCCGCTACCCAGGCGTGTATACATTTCGTCCGATGTGAATGCAAGTGTGTTCGTGTTAGCCGCGCACACGCTCCTGGTAAATACCCATAAAATTACCCGCCGGATCTTTGAAGTGGACAATGAATTCTCCGGATGGATACTTGTCCTGATGCAGGATAACGCCTCCATATTGCTCCACTAATTTCATGGTTGCTTCGGCATCTTTTACCATAATTGATATAATGATACCGGGTGTCGCCATCGGCGGGCGATCGGTTATCCACATGCCGCTCACTTCGCCCACACCATCGTCGAAGGAAGGTGGCACATTATCTTCCCGGCGTATCTTCCAGCCGAATACAACCTGATAAAACGCGGCAGAGACATTCACATCGATCGCCGGGATTTCCAGGTAACAGATTTTGCCTTGGCCGTAGGTGGGGCGTTTCTCTTCCATATCAATAAAATCAATGTATAAATGTATGAAAGCCATGAACGTTTTAACAAAGCTACTTTGAACGTTTCAACAAAGCCCGTGCATTTTAAGCCACGCATCTTTGTGAAACAAAAACAAAGAGCAATGAAAACAGTTGACAAGATTTACGTAAACGGCGAGTTCGTGACACCGCGAGGCACCGAAATATTCGACCTGATAAACCCCGCTGACAATACACGCATTGGCATGGTGCGATTGGGTAACGAAGAGGACACCCGGATGGCCATCTCGGCGGCGGCAGACGCCTTTGTGTCCTATTCCCAAACAACCAAAGAACAGCGCCTGCACTATTTGCAAAAAATGTATGATGCCGTAGAGAAACGAAAAGACGAGCTTACCGCCGTCATGGTACAGGAATACGGCGGCACGTTGCAGTTTTGCCGCATGAGCACATTAAATATGCTAAACGGAATTTCAGGGGCGATGGAAACGCTAAGAACATTCGACTTTGAACGTACCGTCAGTAAATCGCAGGTGCGCCTGGAAGCTCTGGGCGTGGTGGGGATAATTACACCGTGGAACGCCAGCAATAGTTTTATCTGCAATAAACTGTCTACCGCGCTGGCTGCGGGTTGTACCGCGGTGATAAAGCCAAGTGAAATGAGTGCGCTGCAAACCCAAGTGCTCACGGAATGTCTGCACGAAGCGGGACTGCCCAACGGTGTATTCAATATTGTAAACGGATTGGGACACACCGTCGGCGCAGAAATTACCCGTCATCCGGGCGTGGCTAAAATATCGTTCACAGGTTCTACCATCACCGGCAAAACCATCGCCCGCGGCGCAGTAGACACCATGAAACGCGTGACACTGGAGCTGGGTGGAAAATCACCCAACATCATCCTCGACGATGCCGTGTTGGAAAAAGCGATTCCGCTCGCCGTAGTAGCCGGGTTTATGAATAGTGGACAAGCCTGTATTGCAGGCACACGCATACTCGTGCACGAAGATCAATTGGACCGTGTAAAGACGTTATTGAAGGATGCCGTAGAAAATGTGCAGGTAGGACATCCCGCACTGGAAACAACGGCTGTCGGACCGATGGTAAGCAAAAAACAATATGAGCGCGTGCAGCAATATATCAGGCTCGGTGTGGAAGAAGGTGCCGATCTGCTCATTGGCGGAATAGGACATCCGGATGGACTGGAGCAAGGCAACTTTGTAAAGCCAACGGTGTTTGTGAATGTGAACAATAAAATGCGCATTGCACGCGAAGAAATTTTCGGCCCTGTCCTTTCTGTAATCACCTATAAAACCGAAGACGAAGCCATTCGCATAGCCAACGACACAGACTATGGCCTGCAGGCCTACGTAAGCTCCGGCGACGATGCCCGTGCGCATCGCGTAGCAGCGCAAATCAATGCTGGCCGCGTGCTTATCAACGGACTTCATCACGATCCGCTGGCGCCCTTCGGAGGTTTCAAACAATCCGGTATCGGTCGCGAGTTTGGCGTGTATGGTTTGGAAGAATATCTTGAGACAAAAGCTATTATTGTTTAGAACAACTGTCGAACTTTGAGAGAGTGGATCAGCAAAGTCTATAGACACATCATGAGTACAACGTCGCGATTGCCCATTCAGTTTTCGTGTTATTTCTCACGCAGCAGCGCCGGCGAACAGTTTGTGCCCGAGCATACATTGGCCTATGTTGTGTCGGGCAATGTAACCATGAACGATGGCAATACAGCGCAGACTTTTGCAGAAGGTGAAGTGTATTTTTGCCGACGCAATCAGTTGGCCAAATACACCAAACAACCGGGTGCTTCGGGCGAATACCGGTCCGTGTCCATCTATTTTGAGCAAGACACCTTGCGGGACTTCAGCCTGGAAAGTGGACACAAGGCAAAGCATGCCTTGGCAACCCAGGCCGTGCTGCCGCTCCCGTCGCCGTCGGTACTCAGTCACTACATGGAGTCGCTGCGCGTATACGAAGAAATACTGCATCAGGACAGCGCCAGAGATCTGATCAGACTAAAACAACGCGAGGCGATCTTGCTGCTGTTAAAATTGAAGCCCTCATTAAACGACGTGCTCTTCGATTTTTCAGAACCCGGCAAGATCGATCTCGAAGCGTTCATGAACAAGAACTATCATTTCAATGTAGAGCTTAAACGCTATGCGTATCTCACCGGCCGCAGCCTGTCCACCTTCAAGCGCGACTTCGAAAAAATTTTTCACGAAACTCCCAGCCGCTGGCTGCTGCACCGTCGATTGGAGGAGGCTCACTACCGCATCAAAGAGCAAAAGAAAAGCATCTCCGATGTCTACGTCGACCTGGGCTTCGAAGATTTGTCCCATTTTTCTTATGCCTTCAAAAAACAATTCGGCATAGCTCCCTCCATGGTATAAGAAACCTCTGTGTCCCGCTGTGCTTCTCCGTTTCCTTTCGTAAAATGGATTTACTGGTAAAACCAGTCTGCCTATTCTCATCTGAACCCTACAGCTTTGTCAAGCTATCGGCAATGTACCTCTCTGCTTCAAGTGTTATAACAGTATCGTTTATTTGCTGAATAACATTCTCTGAATTCCTGTATACTGATAATATCCTGTTCATTTACTTTCGTTATTCTATGTTCAAACCGTTTTCCACACTATAGATTCTGGCGAAAGGAAATACAGGTATGTAGATACCTATTGTAAATTCTACATTGCTGACTGAGAATGAAAATAGCCTCGGCCAAAACCCAGAAAGTAATGTCCTTCATTGATTTTCAGGCGGATGCAAACAACGAAAGCCCCAATCTGGTAAACGATGTTTAGCAGAGACAGAACAAAGAGATAGATGAAAAGCATAAAATATTCGGTGCTGACGTACCCTCAACATAAGTACGTTGCCTTTATTATATGCGGTCACCCCAAAAAAAATCAGAATATTTTCAATTTCCATTTTCAAGCTGACATAGGGCTGTCATAGGCTGGTGCGTACTTCGGGTTACGAAATCAAAATTCAAACCCAATAAACGGACAAAACTATGGAAAACACGACAGCAACTGCACCGCAAACCACTGCTTCTGCCACAGTACTCAATCAACAGGAGCTCTTGTCGCACTGGCAAGGACATCGCCAGCTTACGCGCCGCGTAATCGAAGCCTTTCCGGAGCATGATCTCTTTCATTATTCGATTGGCGGCATGCGCACGTTCGCGCAACTGGTTCAGGAAATAAACGGCATGGCCGCACCTGCCATTCGCGGTATTGTTACCGGCAAATGGGTAACGATGGATGAAATTTTCGGAGCTCCCGCGCCGCAAACACGCGCCGAGATTCTGAAGCAATGGGATGAGACAACGGAAGAGCTCAACAAACTTGTTCCCCTCATCCCCGAAGAACGCTTTTATGAAAATGAAAAGGTGTTCGGCGTTTACGAAGGACTGGTAAACTCATCCATACAATACTTTATAGACAACGAGATTCATCACCGTGGACAAGGATACGTCTATCTGCGTTCACTCGGCATCACACCTCCACCTTTCTGGGAACGGTAGAAATTAATAGCAGAGGGCTTCGGGTTTGAGCGGGTACTCAGGATCCGGAGCCCGAAGCTATTATTTGTCGGAATCGGCCTTAACGAATGTCAGATTTACACCCGCCCGGGCAAGCTGGTGCCCGGTATCTTTGATTTATCAATCAGACGGAAAAAAACTTTTCAAACCCCACGCAGTATGAGCAAAAGAACCCGCATCCAACTAAACCAGCTCGTCATTATCGCCATCGCGTGGATGATGGCCGGCGTGCTGATCTCGGTATATGACTACCTCGTGCTGGCGGCGAATGAGACAGGTGCGTCGCATAATTTTCTGCTTTCGCTTTCTATCAATGTCGGATCGGGACTCTTTGGAGCGCTGATCGGCGGCAGTTACATGGTGTTCTATATAAATGTAAAATATCAGGACAAGCCTTACGGCTATACGTTGCTTGCAGTATCGGTTTCGTTTCTGCTTATTGTTTTATGCATCACCTTTATTCGGGGCATGATTGTGTTGCCGCTGCGTACCGGGCTTCCGTTGTCTCATCCGGTCACGCTGGATGCGTTCCGCGATTTTTTATCCGATGGCACACGCGCCAAGAATGTTCTGGTATGGTCGATGATCGTATCGATTACACAACTGATGATGCAATTCAACGGCAAGTTTGGACAAGGGACATTCTCCAGCACCCTGCGCGGAAAGTACAATACGCCGCGCCAGGAAAAAAAGATTTTTATGTTTCTCGACCTCAACTCTTCCACAACGATTGCCGAAAAACTGGGCGACGAAAAATATCACTCGCTGCTCAAGGATTTCTTTGCCGACATCACCAACCCGATTCTGAATTCAAGAGGCGAGATCTATCAGTATGTGGGCGATGAAGTGGTCGTCGTATGGAATTATGAAGATGGTCTTCAGGACAATCAATGTATCCGTTGCTTCTTCGACATCAAGCAATACATTCACGATAACCGCGATCGTTATTTAAAACGCTACGGACTTGTTCCGAATTTCAAAGGCGGCATTCACTGCGGAAATGTTATTGCCGGCGAGATCGGTACCATCAAACGCGAGATCACGTATTCGGGCGATGTGCTCAATACCACGTCGCGCATTCTCAGCATGTGTCGCCAGTTCGGAGCGGAGATTTTATCGTCTACCAACCTGGCGGCTGCGCTGCAACCGGGCAGTAATTTTTTTGCAGAGCAGCTGGGTGCTGTAAAATTAAAAGGCAAAGAGAAAGAAGTGATGGTGAGTGCACTGTACTCGCTGTCGGATTGTCCTGATATGGCTGCCTGAAAGATATTACTCTGAATACCTTTCAGATTTACTGTCCGTCATTCTTCCTGCATTGTTCGTGGCAGTCTTTTCAATATAGCGATGGTGTTCTGCATTACTAACACACCTTAGTTTGCAATGCCTTGAAAAAGAAGCAATTGTTAGCGGGATTGCTGCAAAAATGTAAAATCACTTTTTATATTTGCCCGCTTTTAAATTTTACAATCGCTATGCTCATCATGAAATTCGGAGGCACCTCGGTGGGGAAGCCTGAACGTATGAAAAAAATTGCCGAACTGGTTTTAGGAACGCCCGGCAAAAAGATTGTTGTACTCTCTGCACTCTCCGGAACCACAAACGCGCTGGTGTCCATCGGTGATAATCTGATCGCAGGACAGAAAGCGAAGGCTGAGGATGTTATTGCAGACCTGGAAAAGCACTATCAGATTTTTATCAAAGACCTTTACAGCAGCGAGGGGTTTCTGGCCGTGGGCAAAGAAATCGTGGATCGCTTTTTCATTTTTATACGCCTGCTCGCGGCGGGTCAGTTCGATAACAAGAGCTACCGTGAACTGCTGGCGCAGGGTGAGTTGATTTCTACCGAATTATTCTACCAGCATTTACAAGAGCGCAAGGTAAGCGCGCGCCTCCTGCCGGCTTTGTATTTCATGTCTATCGACGAGAACGAAGAGCCTGAACTGGAAAAGATCGGCGAGCGCGTAACGCCCCTGCTCAGCTCGCTGAGCCATGTGGACATTCTGATTACGCAGGGATACATCTGCCGCAATCACCGGAACGAGATCGACAACCTGAAACGCGGCGGCAGCGACTATACCGCGTCACTCATCGGTTCGGCTATTCGTGCTGAAGAAATCCAGATCTGGACAGACATCGACGGCATGCACAACAACGATCCGCGCATCGTGAAAAAGACTGTCCCGATCTCCGAGCTTACGTTCGATGAAGCCTCCGAGCTTGCCTACTTCGGCGCCAAGATCCTTCACCCATCCACTATTGTGCCTGCACAAAAATATAACGTGCCGGTGCGCCTGAAAAACACGATGGATGAAAAAGCCTTCGGCACGATCATTACCAGCAAAGGGACAGAGGGGACATTCAAAGCGATCGCCGCCAAAGACGGCATTACAGCAATTAACATCAAGTCGTCTCGTATGCTGATGGCGTACGGTTTTCTGCGTCGCGTGTTTGAAGTTTTCGAAAACCATAAAACATCAATCGATATGGTGACGACATCAGAAGTTGCCGTGTCACTCACCATCGATAACAACACGCATCTCGCTTCTATTGAAAATGAGTTGCGCAAGTTCGGCACCATTGAAGTGGACAAGGATCAAACCATCATCTGCATTGTGGGCAACAAGATCACAGAGCAGAAAAGCGTATTCAATCAGATCTTCTCCTCGCTGGCCGAGATTCCGTTGCGCATGATTTGCAGCGGCGGAAGTCCTAATAACGTAACTGTGCTGGTGGACAAGCAATACAAAGAGAAGGCGTTAAACTTGCTGAACGAAGATCTGTTCGGACTCAAATAATGCACCCGGCTTGCCGGCCAGACGAGAGTTTCCCTGATTTTATGGATCCCTCCGTTGGGATTAAAAAGCTCTTTTGCCCGCGGGCAAAGGAGCTTTTCTGTTTCCGGTTGCTGCCCTCGACCTTCAAAATCGGTCGAAAAGCTGCTAAAAAGGGCACAAAAACCGCATTTCAAAAATAGTTGCCCGCCAATTTCCGTAATCCGTTAACTTTGAGGTTTAGCACGCTGCGGCAAATGGTTTTCGACATCTTTTTAACTCTGTTCCTTGTATTTCTGAATGGCTTTTTTGTGGCGGCTGAATTTGCCATTGTGAAAGTCAGATCGTCGCAAATTGCCGTGCAGGCAGGTACGGCGCGTAAAAAAGCGGCACAAAATATTATCGACAATCTGGA
>JAESFU010000873.1_pt1 | contig 10096 bp, 9 predicted proteins | sample 9269461 | NCBI WGS metagenome assembly JAESFU01 (sample SAMN14502556, study PRJNA617107) | algae metagenome | isolation source: Stenomitos rutilans HA7619-LM2 and co-occurring heterotrophs from cave walls | place: USA: Waikapalae cave, Hawaii | collected 2009-07-28
GACCCCATCGGCCCGGAAATGAGGACACGGCTATTGGCTGGCGCAACTTTCTTGAGCGTCTGGCGCAACTGCCGCATCGCCGCCGAGCTGCCCAGGAGTTCCGCATCGGTGCCCGCCCGACCTTTAAGTTCTTCGTTTTCGCGCTTGAGCCGTGAGGTCTCGAGCGCACGACCGACGACCAGAATAAGCCTGTCGGCTTTGAACGGCTTCTCGATATAGTCATAGGCACCGCGCCTGATCGCCGACACGGCCGTCTCGATATTGCCGTGGCCGGAAATGATGACGACCGGCAGTTCCGGATGCTTCTCCTTGATTGCATTCAGGAGATCGAGCCCGTCGAGCTTCGAGCCTTGAAGCCAGATATCGAGGATGACGAGCGACGGCCGCCGATCGGCAATCGACATGAGAGCCGCGTCGGAATTATGCGCAAGACGGGTCTCGTATCCTTCGTCCTGAAGAATCCCGGCAATCAGTTCTCGGATATCGGCTTCATCATCGACGACAAGAATATCTGCTGACATGTAACGCTCCGGCCTCAGGCGGTTTCAGCAAGTTGGGTAGCGGGTATCGGTTCGAAATAAAGTGTGATGCGCGCCCCGAGTCCACCGGCGAAATCTTCCGGGGAATCTTCCAGAACGAGGCGGCCTCGGTGTTCTTCCATGATACGCTTGACGATGGCAAGGCCAAGGCCGGTGCCTTTTTCGCGCGTTGTCATGTAAGGTTCAGTCAATCGGTGGCGGTTTTCCTTCGGCAATCCGACGCCATTATCCGTCACCCGAATGAACGGCGTTTCGTTCTCGGTTGAAGCTTCAACCAGAATGCGGCCTTGTGGTTCCTGTTGTACACCCTGACGCGCTTCGATCGCCTCGCGCGCATTTTTCACGAGGTTGGTGACGGCCTGCGTGACCAACCGACGATCGAACGGGAATATCAAGGGCTTCTCGTCGGTTTCGACATCGATCGTCACGTCGGCGGAGCTCACGCGTTGAAGGACAGTCGCCTCCTTCACGACGCTCGCCAGATCCTGGGTTTCAAGGACCGCACTCGGCATGCGTGCAAAGGCCGAGAACTCATCGACCATGCGGCCGATATCGCCGACCTGCCTGATGATCGTTTCCGTGCATTGTTCGAAGACCTGCTTGTCGGTTTGAATCTCGCGGCCGTATTTCCGGCGCAGGCGTTCGGCCGAAAGCTGTATCGGGGTCAGCGGATTCTTGATTTCATGCGCAATGCGCCGCGCGATATCCGCCCAGGCCGAATTGCGCTGCGCCGAGACGAGTTCGGTTATGTCGTCGAACGTCACGACATGACCGTGCTCGGCTTCCTCCGAGCTTTCCGTCGTCACACGTACGATAAAGCTGCGATCCTTCTTGGACGATCGAACATTAACCTGACCTTCGGCAGAACCCGACGTCCTGACAGTCGCTTGATCGAGGACAGGCATGAAGTCCGGCAACGCCTCCTCCAAGGTCTTGCCGACCAGGTCCTCGGCACTCTTCGAAAGCAGCATCGTTGCGGAGCGATTGACCATCGAAATTCGCCCGTCCGGGTCGAGACCCAGCACACCCGCACTCACACCCGACAGCATCGCCTCGGTGAAGCGGCGACGCTCATCGAGCTGCTGGTTCGTGCTGACGAGCTCGTTGCGCTGTTCTTTCAACTGCTCGGTCATGCGGTTGAAGGTCTGGCCAAGCGTCGTGAGGTCGCCGGGACCTTCGACCACCGCCACCTTTGCGTCGAGATTGCCGCGCGAGACTTCGCGCGCCGCATCGAGGAGGCGCACGATCGGTGCGACCAGACGATCGGAGAACCATAATCCGAGCCACACCGCAGCGAGCAGGAAGATCAGCGATACGCCGGCATACATCAGCGCGAAGGTCACCTGCACGCCGACACGCTGCTCGAGAAGCTGATCGTACTCCGCCTTGGCGGCGCGCGTCTTCGCCAACTGCTCCAGCACGGAAGGATTGAGCGTGCGATAGACGTAGAGATAGTGGGATGGAAAATTCTGCAGCTTGATGAGCGCCCGCACCACATTGCCACCTTCGCGCGGCGGAATGACGACGAGTTCGCCCTTGTCGGCAAGATCGATCATCTCCTGCGTCGGCGGGATGAAGGTGATGCGGTTGTTCGCGGTCACATTTGCATCGACCCGCTTGAGCTTCACGTCGAAGACGAAGACCCCGACCAAACCGCGCAAGACCGCGTGGCGTGCGACCCGCTTGACGAAATTCTGTCGGTCGCTGTCGAACATCTCCTTCTGCTGGTTGAGGTCGGCGGAGATGGTGGCGACGTCGCCGCGCGCCGTTTCGGCGTGGTCCTTGATGTAGGCCTCGGCGACTTGGGTGGCGGTATCGACGATCGAGCGCGTGCGTTCCGAGAACCAGGCGTCAAGACCGCGATTGAGCGTCACCGCCGCGAAGGCGGCCACGATAAGCGCCGGAAGCACGGCGATAAGACTGAAAAGCGCAACGAGGCGGATGTGCAAGCCGGCGCCCGCTGTCTTGCGGCGCTTGGCAACGACCAGACCCCAAATCTGCCAGACGATCATGCCGAGCATGATCACGACCAGCACAAGATTGACGGTAAGGAGCGCCCGAATGACTTCGGCGGTGGGCTTAACCGGCGTCAGCCCGGTGAGGATCGCATAGGTTGCAAGGCCGATCGCAATGGCGAGGCATACGATGAATATGCCAACCCAAGCATGGATGCGGCGCACCGGGCGGACCGGCTGGCCTGTCGTAAGTGCCTGAAGCATTGCGCCCCGGATTTCCTGCAATACTGTTGCCAGAAATCAACAATGATCGTGGCATATTTGCGACAGTCAGGCGCCGCGGATAACCTTCAGATCCCGCATCCGAATCTTCGATCTGAGCGTATTCCGGTTGAGGCCGAGAAGCTCCGCAGCCTTGATCTGATTGCCCTTGGTTGCCGCCAGAGCGGCGCGGATCAGCGGTGGCTCGATGGACGCTAGAACGCGATCATAAAGCCCCACCGGCGGCAATCCATCGCCAAAGCCGGCAAAATAGCGGGCGAAGTGACCTTCCAGGAACTCATCGAGCGTCTGCCCCGGATTGCCGCCGCCCGGCTCGGCCGGGCGCGGGGAATCCGCAAGTTCCCGCTCGATCATCGGGCCGGTGATCACCTCATCGACATGAAGGGCGGCGATGCGGCGGATCAAATTCTCGAGTTCTCTGACGTTGCCCGGCCAATGGTGGGCCTGTAGCCGCTCAAGCGCATCGGCCGACATCTGCTTGCGCGGCAACCCGTCCCGCTCGGCCTGCGCTAGAAAGTGCCGCACGAGGTCCGGGATATCCTCGCTGCGCTCGCGCAATGGCGGCAGCCGGATCGGGACGACATTGAGCCGGAAATAGAGATCCTCGCGGAATGAATCGCGCGCGATCATCTGTTTGAGGTCGCGATGTGTCGCCGTAATGATCCGAACATTGGTCTTGATCGGCTGAGTACCACCCACGGTCGTATATTCGCCCTGCTGCAAAACGCGCAGCAGCCGTGTCTGGGCCTCGAACGGCATGTCGCCGATTTCATCGAGGAACAGTGTCCCCGACTCCGCCTGCTCAAAGCGCCCAGGTACGCGCTGCGTCGCCCCCGTAAAGGCGCCCTTCTCATGACCGAAAAGCTCCGACTCGATCAGTTCGCGCGGGATCGCCGCCATATTGACGGCGACAAACGGCCCACGCCGCCGCCGCCCGTAGTCATGGATGGCGCGCGCGACGAGTTCCTTGCCCGTGCCGGATTCGCCTTCGATGATGACCGTGAGGTCGGTCTGGGTCAGCCGTGCAATGATCCGGTAAATGTCCTGCATCACCGACGAGCGCCCGATGATCGGCAATTGCTCTGGTGTCGAAGCCGGCGGTGCGGAGGCCTGGCGCCCTGCCTGGTCAAGCGCGCGCCCGACCAGTTCCACCAGGACATTGAGATCGAACGGCTTCGGCAGGTAGTCATAGGCCCCGCGCTCGGCCGCCGTGATCGCAGTCATGATCGTATTCTTAGCGCTCATCACGATGACCGGCAGGCTGGGCCTGATCTTCTTGATGCGCGGCAGGACGTCGAAGGCATTTTCGTCCGGCAGCACGACATCGGTCACCACGACATCGCCCTGCCCCTCGGCGACCCAATGCCAGAGGCTCGATGCCGTGCTGGTCGCCCGCACATTGTAGCCTGCACGGCTTATGGCTTGCGAAAGCACCGTCCGGATCGCTGCATCATCATCGGCGATGAGCACTGTCCGCACGCTCATGAAACCGTCTCCGTCTCGGCAATCTCGACCGGGTTTCGCAGAACGGGCAGCAGGATGCGGAAAGTCGTGCCGCGATCGCGCGGGAAACTCTCCACGACGCCGCCATGGTCCTGCACGATCTTCGCAACCAGAGCGAGCCCAAGGCCGCGGCCGCCGGATTTGGTCGTCACGAAGGGATCGAAAATATGCGGCCGCACGTCCTCGGAAATACCTGAGCCAGTGTCGTGGCAGCAAACCTCGAGCGGCAGGGAGATACGATCGCCGGAACTCGAAACCGAGAGCTTCATACCCGGTCGAAAAGCGGTCGAAAGCGTAACTTCTCCGGCTTGTCCTGTCGCCTCGATCGCCTCAACGGCGTTCTTGACCAGGTTCACGAAGATCTGGATCAGTTGATCGCGATTACCGAGCAAGGGCGGAAGCGAGGGGTCGTATTCCTCTCTGATCGTGACCGGATGCGATAGGCCGGCTTCCACCAAGGATTTTACGTGGGCGAGCACGACATGAATGTTCACCGGCTTGCGTTCCGGCGGGCGCTCGTCGGAGAACACTTCCATCTGGTCGACAAGATCGCGGATGCGATCCGTTTCGCTGCAAATCAATCGCGTCAGGGCGCGATCGTCGCTGCCGAGCGCCGGTTCCAGCAATTGCGCAGCTCCCCGGATGCCCGCAAGCGGGTTCTTGATCTCGTGAGCGAGCATCGAGGCCATTCCGGATACCGAGCGCGCGGCTCCGCGATGAGTGAGTTGCCGGTCGATCTTGTGCGCCATCGAGCGCGTCAGCAGCATCACGACGACGAAGGACGGATTGTCCGACACGCTTGTCGCTTGGAGGTCCACCGATCTTTCGCCGCCGGTGCGCGGCGTGCCGACATTCACCGCGTATTTCGTGACGATACCGCCCGAGGCACGCACCTGCGCCACGGCCTCGCGCAACGGGCTTGAACTGTGAACGAGATCAGTCAGTCGACACCGCGCCAACGTGGCACTGCTGGCTTGGAAGAAGTCTTCCGCACCCGAATTCACGAAGCGGATCCTGTCCTCTGCATCGACAACCAGAACGGCATCCGGCAACGCATCGAGAATGGCGGCGGCACCTGGGAGTTCAGCCGTGTTGCTATCGCCGGCCCGTGCTACGTTGTTCATCATCACGCTGCCAGCGCCATCTCGTCTTCGGCTGTCGCATAGAGATCGCGGAAACCTCGCGCTACCTCAGCCTCGTTCCTGGCGGTCATCAGCAGGCGCCGGTGTGTTGTCGCCCTGTCGGGTGACAACAAACGCCGCTCCACGATGCGTTCTACAGCCCAACCAAGGTGCTTGCGCCCGATCCGCGCTCCCTTCTCAGCGCCATAGTGATCGAGCATGTCGAGATGCTGTTCGATCAGAAGCTCGCATTCTTCCGCAAGCGACGGCGTACTTCGGCCATGCAGCGGATTGAGTTCGCGCGCGATGACGGCCGGCCACCACGGCCGGCCATAGGCACCCCGGCCAACCATCACGCCATCGGCGCCGGAGAGCGTGAGCGCGCGCCGCGCATCCTGAGCGGTTACGATGTCGCCATTGACGATGAGCGGAATGGAGATTGCATCTCGCACGCGCCGTACCAGCGACCAGTCCGCCGCGCCGCCATAGAACTGGCAACGAGTGCGCCCGTGAACCGTGACCATCGCGACGCCAAGAGCTTCGGCGCGGCGGGCAAGTTCCGGCGCGTTGATCGAGTTGGAGTCCCAACCCAACCTCATCTTGAGCGAGACGGGTTTCGACGTCCCCGAAATCGTCCCTTCGATAAGCGAACAGGCATGATCGAGGTTGCGCATCAGAGCCGAACCTGACAAGCCGCCTGTCACCTGCCGGGCCGGGCATCCCATGTTGATGTCGATGAGATCGGCGCCAAGATCCTCAGCAACCTTGGCCGCTTCACTCATCCAGTACGCTTCACGTCCGGCAAGCTGAATCGCCAGTGGCGCAATCCGCCCTGATCCCGCGGCGCGCCGCAGCATGTCGGGACGCGCTTTGACGAGTTCTTCGCTGGCCACCATTTCGGACACGACCAAACCGGCGCCGTGGCGGTGCGCCATGACACGAAATGGGCCATCCGACACACCCGACATCGGAGCGAGGAAAACCGGATTGGCAAACTGCAGTGCGCCGATATTTATGCCCATATTTTAGGCAAACCGTCCATCTGATCGTATTTTATGCACCCTACTCGCTTCGCCAATTGCGTCAAGCCACTTCCTTGCCGCGGCGCTTGCACGCTGTTAGAGGCGACACATGACAGTCATTGCAATCGTCGTCGCCGCCGGCAGCGGCTCGCGGGCCGGTGGCCCGAAGCCTAAGCAGTATCAGGCGATTGCTGGCAAACCCGTCATTTACTGGACACTTAAGGCCTTTTGCGATCACCCTCGGATTGATCGTGTTTGCACTGTCATCGCGGCCGAACACCGCAATCTCTTCCTTGAGGCGACCGAGGGCTTGGCTCTGGAACCACCCGTCGATGGCGGGGAAACCCGCCAGGAATCTTGCCGGAAGGGGGTCGAATCCCTCGAGGGTCACAACCCCACCCATGTCCTCATTCACGATGCGGCTCGGCCATTCGTGTCGTCGGAGCTCATCGACCGAGTGATTGCCGGCCTTGCCCATCATCCTTGCGTGATCCCGGGCCTCCCGGTCAGCGATACGATGAAGCGGGCGCCCGGCGGCATCGTCACAGGCACCGTCGACCGCGCCGATTTGTGGTCGGTCCAGACGCCGCAGGGGTTCGAGTATTCGTTGATCCAACAGGCCCATGCGCTGGCTGTGCAGACGGGTCAGCTTGGTTTGACTGACGACGCAGCGGTTGCGGAACGCGCCGGCCATCGCATCGCGATTGTCCTCGGCGAAGCAGAAAACCGGAAGCTCACTACGCCTTCAGACATTGAAGACGCAGATTCGCTGCTGACGGCAAAGACCTTCGCCGGCCTTCCCGACGTTCGCGTGGGGCAAGGCTTCGACGTGCACAAGTTTGCGCATGGCGATGCAGTCACGCTGCTGGGTGTTCGCATTCCTCACCCTTTCGCGCTGGAAGGACATTCCGACGCTGACGCACCGATGCATGCCTTGACCGACGCGATCCTCGGCACGATCGGCGAAGGCGATATCGGCGTTCACTTTCCGCCATCGGACTCGAAATGGCGCGGCGCCGACTCAAGCATTTTCCTTCGTCATGCCGTCTCGCTTGTTGAAGCGAAGGGCGGCGTCATTGCCCATGCCGACATCACCATCCTGGCCGAAGCGCCAAAGATCGCGCCGCACATTGCGGCGATGAAGGAGAAACTCGGCGCGATACTCCATCTCGATCCTTCGCGTCTCGGCATCAAGGCGACGACGACGGAAACGCTGGGTTTTGTCGGCCGGCGCGAAGGCATCGCCGCTTTCGCAACCGCGACGGTTCGATTGCCGGCGCGCGGGCCTTTGCGATGATCGAAGAGGAACTTCTCTCCTTAGCGGCCGACATCCTCGGCGAGTGTCGCGCGAAAGGCATTCTGGTTTCTGCGGCCGAAAGCTGCACAGGCGGCCTCGTTTGTGCTGCGCTTACCGCAATTGCAGGCTCGTCCGACGTGGTCGACCGCGGTTTTGTGACCTATAGCAATGACGCCAAGCATGAAATGCTGGGTGTCTCCCGCGAGATACTGAGCAAGCATGGCGCCGTCAGCCGCGAATGCGCAGTCGCCATGGCGGAAGGCGCGCTCGCCCGCTCCAAGGCGTCCATCGCCTGCTCCATCACCGGGATCGCGGGTCCAGGCGGTGGAACACCGGACAAACCGGTCGGCCTTGTTTACCTCGCCTGTGCGGCCAAGGGCCGGACCACCCAGCATCAGCGCTTGCTTTTGAAAGATCGGAACCGCGCAGGAGTAAGGCTGGATTCAGCGCTGGCCGCACTGCGGATGATCAGCGCTCAGGCAGACTTGCTTCCCGCCGCCGGCGCCAAGGATCCTACATAGACCGCACGTGCGCGCGCTTCGAAGGCCGCCAGCATCTTGCGCGCCGCCCAGTCGACCATTCCCGATAAGAGCAATTGCAGCGACCGGCTCGCGAGCTGATAGTCGAGTATGTATTCGACCTCGCACCCGCCCTTCGGATTGGCGTGAAACCGCCACAGACTGTCAAGATGCTTGACTGGCGGCTGGTCAGACATGGAGCGAATGGTGAGCCTTACCGGATTGAGCACCACTTCGGTTTTGAGGTTTTCGATGATCGCGAGCTTGGGATATGCGATCTGGAGAATGGTCGAAAGATGCACAAGGCCGTTCGTCTCGATACGCCGGCGATTGACTGTCGCGGAGCGACAGAGCGGCACGAATTGCGGATAGGCCTCTATATCCGCGACGACGTCATAGACCTGCTGGGCCGTAAAGGCGGACGATCGCGAAACCGAGAATTTCGGCATCGTCAGGCGCTGTTGCGCGCTCTGGCTTCGCGCAATCGCTTGAAATCATCGCCCGCATGGTGTGACGACCGCGTCAGCGGGCTCGACGCCACCATGAGAAAGCCCTTGGCATAGGCCGTCGTCTCATAGGCTTTGAATTCATCTGGTGTCACGAAGCGGTCGATTGCGGCATGCTTGCGGGTCGGCTGCAAATACTGCCCGATCGTGATGAAATCGACTGCCGCCGTGCGCATGTCGTCCATCACTTGCAGAACTTCTTCGCGCTCCTCGCCCAACCCCACCATGATGCCCGACTTGGTGAACATTTGTGGATTGAGCTCCTTCACGCGCTGCAGGAGCCGCAACGAATGGAAATAGCGTGCGCCCGGCCTGATCCGCAAATAGAGCGAAGGGACAGTCTCAAGATTGTGGTTGAACACGTCCGGTTGTGCCTCGACAACCTGCTCAAGCGCACCCTGCTTGCGCAGGAAGTCAGGTGTCAGCACTTCGATCGTCGTCTTCGGCGAAGCCTTGCGGATCGCCCGAATAACGCGAGCAAAATGCGCGGCCCCGCCATCTTCGAGGTCGTCGCGATCGACCGAAGTGATCACGGCATGCGACAGGCCCATGCTTGCGATCGCGCGTGCGACCTTCTCCGGCTCGTCAGGGACAAGCGGGCCCGGAAGTCCTGTGCGCACGTTGCAGAAGGCGCAGGCGCGCGTACAGGTATCGCCCATGATCATGAAGGTCGCGTGCTTCTTCGACCAGCACTCGCCGATATTAGGACAGCCCGCTTCTTCGCATACCGTGACCAACCCGTCGCGGCGAACGATGTCCTTCGTCTCCTGATAGACGCCCGGTCCAGGCGCACGCACGCGGATCCAGTCCGGCTTGCGCAACAGCGGCGCGTCCGGCTTGTTGACCTTTTCAGGGTGCCGGGGCCGCGCCGCGCGCATATCGAGAAGAGTAACCACAGACTACGACCTTACGCTGAACGCCCTCTGATCGCCTTTACGATGATGATGAGAATGACCGCACCGACCACGGCAACCAGGAGATTGCCCCAGAACCAGCCGCTGAAGATCTCACCGAGCCGGAGGTTCAACAGATTGGCGAGGAACGCCCCGATATAGGCCCCGATAATGCCGGTGATGATGTTGAGAATGAGACCCATATTCGACTTGGTCAGCTTCTCAGCAATCCAGCCGGCGAGCCCCCCGATAAGCAGCGTGCCAAAGAAGCCGACGCCGCCACCCAGATCCATAAAGTTGTTCACTTGAGCCTCCTTGGCAGTTGACGGCTTCAGACGATAAGCCGCGCGATGATCACGACTATGACGGCGCCGATCGTCGCCGTAGCGATGGCGCGTCCGATTTCATTCTTGATCCCGAGATCGATGCCCGCTTTCTCCAGGACAAAGCTCCCGACGAA
>JAESFU010000874.1_pt1 | contig 10093 bp, 10 predicted proteins | sample 9269461 | NCBI WGS metagenome assembly JAESFU01 (sample SAMN14502556, study PRJNA617107) | algae metagenome | isolation source: Stenomitos rutilans HA7619-LM2 and co-occurring heterotrophs from cave walls | place: USA: Waikapalae cave, Hawaii | collected 2009-07-28
GCCACTATGTCGGCGACGTGTTCGGCGCGCCGCTCGCCATCGAGGGGCTGATGGCATTCTTCCTCGAGGCGACCTTCATCGGCCTCTTCTTCTTCGGCTGGGATCGCCTGAAGCCGGTGGCGCATCTCGCGGTCACCTGGCTGATGGCGCTGGGCGCGAACTTTTCGGCGCTCTGGATCCTCATCGCCAATGGCTGGATGCAGAACCCGGTCGGCGCAAGCTTCAATCCCGACACGATGCGCATGGAAGTCACCAACTTCATGGAGGTGATCTTCAATCCCGTCGCGCAGGCTAAGTTCGTCCATACCGTATCGGCGGGCTATGTCTGCGGGTCGGTGTTCATCCTCGCCATCAGCGCGCTCTACATCCTGCGCGGCAAGCATATCGACCTCGCCAAGCGCTCGATGGTAGTGGCGGCGAGCTTCGGCCTTGCCTCGGCGCTGTCGGTGGTCGTCCTCGGCGACGAGTCGGGCTATGTCGCGACCGAACACCAGAAGATGAAGATCGCCGCGATGGAGGCGATGTTCCATACCGAACCGGCTCCGGCGGCGCTGACGCTGTTCGCCATTCCGGGCTCGGACGGGCGGCCCGCCTTCCAGGTGCAGTTCCCATGGATCCTCGGCATCATCACGACGCGCTCGTTCGACCGCGACCTGCCGGGCATCACCGAGCTCACCGAGCACGCGGCGGTACGCATCGCCAACGGCATCGAGGCCTACAAGGCGCTCGACGCCATCAAGGCGGACCCCAATGACGGGGCGGCACGAGCTACCTTCGCCGCGACGCAAGCCGATCTCGGCTACGCGCTGCTGCTGAAGAAATACCGGCCCGATGTCGAGAACGCGACGGGCGAGGAAATCGTCCAGGCTTCGCTCGACACGGTGCCCGACGTGTGGCCGCTGTTCTGGAGCTTCCGCATCATGGTGGGCTGCGGCTTCTTCTTCATCGGCTTCTTCGCGCTCTGGTTCTACAAGTCGGCGGTGCAGAAGCTGACCGACCAGCGCTGGCTGCTGTGGGTCGCGGTCGCCGCGCTGCCGCTGCCCTGGGTCGCCATCGAGCTCGGTTGGCTGATCGCCGAGTACGGCCGACAGCCCTGGGTGGTCGAGGGTGTGTTGCCGACTTTCTACGCCGCTTCGGGCCTCAACTTCTGGGACCTCGTGATCTCGCTCACCTTCTTCGTGGCGCTCTACACGGCGCTGATCGTGGTCGAGCTCTACCTGATGGTGAAGACCATCAAGCACGGCCCGTCGGAGACATCGGTGCTGGATGCGCCGATCGAACCGGTCGACCCGATCCCCGATGCCGTCCCCGCCAAGTAAGGACCAGCGAAAATGAGCGTGATCCCTCTCGACTACGAAACGCTGCGCCTCATCTGGTGGGCGCTCTTGGGTGTGCTGCTGATCGGCTTTGCCATCATGGGCGGCATGGACCTGGGCATCGGCACTCTGCTGCCATTCGTTGCCCGCACCGACGAGGAGCGGCGCGTGCTGCTCAACCTCTCGGGCCCGACCTGGGAAGGCAACCAGGTCTGGCTGATCCTGGGTGGTGGCGCGATCTTCGCCGCTTTCCCGCCGCTCTACGCGGTGAGCTTCTCGGGCTTTTACATCGCGATGATCGCGATCCTCCTGGCGCTGATCCTGAGGCCGGTCGGCTTCAAGTTCCGCGGCAAGGTGGAGAACACGCGCTGGACCACTACCTGGGACTGGGCGCTGTTCGTGGGCGGGTTCGTGCCCTCGCTGGTCTTTGGCGTCGCCGTCGGCAACCTGTTCCTGGGCGCCCCGTTCCGGCTCGATGACACGCTGCGCACGGTCTACGAAGGCAATTTCTTCGGCCTCCTCACTCCGTTCGCGCTGCTCGCCGGACTCATCAGCCTGGGCATGCTGATCGTCCAGGGGGCGACGACGATCGTGATGCGGACCGAAGGCGCGATGACCGAACGGGCCCGCTGGGTCGGCCGGACGGCAGCGCTGACCACGGCGGTGCTGTTCATTCTCGGCGGTCTCGTCGCGCTGTTCCTGCTTTCGGGCTACAAGGTGACCAGCGTCATCGATCCGGCCGGGCCATCGAACCCGCTGCTGAAGACGGTCGTCGTCGAGCCGGGCGCGTGGGCTGCCAACTACACGCTCATCCCGTGGATGATCGTTGCGCCGATCCTCGCGGTGCTCGGGTGCCTCGTCGCCTGGTGGGCGCTGGGCGCGAGACTGAAGCTCGTCGCGTGGCTCGGCTCGAGTGGGGCGATCTTCGGCATCATCTCGACGGCCGGCCTGTCGCTGTTCCCGTTCTTCCTGCCCTCGTCGATCGACCCCCGGTCGAGCCTAACGCTGTGGGACGCTTCGTCGAGCCAGATGACGCTGTTCATCATGCTGCTGGTCACGGTGTTCTTCCTGCCCATCATCCTCATCTACACCGCCTGGGTGTTCCGGGTGATGCGCGGCACGGTGACGACGACAAGCCTCACCAAGAACCCCAACGCCTACTGAGGAGAGCGAACGATGTGGTACTTTTCCTGGATCCTCGGCCTCGGCCTCGCCTGCGCGTTCGGCATCCTGAACGCCATGTGGTACGAGTTCCGCGACGAGGACGGTAGCGCCAAGACCAAGCCGGATACGGATCGCCCGGCGGCCTGAGGCACGATCAAAAACCAACAAGCCCCGCTCACCGGAATGGTGGGCGGGGCTTTGTCATTGGCGGGCTGCTTCAGCCGCGGAAAGCAACGGGCTCCGGCACGATCTGGGTGAGCAGCTCGTCGATCTCGCGCTGGGTGATCGGATCGAGAGCGGTGGTCGGGCTGCGCACGAGGGCATGGCGGATGATGCCGCGGCGGACGAGCAGCTGCTTGTGCATGGCGTAGAAGATGTCGCCGCCCTGGTTGCCGAGGCGGTTGATGGCCATGATGGTGGCATCGAAGCGCTGGCGGGCGGTATTCTCGTCACCGGCCTGGTAGGCATCCCACACGGCGACGAAGTCGGCCGGCTGGCTGCAGAACGGCATGGTGCCGTGCGCGCCGCGGCGCATTTCCTCGATGAAGTAGCTGCCACCCGCCCCACCGAAAATGGTGAGCCGGTCGCCGATCGCCGAGGACATGGCCTGCACCTTCTGGGTGACGGGCAGCGTCTCGACCTTGATGTACTTCACGTTCTTGCAGGCATCGGCGATGCGAAGCGCGAGGCCAGGCGGGATCGGACCCTGCGGTACGTCCTGAAGGATGATCGGGATGCCGACGGCGGCGTCGATCGCCTTGTAGTACTCGAAGATCTCGTCCGAGCTGACGGGCATGAAGGAGGGCGGGATGACCATCAGCGCATCGGCGCCGGCCTTCTCGGCCGCCTTCGAATAGAACACGGCGAGATCGGTGCCGGCGGCGCCCGAGTTGATGATGACGGGCACGCGACCGTTGACTGATTTCACCGTCGCTGCGGTGATCTGGGCGCGCTCGGCCTCGTTGAACTTGAACACCTCGGAACCAAGAGCCACGCCAAGGCCGTGCACGCCGGCTTCGATGTTGAAGTCGATGAGGCTCTTGAGGCTCGCTTCGTCAATCGACCCGTCAGGATTGAAGGGGGTGACGAGGATGGGCACTACGCCCCGGATGGCGGTCGTCATGGGGGAATAGCTCTCAACGATTTTCGAAGTTGAACATTTCCTCGACCGGGTACTGGACCGGCGAGAAATCGGGATTGGTTTCCATGTAGGGCGCCATCATTTCCCACCAGCGCCAGCTGAGCTCGGACGGCTTACTGTCCGGGTCGGGCGCGCTGTCGCGCTCCATGTAGGCGAAGAGATCGAGGCCATGGAGGTAGATCGAGAAGGTGCGGACGCCGTCGCGCTTCATGGCCGCCAGCATCTCGGGCCAGATCTCATCGTGCTTCTTTTTGTAGATGGCTTCGTTGCCGGGCTTGAGCTTCATCACCCAGGCGATGCGGTGCGGCATGAATATCTCCTCAGCCGGCGAGCCGCTCGGCGGCGACGGGCAGTTCGCCAGGCCAACGGCCGGAATAGCCGAGCCTGTGGCTGACGTGGCGGCAGGCATCCTGCAGCATGGCGACAATGGGCAGTACTGCCGGGCCGGCGGCCTTCGGACTCGGGCCGGTGACGCTGATGGCGCCGACCGAGCGACCCATGCGGTCGAGGATCGGCACGGCGACGCAATAGACGCCGACCACCACCTCCTGGTCGTCGATCGAGTAACCGCGCTCGCGGGTCCGACCGATCTCGTCGCGCAGCCGCTCCGGGTCGGTGATTGTGTAGGGCGTCGCAGCGCTCATCGGGGTGGCATAGACCTGCTCGCGCTCGGTCTCATCCATGAAGGCGAGCATGGCCTTCCCGGCCCCGCCCTGGTTGAGAGGGCCGCGCGAGCCGATCCGCCAGTCGAGCTGCATGCCTTCATTGCCGCGCACCTTGTCGATGCATACGCCCTCACGGCCATGCAGCGCGTTGAGGTTCACGGTCTCGCCGGTCTTGGCCGCAATGGTTTCCGCGAACGGCCGGAAGAGACGCGGCAGTTCGATGCGCTCGAGCTGCAGGCCGGTGATCTCCAGCAGGCGGAAGCTCAGCTCCCACTCGCCGCTCGGGGTGCGGTCGGCGACACCGGCTTCCGCCAGATCGAGCAGCATACGATGCACCGAGCCGAGCGGCAGCTTCAGTTGCTGCGCGACGGCACGGACCCCCAGCGGGCCTTTGCGGGCCAGCAGGTCCATGGCTTGCACGGATCGGATGATGCTCGACATCGGGCGGTTTACCAGTGCGTCTTCTTGGCGGTGGGGCTGGGGTCCATCAGGTTGTCGTCGATGTAGTCCCACTGGATTTCGTAGCCCATGCCCGGGCCCTTGGGCAGGTGCACGTAGCCCTCTGCGTCGATCTTATCGACGATATTCTTCAGGTAGGGGTGCGGCTTGTCGTAATCGACGCCCGGGGCCAGCAGGCCCTTCTCGTAATACTCGGACGTATCTTCCGGTGTCGCGCCGCAGACCTGCAGGTTGCCCCAGCCGGCCATGTGCATTTCGCAGCGGAGACCATAGGCTTCGGCGACGATCGCGGTCTTGCGCGCGCCGGTGATGCCGCCGCGGACTACGTCGATACGGCTCATGTCACCGGCGCCACGGAGGATCCATTCGGCGCGGCTGAAAACACCACCGGCGACGATCTCGGGCGAGAGGATCGGGATCGAGAGTTCCTTGCTCAAGCGGACGTAGCTCTCGACGCGGTATTCCGGCATCGGGTGCTCGTACCAGTAGAAGTTCAGCTTCTCGAGCTCGCGGCCGACCTGGATGGCTTCCTCTAGGGACATGTAGGTGCCCCAGGGGTCGAACATCAGCACGTAGTCGGGACCGACGGCCTCGCGGACGAGGTGGCAGGTCTCGATGTCGGCCTTGATGTTGGACGGGCGGCCGGGCGTCGGGGTACCGGTAGCCGGGTTCCAGAAGTAGTGCGGGTGGATCTTGTAGGCGATGTAGCCTTCGTTTTTGCACTGCAGCGCGTGATCGGCATAGACCTGCGGCTTGCCGATATTGGGGTAGGTCGAAGCGTAGGCCTTCACCTTGTCGCGGGCGCCGCCCATGAGCTTGTAGACCGGCAGGTTGGCGAAGTTGCCGGCAAGGTCCCATAGCGCGTTATCGATGACCGAGGCGATGTTCTCCTGGACGTTCGCCACCCACAGCCACTTCCAGATCATCTCGCGATCCATCGGGTCCTGGCCGAGCAAGAGGTCGCGGATGCGGGTGAGGATGACGTGCTGATCGACGACGTTCAGGCCCTCGGCGTCACCATGCGACCCACCGCCGAAGTAGTTGCCCACGACGCCTTCGTCGGTGTGGATGGTGAGCACGGTCTGCAGCATCGGCGTATCCGGCATCGGGCGGGCATAGCCCACGTCGAAACGGTCGGCGGTGGTGCGGAACGACTTGATGGTGATGTCCGAGATTTTCACGGCACGGTTTCCCTGAGAAAGCGAGAGTTATTCAAACGAGTCGCCGCCGCGCAGACGGTCGAGCAGGACGGCCGCCAGCAGCAGTGCGCCGACGATGATGTTGGTAAAGTACGGGCTGATGGCCTGCAGATCGAGGATGTTCGAGACGCCGGCCACGGCCAAGAGGCCCAGCGCGCCGCCGATCGGGTTGCCGACGCCGCCGCGCAGGATCGAATAGCCGCCGATCATCAGCGCCGCATAGACCTGGAACTCGAGGCCGAAACCAGTGGCGCGGGCGGCCGAGCCGAGCTGGGCGGCGTAGATGATGCCGCCGAGGCCGGCGCCGAAGGCGGAGAGCAGCAGCGCTGCTACCCGCACTTTCCTCACCGAGATGCCGGCACGTGCGGCCGCCTTGTCGTCGCCGCCGACCGCCTGGATGTGGCGGCCGAGGCGGGTCTTGGTGACGACGATGGCGGCGATGACGGTGAGGACGATCGCGAGCAAAAAGACCAGCGGCAGGCCGAACAGGGTGAGGCTCACCAGGTTGAACATGTCGAGGTTGAAGGCAAAGATCGAGCCCTGCGAACCGAGCAGCACCCAGGCGATGCCGCGCAGGGCGACCAGCATGCCGAGCGTTGCCGCGATCGGTTCGGCGCCGAAGCCGACAATGGCGATGGCGTTGATGCCGCCGAAAACGAGGCAGGCGAGCAGTGTGACCACAGCCGCGCTGGCGGGATCCCAGCCGATCGAGAGCAGCAGCGCGAATAGAGCGGACGAGAAGCCAACCATCGAGCCGATCGAAAGATCGACAACGCCCGACAGCAGCGCAAATCCCGAGAAGGCGCCCACGACCAGCGGCACGATCAGGAAGGTGCCCATGATCGAGATATTGCCGAAGCTCAGGAATTTCGGGCCGACCCAGAACCAGCCGACGGCGACGACGATGATGAAGGTCAGCGTGATCGAGGCGACCGAGCCGGTGAGGATGGCGCGCCAATCCTCGCTGAGGCCGGGACGAGTGACGGGGGCGGCGGTGGTATCGCTCATGGTGTGCCCCTGCGTGCGCGGAACCCGTCGATGGCGACGGCAATGATGAGGATGAAGCCCTGGAAGATAGACTGGGTGTCCGAGCTCAGGCCGAAAAAGACCAGCGAGGTCGGCAGGGTCGAGAGGAACCCGACGGACAGAAACAGCATCCAGAAATTGCCGCGGCCGCCGGCCAGCGAAATGCCGGCCAGAATGACACCGGCGATGATGTTGAGCTGTATGGCGTTGGCCGAGCTCGGGTTGAACGGGCCGGAGGTCGCGGCGAACAGCACTGCAGCAAAACCGACGAAGCCGCCAGCGATAGCGAAGGTCGCAAAGCGGGTGAGCGGCAGCGAGATGCCGCGCGCCTTGGCGGCGGCGCGGTTGCCGCCGACGGCGATCATGCGGCGACCATAGCGGGTGCGCGGCACGAGGAAACCGACGACCAGGACCATGACCAGCATCGGCCAGAAGATCGCCGGCAGTTCGAGGAAGCGGGCGCGGCCGAAGTCGTAGATGGCGCTACCGATCGGCACTTCGGCGAGCTGGAAGACCAGATAGAGCGCGGCGAGCCCGATGAAGTTGGTGGCCAGGGTCACGATGACCGGATTGAGCTTGGCGACGACGATGATCGCGGCATTGAACGCACCCCAGATCATGCCTGAGATGATCGCGCCGACGATGACCACCGGCAGCGGCAGTCCGGCCTCGGACAACCGAACGGCAACGAGGCTCGCAAGGATAAGGTTGGCCGGCTGGCTGAGATCGATGAAGCCGCCGGACATGGCGATGATGCCCTGCCCGATGGCGAGCACGCCGACCACGGCCATGGTGAAGGTTACGGCCAGCACCGTCTGGTGCGACAGGAAATCGGGGCGGTAGATGGCGGTGGCGGCGATGAGGGCGAGCCACACCGCCAGCAGCATGATGCCGGTGCCCATGCCGCCCAGCCGTGCCTTCAATGGCACCGCTGCGGGAGCGGACTCGATGGCTGGATTGAGGGACATGCGGCGGGGTTCCGGAATGCGATCAGCGGCGGGAAAGATTCCCGGGCAGCCTGGGGGCCGCCCGGGCAGGCGTCAGGAGACGATCAGCCCTTGTTGGGGCAGAACAGTTCGTACTCGGTGGTGCCGGCAGGAGCCGCCAGCAGCTGGGCGACGCGTTCGGCCATGTCGGGGACCGATGCGGCCTGCTCGGCAGTAACCGGGCACGGCTGGACCTTGGATGCCGGATCGCCGGCATCGGCCTTGAGCGCCGGGGTGTTGCCTTCGGCGATCGGCTTGATCACGTCGCGGATGGCGTACACGGCGTAGCCTTCGAGGAAGTAGAACACCGAGCCCTTCAGGTGCGGGTTGACGTTGTCGCCGGTGATGAAGGCGCCGTCCTGGCCCCAGCCGATGACTTCATCGGCACGGCCGAGCTGTTCGGCGGCGTTGATGAGGGCGAGCACGCCGCCATCGTTCAGGCCGACCACGGCGATCTTCTTGGCATCGGGATGCGCGGCGAGCAGGTCGCGGGCGGCCGGCAGGCCGACGGCCGCATCGCCCTGGCTTTCAAAGCTCACCCACTTTTCAGCCGGGATATCCGGACAGACGTTCTTGAGGCCGGTGCGCATGCCGCCCGTGCGCCACTCATTGACGATGCCGGCGCCGGCGCCTTCAGCGGAGACGACGAGATCGGGGTTGCAGTCCCAGTCGGCCTTGACGATCGCGCCGAGGCCTTCGCCACCGGCAATGCCGGCGCCGAGATTGTCGATGCCGACGAAATACATGCCCGGATCGGCGATGTCGTAGGTGACGATCGGGATGCCGGCCTGCTTGGCCACAGCCGAGATGGCCGGGTTCGAAGCGGCCTGGCCGTTGAACTGGATGATGGCGTCGACGCCTTCCTGGGCGAAGATCTGCACGTTCTTCAGCGCGGTGGCCGGGTCGTTGTTGTTGGAGAGCTCGACATAGTCCCAGCCCTCCTTCTCGGCGAGGGCGCGGGCGACGTCGCCCTGGGCCTTCATCCACTCGCAGCAGGTGTTGCCACCCACGGCCATGCCGAGCTTGAACTTGTCCTGCGCTTCGGCAATGCCGGCGAGGCCGAGAATGGCCGGGACCGACATCGCCACCACGGCGAAGGCACGGGTCGTGTTACGCATCTTAGGTTCTCCTCCCAGAAAGTGCGGTAACTTGAACGGTGACTCAGGCGGCAGCCTGAGCCTTTTTTCGCCTACGCGGCGAGCTGGGCGCGAGCCTCGGGCGAGTCGCCCGGGATGGCGCCGGTAATGAGCCCGACGATCTCGGACACGTCGGTGTCCTTGACGGTGCGGGTAGCGATCGAGCGTCCGAGGCGCATCACGGTGATGCGGTCGGCGACGCTCATCAGCTGCTGCATGTTGTGGCTGACGATGATCACCGAGACGTTCTGCTGCTTGAGGCCGGCGATCACCTCGAGCACCTGGCCGGTTTCGCGCACGCCGAGCGCGGCGGTCGGCTCATCGAGAATGACGATGCGGCGGCCCCAGAGCAGGGCGCGGGCGATGGCGAGGCACTGGCGCTGGCCGCCCGACATGCCCTTCACCGTGGCGTTGATCGAGGGGACCTTCACCTTCAGCGAGTTCAGCACGTCGCGGGCCCGGTCGCGCATCTGCCGGTCGTCGACGAGGTTGAACAGGCGGGCAAGCGGGTTCTTCGAAAGCTCTTCGCGGCCCAGGTAGACATTCTGGTAGGCCGACATGGTGTCGACGAGCGCGAGGTCCTGGTAAACCGTCTCGATCCCCGCATCCATTGCGTCCTGGGCGCGCTTCAGGCTCACCGACTTGCCGTCGATGACGATCTCGCCGCCCGAGGGGGCGACGATGCCGGAGAGGATCTTCAGCAGCGTCGACTTGCCGGCGCCATTGTCGCCGACGAGGCCGAGCACTTCATTTGGATAGAGCTGCAGCGATGCATCGGCGAGCGCGGTGACGGCGCCGAAGTGACGCGAGATGTGGCGCGCCTCGAGCACGGGCGCGGCAGCCTCATTGGCCATCGAAGTCCTCCCTGACGCTCGTACTGTGCGTTCCGCATCTGGAACGAGCGTTTCATATTGAGAACACGTAAGCGCGCAGCCATGGCGCTGTCAACGGGGCGCTGAGTTCGACTTGCGGATGAGGGAGGCGGTCGTCGCAGAATTGGA
>JAESFU010000875.1_pt1 | contig 10081 bp, 8 predicted proteins | sample 9269461 | NCBI WGS metagenome assembly JAESFU01 (sample SAMN14502556, study PRJNA617107) | algae metagenome | isolation source: Stenomitos rutilans HA7619-LM2 and co-occurring heterotrophs from cave walls | place: USA: Waikapalae cave, Hawaii | collected 2009-07-28
AATGCGGCTTCTGCCTTTGAATCTTGGGGCGGGGCCTTTCAGGCCCCGTCATCTCCGAAGTCCTTTCCCCTCCCCACCGCCAAGCATCTCTCGTTCGCGGGCGGATTCGAGAAGCGCAGAACCGATCTTCTCCCCCACTGGCAGCACGGCGGTTCTACATACTCGCTCACGTTCAAGACAAACAAGACCACGCTTACGCCGGAAGAACGTGATATCGTCGCCAACGCATGCGATCACTGGGATGGCACCCGCATCAAGCTCCATCTCGCCGTCGTGATGCCCGACCATGTTCACATGCTCGCGACGCCGATTCAGCAGCCTGACGGAACGTGGCCATCTGTTCCATGGCTCATGCAAAGCATCAAGGGATTCACATCGAAGCAGATCAACGAGATGCGACGCGTGCCGAGCAAGCTCTGGCAAGACGAATACTTTGATCGGATTGTGCGCGGACATGAAGATTTTGTCGCACAGCTTGAGTACTTCGCACGCAATCCGGAGCGAAAGGGACTCACCGAGCGATGGGTGGACTATCCACACTTCCGCGGTGACGAAATTGCATGGCGGTGGGCAAAGGGTGTTGGTGAAGGATGGAAGCATACACGGGGCCTGAAAGGCCCCGCCCCAACTCCATCAAGGCCCACCGAACCTCTGCTTGTTCGAGGCACCTTCGAAGGCCGCATCGGCATCCCCCGCACCATCCCTCGCGGGAATAACGGCTTTGGGTACGACCCGCTCTTCGTGGTCGGTCCCGATTTCACCACCAGCAGTGCAGAGCTCTCGCCAGAAGAGAAGAACAAGCGCAGCCACCGCGGCGCGGCTGCAGTATTGATGGCAGAGCATCTCAAGAAGCTGCTCTAACTCACTCGTTCACTTCTTCGGCAGTTCAAGACCTTCGGGCAGCGGATCAAGATCCTCCTCGACGATCTTCTCGGGCAGTGAGTGGAACGACCTCGCCATCGCGAACGTGAACGGCGACGCCTCCAGCCGCTGAAGCGCCTCCAGCGTGCCACCCGTTCCGAGTTCCTTGCCAAGGTCATACGCGAGGCTGCGCACGTACGTTCCCTTGCCGCACGTGATGTCGAGCGTCACGTATGGCCACGCGTACGACGTGATCGTGAGAACTTCGATCGTCACTGATCGAGGCTGGACTGGGACCGCCATGCCTTCTCGCGCGAGCCAGTATGCACGGGAACCACCGAGATTCACTGCAGAGTGAATGGGCGGGACCTGCTGGATCGTCCCGCGAAACTTTGAAAGAGCTTCTTCGAGCTGTTCAAACGTCGGTGCTTTGAGTTCACCGTTCTCAGGAACAAACGGCACGAACTCGCTCTCGTGGTCGTGCGTCGGCGACGTGTGCGCAAGATCGATCGTCGCGAGATACCGCTTCTTCCCTGCCATGATCTGATTGCAGTACCGCGTCGCGCGGCCGACGAGCACAACAAGCACGCCCGTCGCGAGCGGATCAAGCGTTCCGCCGTGCCCGACCTTGATGCCCTTGGGTGCGCCGCCGCGCCGGAGCTTGGCGCGCACCACTGCACAGATGTTCATCGAAGTCCGCCCCAGCGGCTTATCAACAACAATCACCCCGCACATGGGCTTGGGTCCGACTTCGGTCATTGCGTTCCTTCCACACCACCACTGTCCTGCATTCGCGACACCACGCCCCACGACCGGACCACGATGCGGCCGACCTTCTCATCGATCCGCCGCCACTCACGGTATGGAGCCCGGATCTCAAGCCGCATCGAATCTTCAAGCGTGTAAAACTCGCCCTGATCAACACGAACCACCGCGATACGCCCTGTCGCTCCATCAAGCCAGGCAGGGATCTCCTCTGGGTTCATGCGAAGCACGCCGCCCCGCATCGCAAAAATCAAGCTGTCTTCGTGGTACGCAGTGACGGGCACGTCACTTGTTCCCTTAAGCTCAGAACGTGCGGCGGCAATTCCCCGTGCAATCTCCGGCGTGACATGCCCCGGCAAAAGCCGCGGCGCGAGCACTGCAAAGAACGTCCCGAGGCACGCTATCGCCACCAGCACCATGACAATCTGCCGCTGGAGGCTCAGATCAACTGCACGGTTCCACGCAAGACGAATCCGCGGGCGAGCCCGAACGATCGCGATCATCGTGAGCGCCATCGTCGCCAGCGCGATGCCCCCCACGAGCATCTGCTGCGTGCTTGAGGTGTCGTGCAGATACGTGATCGTGATCGCCCCGATAAGCCCCCCTGCAATCACAAACCCGATGACCCACCAGGCAACAAAACCGAAGCGATCAACCTTGGAGAACTCATCGCGCACGCCGCTCGCTGCACGGAGGAGCATCCTTGCAGACAGCAGCAAGATCGCGGGGTACATCGGGAGCGTGTAATGCGGCAGCTTGGTGCCGACGAGTTCAAAGACGATCCACGCAGGGATGATCCACGCGATGCAGAAGAGCTCTGCGTCACGGCCCTTCCGCCCGTTCATGAACATCTCGCCGACCCGCTCACGCCAACCATCGACCGGTGTATTCACGCCCGTGCCAAACCCCTTGCGCCATGCACGGATCACACCCAGCCCTGCCATCATGCTTCCGGGCCAGAGGAGTACTGCAGAGAGTGCAGTGTGGTATCCCGGCGGGCCCCAGTGCCCTTCCTTGCCTTCCATGCTCCTGCCGATCGTCTCATCGAAGATGATCGCAAAGTACTTTTCCCACCCGACGTGGTTCCCGACCATCCACACCCACGGCGCGACAATGCAGGCAGCGATCACCACGCCGAGGTGCGGCTGGAGTTTCCAGATCCATCGCCAGTTTGATCGCACAACCGAGATGCCAACCACCGTGAGTGCAGCGATCATCGGGCCGATCGGCCCCTTGGCCAGAATCGAAACACCCGTGCAGACCCAGAAGCCAAGCACCCACGCGAGCCACCCGCGCCTGCCCGACGCGATCCCGCTCCATGCACGCCACAGACACCCCTGCGTCGCCACGATCGTCGCGAGCAAAAGCTGATCCGCACGTGCCTGATGTGCATCAAACGCGACGACCGGACAGACCGCCAGAAACACAGCACCCAGCCACGCTGCACGCGGATCGAACATCGATCTCGCAAACCACCACGTCAGCACAACCGCGACGACCGACGAGAGCACGCTCGGGATGCGGTACATCCAGATCGCGTCTTTGAGCGGATCACCGCCAGTGAATATCCATGCAGAGGCGACCTGCGCCCAGTAGATCAGCGGGGGCTTGTTCAGCCTCGGCCGGTCCTGCACCATTGGTACCGCCCAGCCACCCTCGTGGAACTCGGGCTTTTGATCCTCCGCACGAAACGCAGCAGACTCGAACATCTGCCGACTGGCCTGCGCGAACCTTGCCTCGTCCCGATCAATGACCGGGATCGTCCACAGCCCTGGCAGATACACTAATAGGCATAGAACAATGAGCGCAAGGCCCCCTGCAGGGCCGTTTGCCCAGCGCCTTGCGTTCTGAACCTGCATGGTCCACCGTTCCGCCATCCGCATTGCACGCGACTATAACCGGGCACTGAGCCCCCCGGTTCGGTGGGCACACATCGCCTGGGCCGCCGTTGTGCGCCCGATCCTGGACATCATCGCGTGGGCGTTCCACCCCGCGCGATCGCACTGGGCCGCCCCTGCACTCGTTGCCCTCGTCCTCATCCCCATCGTCCTCCCGCGCGATCGGGCGATCAGCCACTTCCTGTCGCACGATATCGGACGTGCGCTGGGCGGCGACATCCGCAGGGAGATCGAGGCCTGGCAGCAGTTCGGCGGGATCGTCTCGATCGTCGTCGTCGCGGTGCTGATCGCGACGCTCGACCCACGCAACATTCGGAAGCTGGCCGACCTTGCTGCAGCGACCATCTCGACTGCACTGGTCGTCACTTTCTTCAAAATCCTGTTCGGCAGGCCACGCCCCAAGTACGACGATCCCGACGCCTTTTCATGGCTCTTTGGGAGTTACCCGGTCCTGCGAAACGGCGAACCGACGCTCATGCACTCGCTGTCGGCAGGGCTTCGCTCTGAACTCTGGTCGATGCCCTCGAGCCACACCTCTGCAGGTGCTGCACTGGCGGTATGCATCTCAACCTTCTATCCCGTCCTTCGCCCGTTGTGCCTGGTGCTGATCGTCATCGTCATGATCGGGCGCACAACCGTGGGCGATCCACCTGCACACTGGCCCAGCGACGTGATCGCAGGTGGCTGCCTGGGCTGGCTCATCTCGGCGACGGTCGTGAAGCACCGCTGGGGCACCATGCTGGTAAACCGCTGGTCAAACCGCGGCAAGGTCCGTGCAAGCTGACCCGACCAAGGATTCTGCAGGCCCGATCGGCTAGACTTCACCCCTGATTCCCGGCGAGTCCCCAACAGACGCCGCCCGGGAGTTCATCCTTCGCACGGAGAGGTGTCCGAGAGGCTGAAGGAACGCGACTGGAAATCGCGTAAACGGGCAACCGTTTCGGGGGTTCGAATCCCCCCCTCTCCGCTTCCTGAAAATCCCCCGTGTGCGAGCCTTTGAACAACAGAGGTTTACACACGGGGGATTTTCATTTGACGGGTGTTTGTCCCACGAATTGTCCCACTCTCGGCCTTTGACCCATGAAAACGCCCCATCGAATCGGATGGGGCGTTGAGAGATGAAGCGGAGTAGTCGGCTGCCTTACCGTGAGCGGCGGATGATGGCGATCAGCGGCAGCAGTCCGAACATACCGGGAGCGGGAATGGCGGTAATGCGGAATCCAATCACCCCGGTTTGATCCAACAGCCCATCGGGGCCACGGTCATAGGCGGACACTTCGTCCACGTTGAACGCCTCCGCAGTGAAAAACTCCAAGCGGGTCAATTCGATCCGCTCGGTTCCATCCGCTGTGATCCACGACAGCGAATTGGCAGCCGGAATTGCGGAGGTGAAGGCGAGCGTTTGAGCCATTCCTCCAAAGGCCTGAAACCCATGGATCGTTGCCGCGTCGGGATTCACGGAAGAGATTGCCGAGATGCCAGGATTGACGCTGTTGTAATCGAAGAACAGATTGAGGGCGTAGTTCTGATCAGCCGAATGGGCGGCACACGCATTGATGGTGATGAGATGTTCGCCAATGCCAAACTCGCGATCCAGCGTCAAGCCCGGCCAATCACCAGTGCGGGTCAGCGGATGACCGTTGTAATCCGCCTGCAGGTTCCATGGGAAGTTCGCACCCACGGTTTCCCATCCGGTTCCGTCGTACCGCCAGTTCGCATTCAAGCCCATGATCTGCATGCCCGTGAGATGCACGGCACCCAACGCTTGACCGCAGACCGCAATCACAACGACAGCCAGTGCGTTCGTCATCGTCAATTCTCCTTTATCCCCCGATGTTGAAATGACGAAGCCCGAGCCACTGCGTTTCAGCCCTGACAGTTTTTTTTGCAGCTACTTTTTGAAGTTCGACGGCGGGCTTTCGTCCGCCGCCGAAGATTTGACCGATTGCCCAGCGGCGTTAGGCGGCATCCGTTGTGCGGTTTCCACCGGCACCAGAGAGATCGGGAATCACGATGGTCCGGTTATCGCGATTGGTCATGACCGCCCGGCTCAGAGGCACGGTAAAGGCGACGGACAGTTCCGACAGCGGCTTGTCCGCTCGGATATTTCGCATCACTTCGATTTCCAAACGCCCATCGACTTCGTCGTAGATGCGTTCCCGCATCTCCGCCTCTCGCATCGCCGCCTTGAACGCCATCGCCAAACCCACGATGATCAGATACGCACCGAACGGGTCGTATCCAGTTGGCAAGCACATCAGCACGCCCAGGCCAAACAGCACGGCTGGCTCGAGGACGGAAGTAACCCACCAAGTAAAGGGGCCGTGGGGAACCCGATTGGTTGCAATCAGATTCAGATGATGCCGAAAATGGGCGGCGAATCCGCGTGTGGCGGAGCTGGGGTAAGCCATCAATTCGCGGGTCGAACTGACGGGCGTTGTGGATGCTGGCAGCAACACCCATTGTTTGAGCCATGCAGCGGCCGCTTTCTGAAACCCGAACGGAAAGATCAGCCATGGAATTCCGGAGTCGAATGAATGGCCCTGATCGGGCGTTCCGAATCGCTTTCGGTTGGCCCGGTAGTGCAACGCAAACGCGATAGTGGCCGCAGGCACAACGCATCGCATTGCCCATCCCGGAGGCGAAACCATGATGATGGGCACGGGCGATTTAGACAGGGGCAGGGTGCCAGTGGCGAAGGCGGTTGTGGGAATCGCGGCACGCACCTTGGTTCCGATGATTCGCAGCATCGCAGGATTGATGGCCGTAAAGGCCGTGATCGTTCCGGCAAGCAGCAACGCCAGTGCGACGAACGGCGTGCACATGTAGCGTTTGCCAATTCGCCGATGCAGGATCAATTCCAGCGGCAGGCAGAGCAGCCAGGCGAAGAAATTGACGACTGCTGTAAATGTGCGAAACACTTTCAACGTGCCAGCCGCCAGCGTGGCTTTGGTCCAATGGGCCAACTCTTGGATTTCTGGATCCATTCACTGCTCCTTGTCTGTTGTCTGCTTTCACCCTTGCCGAAACGTCACACGGACAAACGGGGCACCTGACGACTTGAACCGTCGGCCCGGCTTGAACACGATTGCATCGACCAATCCATCATTCAGCGGCCCTCCGGTGCGAAGCCCAGTCAATTCGCTCGCCGGAATTCGGGGATACATGCCTTCATTGAAACTCATGGACGGCGAACCCGCATGCCCGTCCGGATTTCGACCCGGCATCTGAACACTTTCGGTGTCGTCCCAGTCGGAGGCGATTCTCCTCTCGATCCACTCGGCAGTTTTCCCGCTTGTGGCGTGATAAAAGTGCGTGGTCAGAGCATTGGCCAGACTGTTTGTATGGGCCTCGCTTCCCAATGCCGCCTCGAAATTGTCGAATGACTGAGTCAGGAACACAGTCGCGACGCGATTGCTCCGGCACACTTGCTGAAAATCTGCATCATCGCGGGTGACGTAGGTTTGGGCCTCATCCGCAAAATTCAGAACAGGCCTTGTCCATTCCCCCTCAATGACGCGGCGGCGGAGCATCTGTTTCACGATTCTTTTGAAAGCGATGGTCAGCATCCGACCCACCGTGCCATAAACCGCTGGCGAGCAATCGACAACCAGCACCAAACCGCGTTCCAGCCATTCCGGCATGAACGAACAGCCTTCAGGCGAATCCAGAAGATTCCGAACCGGATCGCGATTCAGTTGAAACAACCCGGCCTGAATGGTGCTGATCACATCGCCCCGGCTGCGATCATTCATATTGGGAAGCGTGCCGAGGAAGTATTCCGTGGCAATGCGGCAGGTACGTTTCTCCGCTTCCGTCTTTGCATTCGCGTCCGCCCTGAGGATCGTTTGAAAGCAGAAGCGAGCTTGCCATTTGGGATCGTCGAGATCGTTGCGGTGCATAGGTGCGGCATCAATCAAGCGGTTGATGGCATCCAAGTTCAACGGCTCCTTCGCCAACCGCAAAATATCGATGGCACTGCACAGGCAGATTTCACTCAGGCTTTGAAAGTACTCGCTGGCTTCGGTGGGGGTTGCAATCTGTTTGCCTTCGCGAAAGATTTCCGACAGCAGGTTTGCCAGCACGACGGTGTTTCCAGCCCCGGTAGTAAGCCGCTCCATTTCATATCGCATCAGATTGAAGTGGGTTTTCCCATCGGGCCGCACAATCAACAGGTGGTCGCGGCGCCCCGCCTGATCGCAGAGCCTTTCCCAGAATGCTGCATCCTCCGGCTTTGTGGTGTAGGCGACAACGCCCCAGCCATCCCGCAACGCCGCCATCGGAATCATCGTGCCCGTGGTCGATGATTTACCGGAGCCGGTATTGCCAATCACAAACACGCCTTCGCACAAATCGCGAATGGACAGAACGTCATCGGCGGTAATCTGCAGCATCGCTTGGTCGAGCGGCCAGAGTTGCGGTTGCTGAGCAGCGTCGCTAGTAGTGGTGTGGTTCATGCCCATAGTGACGATGAACACCACCTGCCGTTTCAGTTACCGCGTCAAATTTTGCTGGGGGTTGTCTACCGCTGGCGTTCCCGGCTGGTTGCCAACGCCTGCATCGCAGCGTCCGATTCCTCATCATGCAGGTGGTAGTACAAATCCAGAATGTCGCTGGAGGAGTGCCCGAGCCAGGCCAAGGCCTTTCGATACGCCACATGGTTGTTGGCACAGAGCGAGGCAAAGAAATGCCGAAAGCTGTGCAGCTTCAATTTGTTGCCGAATCCACACGCTTCGCACTGTCGTTTCAGTTTGCCGAGCAAAGCCCGCTCCGTGGCATGGGGGAATACCAATCCCACGCGATGCGGCAGTACCTCCAGCAATGGCCGCACCCTCGGATGAATCGGTACAAACCGTTCATCCTTATCCTTCGTGGTTCCCGCCGAACCGCCGCGACGGATATGGAGCATGCCCAAGGTGCCGCGATCCAACAGCACATCGGCCCAGTCCAACTGTTCCAGCTCCCCGATCCGCATCCCGGAAAACGCCAAGGTGGCGAAGGCCGTTTTCTCCGATTCGTCGGCAACCTCCAATAGCCTGTCAATCTGGGCAATCGTGAAACAGGGCTGCGGCCTGGGTTTTGGAATCGGAATGCTGATATCTGCAAGATGGTTCTGTGGAATCAACTTCGCTTTCACCGCCCATTTGGTCACCTGCTTTGTCAGCGTCAGCGTGGCATAGATCGATTTCGGCGAATAGACAGTGCCCTGCTTGTGGCGATGATGTTGTTGCCATTCGCGGAACTGGTAAAACCGTTCTTCCGTGAACTGGTTCGGATCTTTGATTTTCTTGAGACGGCAGAATCTCCGGAGCTTTCGCAGATCGGATCGGTATTTCACGAGCGACGTCGGGGCAAGCCCTTTGCGGCGGCACTGCAGGTAGTAACGGGCGACGATGCCGCGAATCGTTTGCGGCTTGTGCCTCACCTGAATCTTGCTAGATTCCAGCCGTTGCTGAATCTCAATCGCCATTCGGCGGGCTTTCCGCACATCGCTGATGCCCAAGCTGTCCTGACGCCAGTTGCCATCTACTTCCTTGTACACTGCGGTAAAGGTGGATACTTGGATGCTGCCAACAACGCGGCGGCCAATCGTCACGCCGGTGCCATCAACTTTTTCACGATCAATCAGTTTCATGGCAACGGTGCTACGACGAAAGCAATTTGGTTGCTACGGGTTGGTGACACTGCAAAATGGCGATAGCGTTACCGCTCGCGTTTGGTCAGCTCGATTTTCTGAATCCAAGTGGTGGTACTGCCTTCATCGAACCCGTTTGCGGATTCGGTGAGGCGTCGAACGGTATGCTGTAGTAGATGGTTGTAGACTGGGAGCAGATTCCGCCCGTGAATCGTTACGTGATCCTCCGTAAAAAGCAGTACCAGATGATCGCTGTGTGATTGAACCGCGTGCAGGTCGCAGTACGGCAAACCTAGCCGGTTGCCATTGGCCTGCACCAGATCCACCATCGGCAATGGGTATTCCCCGTTCGCTTCAAAGCCCGGTTGGGCCGCAGGCTGCGAGTCGTTGCGTGCGATCCCTCCCGGTCGTCGAAGATATTTGTCAATCGCTGTTTCTTCACCCATAGTTGATCCCTCTGTTTCTGGTTTGTGTTTGTTGACGGCGTTCGCGGGATTTGCTCACTCGCTGGGCTACCGATTGGAACGCCCGCAAATGCCGCAGCCGCTCTACGTGTTCTTGAAACCGATTGCGTTGTGGTGGCGGTTGCGATACCTGGCCGTTCTTCACCAGATCCATCGCGGACCTGCGGGTGCTGCTTTCGCTTACCGCATTCATCAATGCTTCGCGGTCGTCGGTGTAAATGCGGGCCTCTTGTTTGCCTCGCGAGATTGTGACGTACCACTGTTCAGTGGATGCTGCGGCCAGAGCGGATTGCGGCATCGAACCGATCACCACATCCGCACTGGCGGATTGGGCGGTGTGAGAAGTGGAGCAGTAGGCGTGAGCGATATGCCCGTAGTTGCGGGGCAGTACCATGTCGTGGTTCAGAATCAGCCCGCCACGTTCGCTAAATCCCTTGATGCGATAGACCGCTCCGTTG
>JAESFU010000876.1_pt1 | contig 10055 bp, 8 predicted proteins | sample 9269461 | NCBI WGS metagenome assembly JAESFU01 (sample SAMN14502556, study PRJNA617107) | algae metagenome | isolation source: Stenomitos rutilans HA7619-LM2 and co-occurring heterotrophs from cave walls | place: USA: Waikapalae cave, Hawaii | collected 2009-07-28
TGGCGATGATCACTTTAATTCCGGCGTCGGCAGCTTCCATAATGGCGTCAGCGGCAAAGGCTGGCGGCACAAAGATGATGGACACGTCGGCGCCAGTTTTATCGACGGCGTCTTTTACGGTGTTGAATACCGGTCGTCCAAGATGTTCGGTTCCTCCTTTGGCAGGTGTTACACCGCCCACTACGTTTGTTCCATACTCGATCATCTGGCCCGCATGGAAGGAACCTTCCGAGCCAGTGAACCCCTGAACAATTACTCTTGAATCTTTATTGACCAGTACACTCATAAGACATTTATTTTAAGCAGCACAAAAATAGGATAATAAACCTTCGAACCAAACGCGCCAAAAACATGAAAAGCCGCTATAAAGCGGCTTTTCGGTTGTGTTTTGGAAGTTTTTCTATTTTTTCTCGGGCAGTGTTTTAATCTGCGTTCTCAGAAGGAATTTCTGATATTCCTCCTTGTAAAAGGCAACATCCGGAGCAAGCTTGATGGCCTCCTGGTACTGTGTACCTGCATCGATAAGCAGGTTATTTTTTTCATAGAAACCAGCCAGATACAATTTGTTCAACGCGGTTTCCTCACTCACCTGCGGAGCAAACTCCTGCAATGCATTCTTGATGCGTGTCTTATCAGCTTTCGATACACGCTTCAAAGCATAATCTTCATTACTTGTAGCTTTTTTATCTGGTCCGAATACCTGAAGTGTGATATTGTCCTCATTGGCAAAGCTCGCGTCTGAAAAATCTATCAGTATCTCATTTTTGGTCACATCGTATTTCGCCAGCACATCTCCGAACATACTTCTCAATTCAACCTTATACGGAGGGGGAAAATTCGTATTATCCCAACTGATCAGGGCTTTATCAGCATACACGATCGGGTTTTGTTTCGCTGAAGGAATGTTGATTGTGTAAACGGATGGACCTCTGTGCACCGCACCGGTTGCCTGCATGTTATTGCCTTTCTGTTCGTCGGAACTCAGAATAAAATCAGCATATTTGTTTAATACGCTCGAGTTATTGCTGCTTACTTTACCTGCCAGGTCCGAAATTTTGTATTTGCCGGCCTGTTTTAACTCGAGTGGCTTGCCGCTTTTGTGTACGAGTCCCACATACGAATTCTCTGAAACTTTCAATTCATCGGTGGCCTTCAGGCTTGCACCAACTTTAACCGATTGCCAGGCCGAACCGGCCTTTACTTCATTCTTGCCTTTGTTAACCAATACCTTGAAGGCATAGTCCTGGGCCGATACCTGCTGTACCACCATTAAGCATACTACTGCAAAAAGCGCCAACTTCGTTTTCATGATCTTTTGGAGTATAGGGTTTTAAGAAACAAATTTATGTGTTCTGAACGAATATTATACCATAAATGAAAAAGCCGCTGTCCAAGCGGCTTTTTTTATAAAATCTGAATTCTTATTTCTTCATTGAATGTCTGAAGAGGAAGTCATCGTATGACTCCTTATACATGGTCACATCGGGTGCGAGTTTAATCGCGGCTTCGTAAGCTCCCACGGCATCGATAAAGAGGTTATTCTTTTCATAAAAGCCTGCCAAAATGTATTTGTTCAATGCATTTTCAGAAGCTACATCGCCAGAGATTTCACCCATCGCCAATTTGATTTTTTCTTTCTCGGTAGCCGATAATTTTTTGATCAGTTTCTCGGCTGATTTCTTGGAGGGATCCGCTTTGGCAAACACCTGCACCAGAACCGCATTTTCAGAAGCCAGTTTCTTATCCGCCAGGTCCAATTGAATCGAGTTCTCCGGGGTTTCCAATTTCAGAAGCTCTTCACCAAACATGTTGTTTACGATTACAACAAAAGGGCCTTCTGTTTTGGTAGATTCCCACGAAACCATAGCCGTAGCGTTGTAAATACCGGAGAACTGATTTTCCGGTAGCAGAACCTGTATCGCAGTAGGATCGCCACGGTGAACGGCTCCTGTGGCGCTGAGACGATTTTTCTTCGCCTCGGCAGAATTGCTGCTCAAAATAAAGTCTGTGTACTTGCTTAGCACACTGGCACCGGTACCTACTTTATTGGACAGGTCTGCCACTTTATAGTTACCCGCCTGTTTTATTTCAAGCGGTTTTCCGTTGTTATGTACCAATCCGATGTAGGCGTTATCGGACAGTTTCAGTTCATCACTGGCGCCCAATGATGCGCCGGTTTTTATCGGTTGCCAGGTGTTGCCTGTCTTTACTTCGTTGTTGCCTTTATTTACCAATACCTTAAAGGCATAGTCCTGTGCTCCTGCTGCGAGAGTCATCAGGAAGAAAGCGACGATAAAAGGTATTCGAATGTTGATTGTTTTCATAAAGTTGAAGATGATGTACGCGTGAGATTAGTCTTTTTTTGGTATGAATACTTCAAAAGGTTTATTGGTAAACTTTGCACCGGTTTTTAACCATAAACGTGACAGTGCAGGACTTAAAACGTTAAAATAAAACTCGAAGCTGGGCCCCACAGCCGCTATGGTGGCAAGGGTTAGGGTTAGATCGAGCTTGAAGCTGGAGAGTGCAAACAACTCGATTGTAAACGCCATCAGAAGCACGATTTGCAGTACCTGTATCAACAGGGACACACTATCGAACCAGAGGGGATATTTTTTATTGATCACGTAGAAAATGCTGATGTTGGCAAAGCAAAAGATAAAGGCCATCAAATATTTCATCCACTCGCTGAGTTCATCTACATAGTCTTCATTCAAAATTGTTGCCAGAATGTTTGCGTGCACGACCAATCCGAACATATCCGGGTTTGCTCTGCCTGCGACCTTGTTATTTAACGGCGTAAAAAACTTGTCGCTCCAGGACGGATCGCCAAAATAATTCCCCAGAAAACCGAAGATGACGATCTTGTCTCTAAAGAGCTCCGGAACGAATTCGCCTCTAAAGGGTTGCTCAACATCCAAAGCAGAAAAGTATACGGGATATCGTGTTGTGCCCAGATCCTGTTCACGTAATGATTTAATCTTCACGTCCTGCAAATCAATATTACCGCGGTAATTTATGATCTCTTCAAAGTTTTCGCGTTGCAGAAGTCTCATGGTTTTGGCTGAATCATATTTCAGTGCCATCTGGACAGCGAAGGCATGTTGATACTTTCCGTTCACTGAAATTTTTGGAAAGAATGAACGGCATATTTTTACGTCTTCCTGGTAGCGCGCTCCGGTAGGCAGGTTGGCATAACCATACGTGGCTGCATTTTGAAAAGCCGGGTCTGAAAATTCGGTCGAGTCATATTCATCAATTGCATTCAGCGCCCGGAGTTTATGGGACTGAAACAGTTTGGACACCAGTACAACATTGCCGGCTTCCTGAATGGCATTGCTCAACATCAGGTTGCCCATGGTATCCAGCAGTGCAGGACAATTGATGGAATCACGAAGTCCGCCTTCACAATCAAAAAAGCTATCGATGCCGATCACTCTTGGCTTGTATTGTGAGACAATGGAGATCTGCTGCGCAATTTGCCCGCGGGTTAGGTTGCCAATATTCACCAGCACGATGCGTTCATCTACCAGGGGATCTTCGCGCAGGTTGGAGAATGCGTAATCGGTAAGTTCAAAATCAGAAAGGGCCTGCGAAATCGGATCGAAAGCATTGAAGAGCTCCAGTTTGGTAATTTTTGATATGCACCACATCATACCAAACACAAAGAATGTAGCGGTGAGGCATTGAATCAGAAATTTTCGCATACAGGATAGATAGGTAGTATCAAGTAAATTTAGAAATTTAAGCGGGCATTCTACACAAAAAAAGGTATTGAAGACAACAGGGAAAATCCGGCGCTCGGCCGAACAGTTTGTTGCAGGCATTGCTGCCGGCGATCGTGTGGTGCTCAGTCAGGCGATAACGCTGATCGAAAGCTCGCTGCCGGCAGACCAGCAGCTCGCCGGCGATGTGCTGGAGAAAATTCTGCCTGTATCCGGAAAAGCATTGCGCATCGGCATAACGGGCGTGCCCGGCGTTGGCAAAAGTACTTTTATCGAGGCATTCGGTGAATATGTAGTGGCCCAGGGAAAGAAGCTTGCCGTGTTGACCATCGATCCTACGAGTCAGCTTTCAAAAGGCAGTATTCTCGGCGACAAGACCCGCATGGAAACATTGTCGCGAAATCCGAATGCTTTCATACGACCTTCGGCCTCGGGCAACGCACTGGGAGGTGTAGCCCATAAAACACGTGAAGCCATGCTGCTCTGCGAAGCCGCCGGGTTCGATGTGATCCTGATTGAAACTGTGGGCGTGGGACAATCGGAAGTGGCTGTAAAGAATATGGTAGACTTTTTCCTGTTGCTGATGCTGGCCGGCGCCGGCGATGAGTTACAGGGCATCAAGAAAGGTATTATGGAAATGGCGGATGGCCTCGTGATCACAAAAGCTGACGGGGACAACATACAACACGCCACATCTGCGCAAGCTGAATATCAGCATGCGCTTCACCTCTTTGCTCCGCCTTCATCGGGGTGGTATCCGCAGGTACTGGTCTCGTCGGCCAAAGACAGGACAGGCCTCGAAGCTATCTGGCAGATGGTGCTGACGTTCGAAGAGAAGACGAAAGCTTCAGGGTTTTTTGATACAACCCGGAGACAGCAAAACATCGCCTGGTTTCAATCCTGTTTCCAGGAACTGCTGCAAGAGGACATTCAGAAAACATTAAACACTGAAAACCTGCGCCTCGAACAAGCCATTACAGGACACACACTTTCCTCCAGGCAGGCTGCATACAAACTGCTGGCGGCCTATCACAACGCCATACGGATGAAGTAACCGACTGTACTCTGAAAATCAATCTTTCTTTTCCTGCTTCTTGCGGAATCCATAAGGACAATGGCGGCACCCGCTTTTACAGCAATGTCCACGACGCAGATGATAGGCTTCGGTGAAGACGATCAGCCCGTTTTCCATATAGTGGTATATGGACCGCTCTTCGTTAAAAGACTGCGATTTATCGCGTTCGTCTGAATCGGCCATTGTAAATTGTCGTTATCTTGCGCACGCTTTTAAAACGCGTTACTCATGCAAAGATATTATTCTGTTCTTATTGTTTCGTTGCTGCTGCTCTGGAATTGTAAAACTGAAAAAGACAGCCCGGCTTCTACAGCTGTCCTCCGCGATTCGCTTACCCTCGAGTATGCGGCGGGCTTTAAAGTATATTATCATAACAACGTGAAGGAAGTCGAAGTCCTGCAGCCTTTTCAGGGTGCCACCTCCGGCTACCGGTATTTGCTGGTGCCGCACAACGAAGAAGTGCCGGCCCACGACGCAGACGTAAAGGTTATCCGCATTCCACTCAACACCATTGCCTGTACCTCCACCACGCATATTCCGCTGCTGGATTACCTGGGCGAAACGGACAAGCTGACGGGCTTTGCCACCACTGATTTTATAAGCTCCGAGAAAATGCGTGTGCGGGTAGATGCGGGGAAAGTGACTGAACTGGGTATCGATAAAGGTCTAAACCTGGAGCGACTCGCTGTATTGAAACCATCCATGCTGATGGGTTACGCCATGAGCAGCGATTATGGACAATTCAAAAAGATAGAAGAGCTTGGCGTGCCGGTGGTCATCAACGCGGAATACATGGAGAAGCATCCTCTGGGGCGTGCAGAATGGATCAAGTTTATGGCGCTGTTCTTTAACAAAGAAAAACAGGCAGACTCGGCATTTCAGTCCATCAAAAAAGGCTACCTCGAAACAAAGGCACTTGCAGATAAGGTCACCACACACCCGACCGTGTTGAGCGGGGCAGTCTACGGCGATGCGTGGTTTGTGCCCGGAGGACAAAGCTACGTTGCCAAATTATTCAACGATGCGGGCTTTCAATACCTGTGGCGTGATGACCCGTCCAACGGCTCACTGCAACTGACGCTCGAAGGTGTATACGACAAAGGCCGCGATGCAGACTTCTGGGTGGGCGTAGGCATGTATGAAAGTCTGCAGGCATTGCAGGCTGCCGACATTCGCTACACGCGTTTCAAGCCTTTTAAACTTCAAACACTTTATTCTTCCGATGGACGCAAGGGCGCCAAGGGCGGAAGCGAAATTCTGGAGCTCGGCTATCTGCGACCAGATATAATTTTAAAAGACCTGGTAAAGATTGCACACCCGGAATTACTACCCGAACACACGTTCTATTTCCACAAGAAGATCCAGTAATTTTTATGGTTCATAGTCCAACGAAACAACGCTGGACCGTAACCTCTTTACGAAGCATTTGTTCCCTCATCTCTGGTAACTGCACGCAAAACATTTACCTTTGCTGCGATGAAGGTCGTGAGTTGTATTCTCTTTTTTTTGCTGATCACATTTTTTTCGGCTGCCAACGGTTTTGAAGTCTTTGAAGAGAATGGCAAGGCCGGCTTGAAAGACAGTCAGGGAAAGGTGTTGATCCCTGCGCAATATGATGCACTCGGCTGGAGTGACGGGACCTTTTCGGTTTATCAGAACATTACCGGCTACAAACTTAACGGCCGCTGGGGTCTCATCAACACTGCCAATCACAAGCTTACCAAAACTGATTACGATGATCTGATCCGCAGCGAAGGTTCGCTGTTCGTTGCGCGCAAGCAATCGAGCGTGTCCTTGCGCATTGTGGCCGGTTGTCTCAATGCGTCGGGAAAAGAAGTAATTCCATTTGAGTACGACGGCATTAAAGTATTCTCGCTGCGCGCGGTGGTGTTTACAAAAATCGGCAATCAGTACAAGTATGGATTAATTGATCTTGAGAACAGGACCATCATTCCGCAGCAATACCAGAACATTTATCCGATCGGAAGCCTGCGCTTTGCCGTGGAGAATTTCGAGAACAAGTTGTCCATTTTTACGGAAGCAGGCAAAGCAGTAACAGGATTTACAATTGACAAGATTTCTCCCTTCACAAAGAATTATGCGATAATATATCAGGGCGAACAGCAAGGCGTGATCGATCGCGATGGACAGATCAAAGTGCAACCCAAGTACCAATCCGTTGCCATACTGGAAGATGGTTCGCTAAAAATCCGCGAACCTCATACATGGGAATTCCTGGACGGCAAAAACAAATTACTGCAAACGCATCTGGCCGACTCCATTGAACCCGTGGACAATAATTTATTGAAAGTTACCCGAGGACAGCTGGTTGAACTGACCGATGATCAGCTGAAGCGGAAGTCCAATACAGCGCTCACCGCCATCGGCTCCTTTCAAAACAACCGTGCCATTGTTTACCTCAGCCGCAAGCAAGGTGTGATCACGCGCAGCGGGACATTGATCGTTCCGCCTGTATACGATTCTATCGTAATGGCCAACGGCTATTTTACCGCGCTGCAATTTCAGGGAGGACAATCAACCTGGATGTTGCTGGACAGTATGGGGACGCGCCTGACAACAAAACTCTACGAACGCATGGCGCCGTTAAATGCTACTTATTTCGCGGTGCGCTACCGCGGGTTTGCCGGAGCCATCAACCTGGCCGGTAAAGAAGAAATAGGCTGCGTGTATGATTCGCTGCTCCAGATAAAGGAAGGACTTGTGGTGGTGAAGTTCCGGCAACAGTACGGCATTGTAAATTTTAAGGAGCAGTGGATTGTGACGCCGCGCACCAACAGGCTTACCATTCTTACGGCCAATCGATTTATCGAACAATCGCCGGTGCGCAAATCACTCAAGGCTACCGATGGCAATGTGATTTACTTCACGGACAATCCGATTAAAGTTTACCCGGACTATTTACTGGAATATCTGCCGTCCGGGACAATCTGGAAGATAAACCTGGAAGGTCGTATTGCAGACCGGCAGGTACACCCGGATGAACCGATTGAAGCCATCTACGAAGAGAGTGAAGGACTTCGCGCTATTCGTAAAAACGGCAAATACGGGTTTATCGATTCGCAGGGGCGACTGCGCATTGCCAACCGCTACGAAGGCGTCAAGAAGTTTTCAGACGAACTGGCCCCCGCCATGATTCGCGGACATTGGGGTTATATCAATCACCAGGACCAGATTGCCATACAGCCGGTATACGATGAAGTGCTCGCCTTTGAACGCGGCGTTGCCTTTGTGCGCAAAGGAAATGTCTGGGGCACGATCGACAAGACCGGCAAGCTGCTGCTGCCCGTACGCTATCAATCTATAAAGTTATTGGACACCCGAAATTTTCTGATCAAACTAAATGATCTGGAGGGACTCGCAGATGCTTCCGGAAGGATTTTGATTCTACCCAAGTATCACACGCTGATGGACACCGGAAACGGGTTTGCTATTGTAGAGCGTGATGCCAAATACGGAGTCATCAACCTGCAAGGCATCAGCACCATTCCGCTGATCTACGACCACATTCAGTACGATTACTTCAATCAGTTCTACATTGCCCAGCGAAAATCGCTCTGGGTAGATGCCAGATAATCCAATCCTCGTCATCGGGACAATGGGTCTACATCCTGCGATGAAGGTCTATCAGAATCTTGCATTGCGCCAAAGGTCAATCACCTCGTACCATGTCTGTTCAAATTTTCGCTCGCGAATGAGCACATAGTTGCGCGGATCGAATAACGTTGGCGACCTGGCAAAATTGAAGGACACTTTGTAACTGCTGTTCTTGTAAGTCCACACCTCGCGGTCGGAGAACTTGTATACGTTGTCCGGAAGTCCAAATACAATGTAGATCATACCACGATCTGTCTTCCAGCCTTCCTTGTACGATGAAAAATACTGATTGGCCAGCTCCACTCTGCGAAAATAACTGCGCATAAATTTCTTGGCGCGCTCTGTGTCGCCGGTGATGCTGAGGATCACTTTATCAAAAGCTTTCTTGTCGCTGTTGGCAGCCTTCAATCTTTCAAACTCCTGTTTTGTACAAACATAGATAAATGGCCCGGCCAGGCTGCTGAGCTTAGTGTAGCGCGGGTAATCGTTCTGCACGCGGAAGGCCAGTCCCTGCGCCAGCGAAGTATCCTGTTGCACCAGGTACAATCCCTCTGCCGTAAACTGTATATCCTGTTTGCTGGACACATTGAAGACCGAGTCCACTTTTAACAATGGAGCAACACGGCCTGCGGATTCTGAAAAGGCAGGTATGGCCGCCGGAAAATTATCGCGGTAATACGAGACGATATTGGATTGTCCACCTTCCAGCGCATAAGGCAATTGTCCATATACATAAGGCTGCACGACGGGAGCCGACTGCGATGTGAGGTAGACATTGACCGGATACTTGGGGTCGAGCACTTCGTAGTATAACGTTGCCTCCTTGGCCAGCTGATTCGTTACGCGCGCCACCAGCAACTGCACGGTCTGCACTACCGGCACTGTTACTTCGCCGGATGGCCCTGTCTGTTTCGCCGCTACGACCGGCGTACCTTCTTTATCGGCCAGTGAATTACGAAGCTCCCATTGAATGGTGAAATCAGATAGGGTAACCGTTGTATCACGCGGTACGAGCCGGTACAGTACTGTCCAGTGATCGGCGACCCGTACGGGCTGCATCACGAGTTGGCATGATTGACTTGGGTTGTACAGGTAACTGTAATTGATTTCATTCAGTGACTGTCCAAATGCAGCCGGTGCTAAAAAGATCAGAAATAAAGCAAACTTTCTCATGCTTGTGTGTCATTAAAGTCGGGTGACCGGCAAGTCAAACGGCATCGGTATGCCATTCGTTGGTATTACCGGATTAAAAATAGGTTCTAATCTGCAATTATCCATGTTCCGTCAATCGGATCGCAGATGCCCGTTGATACACCTGTTCGCCTCCGTGTATGGTGTGAGAAGGCTTTTAAAGATGTAGATCAAATTGATAATCGTAGTATCTTTGCCGCCGTATGGCTAAAGTTTATACTACCGAAATCACCAGCGAAGCGCTGACCTCCGATAATCCCATTCATCAACGCCTGTTTAAAGCGTATGTTGTGGCCACCGATTATGTTCAGGGAGATTTACTGGAGGTAGGCTGCGGCGAAGGCCGGGGTATTGAAACCATGCTGCCTCTCTCGCGCAGCTATACGGCAGTTGACAAGATCAAACCTGTTATTGATGAGCTTCAGAAAAAATTTCCGACTGGCAAGTTC
>JAESFU010000877.1_pt1 | contig 10049 bp, 7 predicted proteins | sample 9269461 | NCBI WGS metagenome assembly JAESFU01 (sample SAMN14502556, study PRJNA617107) | algae metagenome | isolation source: Stenomitos rutilans HA7619-LM2 and co-occurring heterotrophs from cave walls | place: USA: Waikapalae cave, Hawaii | collected 2009-07-28
CCTTCGAACTGATCGAGATTGTCCTCACGTTTGATCTCGCGGTTGATGAGCCGTTCTATCTGACGAAAATGCCGGGTCACGGCCGGGTCGCCATTCACCATCTTTACACCCGCGCCGATGTCCTCTTTAATCTGGAGCAGAATCTCGTTCTGTTTGGCGATGTTCATCGTGCTGGAAGCCAGTTCGGCGTTTTTGGTCTTCACCTCCAGGGCAAGCTTGCTTTGCGTCAACTCCTTGTCCAATCGTTCAGCCTGAAGCTGACTCTCCATCAACAGTGCCTGGTGGCGTGCAATTTCTTCTTTGCTCCTGAGTTCAACCAGACTCCTCACGACATCGATGCGATAACGATAGAGGACATAGACAGCTGTTGTTACGGTCAGGATAACCAGTCCGCGAAACCACCAGGTTTTCCACCACGGCGGTAACATAGTAATGGCAAGTGTGGCCGGTACATCGTTCCAGTATCCGTCGTTGTTCTGTCCTTTCACCTCGAACTCATAAGAACCCGGATTAAGGTTGGTAAATGTAGCTTCCGCGCTGGAAGTCAAAACCCAATTTTCGCTGACACCTCTTAACCGGTATGCGTACCGATTTTTCCCGGGAGAAATGAAATTGAGATAGGCAAAGGTAATGGTTACAAACCGGTCGTCGTGCGTAAGCTCAATATCGCGGGTATAGAGCATAGATTGTTTTAGTATTCCGTTCGAATCCAGCGGGACAGACTGATCAAAGATCTTCAGCCCGGTAATCCGCATGGGGTAGCGCCGTGTATTGTCCTTGCCCTGGCGGGTATCGAATACTTGTAATCCGCTTGGACCGCCCACATACATTAGTCCTGTTTTTGATATGATGCTTGCGTTGATATTATAATGATCTTCCTGCAGTCCATCATCTTTTGAGTAGTTTTTTATCTCTCCGGAACGCCGGTCAAATTTGGAGATTCCATAACCCGTGGGAATCCATAAATTCCCCCGCGTATCTTCATTGATCCCAAGCGTAATCGAATTTCCAAGTCCGTGCCGTTTGTAGTATCGTTTGAATTGATTTGTTGTTCCGGCGACCAGTTCATTGAGACCATCCGCTGTAGCGATCCAGATTGTACCGCTGCGATCCTCAGCGATAGACCAGGGGTGATCGTCGCTCAGGGACATAGAGTCGAGGACATTGTTTTGAATCGACGTAAATTTGCGCGTCTTGAAATCAAACAATAACAGTCCTTTGTTTTCCGTGCCGATCCAGAGCCTGTGACGCGAGTCTTCAAAAATTTCAAAGATGTTATAGTCGGTCAGCCCGTCTTTTTCCATGGGTTTGAAGTGCTCGAATACTTTGCTTTTCCGGTGGTATACAAAAAGGCCATGTCCCAGTGTCCCGATCCATAAGTCGCCATTATGATCCTCGTGCAGGCTCCAGATTAGCTTTAGTGCTTCGTCGTATTCCGGATTGCCTGTCACGATGTGCTCAAACGTTTTTGCGGTCCGATTCATCCGGTTCAGACCGCCTGACAATGTTCCGATCCAGAAATTGCCAGCACGATCTTCATACAATGTCTTAACGACATCGGAACTGATACTGCTGTTGTCTTTGTCGTTGTGCCTGAAGTGCTGAAACGTGCCGGTATGGCGATCGTACAGGTTTAGGCCGCCACGATCGGTACCGACCCAGATTCGGCCTTGCCTGTCTTCCATCACATCCAGTACATGCCTTGCACTGAGTGAATTGGTGAGCATTGGACTTGTGGTATAAAACTCAAACGCCGGAATGTCCGGATGATAGATGTCCACGCCATCAAAGGTTCCAATCCAGACTGAGCCGGTATCATCGCAATACATCGTGTTTACGACGTTGGAGGACAGCCCCCGCGCAATGCCGGGCGTGGATTCAGAGATACGCGAAACAACCTTTCCATTCTGAAATATATGCAATGTCCCCGAGGCATCGGCTGCCCACAACTGCTGCCGGTTATCCTCCATAAATGCATGGACCTGGGGCTGGCCGCAACCGTCGTTTCCGGTTTTATACCAAACTTTTTTGAAATCTTTTGTGCAGTAGACAATACCATGGTCTTTTGTCGAGAACCAGATGCCGCGATCAGCATCAGCGTACATCAGTCGTGATTCGTAACCGGCGAGTATTTGTGTGTATGCCTCATGCCTGACCAGCTTCTGTCTGACCCTGTCCAGCGTATACACTTCGTTCTCGTTGATCAGTACGAGCAAAGTTCCTTGTGAGTCTTCGCAAACAGACATCACCGTGGAGGTACGGAAACGGGAACCAGCCGCGATTGGAATTTTATAGCGTGAGAATACTTTTGCATTAGCGGGCTTGTAGTTCAACCCGTCGAATGTACCAACCCAAAGTCCGCCTTGCTGATCCTGATAGATACTGGTAACGTGACTGTCGGAAATCGCTCTTTCAGAAGAGCTCTCGGGCGTGTATCGGACAAAATTATCTTTTTCAGGTATGTACATGTACAGACCGCTCCGATGTGTTCCAACCCAGAGGTTTTTGTCCTGATCTTCATAAAGCACCGTTATACGGCAATCCTGAAGCGAGGATGAATCCTTAAAATTCCTGGAATAATAATGAAACCGGTAACCATCATAGCGCCCCAGACCATTGTAAGTTCCGAACCATAAAAAACCCTGATGATCTTTGGTTATCGCTGTCACCACGGGATTAGGCAAGCCATCACTGCTTTCGAGGTGATCGAACGATATCTTATCGAGTTGTCCGTATAGGGGAGGGGTTGTGAGCCCCAATAAAAAACAGAGAACGGTGGTAGTGAACAGACGGCAGCTGTTCTTTCGCGTCTTCATGCATGGAGTGGAATATATTCTACAGGCTTCTTCTGAGTGTTTGTCCGGTATGGATGAGATGGTCATGCGTGCAAATAGGGCTTTTAAGTTTCTTAAACCGTTCTGCCGGGTACGGTTAAACTACGGTTGTGATACGAGAATTTATATTTTGCCGGAATGCAAGAAACTACACAGCCGTTAAATTTTTAAAAATCAGTGTCTCATAAAATTTCGCAGTCATATTCCGTGAGGCAGCGCGGTTCAGATAGCGGCCGTCCTGTTCATGGAATTTTAAATATCGGGGAAGGGTACCAAAAATGGCTGTATTTTTTGGACATTGATCGGTAACCTTTTGCCAGTTATATCTGATGAGGCTTATATGCCGTAGTCGCAACGACCGTCGTCATTTTGGCTTATGCCTTATCTAACAGAGACGATAGCCTGCAGTTTCTTTCTGCCTGTTGATTTTTTAGAATCGCAGTAGTAAAACCGTATTTATATTTTTCGATATGCGGCTGTTTCAATGCTCCTTGCACCGCCCATTCAAGCACGGTAATTATGAGAACAACACAGATCTTAATAGTCGATGATGATCCGATTTTCCGCTTCCTGCATCATCGCCTTTGTCTTTCTTTGAGAACGGACCTCGAAGTACGTACGGCAGAAAACGGCGCCGCCGCCCTCGAGGACATCAGGCAATGTATCAAGGGGACACGTACATTGCCTGACTATATCTTTCTCGATATGGACATGCCTGAAATGGATGGACGGGAATTCCTGGAAGTATACAAGGCGCTTTCATTCCCGGGAAAGGACTCAGTGAAGGTCGCTGTGGTATCGACAGGTCCGGACCCTTTCACGGTTATGGAGTATGGCTACTACAATATCATGTACTTTGGCAAGCCACTAAACCGAGATAATGTTCAACTGATCTTCGATCGCCATTGAGCGAATCAACTTCCTGATGGCATTCATGATGCAAATTTTTTTTTGCAGAAGGAGGGGCTCCTGATGCAAGCTGGTGTGGTTGATTTTTATCAACCCACCTTTTTAATCTCTACACTATGGTAAACGACTCGACCTTCACCAGGTGAGCACGACGTTACAAGACAAAACTTGCCGCTTTCTTTTAAACCATGTTTTAGTTTTGGCAAGCAGAAAAGAGTTTGGACAGGCGGTCCGAACTCTTTTTAGCGCGGTAGTATTCACTAGTAAAATTTATCTGTAGCGTATCCCTTGCCCGTCAGTCTTAATTGTCCCGTTTGATGCGAGGTATCTGCAACGATATACCCGCGCGACTCCAGGTCCAGCTTTACATAATATACGAGCCAGTGATCTTTTGCTTTTAATGAAATTTTATCGCGTGCTGCCTGGAGCAGGGAAGGTAATGATGCTGTTTCCTGCAACTTCAATTGTTCGATGATAAGCGTAGCGATCGCATTATACACCGGGCGCGGAATGGAGATTCCTTCTTTGCCACAAGGTTGAATTGTTTCCATACATTCAGCGTGTCGCGATGCGAAGGTGGCATCGCATCGTGCCGTAAATTGGAAAATTAAACGATTGCGGCGTTAAGAAACGGTACGGTTTACATACGGTGAGATGTGGTTGAATCTATTGGGACCGCTTGTATGCGGGACAGTTCAAGCTACTGGAAATTCGCCTCCCACCACTTTGTTGCCGGTAAGGATTCGCCGAAGAAAATCGGTTCGCCGATAAGCGGGGTTGTCATGGTAACATGAAGTCTTCCGGCCTCTTTGGTTGCGCGTCGGATCGGATCGCGCCATGGATGCAGTGCAAGTGTAAACTTGGCCCAATGGACCGGCAGCAGCACGTTCGCTTTCAGGTCTATGCTTGCCTGTACAGTTTGTTCCGGCATCATGTGGATCGATGGCCATTGGACATCGTACTGCCCGCACTCCAGCATGGCGATGTCAAACGGCCCGAAAGTATCGCCTATCTTTTTAAAGGATTGGTCGTATCCGGAATCTCCGCCAATGAAAATTGTTAACCCACCCGTCTTTAGAACGAATGACGCCCATAGCGTTTTGTTCCTGCTGAAACCCCGGCCTGAAAAATGTCGTGCAGGTGTGCATGTCAGGTCGATGCCGGGCAATACCTGTTCTCCTTCCCACCAGTCGAACTCGTGAATCTTCTCTTTCGGTATTCCCCAATGTAACAAGTGTTGTCCTACACCGAGCGGCACAGCAAACACTTTGGTGCGGGACGCAAGGGCGGTGATGGTATGGTAATCCAGGTGATCGTAATGATCGTGCGAGATCACAATGACGTCCAGTTCAGGAAAGTCCTCTGCGTCGTACACCATGGTGCCTGGATAGGCCACTGAACCGGCATATTGGACAGGAGACGGGCGTTCGCTGAAAATAGGATCGGAAAGAATTTTCCTCCCGTCAACTGAAATAAGAAAAGAGGAGTGTCCAAACCAGACAAGGTTTGGTTTTTCAGAAATATCTATCAGATCAGTCTTGATGGATGGTAGCGACTTCACAGGTTCACGCTCCACACCGGCTCCGAAAAATTTCATGGCCATACTGAAATACGACGCATCTTCCGCCATGATTTCGGTTGGTTCCAGGTTCTCAAATTTGTCGTCTTTGTAATGAGCTGATTTCCGGATCCGGTCAAGTATATCGCCCGATGGCAATTTACCGAACGACTTCTGTTGCATAAATAGGATCGTCGCCATCGACAGGATTAACAGAAAGCCGAACAGGATTTTAAGGGATCGAATAATCATTTTCCTTTAGGGTCGGAGCAGGGCATATTTTATTGCAGCAGTTGTCGATCTTCCTGCATCCATGCATACTTATCTCCCAAGTCCTGCATGGACACAGGCATACTGAAATGTGCTCTGACATAAATCAGATACTGACCGAACCTGTTTTCACTTCGCCGGCCCGGTTATAGGTGGCGATGATTACCCCTGTGGATGTAACGACGCTCCCGGTGAGTTTGAATGCTGCAGGCATGGCGCCATTGTCGAAAAGTCGCTTGCCTTTGCCTAAAGTCAACGGGTGAATTTTAAGCCTGAGTTCATCCACAAGATCGTTCTTGAATAGTAAATGAACCAATTCGCTGCTGCCCCAGACATGAATATCAATACCCTCTGAGTTTTTAAGCTTGCGTATGTCGGCCACGCTTTTCACCACGACCGAATTCTCCCACCCGGTAATTAATGGACTGTTTTTATTCAGACTTTTGGTGAAGACATATTTTGTCCCTGTGTTAATGCCTGGCCAGAAGTCTCCATGCTGAGGCCAATAGCCGGCCCACAACTTGAACGTCTTCCTCCCCAACAGGTAAGCGGCGGGCTTCAATTCCTCCTGCACAGCCTTATGATAAACATCGTCGCTGTAGGGTGCTGTCCAGCCTCCATATTTAAATCCGCCGGACAGATCTTCCTTCGGACCACCAGGTCCCTGTATCACGCCATCCAGTGTTACCATCGACAGAACAATAATTTTTCTCATATTATTAAACGTTAAGTTGTACGACTGTTAATACCATGCAAATAACTGAATCAAAAGCATCACGTCAACTGGCTGGATGCGACATTGTAGAAGGTGTAACGCGACAACGTGCAAAGGTAGGCGAGAATAGATAGCGATTCAATGTACAAAATAATCGGAAGGGTGTGCTATCAATAGATTCACTAGCCCCCGGCTACACCTGAATGAATAATTAAACCGCTCCTGAAAGCGGTTTAATTATTCAAGCATTATGGATCGATGGATAAACAGGATCGTTAGATCGTATTCAGGGAATAGCGTCAACGGGAATTTCTCAACCAGAACAAAGCCTTTTCGAAAGTAGGGAAGAGCCGGCCGAAATCATTGCCGAGATTGGCTTCAAAGTCTTCGATCGTCTGCTGCGCAAAGATGTCCTCCGGGATAACCAATGCATTGTATTGCATGCCTGCAGCGCAAAGTTTGGGAAAGATGTCCTGATTGAACCAGTTGGAAGTCTCGTCGTTCATGCCGCCTTCCATGTTCAAGGTATTGCATACTTTTTTAATGCACTTGCTCTTGATGAAATAGTCCAGGTATGCGCCACTCATGACCTCTTTGAATTCTTCCTCCGTTACGAAACCAAACCAGGCATCACTATAGATGCGTTCGGTTGCATATTGAAGATTGAGCTCGGCGATTTTCGAACCAATGGAATTGTAGATGACAATGCGCCCGGCCTCAGCTCTGTACTTCAAACCTATAGTTGATTGGTTATCATACATGTTTAATTCTTCCTGGTGTACCATAATTATAGTTGTTTAGGTTGAGTTATTCAGTTTAGAGAGCTGTCCTGCTTCCCGAATGTTTAGAATAATGCAAAAGAGACTCGAGATCTTCGATACGTTTTTTATAATGCTCTTCTTTGGTTTGAAAATTCCTGTTGACCTTCTCCATAATTTTCTTCTGACTGTCCAATTGCTTTTCGCTTCGTTCTTTTTCAGTCTCACGCAATCGTTCAATCTCTTTGGACTTCCGGGCCAGTTCTTCCTGGATGGACTGTAGTTCTTCCAGGTTTTGCCGCATCTCTTCACTCTGCGCATTCAGTTCTTCGCTATATTGCTGGAATTCTTTTAGCAATCCCGATGTCTGCTCGTTGATGCGTACGGAAGAGATGACCGACGCCAGGTGCTCGGCAAGCTTCTCCGCAAAATTGATTTTATAAGGAGGAATGATCTCCAACGAAGCAAGCTCCACTGCACCCATCACTTCATGCTTTACAATCAGCGGGATGATCAGCAAACTGCGCGGTGATACTTCGCCCAGACCAGAGGTGATCTTAATGTAATCGGGCGGCAGCTGCGTGAGGTATACGGTTTGCCGTTCAAGAAACGCCTGTCCCAACAACCCCTCTCCGGGGACAATGCGTTTCTGAAGGTGTTTTTTTCGTTCGTAGGCATAACAAGAAAGCATGTCCAGATAGGTAGTGCCCGCCTCCTGCGTGGCGACAAATATTCCACCCTGATTGATCTCCATGTATCGCACCAGTTCTGCGATTACCTGGTCGGTAAGCTTGTCCAGATTGTGATTTTCCTTTTGAAGAATGTCGATAAACCTGGTGATGCCGTGGTTGATCCATTTTTGTTCCTGTTCTTCCTGTCTCTGCTGTGCCAGTTTTTTATTCAGGTCCAATAGCTGATCAAGAAGCCGGTGCGACTGTAGCGTGGGGTTACGGAAAAAATCAGTTCGCCCTTGCTGGATAGCGTCGATGTATACAAGCGAATTTTCAATAACACTTTTGAGGTAGGAATTTTCTGATTGAATGGATTCTATGTACGTTTTGCGTATCACCTGGAATGGCACCCGGAAAGCGTGCGACTTGTAATTGTCTTTGTCCATAGGATGAGGTTAGGTTTGATTGAAGCAAAGAATACGTTGCTTTTTCAGCGAATGGCCGATGTCCACTGTCCACTGTCCACTTGTTAGCTGGCACACGGATGACTTGGAGCGACTTATTTTTTCGGGATTATCCTTCGATAGAAGCGTGGTGATGACTTTCTCTCGGATGATCCTTTGCTTTTCTGTCCTTGCCCGGTGTCCACATAAAAACAACAGCATAAAGTTAGCGTCCGGATAAATGAACATTCATCCGCATCGCGGAATGTAATATACGCCAGATGGAATTTCCGGTAGAGCTTGCAGATGTGACACGTTTGAAAGGAGGGATGGAGAAATTGTGTGCAGTCTTGAAGCTGAAGCAGCGACAATCAAAGGATGTACGCGAAATAAATTCGGCAGTACTCACGTTTCCGGATAACCGAACCAAATCTCGCTTCAAAGGAGGTCTACTGCAGTGATCGCAAAAATATACTTAACATAATATAAATTATATAACAACATGATAAGCAATTTTAAGTAATATACCTGACAATCAAATGGTTAAGATTCTAACCGTTTATGGCCAAACATGCGGATATTTGAACGCCGGCCTTCCAAAGTGCTACCGCCTGTATCACAATCTTGCTCGCGCCGCTCCAACGCATTCTTTTAAAATGGCATCAAAATCATCAAATACGATTCTAATTCCTGATTCATTGCAAGACATCATAACTTCCTCAATTGCATTTTCGAGGGTTAGATTTTTGTCGGGATCGTTTTTCCAATCTCGTGTAATGAAGGGTTGAATTTTATTTGCAATACGCGCTGCGATTTTCTCCAGAGCTTGGGAGACACAGTTCTTCGATCCCGACAGTGATCCCGACAGGATTTTTGAAATATCATCTTTGAACAGCCGCACAGCTTCCTCGTGCGTAAGGCTGTATTGCATGGGCGCTTCCTGAACTATTAACAGCGAAGATTCTTTCAATGCATATTGATGAATGATATCTGAGGGAACCCGCGTTGTTCCATCCTCTTTCTCCGCTTCTGGCCTTGCTGTAAAATTAATGATACAAGCTTGCGGCAAGGTGCTTCTGATTTTTGTGACAACCGATGCCAGGGAATACGACTGAGTATCGTCAATCAGGACGAATATTTCAGCCGAGTCAATGAGCGACTTTGCTTTTGTCATCTTTAAAATTTTATCGAACGTGGAAACTATATTTCGATTGTCCTGATCCTTCAGCAGAGTGATCAAATCGTTTCCGGTGCGGGCTTGCTTTACCACCTGCCCACAGTTCAAAAATGCTTTTTGTATAATCGGAATGATTTCGATCCGGTCAGTTACGATGAAAACGAGTGGCGAAATCTTGTATGGCTGCAGACGGATTGCTTTGGCAAGCATGGCAATGGTAAGATCAACGTAATCTCCTGACTTGTACCAGATAGTACCGCCAAGATGCTTTCCGGCTTTGTCCTTTTTTTCGATGCGTCTGAGCGATGCCTGAATGGCATCAAACTGTTGGTAACGGATTATCGAAGTATGGAGACCGTCATAAAACATAAATTTATAGATCAGGTCCAGAAAACGCTTGCGTTCAAACATACCCACGAGAGAGCTGTCCATATTCGTAACCGGGCGGTCCTCCCCTACACCATCGAACATTGTTGATTTTAAAACACTTTCACAACGTCTTTTATTGTCCTCTTGCCATTCAGACCAATGTACAGTGCCCGGAGCATTATAGAATACACGATCGTTGTCCAGTTGAATTGCCAGCAACCATTGAGCACAATGCACTACCCGAAGTCCGGAAGCTCCCGCTGAATACAGATGCAGGCTTATGCGATTTTCGGTTTCCGGACGGCCTCCCGCTGAAATAATCATTACCACTACGGGAATTCCATT
>JAESFU010000878.1_pt1 | contig 10026 bp, 6 predicted proteins | sample 9269461 | NCBI WGS metagenome assembly JAESFU01 (sample SAMN14502556, study PRJNA617107) | algae metagenome | isolation source: Stenomitos rutilans HA7619-LM2 and co-occurring heterotrophs from cave walls | place: USA: Waikapalae cave, Hawaii | collected 2009-07-28
CAGCGTGTTCGACATCGAGGAAGTCGGCGCGGACGTCCTGATGACCGAGCTCCAGATCGGCGAGGACATCGCCAAGGCGATGGTCGAGCGTGCCTCGACCCGTGCCAAGGAAGTTGCAGAGCAGCAGCAGCGCGACAAGGAAGAGAAGGAACGCAAGGCACGTGCGCAGGCCGATGCGGACCGCAACGCGATCGTCTCGGGCGAAGCGGGCGAGGCAGGCGAAGCTGCAGCGAGCGCCATCCTGGGCGGCGGCGGCCCTGCAGCAGCACCCGACACCTCGGGCGAGGACCGTGCAGCGGACATCCTCGGTCAGTCGTAATCAGATCCCCCCACCACCGGCAGGGCGAAAGCCACGCCGGAGGCTTGTTCGAATCAGGTCCGTTCCGAAGGGTGCCCCTCACAAGGCCCCGCACGCGGAGATAGAGTTTGGCCCAGAAGCGTATTTTCGAGATCGCCAAAGAGCTCAACGTCGAGTCCAAGCTGATCATCCAGAAGTGCTGGGATGAAGGCATCTCCAAGGACTTGGTGAAGAACCACATGTCCGCGGTGGGTATCGGCCTTGCCGAATCCATTAAGGAGTGGTTCCAGGGCAGCGCTCCCGTTGCGACCGCTATCGAAAGCCCCGCCAAGGTCGAAGCGCCTGCAGAAGCAGTCGCGCTCGACGCCAAGAAGGCGGCTGTTCTCAAGCGCGCTCGCCCCATCGGTGCGTCCGCTGGCGATGCGCCTGCAGGCACCGAAACCGCCGCGCCAGTCGCTGTCTCCGCGCCCGCGCCGGTTCAGGTCGCTGCACACGCGCCGACGGTCACGCCTCCCCCTGCACCGACGCCGGTTGCAGCGCCCGTGACACCGACGCCCGTGCCCGTGGCTGCAACGCCCGCCACGCCCCCTGCAGCAACGCAGCCCCCTGCTCGCCCCGCGCCCAGGCCAGCCCCTGTCCTCGCGCCCGGCCCGATCTCGATCACCCCGATCTCGATTCCTGCTGCTGCACAAGGCCTCCCTGCATCGCATCACGACATCGCGCCCGGATCTCATCCGGTGCAGCCCGTCACGCCGCCCACGCCCGTGCAGCGGCCTCCGCAGTCACCCTCGCGTGCAGGTCCGGTCACGCCCCCTGCCAAGCCAGCCCCGATGAACGTCCCGACTCGCCCGACGGTGATTGCACCTGCAGGGCAGAAGCTCGAAGTTCAGAAGGTCAAGCTCAGCGGCCCCAAGGTCGTGCGAGTCGAAGCACCCGAGCAGGTCGAAGCTCCCCGTCCGCGCAGGCCTGCAGGTCCCGGCGGTGGACCCGGCCGTCCCGGCGAAGAAGATGATCGCGGTCGCAGCCCGCGTCGTGGTGCAGGTGGCAGCCCCGGCGGCGGCGCTGGTGGCGCTGGCGGTGGTCGCGGCCCTGCCGCACCCGGCCAGGGCGGTGCAAAGCGCACCACCGGCATCTCGCCCAACCGCCGTGCAAGCGCCGACTGGTCTGCACCTGGCGTCTACAGCGAGCAGGACCTCATCGAGCGTGAGGCACGCCTCGCGCGTGCAGGCGGGACGATCCGCAAGCACCGCCAGGACCTCAGCCGCGGCCCCTCGCAGCGTGCGGAGACTGCAGCAGAGACCGGCGGTCTGGTGCGCATCACCGCGCCGTTCACGATCAAGGACCTTTCCTCCGCCACGGGCGTCAAGGGCGCTGAGATCCTCAAGAGGCTCTTTAATCAGGGCATCATGACGACCATCAACGCGGGCCTCGACATCGTCAAGGCTCAGGAAATCATGATGGATTTCGACATTGAGCTCGAAGTCCAGGAAGCCAAGACCGCAGAGCAGGCAGTTCACGCGGACTTTGAGCAGCGCAAGATGGTCGACGAGCGCCCCCGCGGCCCCGTCGTCACCATCCTGGGCCACGTCGACCATGGCAAGACGTCGCTGCTGGACAAGATCCGCAACGCCAAGGTTGCTGCAGGCGAAGCAGGCGGCATCACGCAGAAGACCAGTGCCTTCCGTGCGACCGTCACCGTCGCGGGCGAACAGAAGGAAGTCGTCTTCCTCGACACGCCCGGCCACGAAGCCTTCACCAGCATGCGTGCACGCGGCGCGAATATGACCGACGTGGTCGTCCTGGTCGTCTCCGCCCCTGAAGGCGTGATGCCCCAGACGATCGAGTCGATCAACCACGCCAAGGCCGCCAAGGTCCCGCTGGTCGTCGCGCTCAACAAGATCGACCGTCCCGACGCGACCGAGGCCGCGATCCAGAAGACGCTCGGCCAGCTCGCTGAAGCAGGTCTCAACCCCGTTGAGTGGGGCGGCGACACGGAAATCGTCAAGGTCTCCGCAGTCACCGGCTCAGGTATCCCTGAACTCCTTGAAGTGCTGGATTACCAGGCCCAGCTCAAGGATTTCAAGGCCGACTTTGGCGGCATGGCCGCGGGTACGGTCATCGAAGCCAGGACCGAAGAAGGCCGCGGCGCTGTCGCAAGCCTCCTCGTCCAGCAGGGCCGCCTGAAGGTCGGCGACTTCATCGTCGCGGGCCGTGCGTTCGGCCGCGTCCGCGATGTCACCGACGACAAGGGCGTCCGCATCAAGGAAGCGATGCCTCCGCACCCGATCGTCATCTCGGGCCTCGACGAGGTTCCCGATGCAGGCGACCGGTTCTACGTGGTCGACTCGCTCAAGAAGGCCCAGGAAGCAGCAGAGCAGCGTCGCCGCCGCGAGCGCGAGCAGCAGCTTGCAGCTCCGAAGGTCACGCTCGACTCGTTCTTCAGCCAGATCGCGGAGAAGGAGACGAAGGAAATCCTCGTCGTCCTCAAGGCTGCAGAGCAAGGCACGGTCGACGTGCTCAAGGGTCAGGTCGAGAAGATCAAGACCGACGAGGTCAAGGTCCGCGTGCTCCACGCAGCGGTCGGTGGCATCACCGAGTCGGACGTGGTGCTGGCCGAAGCATCGAAGGCGATCGTCATCGGCTTCAACGTCATTCCCTCGGGCAAGGCGAGAACGATCGCCGAGCACAAGGGCGTCGAGATCCGTACGTACCAGGTCATCTACGACATCACCGACGACCTCAAGAAGGCTGCAGAAGGCCTCCTTGCCCCCGAACTCCGCCAGGAGATCCTGGGCCACGCAGAAGTCCGCCAGGTCTTCCGCGTCACGAAGGTCGGCTCGATCGCGGGCTGTTACATCACCGACGGCACCGTCCAGCGCGACGCACTCATCCGCGTCACGCGAAACGGCGTGGTCATCGAGAACGACCGCCGCCTCGAGCAGCTCAAGCGCTTCAAGGACGACGCCAAGGAAGTTCGTGCAGGCATGGAGTGCGGCATGAAGATCGTCGGCTACGACGACATCAAGGAAGGCGACGTCCTCGAGTGCTACAAGCAGGTGGAGGTCAAGAGGACGCTGTAAAGGCAGGGCATTGGGCATCCGGCATCAGGCACTGGTGAAATACCAGTCCCGTTCACGGACGCCTCATGTCTTTCCACCAGTGCACAGTCACGAGTCCCCAATTTCTAGTGCCAGTGCCTTCTTCTCATGGTCATCGGCGTCCTCCAGTTCGAGCTACTCATCCACGGCGCGGAGTCCCTCAAGGACAAGCGTCGCGTGGTGAACTCGGTCAAGGATCGCTTCCACCGTGAGCACCTGGTCTCGATCGCCGAGGTCGGGAGCCTCGAGAATCACTCCGTCGCCATCCTCGGCCTCGCGCTCGTCGGGCGCGAGGGCAAGCACGTCGGAGAGGTCCTCGACAAGCTCACGTCCAAGCTCCGCCAGCTTCCAGATGCGGAGCTGGGCGACACTGCACGCCAGATCCTGTACGGCGCCTCCGCGCCAGACGGGAACAAGGAAGGCCAGCTTGAACTTCCGACCGACGACACGGACGGCACGCACGAGATCCCGCCCCGTGCAGGTCTTCATGAAGATCCGCACGCAGTTGACGACGAAATGCTCCGTCGTGCAGACGAAGTAGACACGTCCCCCGACCTTCCCCCTTTCACGCCTGGATTCGGATCAGATCGGCCCACCGCATGACACGACGCAGCGAACGAGTCAGTGCAGCTCTCACCCGTGCCATCCAGGAAGTGGTCGCGCGTGGTTTTTCAGACCCGCGCATCCGCGGCCTGATAACGGTCACAGACGTGACGGTCAGCCCCGACTTTGCTGAAGCCTGGGTCTCGGTCTCCGTGCTTCCGGTCGAAAATCAGGACCTGACGCTCCACGGCCTCCAGGCTGCATCGCAGCACATCCGCCACGAGATCGGTGAACTCATCGACCTCAAGCGGATGCCCAAGCTGATGTTCCGCGTCGACAACCGGGTGAAGAAGGAAGCTGCAGTTCTCCACGACATCAACCGTGCCATCGAGGCCTCCCGGCAGGCTTCTGACAACCCGGGGACCTGGTCATCCCAGCCCCGCACGGACGGCCAACAATCCGATACCGGCCACTCGAAGCCGGAGCCACGGAAGGAACCCGGCGCGTGAGTTCTTCGGACCCGAGCAAGAAGCTGTCTGCCCTGCTCAAGAAGCTGCGTGGTCGATTCCCTGCACAGGAAGAAGCCGAGCAGGCCTTCCTGCCTGCATGGAATGAACCCCTGGTCGACGAGATGATCTACTCGTTCCTCCTCTGGGAAGCGACCTCCGGCCAGGCACGCAACGCCTTCAAGCGTCTCAAGGACTCATACATCGATTACAACGAGCTGCGCGTCAGCCTCCCCACGGAGACCGCGCAGGTCCTTGGCGAGCGCTACCCGCGTGGCGAAGAACGCGCTGCACGTCTCCGTGCAGCTCTCTTTGATCTCTACAAGCGAGAGTTCACCGTCACGCTCAAGAGCCTCTCTGAAGGCGGCAAGCGCGACAGCCGTACCTACCTCGAATCGCTCGAAGGCATCCCCGGCTACGTCGTCGATCGCCTGATGCAGTCGTCCTTCCAGGCACATGCAGTGCCGCTCGATGAACGTCTCCGTGATCTTCTCGCGGACGAGGGTGTTGTTGAATCCGAAATGTCGGTCGACGATGCTGCCTCGTGGCTCTCGCGGCAGATCAAGTCAGAAGAATGCACCGCGACCTGCACGCTCCTGCGTGCATGGGCCGACGAAGACGCACCCGAACCCCGCAAGCCCGCCAAGGCCGCTGCATCCTTGCCATCCAAGGCAGAGCAGCCCGCCGAAGAACCTCGCAAGAGCAAGGCCAAGGGCGAGAGCAAGGGTGAAGGCAAAGCTGAGGGCAAGAGCGAAGGAAAGTCAGACAGCAAGTCTGAATCCAAGAGCGAATCAAAGTCCGAAGACAAATCCAAGCGCCGTGCCGCGACTCGCAAGAAGGTGGGAAAAAGCGGCGAAGCCTGAGAGGTGTTCACGGTGAATCCCGCCCGCACGCTTGCATGCCTCGTCGCCGTTGTCGGCACCGCCGTCTCCATCGCACCCGCTGCAAGGGCCTCAAGGCCGCTCGCAAACGCTGCCCATCAGCCTGCTGATCCGCCGCGAGATCAGGCAACCGCCCCGCCCTTAACGCCCGCGGTCGGCATGGAAGCACTCCGTGCCTCTGCACGTGCAGAGGCTTCCCGCCCTGCAACACCTATCGATATCGAGCCCCCTGCAGGCATCGACCCTGCTCGCTTCACGCACGTCGATCCCGCAAGCCCCGAGGGCGAACTCGCTCGCAAGGACTATACCGACGTCCTTGTCGAACTCGCAAGCGAGCGCCCCAGGACTCTCGACGCGCCCGCCGAGCGTCCGCCCCCTGCAGTCATCAGCCGTGCACTCCTCCTCTACGCCAACGGCCGCTCGAAGATCGCCGCACAAGACACCACGGGCGCGATCAACGACCTTCAGCAGGCCGCCAAGCTCGATCCATCATCGCCGCAGATCTGGACCGCGCTGGGCGATGCACAGCTCGCTGCAGGTCAAAGGCTCGGCGCGTCGTCTTCCTATGCCAGCGCGGTGAATCTCGGGACCGAAGATGCACGCGTCTGGTGGCTCGTCGGCCACGATCTCCTCCGGAGCAATAAGCCGCGTCCTGCTGCAGTGCATCTTGCCCGTGCGATCGATTTTCTTGAGCACGCCACCGACCCCGCGCTCGAATACATCGTGTACGCAGATCTTGGCGAGGCGCTGATCGATCTTGGCTACATCCGTGCAGGATTGCAGGCAGTCAAGGAAGGCACTTCGATCCCCACGCCCCTCCCGTGGACGACGCACCTTCGAAACGAGGTAATCGACCTCGTCCGCAAGCGTGCGGAGATCCGCAGAGACGCAGGGGATGCTGCAGTCCGCATCTCAGACACGCTCGCCGCGCTCGACTTCTACGAACTCTCTGCAGAGGACGGCCAGCTTGATGATGGCGAACTGATCGCACGGAGATCGCACGCGTTGTGGGCCAGCGGGCGGCCGATCGCGACTGCTGCACTCATCGTTGAAGAAATCGCCGCACAACCGCTCCCGGTCAACGAGACGGAGCTCTCGCTCCTGCGCAGGCTTGCGCGGGATCCATCTGCAGGTCCGTTCCTTGCCTCCGCGGTCAGCGAAGCAGCGACCGAATCACGCGTTCCAGGCCAGACCGCGACGCGCCAGTGGATCCGCGCACAGGCTGCATCGCTTTCGCCGCAGGAAAGCCGCGTCCTGCTTCGTGAATCGCTCGCCCAGTTCCCTGAGGCGGACGACCTCTTCCGTGATCTCCTTGATTCCTACCCGCGAAACGACGTCATCGCCCGCGTCGATGAACTGGTCAAGGTTGTCGAACGCTCGCCACGCGCCCTCACACTGACCAGCCGCCTCCTTGCGACCAGCATCGACATCGAGGGCGAGCTTGCGATCCTTGATCGCCACCGTTCCCCCGCTGCTGCAATCGTCAGAACGCAGGTCCTTCTTGCCATGGGCCGCGTCAACGATGCAACTTCCGTGAAGACGGACAGCGTGCCTGCATCGCTCGCGCCTTACGCAGCCGCGATCCGCCTTCAGGCATTCGCTGCTGCAGGGCAGTACGACAAGGCAGAGACAGAGCTTGCGATCATCCGCGAGCAGACCCCTGCAGATGATCCGCTCCTCCTTGCACGCTCCTACGCAGAGCTCCAGCGGTTCACCGCTGCGTTCAATGCACTCCCATTGCCGCACACCGAGCAGGCAGAGAATCTCACGCCGCAGCTCCGGCTCGCTGCTGCAGGTCTTGCGCTCCGTGCTTCACGCCCCGAACCTGCAGAGGCCGCTGCACTTTCCATCCTCCGCAGCGATCCCTTCAACGACGAAGCCTACGAAATCCTCGCCGCGCTCTACGGCGCCGGTTCACCTCTCGCGGATGAAGAGAAGCTCGGCCAGACCTTCCGCCTTCTTCGACAAGCGACGCCCAACGGCAGAACCGTCCGCTGGCTCACTGCACAGGAAATGATCGGCCGCCGGATGGATGGCCCTGCCTTCCAGCTCCTGTCCGACATGGCGCTCCGCGGCTGGGTGTCAGAGCCGATCGTCGCTGCATTTGCAGGCACGCTCGAACGTCAGTCTGCACTCGGCGGGCGTGCACAGGAAGAAGCACTCGCCTCTGCACGTCGCTTTGTCGCTCGCTATCCCGAGATTCCCTCGTTCTGGATCGCCCATGCACGCGCGCTCGCTGCGGCAGGCCAGGGCCAGGAAGCACACGACCTCCTCCTCCGTCGTTACGGCGAACGCCCCTGGCCAGTCCTTGAAGCTGCACGCGAAGCGATCATCCGCGACATCCTCGGCAGGCCCGAGGATGCAAAGAAGCTCGCGATGGATCGCCTTGCAGTCACGCCGCGCCCGATCGATCTCACCGTCTCGTACGCAGTCGAAGTCGGACGCGCCCAGGGCCTCGGCCCTGCAATCACGATCCTCAAGTCCGATCTCCCTGCTGAAGCAGAACTCACCAGCGACCAGCAGACCCGCATCGCGACAATGATGGCTGCAAGCTTCCGTGCAGGCGACACACCCGGCTCGCCGCCGATGCTGCGTTCACCGATGGATGCACAGCCCATCGCAGAGCTCATGGGCCTCCTCGTTTCGCGCGGCGCAAAGCTCACGCCGCAGATGCACCAGGCACGCATCAAGCTCCTGTGCACGTCCCCCACTGTCGATGTCGCGGAGCTGCGCCGTGCGTGCGAAGATGCAGGGCGTGATGTCCCTGCAATCGCGACTGCGGCGTATCTACTTGCCGCGCAGGAACTCGTAAACAACGCCAAGCGTCCGCAGGATGCGGTCCAGTTCATGGTCGAGGCCCTCCGCCGCGACAACGACCCGGGCCCGGAGATCCTCGCCTCGTACACTTCCCTCGTGGCCCAGTCGGGCACCAGCGAGAACATCAACGAGCTCGAGTCGTTCATGGGTTCGCCCGAGCGTCTGGGTAAAGTGCTCGGCAGGCTTGATCCAAACGGCAAGATCCCGACGGATCCCATCGAGCTCCGTGCAGAGTACTACTACAGCGTCTCGAACCGAGCTGAGATCTTCGGTCGCCGTGATCTTGCGGAAGCGGCACTTCGCAAGGCGCTCTCCATCAAGCCCGATCACGCGCTGGCAAACAACGACCTTGGCTATTTCCTCCTCGAGGCAGGTCGCGACCCGCAGGATGCGGATCGCATGCTGACGATCGCGCACGAGAAGCTTCCAGACAGCGCCAGCGTCACCGACTCGCTCGCGTGGCTCCGCTACCACGAGGGGATCATCGAGGATCAGGCAAACCCGCATGTGGAAGGTGCGCTCTCGCTCCTTGAACGTGCAGCGACGCTCGATGGTGGCATCGACAACGCCACCATCCTCGACCATCTCGGCGATGCACGCTGGCGCGCGGAAAAGCGTGACGAAGCACACGAGGCCTGGACCCGCGCACACACGATCCTTGAACGCAGACTCCGTGATGAGAAGGCCAGCTTCCCCATCGGCCAGCCCCTTCCTCCCACTGCTCAGCGCGTCTTTGGCGAATGGGAAACCGAGCTTGCGGCCATTAAGGCCAAGATCGACGCAGTGACCAGCCAGCAGGACCCACCCGTGGCCCCCATCCGCTGGCCCAAGGGAAAATGATCGACATGGTCTTCGGGCCTTTCCCCCCTCGATGCCTTGATGCCTCCTTGCCTTGATGCCTTCTTGCCTTCCCCCAGTGCCAAGTCCCCAGTCCCAAGTGCCTCTTTTTCTCCCCTACCATCACCACTAAGGAGTCCCCCACTTGGCAGGCCATAGTGCATGGAAAAACATCAAGCGACGCAAGAACGCCGTTGACAAAAAACGCGGCAAGGTCTGGACCAAGATCGCCAAGGCCATCATCGTCGCTGCACGAAACGGCGGACCCGACCCTGCAAGCAACCTGACGCTCCGCTATGCAGTCGACGAAGCTCGCTACGCCAACATGCCGCGCGACACCATCGAGCGCAACATTCGCAAGGGCGCGGGCGACAAGGACGGCAGCGACTACGAAACCGTCCGCTACGAAGGCTACGGCCCCGGCGGTGTCGCGATCATCGTCGATGCACTCACCGACAACCGCACGCGCACCGTCACGTTCATCCGCGACGTCCTGACCAAGTACGGTGGCAATCTCGGCAGCTCCGGCTGCGTCGCGTACAACTTCGACCACCGCGGCCAGATCGTCATCCGCGCCCAGGGCCTCACCGACGAGCGCGTGATGGACCTTGCCATCGAGGCAGGTGCCGCGGACGTCGAAAACCCCACCGACCCCGAGGAAGACGGCGCGATGTACACCGTCTACACCGATATCCCAAGCTTCCAGACCGTCAAGGAAAAGCTCGAAGCAGCAGGCCTTGCGATCGAAGAAGCCCAGCTCGCGATGGTCCCGCAATCGAAGACCACCGTCACCGGTGAACCCGCCAAGGACAATATCGAGCTTCTCGAAGCACTCGAGGAAATCGACGATGTGCAGAAGGTGTACACGAGTCTCGACGTGGCGGAGTAAATCCTCTTAAGACATTCACCACAGAGGCGCAGAGGGCACAGAGTGTGCAAAAGCATCGAGGCAAAGAGGCATCAAGGTATCGAGGGAAAAAAACAAGTCATCTGCAGCTGTCTGTACCCGCCTTGATGCCTCGATCCCTTGTTGCCTTGATGCCCTT
>JAESFU010000879.1_pt1 | contig 10026 bp, 10 predicted proteins | sample 9269461 | NCBI WGS metagenome assembly JAESFU01 (sample SAMN14502556, study PRJNA617107) | algae metagenome | isolation source: Stenomitos rutilans HA7619-LM2 and co-occurring heterotrophs from cave walls | place: USA: Waikapalae cave, Hawaii | collected 2009-07-28
ATCGCATCGAGAACGGCAAGGTGACGGCGCCGGTCAAGGGCGCGACGCTCATCGGCAACGGGCCCGAAGCCATGCATCGCGTGTCGATGATCGGTAATGATCTGGCGCTCGATCCCGGCGTCGGCACATGCGGCAAGCAGGGCCAGGGCGTGCCGGTCGGCGTCGGCCAGCCAACCTTGCGGCTCGACCGCATCACCGTCGGCGGCACCGCCGCCTAAGACTATGGCGCGGCCGGAGTTAGTAATCTTCGACATGGATGACGTGCTGTGCCGCTATGAATTGGGGCGGCGCCTGCGCGCACTGGGTGCGATCGCCAACAAGAGCCCGCGCGACATTCGCGCCGCGATCTGGGATTCAGGCTTCGAGGATGATTCCGATGCCGGGCGTTATCCCGAAAGCCAGACCTATCTCAGCGAGTTTTCCAATCGTCTCGGCCATCCTTTGAGCCGCGAGCAATGGATCGCCGCGCGCAAGGTTTCGATGACTCCCGATGCCAATGTGCTCGCACTCGCCGCGCAATGCGCCAAGACCAGCCGCATCGTGCTCTTCACCAATAACGGTCCCTTGCTGAAAGAGTCGCTTCCGCAGATTTTTCCGGAAGCCGCCGCATTGTTCGGGCAGGATTGCTACTGCTCCTATGAGTTCGGGGTGAAGAAGCCCGATCCCGCCGTCTATCTGAAGCTTCTCGAACGGCTTGGCGTGGCGGCCCGCGACGCGTGGTTTATCGACGACAAGAAGAGCAATGTCGAAGGCGCGCGAATCGCCGGGCTCAGCGCGCATCACTTCACGCATTATCACCGGCTGGCGAAGGCGGCGGCGGAACTGGGGTTCTAGAGCTCGCGAAGAATTCGACTCTCATTGTCTTCTTCCTCCCTCCTCCACCGAAGGTGGGGAGGGTGCCGACCCCGGACTTGATCCGGGGGAGGCGGGTGGGGTGGTGCAACAAATTCCGCCAAGCATCCATCTTGCTGAAGGACCCCACCCGGCGCTGACGCGCCACCCTCCCCACGCCGCTTCGCGGCATGGCGGAGGGAGAAAACGGGGCGAGGACAATCCTTGTGTTGCCCTCGCCTGCGGATAGAATTGGAGCGAGATGCGATGGAAGGCGGTCGACATGGCGCTCATGGATATTCTCACGCAAGCGCAAGGCGGTGCCTTCTATGCCAATGCCGGCAAGGCGGTGGGAATTCCGCCCGACCAGGCGCGGGCCGCGCTCGCTGCCCTGTGCCCCGCGATCGCGCTCAAGCTGCGCCAGAGTGCTGAGAATGAAGAAACCTTCGATGCGCTGCTCGAGATCATCGAGGATGGCGACGGCGACGGCTTTCTCGACGATCCCGCATTGATCGGCGATCCCGAAGTCGCGAAAGACGGCAATGCCATCCTCACCGATGTCTATGGCACGAAGACCGCCGCGCTCAAGGAAACGAAGAACCTTGCCCCCGGTCTCGACAAGAAAGCACTCGGCACCCTGACGGCGATTGCCGCGACTTCGGTCGTCGCGGCGCTCGCCCGCAGCCAGCGGCAATCGACAATGATGCCGGCGATGGGCGTGCAGCAGGCCGCCGGCACGGGCGGCGGCGGATTGCTCGGCACGATCGTTTCGGCGGTGATCGAAGGCGCGATCAAGGGCGCGGTGCGCGAATTGGCGCCGAAGCCGCGACGGCGGCGCCGAACGAGCTATGCCTCGGCGCGACGCAGGCGCAGGACGACGAAGACGCGGACACGGCGCACAACGCGGCCTTCGCTCGACAGTATCTTTCGCGACATTCTCGGTTCTTTACGTAAGTAGTAGCAGCAGGAGGCCAAGATGGATCTTGTCGAAATGCTAGTTCGATCGCAGGGAAGCCAGAATCTTTCCGACCTCGGACGCCAGTTCGGGCTCGACGAGGCGCAGACGCGCGCCGCGCTCGAGCAATTGGCGCCGGTCATCGCTGCCGGCGTGAGACGTAACGCCGAATCCGATGACGGTCTCGCAACGCTCGCCCGCGAATTGCAGGGCGGACAATATGCCCGCTATGCCAACGAGCCCGCCGAGCCGCAGCTCACTGATGCGACGCAGGCGGGCAACCAGATCCTCGAGCAGATTTTCGGCTCGAAGGATGTGAGCCGCGGCGTCGCCAATCAGGCGGCCGATCTCTCCGGGATCGGCAGTGCAATCTTGAAAAAGATGCTGCCCGTCATCGCAGCGATGATCATCGGCAATCTCACCAAGGGCATGGCCGGCGGCGGTGCGTCGGCGCCGGCGCCGCGTCGCGAGGCGAGCACCGGCGGTCTCGACGACATGCTGAAGGACGTGCTCGGTCGCGGACAGCAACCGGCGCCGCGCGAAGCCTCAGGCCAAGGCCAGGGCGGCGGCCTCGGCGATATTATCGGCGATGTCCTTGGCGGTGGCATGGGCGGCGGCGGTGCGCGTGGCGGTTTCGGCGATATTCTTGCCGACATTCTTGGCGGCGGCGCAGGTGGTGCTTCACCCGATCCGGCGCGCAACAGCGAGGCGATCCGCCGCGGCCGCGAGTCGCTCGATGATGTGTTGGGACGCGGGACGCAGAGCGGCAACGCCGCCGACGACCTGTTGCGTTCCGTCGAACGCATGACGCGGCGCTGACCTCCTCCATCGGCGGGCTTGACCCGCCGATCCAGCCTGGATGGCCGGGTCAAGCCCGGCCATGGAGACTAAATAGAAAAGGCTTTGCTATTTGAGAGTTCAACGCAACACCCACCCTTGATCCCTCCCCACAGGGGGAGCGGGATCTATCGATGTCGAACCTTCCGTCACCCCAGCGAAAGCTGGGGTCCCCTGAATCATCTCCGCTAGCGGCACTGCGTCAGGGGATGCCAGCTTTTGCTGGCATGACGGATTTATTCAGCATACGGACTATTATCTTCGAGGGCGACGGGATACGTATCGGATGGGGTGCCGACGCAAAGGATGATGACATGATTGCATGCATTTTCTCAAAGGTCGGCTTGGCGACGCTGGCGGCAATCCTGCTCTCAAGCCTCGCTGCACTGCCGGCCCAAGCCCTGCAATGCGCTCAAGACACCTTTGAACGAGCGAACTACGTCGTCTGTACTGTCGACCCTGCTGCCTCCAATCTGCGGCTCTATTGGAAGAACGCCGGGGGCAAGCCTTATCGAACCTTCTCCAATCTCGCCGAGACGCTCGAGGCCCAAGGGCTGAGCCTGAATTTTGCGGTCAATGCCGGGATGTATCAGACCGACTTCTCTCCTCTCGGTCTCTTTATCGAGAACGGTGAAGAACTGCGGCCTGCGGACACGACCACGATCGAAGGCCCGCCAAAGCAGATCCCAAATTTTTACAAGAAGCCCAATGGCATCTTTTTTCTTGGCGAGAAAACCGCCGGCATTCTCCCGACGGACGAGTTTCTAAGAACGCGACCCAAAGCCCGCTTTGCGACTCAGTCGGGCCCGATGCTGGTCATTGGAAACGAACTGCACCCTGCGCTCATACCGGGCTCAACGGACAAGACACGCCGAAGTGGCGTAGGGGTCTGCGGCGATGGCCAGATACGGTTCGCGATCAGCGAAGACAGCGTCAATTTTCATGAGTTCGCCCGGTTATTTCGCGATCACTTGGCGTGCGCGAATGCGCTTTTCCTAGATGGCGGCCGCGGCGTCGGGCTTTATCTGCCTGCTATGGGACGCAACGATACTTCATGGCACGGCGGTTATGGGCCGATCTTCGGGCTCGTCGAGTAAGCGCACGCGCAAAGACCTCCCGCGAGTCTCGTGGTCATAGAAATGGGCGACCCGGCCGGCGGGGGAGACTGGCGCCGGCCGGGTCTGTCGGTCGTCATTCGTTCGGCCGGGTCTTGCGGCGACGGAACGCCCGTTCTTCAAGTGCGAGCGCGGCATTGACGGTCAGGGGAAGACCGGCCGCCCACTGCACTTCGGCACGGGTGACACCGAGATCGTAAAGCATGTGATCGTCGAGCGTTTCGAGCCTGACGATGCTGCGCTTCGCCCGCCAGTTGCGGACGAGGCGGTTCAACCACGAGGCGCCGCCGGATTCGCCGATCGAGGCGGCACGGGTAAGGGCATATTCGCGCATTAAAGAATCCTCCAACGACCGCGAGAAGACCCATTCCTCCCGCGCTGCGCCACCCGAAATGGGCGCGACGACATCTCCGTGATGGTGCTGACTCTGAACTTTAATGATTGATCAGTCCAACGAATATGTTTTATGATACCTATCAGTTTCCTTGATCAAACCCTGTCAGCAGCCCATGATCCCCAATCTCGATATCGACCTTCTCAAGACCTTCCTGGCCATCGCCGATACCGGCAATTTCACCCGCGCCGCCGAAGAGGTGAACAAGACCCAATCGGCCGTCTCGATGCAAATGAAGCGACTCGAGGAACTGGTCGGCCGGCCGCTTTTTGCCCGCGACGGGCGGGCCAGCCGCTTGACCGCCGACGGCGACCGGTTGATCGAATATGCAAGGCGCATCACCCAGATCAATGACGAGGCGGTCTCCGCCTTCACCAAGCCTGAACTCTCGGGCCGGCTGCGCTTCGGCATGCCTGATGATTATGCCGATCGCTTCCTGCCGGAAATCCTCGCGCGCTTTTCACGCACGCATCCCTTGGTGACCGTCGATGTCGCCTGCATGAACAGCACCAATCTCTACGAGGCGACGAAGCGCGGCGAGATGGAGTTGGCGCTTGTTACTTTCGGCTGCGATATCGTCACCAGCGAACCGGTGCGCCGCGAGCCTTTGGTGTGGATTACTTCGGCGCGGCACAGCGTGCATCTGCTTGAGACCTTGCCGCTCGCAAGCCCGCATTGCGAATGGCGCACCATGGTGGTGCGGGCGCTCGAATCGCAGCAGCGCAAGTATCGCATCGCCTATTCGAGCTCGAATTCAAATGTCATCAATGCCGCGGTGCAGGCGGGTCTCGCCGTCGGTGCGGTGCCGCAAATCTGCGTGAGACCCGGACTGCGCGTGTTGACCGAGAAAGACGGCTTCCCGGATCCCGGCACATTCGAGATCGGCCTGGTGCGAAAGCCGGGGCGGCCGAGTTCTGCCGCCGAAGCGCTGGCGCGCCATGTGATGGAAGGGCTTTCGACCAAGCCGCAAGCCATGATGGCGGCGGAATAGATCGTGGCGCTCAAGACCGCGCTGACCGAGCTTCTGGGGATACCCTATCCTATTCTGCTGGCGCCGATGGGCGGCGTTGCCGGCGGCAAGCTCGCGGCGGCCGTCACAGCGGCCGGCGGATTGGGCATCATTGGCGGCGGCTATGGTGATCAGCGCGCCGGCTATGGCGGCGAAGCCTGGATGGAGAATGAGTTCCGTGCCGCGGGCAATGCGCGGATCGGCGTCGGCTATATTACCTGGAGCCTTGCGAAATTTCCGCAGCTTCTCGACCAGGCCTTGGCGCGGAAGCCCGCTGTCTTCGTATTGTCCTTTGGCGAAGAGACGCTGTTTGCCGAGAAGATCAAGGCTTCGGGCGCGAAACTCATCTGCCAGATCCAGGATGTCCAAGGTGCAAAGCGCGCTGCGGCGGCGGGCGCCGACATCATCGTCGCGCAAGGCAGCGAGGCCGGCGGCCATGGCAAGACGGCGCGCTCAACCTTCGCGCTGGTGCCCGCAGTTGTCGATGCGGTCGGGCCGATCCCCGTGGTTGCGGCGGGCGGTGTCGCCGATGGGCGCGGGCTCGCGGCCGCTTTGATGCTGGGTGCTGCGGGCGTGATGATCGGCACGCGATTCTGGGCAACCGAAGAGGCATTGGGTTCGGCCAATGCGAAATCGCTGTTGGTCTCTGCCAAGGGCGACGATACGATGCGGACGCGGGTGTTCGACATCATCCGCGAATTGGACTGGCCGGAGGAATATTCGGGCCGCGCCATCGCCAATGATTTCAGCAGGCAATGGCACGGGCGCGACGGCGCTCTGGAAAAGGCCGTCCCTCAGCAGCGCGACCGCTATTGGGCGGCGGCAAAATCGGGCGATACATCGATCGCGGTGGTGTTTGCGGGTGAGGGTCTCGACCTCATCGGCGAGGTCAAGCCCGCAGGCGAGATCGTTCGGGAGATTGCCGAGGAGGCCGAACAGCGGTTGAAGGCATATTCTTAAGTTGCAGCATCACAACTTAAGGGCACATGCCTCTAGAACCTACAAAGAACGCCGTAGAGGGGCACCGCGCGTTTTGGCTATCTCCCTACCTTAAATCCTATAAACCTCTCCAGCGGCCCTCTAAAGCCCGGAAAGCGGCATGTCTTGGTTCTAGATTCCTGAATGCAGGAATCTCAATAGGCGAAATCGCGGTAAACGCGAGCGATATCCCCGTTCCACGACCCCCGGTAGAGCGCCAGCAGGTCTTCGGCCGGTGTTCGTCCGGAAGCGACGATCTCGTCGAGGACATCGAGGAAGGCCGCCTCGCTCCGGCCCTTGCAGCCGGTCCTCGCCCTTGTTTCGAGACCGGCGCGCGACAGTTTCAGCATGTCCCGCGCCACGTCGCGGACCGAGCGGCCGGCGATCTCTGCATTCAATGCCAGTTTCGGAACCTGATCGCGCAAATTCTGGCGCTCACCGGCGGTCCAGTCCTTTACCAGATCCCAGGCGGCATCGAGCGGACCATCCTCGTAGAAGATGCCCGTCCATAGCGCCGGTAGCGCGCAGAGTCTGCGCCAGGGTCCGGAATCGGCACCGCGCATTTCGAGGAAGCGCTTGAGGCGGACTTCCGGGAAGATCGTCGTCAGATGATCTACCCAGTCCTTCATGGTCGGCCGCCAGCCCGGCAGTTGCGGGAGCTTGCCTTCCATGAACTGGCGGAAGCTTGCGCCGGCGACATTGTGGTAGGTCCCGTCGCGATAGACGAAATACATCGGCACATCGAGCGCGTAGTCCACATAGCGCTCGAAGCCGAAGCCCGGCTCGAAGACGAAGGGCAGCATGCCGGTGCGGTCGGGATCGGTGTCGCGCCAGATTTCGGAGCGGAAGGTCTGGTAGCCGTTGGGCTTGCCTTCGAGAAACGGGGAATTGGCAAAAAGTGCGGTGGCGACAGGCTGCAGCGCGATCGACACGCGCATTTTCTTGATCATGTCGGCTTCGGAGCCGAAGTCGAGATTGACCTGCACCGTACAGGAGCGAAACATCATGTCGCGGCCATAATGGCCCATCTTGTCCATATAGGGCGCCATGATCGCGTAGCGGCCCTTGGGCATCACCGGGACTTGCGCGCGCGTCCAGGTCGGTGTGACGCCCAAGCCCAGAAATCCGATGCCAAGCCTGTCGCCGATCTCGCGCACCTGCTGGAGGTGGTCGTGCACCTCTTCGCAGGTTTCATGCACATCGCTCAACGGCGCGCCGGACAATTCGAACTGGCCGCCTGGTTCGAGCGAGACCGAACCCATTCCGCTTGGATCGCTCAAGGCGATGATGTTCTTGCCTTCATAGACGCCGGTCCAGCCGAAGCGATCGCGCAAGCCTTCGAGCAGCGCCTTGATCGAACGCGGGCCGTCATAAGGCACCGGGTCCAACGTATCGGTGAGGAAGGGAAACTTCTCGTGCTCGGTGCCGATCCGCCATTGGCTCTTGGGCTTCGAGCCCGCGGCGATATAGTCGACGAGCTGGCGCTTGTTCTCCACAAGCGCACGGGAATCGGCGGATTCGGGCGTCGGTCCGCTCACGGAATTAGTCCTCGGGTTGCCATCGCCCAGCGATTTAGGCGGGCGGTAAAGCCCAGGCAAGCCAAAGAATTTGGACGATCCATCAGCGTTCTTGATGCCAGTCGCCGAGCTTTGCCTGGATCAAGGTCAGGGCGGCGACGGCTGCGGTGTCGGCGCGCATGATGCGGGGCCCGAGCGAAATCGCGGTCGCGCCGGGTACTGCCTTCAACATGTCGCGCTCTTCCACCGTGAAGCCGCCTTCCGGTCCGATCACCACGGCTGCCGGCAGGCTCAAACCCTCAAGCGCGGCAAGCGGATCGTGAACCGGTGCGGTTTCGTCGCAAAAGACCAGGCGCCGGGTGGCCGGCCAGTCGGCCAGAATGTCGGTCAGGCGCTGCGGCTCGGCAATCTCCGGGACGAAGATGAGATTGCACTGTTCGGCGGCCTCGATGACGTTGGCGCGCATACGATCCAGATTGATGCGCTCGGAAATCGTGCGGTGGGTGAGGACAGGCCTCAAGCGCCTAACGCCCAATTCGGTCGCCTTCTGCACCACGTAATCGAGGCGGGCGTGTTTCAAGGGCGCGAAGAGATAGTCGATATCGGGCGGCACTTTCACATCGGCGACATGGCGCTCGCAGCGCAAGGTTGCATGCCGTTTGGTCACCGTCGCCAAATGCGCCAACCACTCGCCGTCCTTGGCATTGAAGACGCGCACCGGGTCGCCGGAAGCGAGGCGCAGGACGTTCACCAGATAGTGGCGCTGGTCGTCGGTGAGTTCGATCTCGCCATGCCGCGACAGGCTCTGATCGAGGAAAAGGCGCGGCGCTGGCTTCATGATGGGGATCGGCACACTGGCATTGCGACAGCCTGGTGGGCTAACACGGTCGCATGAACAATGCGAGCGGCCAGGACATCAAGGTGGCGGACGCGGCTTCGGGCAACTGGGTCGACCGGTTCGTGCCCGAGAGCCTTCGCCCCTATGCGCGGCTTGCCCGCCTCGATCGGCCGATCGGCTGGTGGCTATTGCTCATCCCCTGCTGGTGGGGCCAGGCCTTGGCCGAACTCGGCCAAGGAAGAGGTGGACCCAATCTCTGGTACGCCCTGCTGTTCCTGATCGGCGCCGTCGTGATGCGCGGCGCCGGCTGCACGCTCAATGACATTGCCGACCGCGATTTCGATGCACAGGTCGCACGCACCCGCTCGCGGCCGATTCCTTCGGGCCAGGTCAGCGTCAAGGCTGCGTTCGGCTTCCTCGTGCTTCAGGCGCTCGTCGGCTTCCTGATCCTCATCCAGTTCAACAGCTTCACGATCTGGCTCGGCATCGCTTCGCTGTTGCTCGTCGCGATCTATCCCTTCATGAAGCGCTTCACCTATTGGCCGCAGTTCTTCTTAGGGCTTGCCTTCAACTGGGGCTGCCTTGTCGGCTGGGCTGCGATCACCGGCAGCCTCTCTCTCGCCCCCCTCCTCCTCTATGCCGGCGGCATTGCCTGGACGCTCGCCTATGACACGATCTACGCGCACCAGGACATCGAGGACGACGCGCTGATCGGGGTCAAATCGACGGCGCTCAAATTCGGCGCCGCTTCGCCTTACTGGATCGGCGGCTTCTTGGTCGCCGCGCTCATTCTGATCGATCTTGCCGTGTGGCAAGCGCATGGCGGAATGGTATCGCATATCGGCGTTGCCGCGGCCGCAATTCATGGCCTTTGGCAAATGCTGCGGCTCGACATAAATAACCCGCAGCGATGCAAGTCGCTGTTTCTTTCGAACAAGTATTTCGGCCTGCTGATCCTCGCAGGCTTCGTAATTGATGGAATGACCGGATGAAAGATGAACTCTTGACGCTCGCCGCCGACCTCGTGGCGCGCGCCAAGCGCCTGGGTGCCAGCGATGCCGATGCGATCGCCATCGACCGGCGCACGATCGACGTCGCTATCCGCGACGGCGCCACCGAGCAACTGGAGCAGGCGGAAGGCCGCGAAGTGGGATTGCGGGTGTTTGCCGGCAAGTCGTCGGCGATCATTTCCGGCAGCAAGCTCGATCCCGACAGTCTTCAACGCATGGCCGAGCGCGCCGTAACGATGGCGCGCGCAGCGCCGCCCGATCCGTTCGCCGGCCTTGCCGCAGGCGATCAGCTTACCAATGATTTTCCCAATCTCGATCTCGTCGCCGACACTCTGCCGGATGGCGAGAAGCTACGCGCGCTTGCAAGCGAAGCCGAGGCGGCAGCGCTCGCGGTCAAGGGTGTCAGCAAATCCGGCGGCGCCGATGCGAGCGCCAGCAGGCGTCATCATGCACTCGTCGCGTCGAACGGATTTTCCGGTTCGTACGGCAGGACCGTGACATCCTTTAGCGTGTCGGCGATTGCCGGCGAAGGGACCGGCATG
>JAESFU010000880.1_pt1 | contig 10021 bp, 6 predicted proteins | sample 9269461 | NCBI WGS metagenome assembly JAESFU01 (sample SAMN14502556, study PRJNA617107) | algae metagenome | isolation source: Stenomitos rutilans HA7619-LM2 and co-occurring heterotrophs from cave walls | place: USA: Waikapalae cave, Hawaii | collected 2009-07-28
CAGCCGACTGACAGTGAGAGACCGTCGCGCCGATCACCTCGATCCCCACGCCAACGCACGAGCTGACACTGCAGTTGCTGATCTCTGAACCAGTGAACGCAAGGATCCCTCTTGCACTCCCGCCGAAAACCGTGCAGTTTCGGATCTGCGTAACCGTTGAGCCGTAAATCGAGTCGCCGATGTTGTTCAGAACCTGGATGTCCTCGATGATGCTCTGGTCGTTGGTGATGACGCCTTCGCCGCCCCATTGCTTCACGGTGCCGTTGCGGATGGTGACACAGTTGCCAAACGCAAGCACGCCCGAGCGCGATCCTGCCGCGCCGCTGAGATGAAATCCACCAAGATCCAGCGTGACATTCGGCGCCATGATCCTGATGCCGCCCTTGCCGCTGACACCCTGGATATTCCCCGTGAGGTAGTAGGAGCCCGGTGCAGTGATCTTGAACAGGCAGTCTCCATCACCCGGCGTGTTCACCGCGTTGACAGCAATCCGCGGCTCAACCTCGTTCAGCGTCTTGTAGCTCGGTGCGACCGGCCCTGCAGGGGGATCCAACGGACCTGCATGCGAGACCATCGCAGAGCCGATCAGGATCGCCGCACCAAGGAATGTGATCGAGCCTGCAAGTAGTCCACGACTCATGGTCTGCTCCTTGGGTTGATGCCAAAGCTCTCGCCTGTCCCGCGCGCACCGCAATCTCCGTACGTTCCGGATTGCCAACTACCACGAGCAGCGTCAAAACGACACCACACCTGACACGTTTGCAGGCACTGAATGAAAAAATTACCCACATTCACGATGGCCTCCTCCGCATTCGGCCCCCGTACACTCCACCCGTTCCATGGCCAAGCGTGCATCCTCATCCCCTGCCTCGATCACCGCCGACCAAAGGATCATCCTCCTCAAGGGGCCCGACGCCTTCCTGCGCTGGCTCAAGACCGGCGAAATCCGCGAGGCACTCAAGGAAAAGCACGGCAATTTCGACGCCTTCCAGTTCGATGGCGAATCCGCCCGCCTCGCGGACATCCTCGATGAGTGCAGAACTTTCGGCCTGATGGCAGGTCACAAGCTCATCATCGTCGACAGTGCAGACAAGCTCATCCGTGCGGGGGGTGATGACGACGACGACGCGCCTGCAGCTGCGCCCGCCCGTCGCGGCGTCTCGCAAGACAACTCCCCGCGCGGCCTCCTGACGCGGTACGCAGAATCGCCATCCGCAGACGCGACGCTCGTCCTTCGTGCAGCAACCTGGCGGCCCGGCAATCTCGACAAGGCCATCGAAGCCTCCGGCGGCGCGATCATCTCGTGCGATGAACTTGCAGAAGACCAGGCACGTGCATGGGCTCTCGAACGTGCCACGACAACCCACGCGACCAAGCTCAACCCCGACGCTGCACAGACACTGATCGAGCGGCTCGGCACCGACCTTGGCAGGATTGACGGTGAGATCGCCAAGCTCGCGATCGAAGCAGGGGATGGTGGCACCATCACCCGCGAAATGGTCGCGCAGTCCGTGGGCTTCACGCGTGAAGAAGAAGCCTGGGATCTTCAGCGCGTGCTTCTCACGTCTGACGCACCGACCATCCTCGGCCACGTTCGCCAGGTAGTCGAGATCTCTCGCCAGCCTGCAACGCTCGTCACCTGGGCCTGCACCGACCTTGCACGCAAGCTCCACGGGGCCTGCGTCGGCCTCAAGGCAGGTGCAAACCCCTTCCAGCTTGCAGGGACGCTCAAGCTCTGGGGCGAAAGCAAGGACACCATCCTCGCCGTCGCCGCCAAGATCTCACCGCCCATGTCCGCACGCCTTCTTTCTGCCTGCGTGGAAGCAGACACCCGGCAGAAATCAGGGCTGGGAGAGGCCCAGCGGTCGATCGAGGGGCTCGCGATCCGCTTCGCCCGGCTCCGTGCCTTCGCTGCAGGTCCCCGCCGCTGACTTTCGATTCACCCGTTCAGCAGCCAACCTCCCAAGCAAATCACCTCATCCATCCGATACTTCTGAAGTCGATCGGAGATCGGCGCGTTATCTCATCGGGGCCTCCCCGCCCAATCCCCTTACCACTGGGGATTGAGAGTGGCAGACGGCCCCACCGTTGAGCAGGAGGCTCGGGTGAACGACAGGCATCGGACGATCCGCACGGCATCCATCTCGCTCGCCATCGCAGGGCTGCTTCTCGCGGCCGGATGTGCAGCCACGCAGCAACCCACCAGCCCCGAGCTGAACCCCGGCTATCTGCCCGATGAGGCAGCCACGCCCAACTCCGGCCTCGCTGCATTGGCAGGCCCTTCTGCCAATCCCAACGAGAACGAAGTCTTCTCGCCCGGCCCGCAGGCGCTCGATGACGCAGACGCATCCGCTTCAACGGTGCGAGTCGAACGCACCACGCCCGCCATCGAAGCACAGGCACCGGTCGAAGCAGTCGCGATCGAAGAAGCAGCGCCCGTTGAGCCCCCGCCACCGGTCCTGACGACCGAGGAACAGATCGCCCTCAAAGCCGCGGAACTGCGTGGCCTTCTTGCCCAGCGCACGACCAAGGAATCCCCGCTCAACAAGAGCCTGACCCTCGCTGCACTCGATGCCTTCATCGTCGGCGATGCCAAGACCCCTGCAGTCACCTCCGGCCTCTCCCCTGCGGAGGCAGACGTCGCCAAGGCAACCCGCGAACTCTTCAACCGCCTCCAGGCAGAGTCCAGCGCATCTGCAGATGCACTGGCGATGGCGGGCATCCTGACCTCTACTGCAGACGGCCTCAGCGCGAAGGCTCCCGTCCGCATCTCCGATGCACGGCTCTGCACCAAGGTCGAATCTTTCGGTCGCTTTGATCCCTTCCTGAGCAACGCGTTCTTGGCAGGCCGCCAGCACCGCGTGATCGTCTACGTCGAGCTTGATCGCTTTGCCTCGCGCACCGCGACCAGTAGCGAATCAGAACTCGCCAAAAGCGGCAACTGGGTCGTCGAACTCTCGCAGGAACTCGAACTCATCCACGACGCGGACGGCCGCCAGCAGTGGTACCGCCCTGCACAGACCGTCCTCGACGCCAGCAGAAGCAGGCGGCGCGACTTCTACCTCGTCAACACCATCGAGCTTCCACCCACGCTCAGCGTCGGTGCATACTCGCTTAAGGTGATTCTCAGGGACAAGACCACCGGCTCGGTCGATGAACGCGTCATCCCGATCCAGGTCATCGCAGATGGCAGCGCGCTCGAATCGCCTCGCTCGGTCACCAAGCGCTAACCACGTCGCTGTTTGAGATAAAAACAGTCCTGCTCACGCCAGGAACACGCGCTCCGCCATCGGGCTCAAGACGCACTCGCCGCCCACCGCGCGAACAATCAGATCGACCACGGTCTGTGTCGATTCGTCCTTGCAGACGTATCCCGCGGCACCTGCATCCAGCGACCGCTCGATGTCCATCGTCCTGCAGTGGCCGCTGAAGATCACCACCTGTACATCTGAGTGCAGCTGCTGCAGATGCGGAATCAACGCCAGCGTGTCAACCCCCGGCATGTCGAGATCAAGCAGCACGACGTCGGGCTTGTCGTGCTCCACATGCTCGAGCGCCTCGTCCGCGCTTGCACACCACCCCGCAAGCCCGATGTCGGGCCGCCCATCAAGGAACCGCTCCAGCGCCTGCGCTGCAAGCACGTTGTCATCAACAAACAGCAGGCTGATCCTTCGCGGCGACGAAAGACCTGGCTGCATGGCTCCACCTGGAATGGCGGTGCTCATGGCTCGGCCTGCCTTGGATGCTGCACCGGCCCGCGCACGGCCGTGATCAAGGCATCCCGCAATACTGCAGGCTGCGGATTTGCAGGCACCCGCTGCACGCGGTTCTCAAGCTCCTGCGCCAGCCGCAATCCTTCTGACGCTCCCGCGCGAGACAGGAAAATAAGCCGCCTGCTCGCCCCAGACCGGAGGAAAGATTCCGCCGAACTCGGACCCGCGCCACACGTCACCCACACATCGGCCTCGGGAACATCCTGCATCGCTCCGTCGCGCACCGTCCGCACCTGCACGCGAAGCCCCTTGAGGATCGCTTCAGACAACGCACGCTGCCTTGCATCAAGCACCGTGACCACCGCGGTCTGCATCTCGCTCGCAACTTCGCTGCGCGCCACCACGCCCGAGCTCCCGCCCGACGCAGGGAGCACGATCCGGAACGACGTTCCCTGCCCAGGCTCCGATTCGACGTGGACGCTGCCCCCCGCGGACTCAACCAGCCCGCGCACCATCGCAAGGCCCATCCCCGTCGCGATCGCGCGCCCCTTGGTTGTAAAGTACGGCTCGAAAATGCGGTCGATATGCTCGGGCGCGATCCCCGGCCCGTTATCAACGATCGTGAACTGGACCTGCTTGGATGCCAGGTTCCCCTTGCCGTCGTCGTGGTGGCGGATCACAAGCTTCACCGCGCCGCGAGGAATCGCGCTCGACACGATCGCCTCGCCCGCGTTCTGCACAAGATTGAAAATCGCCTGCGTCAGCCGATGGCTTGGCATCTGCACGCCCGGCAGCGTCGTGCAATCCCCGACATCGCACTCAAACATCACGCCGCGCGGCAGCCCGTTGCGAAAGATCGCCTCCGACTGCTCGCACCACTTCCGAAGATCTACCGCCGCGGCCGAAACACCGTCCCGCGTCGGATCAAGCGCCATCAATCGAAGCCCCGCCGAGAGATTGGTCAGGTGCTCGAGCGATTTGCCGATCGCCGCGATGTCCTCCCTGGCCTCAGGGGAACTCATCGCATCGGCCAGCGGCTCAAGCCTGATCCGGATCGGCAGCGTCATGTTCGCGATGTCATGCCCGATCCCTGCAGCCATGTTGCCAAGCGCCGCCAGCCGCTGCGCATCCTGGAACTTCCGCATGCTCTCGCGAAGCTCGGTCGTTCGCTCTTCGACCAGGGCCTGAAGGTTGTCGCGGTGCTCAGTGATCTCCCGCTGCTGTACCTCGATCTTCGCGAGATGCCCGCGCAGCTGGTACTGACGCTCTCTTGAAAAGAGCGCCATCCGCAGGAGACTCTGGAGCGTCCCCGGCTTGATCGGCCGCTCCACCACGATCGCAGTCCCGACCGGCCCAAGCGCCGCGAGGAATGATGCGAGCGGATCGACACCCGCTCGCGGTAGCGACAGGATGATCAATGGAAGCGCCGACCACTGCGGCTGCTGGCTCAGACATCTCAGTAGATTCTGCTGGGCCTGCGGCGTCAACGCCTCCTGCGTCACCATCAGTGCCCCTGCACCCTCGGAAATATCCTCGCAGAGCCTGCCGATGTCCGTGCACTCCACGGAGTCCATCCCCGCTTCACGAAGCGACTTCGCCAGCACCTCGCTGTCACGCCCGCCAGGTGCAAGCACCAGCACGCGCAAACTGCGAAGCAAGGATGCAGCGGCATCGTTCACGAATGCAGCTCACCCTTTCTCTCGACCGGCGTCGGAACGCCCGTGAGCAATCCACGAAACTGCCGGAGCGGTTCGCCCAGCGCAACGCCCGCGCCCGTGACCCTGAGCTCGCGGATCGTCCGTTCATGCTCCGCGCCGCGACGCTTGGTCACGGAAATCGCACGCTTGATCTCGCCGTCGTTCTCGTAATACCGGAACAGGATGACCGTGTCGCCCAGGAAGCTCACGTCCACATTGGTCGTCATCGGCCCCACCATGCCGTGCTGATTCACGAGAAGGAAGATGCTCACGCCCTTCTCCGCGAGGAACGCAGTCAGCTCATGGATCTGGAGCATCAGGTACTTGTCGCCCGGCATCGCGTTCAGATAGCCCGTGACTCCGTCGATCACGATCAGTTCCACGCCCGATTCGGCCGCGTTCTTCACCATCCCTGCAAACTCGCCAGGCGTGATCTCCGCAGGGTCGATCTGCCGAAGCTCGATCAACCCCTTGGCGATGTACTCCTTGGCCATCTTTCCAGACGCGTTGAGCAGGATCGTCTTGAGTCCCTCGTCAAACAGGAACACCACCGACTTCCCGCCCGACCTTGCTGCATGCACCGCGTACTGCAGCGCCAGCGTCGTCTTTCCAATGCCCGCGGGGCCGAGGAATACGGTGCTCGTCCCGCGATACAGGCCGCCGCCCAGCAGCGAGTCCAGTTCCTCCACGCCGCTCTTGACCGCCGTCGTCGGCGTCTCATGGCGGTGCTCCATCGCCACCAGCCGAGGAAATATCTCAAGACCGCCGGTCCTGATCACGTAGTCGTGGTACCCGCCGCGGTACGACACCCCGCGAAGCTTCACAATGCGAAGACGCCGACGCTCAATCCCATACTCGGGCGACATCTGCTCCAGCTCGACGACGCCGTGCGCCATGCTCTGGAGGTGCGCATCGCTCGAATCGGCCGTCCGGTCGTCCAGCAGCATCGCCGTGCACTTTTGCTGCGCAAAGAACTGCTTGAGCGCCAGAACCTGCTGGCGGAACCGGTAAGGTTCGCCCGCCAGGAGCCAGAGCTCTGAAAGTGAATCGATCACCACGCGCGACGGATTGGCCGCCTTCACGGCTTCCATCACCGAATTCACCACCTGGCCAAGCTCGACATCCGCTCGCGGAAACACGCTCTGCGAGGCGTCGGGCAGCACCATCTCGCTCACCGCCGAGAAGTCGTGGACGGTGATTCCGTTCAGGTTCCAGCCGTGAGAGTGCGCGACCGTGTCCAGCTCGTCACGCGTCTCAGAGAGCGTGATGTACAGCGATTTTTCCTTCTGCCTGGCACCCTCGATCAGGAACTCAAGTGCCAGCGTCGTCTTGCCGCTTCCGGGTTTGCCTTGCGTCAGATACAGACGCCCCGCGGGCAGCCCTCCGCGAAGAATGTTGTCCAGCCCCGAAATGCCGGTGCCGATTCGCTTGGAATCCTGAATGGAAGACATCGCAAAGTCGTCGTCACTCTGTGGTGTGGGCATGATGAGCATTACATTACATCCCGTCTGGAAAACTGGGGAGACTTCCCTCTCAGTGGCTCTGCGGGTTTTCTGCACGGCATCGCCCAAAGGTCCAGCACCCTGATGCATGGACCTTTGGTGCAAAAACGCCTGCAAAAACGATGCATCTGAAAGTCTGAGTCGCGCTCGATCGCGCCGCGAGGCACACCGCCATTTGCACCAACTTCCCCGTGCATGCGCAATCGCCAAACGAGGGGAAACCCCTAGATTTTCTTGCAGACTCGTGTCTGCTTCGGGACGCGCTCCTCATCTTCGGCAAGTCTGCCGACGTGCAGGGTGGTGCTCTGATCCCCGACGGTAGCCGACACGAGAAAGAAGCCCACTGATGAAGAAAACATCATTTGAAGGGCCTCGGCACCTCCTCGATCGCCCTCGCATCCAAACCATGCGCAGGTTCCAAAGACTCGCCGCGCCCAGGTCTTGTCATGGACCGCTCAGGATTCGGGTCGCACCCCCAACCTGACCACTCTGTGACGATCCAGCGTCAATGCCCGCACAGTGAGGAGGCGTCCAATTCAAGACTATCGACTCCCGAATACCTTCCTGCCAGATGGGCAGTCCTCAGATGATCCAGCGCTCATTGGCGGTCACCAAGGGGGAGTTCGGGGACCGAAAATAAGGCTTCCGAGGGTCATCCGAAGCCAGATTTCCGAATCCTCGCGATCGGCATGGCCCGTGCTACCGATGTAATCCTGCCAAAGCACTTCGGTTGGCTTCAGGACGGTACGGTTTTTGAACGGTATTGTCCTGCAGCGGGTCGAGGTTCTCGGGCGCAAGGTCGGCAAGGCGGGTCCAGCGTCAAATCTGGAAAAGCCGCGTCGAAAATCGAGCCCTGCACGAACCCCGCGGGCAGGGACCGGCGAACCACTCATACGGATCCAACGAGGTCCGAGAAATAGCGGGAGGCATTGAGATGTTCGAACGCTTCACCGATCGTGCACGCAAGGTCATGGCGCTGGCCAATCAGGAGGCCCAGCGCTTCAACCACGAATACATCGGAACCGAGCACATCCTGCTCGGCCTGGTCAAGGAAGGCAGCGGCGTCGGCGCCAACGTCCTGAAGAACCTGGACGTTGACCTTCGAAAGGTCCGCCTCGAGGTTGAACGCCTCGTCAAGGCAGGCCCCGAGATGGTCACGATGGGCAAGCTGCCGCAGACGCCCCGTGCCAAGAAGGTGATTGAGTACGCCATCGAAGAGGCGCGGAACCTCAATCACAACTACGTCGGCACCGAGCATCTTCTCTTGGGTCTTCTCCGCGAGCACGACGGCGTCGCTGCTCAGGTTCTCATGAACCTGAACCTGCGCCTCGAAGACGTCCGCGAGGAAGTGCTCAACCTCCTTGGTGCAGGCCAGGGCAACGACGACTCGGGCGCATCTGCAGGCTCAGGCGAGCCGCAGGGCTCCTCTGCAGGCGGCGTCGGACCCGTCGGCGCTGCGCCCGGTGCGGCAGCCAAGGGTAAGAGCAAGACCCCTGCTCTCGACAGCTTCGGCCGCGACCTGACCGAACTCGCCAAGGAAACGCAGCTCGATCCCGTGATCGGCCGCCAGACCGAGATCGAGCGCGTGGTCCAGGTCCTCTGCCGTCGTACCAAGAACAACCCCGTCCTCCTGGGCGAGGCAGGTGTTGGCAAGACCGCGATCGTCGAAGGCCTTGCCCAGCGCATCATCAACGGCGAAGTCCCCGAGATCCTCCACGAGAAGCGCCTGGTCGTCCTCGACCTTGCGATGATGGTCGCGGGCACCAAGTACCGCGGCCAGTTCGAGGAGCGCATCAAGGCGGTCATGAACGAAGTCCGCCGCGCCAAGAACGTCGTCCTCTTCATCGACGAGCTTCACACGCTCGTCGGTGCAGGCGGCGCTGAAGGCGCGATCGACGCATCCAACGTCCTCAAGCCCGCGCTGGCTCGCGGCGAGATCCAGTGCATCGGCGCGACGACCTTCGACGAGTACCGCAAGTACATCGAGAAGGACGCTGCACTTGCACGTCGTTTCCAGGCGATCACCGTCGATCCGCCGAGCAACGACCAGACCGTCGAGATCATCAAGGGCCTCAAGGACAAGTACGAGCAGCACCACCGCGTCCGCATCACCGACGAGGCGATCAAGGCCGCGGTCGATCTCTCGGGCAGGTACATCACCGGCCGCGTCCAGCCAGACAAGTCGATCGACGTGATCGACGAGGCAGGCGCACGCGTCCGCATCCGGACGATGACCAAGCCGCCGGATCTTGCGGAGATCGAAGCAGACATCGAGCGCCTGAGCGTCGAGAAGGACGAGGCCGTGAAGGCCGCGGACTACGAGCGCGCTGCAGAGCTCCGCGACAAGGCAGAGCAGCTCCGCAAGAAGAAGGAAGAGATCCAGAAGCAGTGGCGTGCAAAGGCCCAGGAGATCGACGGCGTGGTCGACGAGGACGTCGTCGCCGAAGTCGTCTCCAAGATGACCGGTGTTCCGCTCAAGCGTCTTGAGAAGGAAGAGGCCCAGCGCCTCCTCGATCTCGAGAAGGAGCTGCACAAGAAGGTCATCAGCCAGGAAGACGCCATCAAGGCCGTCAGCAAGGCGATCCGCCGTGCACGTGCAGGGCTCAAGGATCCCAAGCGTCCCATGGGCAGCTTCATCTTCATCGGCCCCTCGGGTGTCGGTAAGACGCTGCTCTCCAAGGCCCTTGCGGAGTTCATGTTCGGCGATGAAGAGGCGCTCGTGCACCTCGACATGTCCGAGTACATGGAGAAGCACAACGTCTCGCGCCTGGTCGGCGCGCCCCCCGGCTATGTCGGGTACGAAGAAGGTGGCCAGCTCACCGAGCGCATCCGCCGTCGTCCGTACTCGGTCGTCCTCCTCGACGAAGTCGAGAAGGCACACCCCGACGTGTTCAACATGCTCCTCCAGATCATGGAAGAAGGCCGCCTGACCGACTCGTTCGGCCGGAACGTCGACTTCAAGAACACGGTCATGATCATGACCAGCAACATCGGCGCGGACCTGATCCGCGGCGGTGCAGGGTTCGGGTTCGGCAAGCGGACCGAGGCGTCGGACTTTGACAACATCAAGTCGGTCCTGATGAAGGAAGTCGAGCGGTTCTTCCGCCCT
>JAESFU010000881.1_pt1 | contig 10007 bp, 9 predicted proteins | sample 9269461 | NCBI WGS metagenome assembly JAESFU01 (sample SAMN14502556, study PRJNA617107) | algae metagenome | isolation source: Stenomitos rutilans HA7619-LM2 and co-occurring heterotrophs from cave walls | place: USA: Waikapalae cave, Hawaii | collected 2009-07-28
AGCGAAGTGTGCAGGAAATTATCAATTAACTGTATAGAATCAACTGCCAGGAAAGAACTGATGCCGTCGAACGAAAGACGATATGTACCAGCATTGATATTGTTAATGTTCAGTTTAACAGATGAAAGACATCCGGAAACAGGCAATGTATTGGCAGCAAGATTAGTCCCATCCGGAGCAAGGCTGGACAAGTTGAAGATTTCATTCTTCAATTTGTAAGCATCGAATGCAGGATCGAATCCGGCTGTGGCTTCGTCCTTGAATTGAATCGCGGCCACATCTGTATTAACTCCATCTTTCAGCGTCACCAGCAATCTGGACGTTGGCGCTGCAGTACGATAGAAAGATGGATCTGCAACAGATGTTTTCACTGCCTCCGTACTGGTAAGCACGGGACCGGCGGCATTGGTCTGTACCCAGAAACCTTGTCCCTGCGCTACCACACCATCCCAACCTACGTTGGAGTATTTGTATGATGCACTCTGCGCATCCCAAACAGCTGCGGCGGCATTAACACTTCCATTTTTTGTCCAGCCACCGTTATTCCAGTTGATTGGCGCTGCATACGGGTTGGGAACGAAGTTCCAGCCATTCTCCGTTGCAGGTTGACTGGCATCGTTGGTGTATGTTACCTGAAAATCATAAGGACTTACGTTGGTTGAAGGTTGGTTTTGCAACAGTGGACCTCTCACCGTAATCGTGATTGGCGTTGTGTTGAACATGTATGCAGAATAACCTGTACGGCTGTTTAATGTCGATCCGCTGGGCGTAACAACCCAACCCTGATTCACGTCACCCATCGTGGACTCTACGTATGATGAGATCGAGCTTGGTGACACCTGGAAAGAAGACGAAAGCTCCGAGTAATCTACCGATGTTACCGGGAAGGCAATGTTTCTCCAGCGCTTGTTCGTGTTGTTGAAATATCTTTCGAATGTTACTTCACCTGTAATAATACCACCAGCCATCGGACCGATAGACGCATCGGCATTGGCGTCGGAGTTAAGTGTGAAGATACCGCTTCCTGAACCGTCTGCGTCAAACGTACCGGTATTCACCGTCAGTACGCCAAGCAATTCAACGTTTCCATTGTTGGACAGTGTCGAAGAAGTCTTGTTAACGACCATGTTTCCCACGGAAAACGAATTTCCGGATATGATCTGAGAGGCTCCGCCCGTAAAGGATACTGTACTTGTAGACGGGAAAGAGATACTTCCATTGTTTGTGATATCACCCGTAAAACCAATGGCAGAATTATTGAAATTAACACTTCCATTGATGATGACATCATTTAGCTGTAAAGTACCAGCACCCGATGAAGTGGTAGTACCTGAAATAACCAACGATCCTGCTGTTCCTGAGGTGATTGATCCGCCATTGGAAATGTTTCCGGATGCCAGCGTCGTCTGAACGTTACCTAAGTCAAGCGTACCTGCCAGAATGCTGATTCCGCCATCTATCGACACAGCCTTGTTCAGTGTAACAGAACCACCTGACTTATTCAACTCAAGGCCACCATCAAAATTAAGACTACCTGCACCGGCGATGCTTTGGGTTGAAGAGCCCAGAAACTCTACGATGGTTGTAGGCGAAAATGTAACATTGGAGTTTATAGAGAGATTTCCGAGGATTGTCAGGCCGCTGCCCACCAATGTTTTAACCACGGGTGTAGTACTCGACAGGTTAAGATTTCCATAGGTTGTTGCATAAACATTCTGCGTGCTGTTCGACAAATAGGATACTGTTGAAGCAGCATCAATTGTTAAGGAAGTTGGGGGGCCTGAAGACTGATACCACCATCCATTAAGCTGATTTCCGTTGTTGAAGCCTACATTCAAAGTTGCAGAAGCGCTCAACGTAAAATTAGATGCGTTAAAATACCCAAGATTACCGGTTGAAATAGTGGCATTCGTCTCTACAGTGACACGATTAAACATTGCTGTTGCGTCACCTTGGCTACCGTTTATTCCACCGAATACATTCAAGGCTGCTCCGTTTTTCACTGTAAAAATAGCGGCTGCGGCTGCGTCAGATACGCTTTCGCCAGAGTTTATATCAACCGTCCCAGAAGTTACCTGGCTGGTGCCCTTGACTGCGTGACTATTAACATTTAGTGAAGAGGCCGGGCTAAATGAAATTTGGTAGAGTGGCGATTTAAAACCCCAGGAAAATATGACAGGTCCGGAGGGAGTATCAAGATTTGTGCCCGTAAAAATTATATTCAGATTGCTCATGTTTGCCTGAAACACGTCAACTGATGGCTCCTGATAGTCTGACAAAGTTGGGTCAATTCCAGCAAGATTGCCCCTTATCGTCAGGGTTGGAGCCCCGGTAATACCTGTACAACGCAGCGATCCTGCAACATTTGAAACAACATATAAATCTTTGCAGGCAAAAGCAGGATCTCCCAATCTTGGAAAGGAAACACTGTTACCAGCCGTTACGGCAATAATTACTACATTATTAGGTCCCGGATAGTCGGTTCCTGCCACACAGGGTGAGCAAGCTGCCTTGCCCCATGTTGGGCCTGCATTCCAGGCACCGCCCGTTCCAACTGATACAAAGGTTTGAGAATACGCCAGAATTCCGAAAGAGCTCAGAATGACGGCAAGTAGATATTTCATATATTAATTGAAAATCAAAATTACGTTTTTTTTAATCGTCAAAACAATGTTCGACGGTCGTTTATCCTATTTGTCTCGTTTCTGTAACCATTTCTTACACCACATTTGGCTACCCCAACGAATTAATCATGTTTTGACATATAAACCAAATATTCTCTTTTGAAAGCGAAATCGACGATGGCAAACACAAACCTTGCCTGAAAATATCATCCGCTACTCCGGAAAGGTACGTTGGTACATCACTTAACATGGGCTGGCGATGCATAGGGTTCCAGACTGGGCGCGTCTCGATTCCATTCATTTCGAACTTCGGCTTTACATACGTTAAATAGTCCTTCTCCGGATTGGAGACCAGCGCCGTAATAAGCCAATTATTTGTTACACCATCTACCGGTGCCTGCATAAATTGCACTTCGCCAAAATCGCCGGTCGCCTCCAGGTACATTTCTTTCAGGGCTTTCCGCCCTGCAACCTGTTGGGAAAGCGATGGCCACTGGGCAAGTCCACAGGCTGCGTTCAACACTCCCATTCTATAGTTATAGCCTGTCTGATGATGCTCGTAGTAGGGTTTGTTTTCGCGGGCTTGCGACGCCAACAGTGCGGCGCGCCTGTACAGCTTTTCATCATTGGTCAGCAGCGCCCCTCCGCCGTAAGTGGTGATGATTTTATTGTTGTTGAATGATAATACACCCGCTTGCCCAAAGGTGCCGAGCGGTTTTCCTTTATATGACGAACCAAGAGATTCGGCAGCGTCTTCGATGAGGGGGATATCGTATTTACTGGACAGGAACAGGAGATCATCCATTTTGGCAGGATTGCCATACGAGTGAACGACGATCATAGCCTTGGGTCTTACAGACCTTGACTTGATTGCACGCTCTGCGAGCTCGGGGTCGATGTTCCAGGTGTCGGGTTCGCTATCAATCAGAATTGGAAGCGCCCCTTGATACAAAATCGGGTTGATCGTCGCGATGTAGGTTGACGTGGGCGCCAAAACTTCATCGCCCTGTCCTACCCCGAGAATCTGCAATGCCAGATGGATTGCCGCAGTGCCTGAATTTACGGCGAGCACATACTTTGCGCCCGTTGTCGCGATAATGGTTTTTTCAAAATCGGTGATGATCTCGGCGTGCGATCTGTCCGTGTAGCGGCTCAGTACATCGGCCAATGCCTGCTGATCTATCGGGTTATACGATAACGGTATGCGATAGCTCATGCAGTGGCATTTTTACTTTTGGAACGCTGATAGAAAAAGGCAACCATCAGCAACAACATCAATGTGGGATTGACTACCATGCGATGAATTTGGGATAGTAACGGCGAGGACAATTCCGAGGTGCCTTCAATTGTAAGCTTCAGGACAAAGTATATCGGCAATATAACAAGCAGTTCAAAAAGGAAGACATAAAACGCCACCCGAATGTATTTACGCTCCCGAAACAACGCGTAGATCAATATCACACACGCTCCATCGTTGATACACATGCGCAATGTCTTGTTGAAGATGAAATAGGTATATGAATGAAAACTCAAATCGTTTCTGAATAATGATTCAATAAACGACAGGAAGTTGAATCGTTGTAAAAGATAGGTGCACAATAAAGTTGACAGTGCCAGCAGTATAAGCACAATGCGCTTAACCCGGGTGTGTGGCGGTGGTGCCGGTGGTATTTGACTTGCCATTAAATCGGATTACCCAAAATGTCCATAACGCAAAGATCACCAGATACAGGATTGCTGTGAAAAAATACTTATGAACATAGTAAAAGTAATGCTGGTAATTCTTGGAAACAAAATATAACAGCCAAATGCGCAGCAGGTTGGAAAGATGTACAATGAAAATACCCAATGGAATAAACCAGGCCATCTTCTTTACCGGGCCACCAAATGCTATTACAAAGGCAACAAAAATGATGATGATGTTGATTCCGTTACACCCCTCGAAGACACTTAGCATGGTGACGGCATGTTCCTTTAAAAATACCGATGGCCCGTGTGGATTCGGAACGATATCTGGATATATGCCCAGGATATTCAGGAGCAGCGCGGTTTGTTGTGTAACCCAAAACGTAATATGATCGGCCTTCTGTCCAAATGATTCGATGTAGAGTCCGTACAAAACGTTTCCCACGAAATAGATTCCGAGGAACTTCGCCAGGAATACGAATGATGGTTTAAATTCTTTCAGCATCTTCAGATTTTTCGGGCCGGAACGCCCACAACCGTTACATCGTCTTCAACATGTTCTGTCACGACGGCGCCTGCTCCTACCCGGCTCCTTTTACCGATTGTCAGGTTTTGCAAGATCTGACTCCCGGTACCGATCATGCTGCATTCACCTATTGAAACATTGCCGGAGATATTACAACCGGGCATGATCGAACTGTAATCTCCCAGCCGCACATCGTGCCCTAACGTAGCACCCAGGTTCACGATGCAGAAATTCCCCACCGTGATACCCGTTGTAAATATACAACCTGCTGTAATAATGGAGCCGGCTCCAACATGGTTATGTTTTGTACTTCCGGTTAATGCCGAGGGGTGAATGAGTACAGGGAAATCAAGTCCGGATTTATTGAAAGCGGAGATCTTATGTTTGCGGATGAACGGATCGGCAATGGCTACCACAACCTGCAAGCCGCTTGATTGTCTGGATAAAAATGCAAGGTCTCCCAGCACTTCCGCTTCATCCACGATTGTTCCGGCTGGTTTAGAGTCGTCCAGAAAACCGATCAGGTTCCATTGCTTTGACTCACCGTTTATTTGATGGACGAGCAAAGCCGTTTCGCGGCCAAAACCTCCGGCACCGTAAATAACCAGATCACGCACCATGATTGCCTGTAAAAGGTGGCTCCTCCAGGGACACATCTTTCTGAAAGGACAGCAAGAGTATGGCGGTCTTCCAGAGAATTGTGAGGTCCAGCATAAAGGAAAAATTGTTCACGTAGTAAATATCGTATTTAAATTTTTCCAGCCACGATAATTTATGACGTCCGTGTACCTGCGCCCAGCCTGTAATACCCGGTAATACACGGTGGCGGTGACGTTGCTCCGTTGAGTATAAGGGAAGATATTCTACAGGCAACGGGCGGGGTCCTATAAAGGACATATCGCCCTTTAATATATTCCAGAGTTGTGGCAGTTCATCGAGTGACGTGAATCGCAGGATATTTCCCAACAGAAATCTTCGTTGCTCCAGCGGCTCGCTGCTATTGCGGAGTGTTCTGAACTTCAGGATGCGGAAACTCTTTTCATGATGTCCTATCCGCTCCTGTGAGAAAAAGACGTTGCCTTGCATACTGATGCCATACAGCAAAGCAATAAGTATAAGCAACCACGACAAAGCGATTGTCAGCACAACGGCCACCAGAATATCCAGCGCCCGTTTTAACCGCTGATATGGTTTGTCCAGGCTATCCAAAGAATCCTTTTATACCAATTTTTTTCAGTATCTGCTCGCGCACGATGACATACACTATGCCACTTGCCAACACAAACGCAGCGATGTATAACAGGCTTGTGTCTTTCAGGAAGAAAACCAATCCGGCATTTACGATCAACTGGAGCGTGCCATACAGAACCGATACACCCAGATGTGAAATCTTTAGCTCATTTGACAGATACTGAAACAGGTGCGAGCGATGCGCTTTAAAAATATTTTCTCTATTCTTTAACCTGTATAAAATTGTCACCACGGTGTCCAATCCATAAATCAGAAACATCAGATACCAGCTATAATTACCAGTAGCCGCAATGAGAAGTATTACCAGGAACACCTGAACAAACGCGATGGTTACGCTGCCAACATCACCGGCAAAGCAACGGGCCCGTTTGCGGAAGTTATAGAACAGAAAAATAACCATGGCGATCGCCGTTACCACAATCAGGTTTGTGTTTGTGAATACGGTAATATACTCATTAATTAAAAATAGTGAGACAAGGTTTACCAGCGCATACACACCGGTTATGCCATTGATCCCGTCCATAAAGTTAAAGGCGTTGAGTGTGCCTACACCAACCACCAGCATGATGGCGCTCACCCAGACTGGCTGTGCCACAAGTCCTGCCTCCCATCCCATCGCCATAAAGGCTGTAAATTGGACAAGCAGACGAACTCTGGCCGATTGTTCCCCCAGATCGTCGATAAAGCTTACGCCTGCAATCAGCAATGTACCGAATACAAACCATGGATAATGAAAACCGTCCAGTACAAACCAGAGCAAAATGGCAAACAGAAAGATAATACCTCCGCCCCTGATCGTCGGGGTAACGTGTGAGCTGCGCTGGTTAGGTTTATCAATGATCTGATAACGCTCAGCGATTTTAAAATATAAATTTACCAGCACCACCAGCAGGACAAATGCCAGACAATATAAGACAACATCAGGCATGGAACGACTGGATTGTTTTTATTAAACCTTGTTTCGCTGTGAAAGGCAATGACCGATTGATCGCTTTCAGAATTTTAGCATTGGACACCTGCATGTCGTCCGTGAGTTTTTGGAGCATCTGTTTTTTACCAATGGCCGAGAACGCTATCCGGAGAAGTCCGGCCGGGAGCTTCAGAATTCGTGGCTTTTTCGCCAGAGCTTCCGATATGGTTGTCACTACTTCGTTCGTGGACAACGACTCCGAATCGGACAGGTTATAGATACCGGAAACAATGTCCTGTTCAATCAGTTGACTGATCATGAAGGACATGTTGTCTGCACCCAGAAAGGAGCGCTTGTTTTCGAATGCGCCCAGCGGATAGGGAATACCCGTTCTGACAAACTTATACAGCAAATTCAGGTTGCCCTTATTGCGTGGACCGTGGATCATGGACGGCCTGATCAGATAATATTGTTTTGCCTGATTGCTGTTTGCCTGAATGTATTCTTCCGCTTTTAGTTTGGACTTGCCATAGGGGGTAACGGGATCGGGTAAAATATGCTCGTCCAGTACTCCGATAGCAACATCTGCCGCTGCTTTAATGGAGCTGAAGTAAATAAATTTTCGGGCGGAGGATTTCAGGAACTCATCGTACAATTTTTGAGTGGCTTCGTAATTCACGCGAAAGTAATCTGCTTCCACATATTGATTACTCAGATCGTGGGCGATGCCGGCCAGGTGAATGATTGTATGAATCTGGTATTTCTCCAATGCCGCGACCGTGTACTCCGAAACGATTTCAATGGACAGGTCTTTATAAAGCTCCTTCGCCTGCACCGCATTACGGGAATGTCCATACAGCTTTATGTTTGAATTGGACTGCAGGTACACGACAAGACTATGTCCTACAAACCCTGTTACCCCGGTAATCAAAACATGTATCATCGTGACGCAAAAAGTTCGAACAGTTTCACAAAGTACTTGGGATAGATCTTGAACACATTTGTGGATATACCATTTTCGCGACAGCCCCGGATAATTTCGTTGTTGAGTATGATGTTACTCTTGATGCCGTTCGAGCTGACGCCGCCTTTTCGCATGGTCACCATCGTCAGCGGAATATACTTGTATCGCAGCCTGTTTACATACAGGAATCGGATGAGCAATTCGTAATCTGCCGCGATCTTGTAGTCTGTCTTGAAAAGTCCAAACTGTTCATAGTATTTGCGTCGGACAAAAAACGTAGGGTGTGCCGGCATAAATCCGCGGGCGAATTTTTCAGGATACCAGTTCTTCGAAGAGTATTTCCGTACAACCTTTTGCAGATTGTCAGGGTCTACAAAGACCAGGTCTCCAAACACTGCATCGATCGATTCATCTTCAAAAACTTTAGCAACCGTGGAGATGATGTTATCGGCATGATAGAAGTCATCGGAGTTAATAATACCCACTACCTCGCCTGTTGTGAGCTTCACACCCTTGTTCATGGCGTCATAAATTCCCTTGTCGGGCTCACTGATCCATTTGCTGACTTTATCTTCGTTGCCCTTTATAATCTCCAGCGTATTGTCCTTCGAGGCACCGTCTACAATAATGTATTCAATGTCCGGGTGATCTTGCCGGCTCACCGACGCAATTGTATCGCCCAGTGTTTTACCGGAGTTGTAGGAAACGGTGATGAGGGAGATTCGCATTTATACAATACCTCTATACAAAGCCAGAAAAATTATCAGAATAACAACGCTCAGAATCAAGGACAACGTGCTGATCATCCCGGAAAACCTGAGCTTACTTTTAAGTATGACGATTTCCTGCTTTAATGATTCCAGGTCAGGCGACGGTAAACCTGCATCGTTATTCGCAGGTGCCTGGATTGCTGACTGCGAAACAGCCACCGCGATGGCCAGATCGTTAACATGCGATATGGACAAATCGAATCCATCAAATGTGGGCTTCCCGTTCTCATCGTGATCTATTTCAAGAGCAGAAAAAGATCTGATTTTCCCGCCGGCCGTTGCTTTCACAATAGACTCTTTCGCTGCAAACAATCCTGCGAACGATGCGGGTGGACTGATCTGCAACAGACAATACGAAATTTCGCGGTCGGTAAAGTTCTGCTTATAGAATTCGTCCTGGCGATAGTCTGCGCAAACCGGCAAATTATGAACGCTCTCCATGTCAATACCAACGCGCTGTGCTCGATGATTCGTAACAGCTGTTGAGTTCTCGTGGCCGGAAGTAACTGCTGCATCCGATTGGCCGGAAGACTGTCCTGATCTCTCCAGCAGTTCACCATACGTTTTTATCTGAACATAGTCTGGTATAACAATACCCGCGTTGGCCAGCGCGCCATACATTCTGTGAACCATGATGGAACCTTTGACAGCCGTTTTGTCAACAACCGTAGCGCGGTCAATCGCAGACGAATCTATTCTCAGAAACTCGGCAACAATGGGTTTGATAACAGATTCCATACTAAAATCCTTTAAAACAAGATTGACATATATAAGCGTCCTTCCCTTGTGGAGTTATGCATCTGACAAACCCGACATCTGCCAGATCTTCGGTTAATCTCTTGAGGCATTTATAACAGGTGATGGCTGACAACCGCTCATCCTGAAGTGTGGTGTTCTGATAAACTGAGCTGTAGGACTGAATCCTTCCTTTCAATTCGGACAAGAACAACGCGGCAACTTTTCCCTCGGTAACGCGGTGATCGAACGCCAGGCTCAGCACGCTTCTTTTGAGTTTCTCATCGACGGCGGAAATGCCCAGGATCGCCGAGTTCTTCATGTTGATCAGCGGCGAGAAGGATGACACGCCTTCTCCGGAAAGATCTGTGATGGTGAATGTAATATCAGCCAAATCGTCTGTCCTGATCTTTTCGTCCAGGTAATTATTGGAAGATTGAAATATGGAGTCCTCTATTTCATGAATCGTTTTCAGATCGGTAGCCGGTACTTTCAGTACTTTCAGCCCTTTGTCCATATCGACTGCAAAGCCAACATTTAT
>JAESFU010000882.1_pt1 | contig 10006 bp, 3 predicted proteins | sample 9269461 | NCBI WGS metagenome assembly JAESFU01 (sample SAMN14502556, study PRJNA617107) | algae metagenome | isolation source: Stenomitos rutilans HA7619-LM2 and co-occurring heterotrophs from cave walls | place: USA: Waikapalae cave, Hawaii | collected 2009-07-28
CGTCCCGCCCGGAGGGCGCGATCGTTCCAAATTCGTATTCGACGGCCTGCGGGCGTCGGAACTGTCGAATTTCGTCACGCAGATTCGCAATCGCGGAGCCGATGCCTTCATCGTGCTCGATACGAATTACGCAGCAGGGGTCGAACTTCTTCGGCGGCAGAGAGAGGCGATCACCGGATCGGACTGGGTGTGGGACACGACCCTCGAGACTGCTCCGACAAGCGACGTGCTTCCCAGTTCGACAGTGGAGCTGTTCGGGACGGGCGAGATGGCCGCCTTTTATGGAACCAACGCCAGGGAATTCGCGCGCGAATCCTCGGCCGGCAAGAACGAGGTTCTGGGCGAACTCATGTTCGCCGTATCGGAAGCATTGCGATCGACCTCAGATCTCACGGTGAAATCCATGGCGGATGGTATCCGCAACGTCATGGGCTACCGTCAACAACCGGTCTTCGAAGCGACCAATGGCAGCTTGCGGTTCTTGTCGCCCCGGATCGATCCGCCACAGCGGCACGGCGACATCGAGATCATCGCGCCGGCACTGAAACGCAGCGCGCAGACGATCGAGGAACCGTCCTTCACGCTGGTCGCGCGCTATTCCGGCGAGGGGCGCGCTTTCCGGGCCGTGGTCGATAGCGAGATCGTCGAGATCGATCAAAACGGACAGTTCCGCAAACTGATTGAAACGGCGGGGAAGAAGTCCATCGCAATTCGCGTGCTCGCCAATGACTGGTCCACGCTGGCGGTGCGGACGCTCGCCATCGCCGGGGACGACGAGGAGGCGATCACCCAATCGCCCGGGCGGCGCTACGCGCTGATCATCGCCAATGGCAATTACTCCGATCCGAACTTCCCGACATTGCAGACGCCTTCCGCCGATGCGCAAGAGATCGCCAAGGTCTTGCGCGAGCAATATGGGTTCGAGACGGCGCTCCCGATCGAGAATGGAAAGGCGCTCGACTTGCGCATGACCAATGCCAGAAAGGCGGACATCCAGCAAATGCTGTTCGAGCTCCGTCGACGGTTGGTCAGCGAGGATCAACTCCTTGTCTATTATGCGGGGCATGGCGAGAACGATCCCGATCTCGGCGCCTATTGGGTGCCGGTCGACGGAGAAGCGGGCGCCGACTACACCTGGATCGCAGCCGATGAAATCACGCGCGAACTCAAACGGATGAATCCGCAATCGATCCTGGTCATCGCAGATTCCTGCTATGCGGGCGGCCTGTCGCGCGGCGGTGCCGATGCGGCGCCCAATGCCGAGGCGCGCAATCGCTTCCTCAACAAGGCGGCGGGCCTCAAGTCGCGGCAGCTCATCGCCAGCGGCGGCGAAGAGCCGGTCGAAGACGCGGGCGGCGCGGGTCATTCGGTATTCGCGCGCGCCATGATCGACGCGCTTACCTCGATCAAGGAGCCGGCCTTCACGGCGAGCGAGCTTCTTGAGGTGAAACTCAAGCCGGCGGTGATCTCCGCGGTCAATGCGGTAGGCGAGGGGCAGACACCGGGCTTCTATCGCATCGTCAAGGCTGGTGACGAGCCGGGCAGCGAGTTCGTGTTCGTGCGGCGCGATGGCGCCGTGCGGTGAGGTAAGAGTCAGTGGTCAATCTGGTCAAGTCGCTGTTTTCACTCCAGCCTGTCGGCAAGCGTCGAGGCTGGAGCTATGCCGCGGCGGTCCTGGTGGCGATCCTCACGCTCCTCGGCGTCGGCAAGGGGTTTCTCGAAGCCTACGAAAGCCTGAGTTCGACCGACAAGCTCGTCAAGATGTCGACACTGTTCTCCGGCGCCGGGCAGCGGGCCGTACCGGTGACGCTCATCGAAGTCGATGACGAAACGCGCACCCGTTGGGGCAATCCGGTGATCACGCCGCACAAGGCGATCGCCACCATGATCAATGCGGCGCGCGAAGGCGAGGCACGGGTCATCGTGGTCGATCTCGATCTTTCGGGCGACACCGAAGACCAGCCTCCATCGCCCGAACTCTATAACGAACTTGCGCATTATCCCGCGGATGCGCCGCCGATCTATATCGTGCGCGCCATCCGCTTCAAGGGTGAAGGCCAACCCGGCGAGGGGCAGACCTACGTCGCTGATTCCTATCGCAAGACGCCCTATGACAGCGTGATTGCGACCAAGGCCAATATCGCCTGGATCAGCGCGCTGCCGTCGTTCGGCGGCGATCGCGTGGTTCGCAAGGTGCGATTCTGGCAAACGGTGTGCGATGGGGCTACGGGTGAGGCCTTTCCTTCGGCGGCACTTGCGGTCTCGGCCGCCTTGGAAAACCAGAGTGCGGCACTCAAGTCTTTTCTTGATCAGCAAGTCGCGAATGGATGCGGCGGGCGCACCGTGAAGGATCCCGGCGGATGGCCGCAGCACCGGCGCCTTGAAGCATCGATCCCCTTTGCCTTCAGCGATTCGGCCAAATCGCCCGCGTTGAATGCCACCGGGCTGGATGGAAAACCGACGGCATTGTTGCGCCGTATCGGAGCATGGAGCCTGGTTCGCGTATCGGGCGACACGGTCGAAGCGACGGGCGAGGTCGATGCCGGCATATTTCGCGACCGCGCGGTGCTGATCGGGGTGACGCATGCGGATTCACGCGATGTCTACGCAACGCCGCTTGGCTCGATGCCGGGCGTCACCATCATCGCCAACACGGTGGCGCTAGCGAAAGTGATCGCGGGAACAACCGCCGCATCGCCATTGGTGAAGAACGTGCTCGGCATTGGCTTTTTTCTCATCGTCGCCTTCATCGGAATCAGGTTCCAGGCGGCGCCGGCGATGGGCCTTATCGGTCTTGCCGGCATTGCAACCTTGTTCATCGTGTCGCGCTGGTTCGGCTTTGCGACGGCGGTCGAAGTGATCGCACTGGGACTTACCGTCTTCGCGCTCTACAAGATCGCGGATTCGATCGTCGGGATCATCATAGACTGGCGATCCGGGCGCGGCTGGCGGGCGATATTCAAAGACAGGTCAGGCAAACATTGATGCGCTCATTCATTGCGATCATTTTGGTACTGGGTTTTCTCGGCTGGCACGCGCCGTCATTCGCGGCCGATCGCGAGGCGGTGGCGCATGTCATCGAGGCCGAGCTCGTGGGCGAGGACCTCGCCAAGGGAACAGCAGTCGTGCGCGACGGGACCGAGCTGAAGCCGCAAATCTGGATGCCGCTCTATGATGGCGATGTCGTCTTCGTGCGCGATCCCCAGAGTCATGTGCTGGTCGATTATGGTTCAGGCGGTCGCGTCGAGGTCGGCGGCAAGGCGATGCGGGTGACAGTTTCGGCCGATACGGCGCATGGCGGGGAGACCTGGGGCTTGATCACCGCCATCGGCTCGCTTCTCGTTGGCGAGGAAGACGAGGAGGTGCCGGCCAACCTCATCTCGAAGGGCGATGATGGATCGCTCATGGTGCCCGGCGCCAATCGCACGCCGAACTATCTCTTGCGCGGAGAGGCGCCGGTATGGGTCGCATGGAGTGGCGGGACGGCGCCTTTCTCCGTCGTGCTCGAGACGGGCGGCAAGGCGACTGCTCTCGACCCGAGCAATGAACGCGAAGTGCGCTTCGACATTCCGCCGAGCGCGCCCCAGCGCATGACGCTGATCGTCACGGATGCGGGCAAGCGCAGCGTGCGCGTGTCTTTCCGCTTGCGCGATGCATTGCCCATGGCGCCTGCGGAAGTTTCGGGCGAAAAGTCTCCCGAAGGTCTTGCTCCGGCGCTGTTTGCGGCATGGCTCGCGAGCCAGGACGATGGGGCGTGGCGCATCGAAGCCGCCCGCATGTTGCGCAATCAGGCTGGCGGAACGGCGGGACTCAAGCGCGTGAGCGATGCATTGCTCGCCGGCTGGCGGCCATAAGGTAGTCCCACGTTACGCCTGTCGCGGTTCGGCCCGGCTTCCTATATGTTTGGTGGAAAGCATCGGGAAGCAAAGCCTATGTCTGGAAAAGTAAAAGCATTCGCCCATTTTGGCGTTACGCTAACGAATGAACGGTGGAGTTGGTCTGGTCGGGCCCCTGACGGAAAAGTCGTCCTGACTATTTGGAAAGACGAGATGAACTATAAGACGAAGCCTCCTTCATGTAGTTGTTTTGGTCATCCGAGCTTATCTGAATGGATGGATAGACCTGGGAACACCGAGCGGATTAAAGATCTGAAATGGGCTCGAGATCATTGTGGCGGCGAGTTCAGCGTTGTAATTACAACGGCAAAAGACCCAACAGCCCGCGTTAGGGAAATAGACGAGGCCTACCCAACCAAAATGATTATGCGGTTGACTGGCCTCAACGAACAAACAGGGGAGTTTAGCGCAGAAGTCGTGGCACAAAACTAATTCCTAAAGGCACCCGAACGAGAGAAGTGCAGGCCGAGAGACCCTACTGGACAACGGAAAAGACGAGGCTGCGCAAGAGTTAAGCCGGAAGGGTGGTAAGGCCTGTCCCAAGGAAGAACGCCGGCCTGAGCACTGGAGCCCTCTGCGTCCCGGCCGCTCTCTCGGATTTCGCCAGCGAAATAGGCATGAGCTCGACGAGATCCTGAAAGAGTGCCACTGGCTCGCCCGCGATGGCGTGCCGGAACTCGACGACACGTCGTGAGTACTACAGTTCCTTTGCATTATGTTCTATTTCCCTCGCCCCGCTTCAGCGGGGAGAGGGTGGCGCGCACGCGCCGGGTGAGGGGCTTGGTCACTTGACCATGAGTGCCCCTCATCCGCCCTGCGGGCACCTTCTCCCCGCAGGCGGGGAGAAGGGGTTTCTCTATTTGTCATCGCCGGACTTGGTCCGGCGATCCATCGTGCCGATACTCCGCAACCCGAGTTGTTCGACCCATGGATTGCCGGGACAAGCCCGGCAATGACAAGACGGGGTCGTCGTCACCAGCGCAAGCCACACTTCAATTCTCTTCCGTCACCCCAGCGAAAGCTGGGGTCCATGGCAAATTTGATTGCGATGGATGCCAGCTTTCGCTGGCATGACGGTCTGCGTACGGACGTTCTCTACGCGCCTTATCCTTCGAGGCAGCGCTGTCCTTAAGGCCGCACGTCGAACACGAAGAGTCCACCGCCCATTTGCGGGCCGGTATCCTCGCTGCTCGTCGCAACCGTCGCGGCGCGGGTCGATGAGCCGGTGACGCCTTCGAGCAATTGCTTCAGCGACGAACCCGATCCGCGCGCCGCCGAGGCTTCATCGGCGCTGCGTGTCGTTTGGGTACGATCCAATGTCGGCTGCACCAGCGAGCATAAACGCGGCGCTATCTTGGTGGCATCCTCGGGGATCGCCAGCACGACGGCATTCTCGACGCCTGTCGCGGCCGGGCGATCCTTGGCAGCGTCCCATGTATTGATCTTGAACTTGTAGGTGACGCTGCCGCCGCTGCCGGACGGCAATTTTCGAACGCAGCCTCGATCGGCGTCCTTGGGAATCAGGGGAGAAACGCCGCCGAGCGCGTCGACATAGAATCCGCCGACGTAATAGGTGTAGTCGGTCGGATTGCTGACACTGATCTCGACATAGTCGCAGTTGCCGGCGGCATAGGGGAGAAGCGGGGAGAGTGCCGATTTGGGCAGGCTGGTATCGCCCTTCGGCGTGCAGGTCGTCTTCGCGTCGGCACCCTTGGCGCCATCGCGATAGACATTGGCGGCGATCGCGACGCCATTGCCTTCTTCGACCGTTCCTTCGCTGGCGGCGCCGGTAACGCGGATGAGCTTCGCGGCGCGGGCCAGCAGCCAGACCGCGCCCTTCAATTCATCGGCAAGCGCCTTGGCATCGCTGCCGATGGAAAGGCTCGGCGTTTCATCGAAGCTTCCGGCATCGGTCACCCAGGGGCGTTCCGGCCGCACGATCCACAAGCGGCCGTTGGCGACGCGCAATTGCAGGTCGGCCTGCGGATCCCCGGGCGCGGCCAATTCGATACCGATATTGGCGGCATCGCCGCCGAGGCTCTCCTGGATCGCGTCCTTGACGATCGTGGCATCGGCGCCGAGTTCGGCGTCGGTCGGCGGGGCAACGGCAAAGCGGAACGTCACGGCCGGCCTATCGACGGAAACCGAAAAGGCGCCTTCTTCCGGCTCCGTCCCGATGTCCCATTTGAGCTTTTCAGCGGTGCTGGTTGCCGCGGTAGCGGCGGTAATCTCGGCGTGCCCGATCGGATCCTTGTCGCCGGCCTTGGCATAGAGCGCGAGCCTCGCGCCCGGATCATAGCCATGGAGCGTGCCCGCCGGGATCGTCAGTGTACCCTCTTTCAAAACGCCGACCATTCGCGGCGGCCCGTCGCCGAGGCTTCCGCCAAGGATGGGGAGATCGAGCGAGCCGTCGAAGACCGGCGGCGGGACGCGACCGCCCGAGCGGTCGCCGGTGATGTCGGCAACGACTTCCTGGGCGAGATCGCGATAGGTCTGGGCGGTCCCGCGCTTCATCGCCCGGTCAAGGTGATATGTGAAGACTCCCATGCGCTGGGTGTCGCCTACACCGGTCATCGGCAGGTCATAGCCGGTAAAGGGCCGTTCGATCGCCTGATCGAAGGAGTCCACTGCATAGAAGCCGACGAGTTTGCCGTCGCCCTTGAGCGTGATGGCGCCGGCGCGCGTGCCGCCGCGGGTCGCCGAGCGCGTCGTGACCTCCGGAATGCCAAGGACAGAAGGGTCGACGGTGCGGGTCACGTCATTGCCGCGGGTGACGGTTCCCGAATGGCAGGCGTCGATGATCGCCCAGACGAAAGCCCCCTTGGCCTGGATCGCCGAAAGCTTCTTGCCAAGTTCGTCATCGACGAGGCCGTTCTTGATGCCGTCCTCGACCGGATCGTAGCGCCCGACATCGGATGGCAGGAGGACCTGGTCCTGGCCATCGGATTCAGGTTCCTCTTCGCTTGCCGGGTCGAGATCGGGCTGCGTGATGCCATGACCCGAATAGTCGAAGATGACCGTGTCGCCAGGTTTCGCCGCCTCGACCAGATGATCGAGTTCGCCGACAATGTTCTTGTACTGCGGCAATGCCTTCGCAGTGGGATATTCGGGCTGGGCCGGCAGATTGTCAGTCAGCACGGCGATGTCGGCGGAGTCGGCGCCGCGCGATTTGAGGAGCCGCCACATGATGGTGACGTCATTGCGCGGTCCATGAAGATCGCGGATGCCGTTCGCTTCGTCGTAATCGGCGACGCCGACCAGCAATGCCATTGTCTTGGCCTCGACGGCCGTCGAGAAACATCCAATCGCCGCAGCCGCTGCCAGAGCGGACCACTTCAATCGCCGTTTTGTCATGCTCAGCGCACCATCGCTATGGGGAAGTCGGGAACGGTATCGGGCTTTCGGGCCACCGGCGCCTGCCGCTTGTCGGTCAATTCCTTGACGCGTTCGGAAAGCCAAAGATCGAGCTCGGCGATCGTCAGCTTGCCGTCCTTGATGTAGTCGGCGGACCCGGAAAGTCCTTCGAGCAAAGCCTCGGTAAAGGCGCCGTTCTTCCAGTCGTCGCGTTCGATGGAAACCTGCCGGCCGGTCGAGGAAGCGAACATGACGACGCCGTTCTCCACGCTCGACAGTTCGTTGACGACGGCGGTGATATCGACGGCGCTGCCGCGGGTCTGTTCGCCTTCGAGGCTCGCTGCGGAATGACAGGCATCGATGAACATCAAGGCCTTGCCGGCGAGATTGCTCATGGTGTTGAGCATCTCGTCGCGCGAGACGGCGGTGGAGCGCAGCTTGTCCATGTCGGCATCGGACGGCAGATAGTAAAACCGCTGGCGGTTGTCGGTCACCCCGTGACCCGCCATGAACACCATGCCGACATCGCGGCTGGTGACTTCGCCTTCGAGCCATTCCAGGGCTTCGACGATACTGTCGCGGGTCGCATCCTTGTCGGTCAGAAGCCTGATCTCGACCTTGCCATAAAGACCGCCTTCCTGGCGCTTGATGCCGGCGGCAAAATCCGTCGCGTCCTGCGCCGCATAGCGAAGCTTGAGCGAGTCCGAATCGTAGTCGCTGACGCCGACGGCGACCGCATAGAGCTTGGGCTTGAGGAGATCGGCGGCGGCGCCATCCCAGTTCACCTTTACGATCTTGGCTTCGCTGGCGCCCGATTTGGTGCGCGCAATGATTCCGATCTCGACGCTTTTCTGAGGGATGGGGATGCTGATGTCCTGAGTCGCTTCGGCATCCGGGATAGGCATGGCGCCCCTGGCTTCGAGCGGACGGCCGTCGATCAACACTTCCACCGACTCGATTGCTTCGCCGTTTGGCGAACGCACCTTGTACTTGACCTCGACCGGCGATGTGGCGGTGTTGATCTCGTCGCTGTCCATGACAAGTTCGACGACGGGCGGAAGGATGTCGCGCACGCCTTCGCGGACGGTTTCATTCTTGCGGCCGGCATCCGCGTTGGCGGTCTGGACGGCGGCATCCTCGTCGAGCGAGGCGACGACTTTTTGAATGACGTCGGGGCGATAGAAAACATGTCGAAAGCTCGAAGCGGGAAAGAAGTCCGGCGCTACGGTCTCGCCGCGATTGACATTCCAGCCCATCAGGCTGTCACCCCCGGCCGAGGCTGCATAATAGCCTCTCGGCGTCCAGAGTATCCAGCGATTGTCCACGGTCTGGACGAAAAGCGAGAGCAGGGGTTTGCCGTCGCTCGCGCGAAACCACCGAATGGTCCCATCGCCAACGGCGGCGATGATGACGTTGCCATTCTGCGCGTAGGTGACGCCCCAGGCCGAACCCGCGACCGGGCTTCGCCACAGAAAACGTCCGTCGCTTGTATATTCGCGGATGTACCAGGAGCTGCCGATCACGAATTTTGATTTGTCGTCCGCCACCGACACCGCGTGGCTCACTTCGGCGATTTCGAATTCGAGCGGCACGCCGTTGAGTTCGGGCGCCGAAAAAGTGTTCCACTTGGTGATCGGCAGACTCGTCGTGTCGGCGCCCTTGAACGTGTCCGGCACGTTCTTCACGTCCTTCAGTTCAAGCGTATTCAGATCGAAGACGTACTGATTGATCGCACCATAATCGAAGGCGAAGCGAACCTGCATGCCGTCCTCGCTCGCGGTGATCGAGCCCTTCGGCATCAAGCCCATGCCGGCGGTTGCCGGATAAATGCCCATGGTGATTTGTCCGCCGGAGAAGATGTTGAGCGCGGGCTGGCCATTGACGAAGACGACGCCGTCGGTGCCATAGGGCTCGATGTCGAAAATGGTGTTGGCGGAGAGGTGCACCGTGGTGCGCTCGCCATAGCCCTGGCCCGCCCAGCGCACGAGCTGGTACCAGCCCTTTTCATCGCGCAATCGTCCGCCGGCGTAGAGATACTGGCCGTCCTGCGACCATGCGACTGCGCCCATGTCGCCATTGTCGAAGCCGGAGACGTCTGGGGAGGCAAACCACGAGAAATCGCTGACATTCAGAATGTCGATCAGCGCGCCGTCATTGTAGGTCACGGCGAGTTTGTTGCCGTCGGGCGAAAAGGCGATGTTCGATCCTTCGCGTCCGCTTTTCAGCGGCACGCTGGCCAGGAACGTCCCGTCGGGATTGTAGAAACGGATCAGGCCGTCATGCGAGGCGGTCGCGAAATAGCCGTCGGAGCGATAGGCGAGCCCGCGTGTCTCGGCGCCGTAACTGGTATCTTCGAATTTGAGCTGCCCGGTCGCCACATCCCAGATGCGCATGCCGACCTTGAGGTTGAAGACCGCGGCGAGCGATTGACCGTCCGGCGAGAAGGCGACGTTGAGGAGCGTCTCCTTGTTCGGCCCATAGGCGCGCAGGATTTTCCCCGACACGATGTCCATCGTGTAGATGAATTGCTGCTTCATCCAGCCGCCGACCGCCAAGGTCTTGCCGTCCGGGCTGATGGCGAGGCCGAAGAGCGAGCCCTCGAAACCTTCTCCGATCGGCACGCGCAGGACTTTGAGCAGCTTGCCGTCGGGGATGCTCCATATGCGGATCGTCTTGTCGAACGCCGCGGTGATCATCGTCTTCTGGTCGGGGCTCAGAATGACGTGGCGGACTGGAGCGGTATGCGTGCCCGGTTC
>JAESFU010000883.1_pt1 | contig 10000 bp, 4 predicted proteins | sample 9269461 | NCBI WGS metagenome assembly JAESFU01 (sample SAMN14502556, study PRJNA617107) | algae metagenome | isolation source: Stenomitos rutilans HA7619-LM2 and co-occurring heterotrophs from cave walls | place: USA: Waikapalae cave, Hawaii | collected 2009-07-28
ATGCCACGTGAGCACTCTCAAGCCATGGGCCTATGGCCCTTTCGAAATCCTCCTGCATGCCGAGATGCACTACAGAGTTGGTGAGGACTTCGATCGTCGTATTGCCATGATTGGCTTTGACAACGCGATCGAAGTTGCGGTGACGACCTATCTGAACCTCCATCCGATTCAGCGTGGCGGCAAGACTTACCCAAACGCGGATGTAGAAAAATGGCTTGGCAATTTCCATACGAAAGTTGAGTTCTTCTTCCTTGAGTGCGCGGCGCGCACTGTCGCGGTAATGTGTAAGAATGATGAGTTGGTGTGGTACCATGAAGTACGCAACGGGCAGTATCACGTCGGTGGCGCGACCGTTCCACAGAAGCGAGAGCTCGATGGTGTTCGTGCTGCCGCGATTGAGATTTTCTCCATCTTGTTTGGGGTAGCAGACGTTTCCACTCTTTTGGAGGCGCACATCTCCGCACGCACTCCCGCGGTGCACGCTCGGAGCGACGAGGATGACAAGACAATCGATGGCGAGCACGACATGATCGATGTGTGCGGCAGTGCTGAGTACCCCAGTGATGTTTTGTACGCCCTTGATCCCATTCGATATCGCGACATCGCGATTACGCTTCGCGCCAAGGCCGGTTCTCCGCAGCGGGAGAGTGAGCCATGACTTCCGCCCAGCCCAACGAGTCGCTTGTCGAGAACGTTGCGACAAGTGTTTTTCAATCGATCGGGTTTGACGCGCGGCGCGGTGTGGACATTGATCAAGTTGCAGGACGCTCGTCATCCTCAGAGTTCGGACTCGAGGCACACATTCTGGCCGCGATTCACAAGTTCAACCAGAATCTGGACCATGCCACGTGTGTCTCTGTATTTAAATCGTTGTCCCGACCCACTGGAGCGTCAGCGATCGAAAGCAACCGCTGGTTCCATTCGCTGCTCATCGACGGCGTCCCCGTCGAATACAAGGACTCCGCGACCGGCCAAACCCGCGGTGGTCGAGCCCGTCTCATCGACTTCGACAACCCCGCGAACAACGAGTTTCTCGCCGTGCGCCAGCTCACCATCGCTGGCACCAACGACAAGCTCATCCGCCCCGACCTCATCCTCTACGTCAACGGCATCCCGCTTGTCGTCATCGAGCTCAAGGATCCTGCTGATCCCTCTGCTGATCTCAACGCCGCGATCGACCAGCTCGGTCGGTACAAAACGATCGGGCCCGACCTCTTCGTTCCCAACCTTCTGCTCGTCGCCAGCGATGGTCTTCTCACCCGTGTCGGAAGCATCACCAGCGGTCGGCAGCGATTTATGCCGTGGCGCCCTGAGAAGGGCGGAGAGCCGACGCTGGAGGCGATCATCCGCGAGCTCTTGAACCCTGCTGCGTTGCTCGACTATCTGCGTAACTGCGTGGCCTTTGAAGAGGACGAACGCGGCAACATCGTCAAGAAGGTTGCTGGCTACCACCAGTTCCGTGCAGTGCGGAAGGCGCGAGCCAGGGTGATGGAGGCACAGAAGCTTACTGAGCAGCAGCTGACGCACAAGACCAAGGCGGGAATCGAGTACAACGGCAAGCCAGGCGGCGTCATCTGGCACACGCAAGGCTCGGGCAAGAGTCTGACGATGCTGATGCTTGCGGGCACGCTCGTGCGAGCTGCTGAAATGGCGAACCCGACCATTGTTGTCGTCACCGATCGCAATGATCTGGATGACCAGCTTTTCGATACGTTCGCCATGGGCCGCGATCTGCTGCGTCAGGTCCCCGTTCAATCCGAAAGCAGAGACCATCTCAAGGAACTGCTCGATCGCGCCAGTGGCGGTGTGGTCTTCACTACCATTCACAAGTTCACCGAGAGCGCTGAGAAGGATCCAAAGAAGCGGGCGATCAGTGAACGCGCCAACATCGTGGTGATGGCTGATGAAGCTCACCGGAGCCAGTACGGGTTCGTCGATGGTGGGGCACGCTGGATGCGTGAGGCACTGCCGAACGCCACTTTTGTCGGCTTCACCGGGACGCCCTTGATGGCTGGCGACAAGGTGACGCGGCATGTTTTTGGTGACTACGCAGACGTGTACGACATCCGCCAGGCTGTGGCAGATGGTGCCACGGTGCCGATCTACTACGAACCTCGGATCGTCAAGCTCACGATCGATGAGAAGGGTGCGGAAGCTGCTGAGGCCGAACTCGCAAAGGCCGTGAAAGCTGATGCAGATGGCGATGAAGGTGCGCAGGACATCCGCATTCCGCTGGAGCAGTTATACGGGGCACCAGAGCGGCTTGAGCGCGTGGCTCAATTCATCGTCGAGCACTGGGAGCAGCGCCGATCTGCGATGGAAGGTAAAGCGATCATCGTGACGATGAGCCGCGACATCGCAGCCCGTCTGTACGATCAGATCACCAAGTTGAGGCCAGAGTGGGCCACGAACCAAGACGCCACTGGTGCTATGAAGGTCGTGATGACGGGCGGGCCTGGCGATCCTGAGCATATTGCACAGCACGTGCGGAGCAAGGCGCAGCGCAAGTCGCTGGCCGACCGGTTCAAGAACCCCGCCGACGATTTCCGACTGGCGATCGTCGTCGACATGTGGCTCACCGGTTTTGACGTGCCGTGCGCGCACACAATGTATCTCGACAAGCCGCTCTCCGGACACAACCTGATGCAGGCCATCGCGCGGGTTAATCGTGTCTACGGCGATAAGCCGGGTGGGTTGATTGTGGATCTGATCGGACTGGCCGATCCCTTGGCTGACGCGCTCAAGACTTACGCGAACGCAACTGGAGAGAGACACAAACCGATACAGGAGCTGCAGGACGAGGCAATCCCTGCGATGCGGTTGGCATTCGAGCAGTTGAGAGGCTTTTTCCACGGGTGCGACTATGCGGCCGCGCTGGATGCCGAATCGAAGAGTGTTCTGCTGCTCTATCTGCAGGCAATCGATCACGTACTCGACATCGGACGGACGGTCGGTGATAAAACGGGGTGGCAACGCTTTCGCGAGATGGTGAAGCGGCTTTCCACTGCCTTTGCAATCGCCGTGCCCCGCGAAGAAACCAAGGAGATCGCTCCGCACCTGGCTTTTTTCCAGCGCATCGTCGCGATGATCCGCAAGCGGCTGGCGGATGAGACGGAACACGACACCGGCAGAGCAGAAACGGCCGATATCGACGCAGCGGTACGGCAGGTGATCGGCGGAGCGGTCGAAGCGGGCGACGTAATCGACCTTTTCGCTGCCGCAGGGCTTGATGCAGCGAGGCTGGATATTTTGAGCGATGAGTTCCTGCAGCGCGTGAGCGCCCTTGAGCAGCGCAACCTCGCGCTCGAAACGCTTCGCAAGCTCCTGATCGACCAGATCAAACTCAGCGAGCGAACCAACATCGTACAGGCGCAGAAGTTCCGCGATGCGCTCGAAAAGGCGATGCTCAATTACACGAATAAGCAGATTACCACTGCCGAGATGATTACGCAGTTGCTTGAACTGGCGAAATGGGTGCGTGCAGCAAAGAAGCACGGCCAGGAACTGGGGCTGAACGACGAGGAGGTTGCGTTCTACGACGCCCTCGCCGAGAATGGCTCGGCCAAGAGTGCAATGAAGTCCGACCAGCTCCGACTCATGGCACGGGCCCTCGCCGAGATGGTCCGAAAGATGCCGAAGCTGGACTGGACGCAGCGTGAGAGCGTACGAGCTGACTTGCGCCGCAAAGTGCGACGACTTCTGGCAATGTACGGGTATCCTCCAGACTTATCTGAGGACGCGACTCAGTTGGTGCTTAGACAGGCGGAACTGTCGGTCGAAGCCGAGTGATTGATGGATGTGGTCAGGTATGTTTCCACCGCAGACTCGTAGCGCGAGGTCTGAGTGCTCGCGGCCATTCGTCCTGAGTCGATTCGATGATGCCCAATATTGCTGACTTTATTCGCTCTCGCGCGGCTTGGGCCGGCCTTGCGAGGGAGAATGCATGACTGTTGAAATTGTTATAGAATGTGGTTATAGATTGACAGACTCGAAGCGATGCAGATACTAAGCAGTGGCGTCGCTAGGAATCGCCGAACTTGCTGTCGGCAAAGGGGGTATCGAAAATGGAGAACCGAATCAGTCTTGTAGACGCGATCGCAAGTCTACGTAAAGAGCTCATCGAGGCGCAACGAGCCGGGCAAGCCGAAGCGATGCGCCTTGTCGTTGATGGAGCTGAGATTGAGCTTCAGGTTGGTATGACGAAGGAAGGTACCGCCGGCGGGAAGGTGTCCTTCTGGGTTTATTCTGTAGAGGCGGCCGGCAAGCTGTCGTCCGAGGTCGTGCAGACCGTACGGCTTAAACTCCGACCGGTGGGTGCAGGGGGAGGTCCGATCGACATAGCTGCCGACAGTGGTCCTCCCAATCGTTCTTCGTGATGCAGGGGGATTAGCGTGAATACCCACCAGCTCGTTGGCGTTTGGGCTGCACACGGCGATCCAGACAATCCAACATGGAGGTTCGCGACCGGCTACGTCGTCGCACCGGATCGAGTCTTGACGGCCCTGCATCTTCTGCAGCAGGGATGGATCCGTATTGAAATCGGACCATTTGGCGTAGCCAAGGACGCGACTCCTGCAGCTGTCCTGTGGCCCAGACTTCAGATCGGCCAAGGGTACGAGGAGTCTGCCGACTCAATTGATGCGGTAGTACTCGAATGGGTCTCGAACACCTTGGGCGCGATCAACCCGGTACGGTACATGGAAGAGTGCCCTGAGGGTTTCATCATCTGGTTCGCCAACTGCTATCCGGCTCTCGTACGCGAGAATCCCAGCCCTCCAGATTCGTATTGTGACGTACGAGGTGACCTCAATCCGCCTCGCAAAGATGCTCCCAACTTTCCAGTTGAAGCAACCAATATCAAAGGGGTTACTGGTGCCAGCTGGATGGGGGCATCTGGAGGCCCCATCTTTAACGAGGATGGATCGCGGTTGATCGGGATTCTCAAGAAGTTTCACCCTGGAAATTCGCATTCAAGCGGATCGAATGGTTCTGACCCGCTTGAACGCCTTATAGTTGTAGCTGCGTGGCACATCTGGCGCGATTCAGGCTTCAGGGAAGCAGTTGATCCACCCGACGGCAAGTTCAAGGAAGGCGATCAACGTGGTCTAGGGCGGCTTCGTCGCAGTCTTGAGCTTGAACTTGGAACCATTCTCGATGATGTAGTGCTGCGTAAGCTAGAAGTGTCATTTGAATTGCAAGCAGGGAGTCTGCCGAAGGCTTGGGCGACTCTCTGCGACCAGCTCGTCTCCAATGTAAAGCAGGGCGTTCGAAAACTGGCAATAGTGAGCCGCTCATGCCGAAACGACCACATAAGAAGAACCCTGGAGCAAGCGGAGAACGAACTCCTGCCATGGATGTTCAGTGAAGACGAGCGGAAGCGATTCTGGAAGGAAATCCGTAGAACCGGGCATGTGCTTGTTGAGAATGCCGTTACGTCACACGCATCTGCCGAACTGCGCATGGCTGCGATTGATGGAAGACCGGCGAGGTTCCGCACTGCAAGCTCTGGATCCGGCGCAGAAGATGTGCCCGGTGATGATGGTCACGCTGTCACTTGTGTTGTACCGGGCGATATGAACTCTGGCGCAGTTGCTGTTCGAATGCTCTGCGAAATCGCGGTTGCTGCCCCAGGCGTTGGTTTTGGTCGGTTGCCTTTCGCCCGCGAAGCTATCGATGAGGTCATTCGAGGCACTGTTGCTCCTTCAGTTCTGAGTGGAGCAGCTAACCGTCTCAAAGACATTGGCGGTGTCCTCGAGAAGGCGTTGACCATGCGGGAGGGAACGCAATACTGCGTCGTGCATCCGTCCAGCCTCGGCATTTCTCGCAAGCTGCTCATCGAAGCGGTTGCCGAGATCCGCAAGGTTACTCCGTCGCTTGAGTTCCTGGAACTTTGCAACAAGAGCACGGTTGCGGAGCATGAGACGCCGATGCTGGCCATCCTCTCTGATCGCTTGCGTGCTAGCTCTTCAAGGTCTGTCACATGAAGTCCATCAAGAACGCACTTTCGTACCTGCCCCGAGACCCATTCAAAGTTATTGTTCGTCGAGAATCCGGGGTGCCAGATTCCGATGCCTCGCGTGAGGTAGTTGCCCACGTCTTTGACGAACTGAGCATTGCTGCCGTAAATGGCGCCCTTGCGGCACAACGCCCACTGTTAGTCAAGGGTGAACCGGGCGTAGGTAAGACGCAACTTGCCGCTGCGGTTGCATCGAAGCTTGTGCGTCCGTTCGTGCCATTCACTGTAAACGCGCGAACTGAGCCTGCAGATCTCCTTTGGCGTTTCGATGCGGTGCAACGCCTCGCTGAAGCACAGATCTGCGGGACTGGAAGGGTCGACTCGGTGGCTTCGACAACTCGCTTGGAAGAATGGCGATTTGTGGAGCCGGGCCCGTTGTGGTGGGGGTTTGACTGGAATGGTGCCATCGAGCATAAACGCCGGAAGCACCAGCCGCTTGATGCTCAGGCCAGTGGAGCCAACCCCTCGAAATTCAATGCAAACGACCACATACCCGACCACCTAGGCAATCCGATCAATGGTGTCGTTGTTCTTATCGATGAGATCGATAAAGCAGACCCCGATCTTCCCAACGGCTTGTTGGAGGCGCTGGGATCCAGGCGATTCGTACCTGCGGCGAAGGGGTGTAGCCCGGTAGTTGCAGGCAATCCCCCCCCGTTGGTTGTTATCACTACCAACCAGGAACGCATTTTGCCCGATGCATTTCTGCGTCGTTGCCTGATTCTGACTTTGAAAGCACCTGGTCTGGACGAACTTGTAACGCGTGGTCGGGCTCACTTCCCTGAGGCGAATGAAAGCGTGCTTCGCAGTGCCGCCGAGCAACTCATGGACGATCGCCAGCAATCAGCGCCTCCTCTGCCCGGGCTTGCTGAGTATCTGGATCTTCTTCGAGCCTTGTTCGCCCTTCAGCCCATTCAGAAGAGGAATGCCGAAGAACTGCTCAAAGAACTGTCCACGTTCACACTGCACAAGCACCGCAGGGGGGTGACGTGAGCACTTCCAAGCCGGGGTCGGTTGGCCGAGCGGACTTGATACGCGTCCTTCGGGAGGGGACGGATCTTCGAGATGAACTCGCTTCAATTCTTGGGTTTGAGCGAGATGAGCCCGAACTGGCGGAGGCAGTCGCTGAGGCAGGTCGTCCGGAGTCTGGTGGGTCTCAGGCCGTTGGCGTTCCCGAACCGACCGCGACAACATTCCGTCCGGCGCCAGTGCCATATTGGCGAATGACGGCATGTCGCCCGAGGCAGCGTCATGAAAACAACGTTGTTCCATCTCGGCCAGTCTCGGCTGCGATCACGCCAGTTCAACATCTTCCATTTCTTCCGCTGGCGACGCCTGCAGAGTTGACGACTCACCTTCGTAGCATGACGAGCTTTCAGCGCCCCGGCTCGGAAGTGGATGTGGCGCGGCTGGTCTGGCATCTAAGCCGAGGAGAAGCTTTATCGCGGATCCCACGCCGCACGAAGCGAACATGGGGTGGCAGTCTTCACGTGATAGAAGATGCAGCGCCGCATCTGTTCCCGTACCGGATTGATCAGGCACTGGTGACGCACCTCCTCCAGAAGCTGATTCCGCACACGGAGCTCACGGCCTCCACAATGCGGGCGCAGCAGCGCGAGCCATGCACATACTGGCCCCCCGAGATCGCCGGTCCGTGGCGTCTGCCGCCCCCCGGTTCGACCGTGTTGGTCTTGGGTGACTTGGGTCTCCTTCGCGGTCCTGAGCATGTCAAGGCATGGTGTGAATTCGGTCGCTCGCTTGCGGCGGCGAGGGTGCGGTGCACAGCGATGATACCCTGCAGCACCGATCGCCTGCCTCAGGAACTCAGCCGGATCTGGAATGCTGCATCATGGGAGAGTCGGCAGTCTCCAACGCTCCCGCGAGAGAAGGAGCAGGCTCTGGCGGATCGTCTGCTGAGGTTAATGAGCTTTGCCGTCGTCATTGAACCACGTCTGCTGCGCCGCATTCGCAGGATTGTCCCCGAGGCCCGCGGCTTCGCAGAACTGGAATCCATCGTCTGGCAGTCGTCCAGCCTTCTGAGCGCCGGAGTGATGGGTAGCTTGCTGAAGGTCGACGCCCGTGCGACATTGGAGGCAAGCCGAGTTCTAGAACCCGCTGACATCCGCCAGCTTGCCGTCCAGTTGGTTCGATCCGAACACGCCCACGAGTATCCAGGCGTGCGTTACGCCGAGATCTTGAATCTCGGTCCTGAAGCGCACGAACATTACTCATCAGCGGAGATCAAGGCAGCCACGACGTGGTTTGCCGGGTTGCCATCGGGCACTGCAGGTGAGCCGGATATCGAGTCTCGTGTTGAGTTCATCGGTGCGATTGCTCAACATATCAGTCCCAGGGCAGACCGTATGATGCTCGGGCGAGCATGGGCGTGGTATCAGCAGCAGCGGGCCGAAGCGACTCCGCCTGCGTGGGTCGATCCCACTGCGTTCGCGGCAACGGTGCCCGGCGTGAAGTGCCTGTCAATCTGCCAGCGAGGATCTGAGATTAGCTTTGCGGAACCCGGATCGCTTCCAGGAGATGGTTCCCCGCTTGGTCCTATCAGATTTGAGTCCGACCGCGTCCGCGTCGACTTTATTGACGACCAGGTGTCCACCATTCCTGCACGGCACTCGTCGCCCGTCTGGGCGACTCGCTCGGGACGAGACGCAAATGGTGAATGGGCGGATCTAGAGATCCCTGCACGCGAAGGAATCGTCTCCCAGCGTCTCCGCTGGATCCCCGCGGGTCGTTTCGTTATGGGATCACCAAATGATGAGCAAGGGCGTTGGGAAGATGAGGGCCCGGCGCACGGTGTGGTGATCAGCGAGGGTTTTTGGCTGTTTGATACGCCTGTGACACAGGGAATGTGGAAATCGGTGATGGGGACCAATCCGAGCCGCTTTAAAGACCCGAGGCGTCCGGTGGAGAATGTAACTTGGAAGTACTGCCAGGAATTCATGTCAAACATGGAGAAGCGGATTCCCGGGTTGAAGCTGGAACTTCCGACGGAGGCACAGTGGGAGTATGCGTGCCGGGCTGGGACGACGGAAGCGACGTACGGGAGCGTGGCTGGTAGCGAGCTGGACAAGATCGCGTGGCATCACGCGAACAGCAAAGGGAAAACCCACGCGGTTGGTGAGAAGCAGGCCAATCCGTGGGGTCTGTACGACATGCTGGGAAATGTGTGGGAATTGTGCAGAGACGGGAGCATGCGGAAGTACACGAAGGCAGAACAGATTGATCCTGTAGGCTCGGAGGCGTCGCCTGTCTTATCAGTGGCCCGCGGTGGCTCGTGGTTTGCCTCAGCAATCTATGTGCGAGCGGCATCCCGTCACCTGTTGAGTCCGGGCAGTTGGGATGGCGACCATGGGTTTCGTTGTCGAATTCAAAGTGAGCAAGGTGAGCCGGAAGCGGAGCGAGCAGGGATCCGTCAGAGCCAGAAGGCAGAGCCCCGCGCAGACCGCACCCCTGCGAGCGAACACATCGCAGGCAGCCATTGGATCAAGTTGGGGCAAGGCGGATGCCACAAGCTCGCCATCCCGACGCAAAACCGCATCCGGATTGTGAGTGATATCGAAGAGGTCGAGATCCAACGCCATGAACCTCCGGGCTGGGCGTTCGCCTCAGGCAGAGACAGGTTCGGGCTGTGGGCCCAATTCCGGCTTGCGAATCACGCGGCTTCGGGGAAATCGCCACAAATGGCGCCGCAGGACATTGTTCAACGTCTGCGTTGGATCCCCGCGGGCCGTTTCATGATGGGATCACCGAAGGATGAGCAAGGGCGTTGGAACGATGAGGGTCCAGTGCACGGTGTGGTGATCAGCGAGGGGTTCTGGCTGTTTGATACCCCGGTAACGCAAGGGATGTGGGAGTTGGTGATGGGCTCGAACCCGAGCCAGTTCAAGGACCCGCAGCGTCCTGTCGAGCAAGTGAGCTGGCAAGACTGCCAGGGTTTCATGGCGAAGGTGGGTGAGCTGGTGCCGGGAC